>Ga0308158_10005063_pt1 | contig 10910 bp, 12 predicted proteins | sample PhyBR2_FD_201038 | JGI IMG/M metagenome (GOLD analysis project Ga0308158, IMG submission 201038) | Phyllosphere microbial communities from UC Gill Tract Community Farm, Albany, California, United States - DLSLB.R2 | ecosystem: Host-associated > Plants > Phyllosphere > Unclassified | place: USA...
GTCCTCCAGTCCGCCGGGGTCATTCCCGAGCGCCAGCTCTCCGCAGCACCGAAAGGAATCTCATGACCGCTTTCCCCGCAGGGACGATCCTCGGCTATCCGCGCATCGGCCGTCGTCGCGAGCTGAAGAAGGCCGTCGAGGCCTTCTGGGCAGGCCGCACCGACCAGGTCGAGCTCGAGCGCACCGCCGCCGATCTGCGTGCGACCACCCGAGCTCGCCTTGCCGAGCTGGGCCTCGGCCGTAATGACTCGTCGATCCCCGAATCGTTCTCGTTCTACGACCAGGTCCTCGACGCCGCCGTCACCGTCGGCGCGATCCCCACCCGCTTCGACGATCTGCGCGACGCCGACGGCTCGATCGGGCTCGGCGCGTACTTCACCGTCGCGCGCGGCGAGGGCGAGCGCGCGCCGCTCGAGATGACCAAGTGGTTCGACTCGAACTACCACTACCTCGTGCCCGAGATCGGCCCCGAGACGGTCTTCTCGCTCTCGAGCGACCACCTCGTGCAGCAGGTCGCCGAGGCTGCGGCCGCCGGATACGTCACCCGGCCCGTGATCGTCGGACCCGTCACCCTGCTGGCGCTGGCGAAGGCCTCTGACGACGCTCCCGAGGGCTTCGATCCGCTCAGCCGCCTCGACGACGTGCTGCCGGTCTACGCCGAGCTGCTCGCCAGGCTGCAGGATGCCGGAGCGCAGTGGGTGCAGCTCGACGAGCCGGCGCTGGTCAGCGAGTCGCTGCCGGTCGACGCCGTCGCACTCGCGGATGCCGCCTCCCGCGCGCTCGCCGTGCTCGGCTCAGCCGAGCAGCGCCCGGCGATCTTCGTCGCAGCTCCCTATGCCGCTCTGGGAACGACCCTCGACGTGCTCGCTGCGGCGCCCGTCGAGGCGATCGGCATCGACCTCGTGCGCGGCGAGGTGCCGGCCGCGCTCCCGGAACTCGACGGGAAGACTCTCGTCGGCGGCGTGATCGACGGGCACAACATCTGGCGAGGCGACCTCGACGCCGCCTTCGCGAAGCTCGAGAAGCTGCGAGACCTCGGTGCAGGTTCCGTCGCGGCCTCCACCTCCACCTCGCTGCTGCACGTTCCGCACGACGTCGACGAGGAGACGGCTCTCGACGAGCGACTCGTCTCGTGGCTCGCCTTCGCCGACCAGAAGGTCGGCCAGGTGGTCACGCTGGCTGCGGGCCTCGCCGACGGTCGGGATGCCATCGCCGAGGCTCTGGACGCGGCATCCGCCGCTCTCGCCGACCGCCGCAGCGCCCCCGGCGTGCGCGACGGAGCCGTGCGCGGCCACGCTGTCACCGAGGACGAGTTCTCCCGCGTCGCGTACGAGGAGCGCGAAAGCGCTCAGCAGGCGCTGAACCTGCCCGCTCTGCCCCTCACCACCATCGGATCGTTCCCGCAGACCGGTGACATCCGTCGCGCCCGCGCCCAGTTCCTTCGCGGTGAGCTGCCCGCCGAGGACTACGACGATTTCCTCCGCCGCGAGATCGACCAGGTCGTCGCGCTGCAGGAGGAGCTCGGCCTCGATGTGCTCGTGCACGGAGAGCCGGAGCGCAACGACATGGTGCAGTACTTCGCAGAGCACCTCGACGGCTTCGCCGTCACGCAGCACGGCTGGGTGCAGTCGTACGGCTCGCGCGCGACGCGTCCGTCGATCCTCTGGGGCGATGTGTCGCGTCCCGCGCCGATCACCGTCTCGTGGGCTGCGTACGCCCAGTCGCTGAGCGCGAAGCCCGTGAAGGGCATGCTGACCGGGCCCGTGACGATCCTCGCCTGGTCGTTCGTCCGCGACGACCAGCCTCTCGGCGAGACCGCCAACCAGGTGGCGCTCGCCCTGCGCGACGAGATCACCGACCTCGAGGCCGCAGGCATCGCGATCATCCAGGTCGACGAGCCGGCGCTGCGCGAGCTGCTTCCGCTGAAGGCCGCAGACCAGCCGTCCTACCTGGACTGGTCGGTGCGCTCGTTCCGCCTCGCCACCGGCGGCGCTGCGCCCGGCACGCAGATCCACACGCACCTCTGCTATTCGGAGTTCGGCGTCGTGATCGATGCGATCCGTGCTCTGGATGCGGATGTCACCTCGATCGAGGCTGCTCGAAGCCGCATGGAGGTCGTCGCCGACATCGCTCGCTTCGGGTTCGACCACGGCGTGGGGCCCGGCGTGTACGACATCCACTCTCCGCGTGTGCCGAGCGTGGACGAGGTCGAGGCGCTGCTGCGCCGTGCCGTCGACGAGCTGCCTCTTCGACAGCTGTGGGTCAACCCGGACTGCGGTCTGAAGACTCGCGCGTACGAGGAGACCGTGCAGTCGCTGCGCAACATCGTCGAGGCCACCCGTCGCGTGCGCGAGGACGTCGTCGTCCCGGCCTGACCCGGTGTGTCCGGCTGAGCCCGGATGCCGAAGGGGCTCCCCGTCCAGCGGACGGGGAGCCCCTTCGTTCTGCGGTCGCTCTCAGATGCGCGGAGCGGGCGTCAGACCGCCCGCAGCACCGCGACGACCTTGCCGAGGACGACGGCCTCGTCGCCGAGGATGGGCTCGAACGCGGAGTTGCGGGGCAGCAGCCAGGTGTGGCCGTCGCGGCGCCGGAACGTCTTGACCGTCGCCTCGCCGTCGATCATGGCGGCGACGATCTCGCCGTTCTCGGCGTTGTTCTGGGTGCGCACCACGACCCAGTCGCCGTCGCAGATCGCCGCGTCGATCATCGACTCGCCGTTCACCTTGAGCATGAAGAGGTCGCCCTTTCCGACCAGCTGCCGGGGGAGGGGGAAGATCTCCTCCACCTGCTGTTCGGCGGTGATGGGGATGCCGGCCGCGATCTGCCCGACGAGAGGTACCAGGGCCGCGTCTCCGACGGCGGGGGAGCTGTCGGCCGGGTTCTCGGCGCTCGTGCCGGGCAGATCGATCAGCACCTCCATGGCGCGCGTCTTGCCCGGGTCGCGGCGCAGGTAGCCGCTGAGCTCGAGCTGGCCGAGCTGGTGGGTGACGCTGGAGAGCGACTTGAGCCCGACGGCATCGCCGATCTCGCGCATGCTCGGCGGGTAGCCGTGGCGGGCGATCGAGGCCTGGATGACCTCGAGGATCGCCATCTGCTTGGGGCTGAGGCTCTTGCGGCGCCGCATGCGGGGAGCCTCGGCTGCCGTCTCAGGGGTCTCGCTCATCGGTGCTCCTTCATGCCCTCATGCGGTGCGGATCCGCGTCATCGCGGGGATCCGATTCGAATGTCGGTGGCCCATGGTGGGCTGACTTCATCGAAACCGTATCCGAGTTCTCTCGGAAATCGGAAGATCTGTTCGAGCGTGTCGGTGAATTCTCGCCCGAGTATTCGAAGAATTCTTGACAGATGTTCGATATCGAAGATAGATTCGGAACGTAGCTTCGCATCCGGCGTCCCCGGCCGGATGCCGGATGCGAAAGCTGCACCACTTCCGCCCGACGGGCGGGGAGAGTGAAGAGGAGCATCACATGAGCACCATCAGCATCCAGGCCCCCCTGACCGTCCCGGTCGCGGCCGCTGCCGGGCGTTCTGTCTCGACGCGGCTGCGCCTCACTGCGCGAGGCCGTCGGGTGCTCGTCGCCCTCGCCGCCGCGCCTGTCCTCGGGGCCATCGCGTTCTCGCTGCTCGCCGGCGGATCGGCCATCGCATCGGGCGAGAGCGCCGACCCTGTCGCGTTCGAGACCGTGACCGTCCTTCCCGGTGACACATTGTGGTCGATCGCTGCGGATGCCGCACCCGGTGTCGATCCGCGCGAGGTCATCGATGACATCAAGAGCCTCAACAACCTCAGCTCGGGCATGATCCAGGTCGGCGCCTCGATCGCCATCCCCACCGCCTACTCCGAGTGAGCCGTCATCCGCGACGGTGCTCGCGATGCGCGGCCTACGATGGATCATGTGACATTCCTCGATGAGCTGCCCCTCCGCGACGATCTGCGCGGGCTCACACCGTACGGCGCGCCGCAGGCGCCCCTGCCGGTCGCTCTGAACGTCAACGAGAACACGCATCCCGTCCCCGACGAGGTGGCGAGTGACATCCTCGACGAGATCGCGCTCGCACTGCGTGACGTCAATCGCTACCCCGACCGCGAGTTCACCGCACTGCGCGAAGGGTTCGCCGAGTACCTCGGTCACAGTCTGACGGCAGAGCAGATCTGGGCAGGCAACGGCTCGAACGAGGTGCTGCAGCACATCATGCAGGCGTTCGCAGGCCCCGGCCGCACTGCTTTCGGCTTCGCCCCCACGTACTCGATGTATCCGCTCATCACGCAGGGCACGGGGGCACGGTGGGTGGCGGGCACCCGCCATGACGATTACACGATCGACCCCGACGACGCCGCGCGCCAGGTGGCTGAGGCAGACCCCGATGTCGTCCTGCTGTGCTCGCCGAACAATCCCACGGGCACGCCGCTCACACTCGAGGTGATCGAGGCGGTCTACGAGGCGGCACGCGGAATCGTCGTCGTCGATGAGGCGTACCAGGAGTTCGCTCCTCACGATGCGCCGTCCGCGCTCAGCCTGCTCGACGGGCGCCCGCGCCTGGCTGTCTCGCGCACGATGAGCAAGGCGTTCGCCTTCGCCGGTGCCCGCGTCGGCTACCTGGCCGCCGACCCCGCATTCATCGATGCGCTGCGCCTCGTGCGCCTGCCGTATCACCTCAGCGCGCTCACCCAGGCTGCTGCCGTCGCGGCGCTGCGCAACTCCGCCACGATGCTGCGGATGGTCGATGAGATCGTCGAGCAGCGCGAGCGCATCTCGGCCACGCTCGAGGCTCTCGGCTACACGCCGCACGAGTCGTGGTCGAACTTCGTGCTGTTCGGCGGAGTCGACGATCCCCAGGCGGTGTGGCGCGCGCTGTATGACCAGGGCGTGCTCATCCGCGACGTGGGGATACCTCACCACCTCCGGGTCACGGCGGGTACCGAAGCCGAGACCACCGCATTCCTGGAAGCCCTCGCGTCGATTGGATCGCCGTCATGACCGACCGCACCGCACGCCGTACCCGCAGCACCTCAGAGTCGACCGTCGAGGTCGAGGTGAACCTCGACGGCACCGGTCGCGCCGAGATCGACACCACGGTGCCGTTCTTCGACCACATGCTGACGGCGTTCGCCAAGCACTCGCTCACCGACCTCACGGTGCGCGCCACCGGCGACACGCACATCGATGCCCACCACACCGTCGAGGACATCTCGATCGTGCTCGGTCACGCCATCCGGGAGGCTCTCGGCGACAAGTCCGGAATCTCGCGCTACGGCGACGCACTCGTGCCGCTCGACGAGGCGCTGGCCCAGGCGGTCGTCGACATCTCGGGCCGGCCGTTCCTCGTGCACGAGGGTGAACCTGCCGGGTTCGAACTCCACCTCATCGGCGGGCACTTCACCGGGTCGCTGGTGCGTCACGTCTTCGAGGCGATCGCCTTCAACGCCGGTCTGACTGTGCACGTGCGCGTCATCGGCGGCCGCGACCCGCACCACATCGCCGAGGCCGAGTTCAAGGCGTTCGCCCGCGCATTCCGGCAGGCCAAGGCCCACGACCCGCTCGTCGAGGGCATCCCGTCGACGAAGGGCGCGCTGTGACCGGTCGCCGCGTCGTCGTCTTCGACTACGAGTCTGGCAATGTCCACTCCGCCGTGAAGGCGCTCGCAGCCGCGGGCGCCGAGGTCGAGCTCACCCGTGACCGAGGACGGGCGCTCGAGGCCGACGGCCTGCTCGTGCCTGGCGTCGGCGCCTTCGCCGCGGTGCGCGACGCGCTCGTCGCGCACGGTGGAGACGAGATCGTCGACCGCAGGCTCGCCGGAGGCCGCCCCGTGCTCGGCATCTGCGTGGGCATGCAGGTGATGTTCGAGCGCGGCGTCGAGCGCGGTCAGCCCGCCGAAGGGCTGGGGGAATGGCCGGGGACGGTCACCGAGCTCGACGCTCCTGTGCTGCCCCACATGGGCTGGAACACGGTCGAGCCAGGCGACGGCAGTGTGCTGTTCCGCGGCATCGAGCACGAGCGCTTCTACTTCGTGCACTCCTTCGCGGCCAAGACCTGGGACCTTGACGTCATCCCGCCGTTCCCGCAGCCCGCAATCACCTGGGCGACGCACGGCGAGCGATTCCTCGCCGCCGTCGAGAATGGCCCGCTGTCGGCGACGCAGTTCCACCCCGAGAAGTCGGGGGAGGCGGGCATCCGGCTGCTGCGCAACTGGGTCGATTCGCTCTGACCGCTGCCTCCCTGAGATGGACCCACCCATGGGCCCAGTGGAAGGGTCAGAGTCCGCGGGCGACCGCGGCTCCCGCCGCCAGCCAGGCTGTCTGGGTCACTGGAGCGAGGGCTCCGAGTCGGAGGTGGCCGTCCACCATCTCGTGGTCGAACGGGATAGAGACGACTTCGCGCGCCAGGTCGCGGTAGCCGCTGACGACCTGGTCGACATCCGCCGCCGTCGCCTTCGGATCGGCCTGGGTCACGACAACCACCGACCGGCGAGCAAGATCGGCTGATCGCTCGTCCCGGTCCTCCAGCGCCTCGAGCAGCAGCGCGCCGGCCTCGGCGTGGTCGTCCCGGGTTGTGGTGGCGACGACGATCTGGTCGGCATGATCGATCATCCGCAGCCACATGGGATCGGACTCGTCGTTGCCGGAGTCGATGATGATGAGACGGTAGTACTTCGCGGCGACGGCATGGATGGCATCGATGTCGGAGGAGTGCAGACGGTTCTCCTGTGCGAGCCGCATCGGCTTCGAACGCAGCACGTCGTACTTCTCCCTGGCCTGGTGATGCACGAAGTGAGCGAGGTCGGCCGACTGCGCACCCGCACCGAGAAGACGATCTGCCTCTGGCAGAAGTTCGAACAGCGTCCGGTCGTGGGGTCCGGTGTCGGTGCGCCAACCAAGGGTGCCGCGGGTCTGATTGTTGTCCCAGGCCAGCACGCCGGCACCGCCGAAACGTGCGAACACGGCTGAGAGCAGCACTGTCGTCGGGGTCTTGCCCGCGCCGCCCTTGCCGTTGACGACGGCGATCGTGCGCGGGCCAGGCCAGTGCTGGCCGACCAGCAGCTCATTGTCGCGAATCGCCCGCTCGGCGGTCCCGGGCGGGAGCGAGAATCCGACGCGGTTCAGCATCCCGCGCGCACCGGTTCGCGCGGGTTCCTCACGACGCTCCTGCTGCAGGAAGGACGGGCGCTCGCGCTGCTCGCGTCTCGACGTCGTCGCCGTCGGGGCGGGCGTCGCGGTGGGCGCAGCCGACTCGCGGTGGTAGCGGGGCGGGTCGCTGAGCGCGCCAGAAGGCACGAGCGGCACATCGGAGATCAACGGCACGTCGGAGACCAGCGGCGTTCCGGGGGCCAGGGGCTCTTCGGGGGCCAGCGGCGCCGCGGGGACTCCTCCACGGCGGGTCGCAGTCGCGCGTCGGCGCAGCGGAGCCGCCTCGGTCTCGTGGTGCGCATCAGCCATGCGTGACGTCCCTCCTGTCGACGGGCGCGCGCGAGTACAGCGCTGCGCATGCGCATCCGATGGTACCGGCGGGGTATGCGAGAAGTCCGATGCCCGACACAGGGTTTGATGACCGCGCCGTGCGGGACTAGTCTCGTCTCTCGTGCCCGCTCGGGCCGCCACCATCCCCTTCGAAGGACGACATGAACGACTTCGCACAGTCCCCCTCGCTGATCCTCCTGCCGGCGGTCGACGTCGCCGGCGGCAAGGCGGTGCGCCTGACGCAGGGTGAGGCCGGTACCGAGACCAGCTATGGCGACCCTGTCGACGCGGCGGGCGAGTTCGTCGACGCGGGTGCGCAGTGGATCCACCTCGTCGACCTCGACGCCGCCTTCGGCCGGGGAACCAACACGGCCATCCTCCGCAAGGTGATCAAGCAGTACCGTGGCGTGAACATCGAGCTCTCGGGCGGCATCCGCGACGACGCCAGCCTCGACGCAGCCCTCGAGGCCGGTGCCACGCGCATCAACCTCGGCACGGCAGCCCTCGAGAATCCCGAGTGGTCCGCCGACGTCATCAGCCGCTACGGCGACGCCATCGCCGTCGGCCTCGACGTCCGAGGCACCACCCTCGCCGCGCGCGGCTGGACGAAGGAGGGTGGCGACATCTGGGACGTGCTCGAGCGCCTCGAAGAGGCCGGCTGCAGCCGCTACGTCGTCACCGACGTCACGAAGGACGGCACGCTGCGCGGACCGAACCTCGACCTGCTGCGTGAGATCACCTCGCGCACCCCGAAGCCCGTGATCGCATCCGGCGGCGTCGCCTCGCTCGACGACATCGCGGCGCTCCGCGAGCTGGTGCCGCTGGGCGTCGAGGGCGCGATCGTGGGTAAGGCCCTCTACGCCGGGCAGTTCACGCTGGCAGAGGCGCTGGATGTCGCCGGCGACTGAGGACGGGTGCGACCACGGGCACGGGGCTGCGAACAGCGGTGACTCGGCCGGCGTGCCCTGGGAGGGTCGCAGCTTCGAGTCGAATCCGCACGCCGCGGATGACGGCTCCGCAGATCCCGCACTGCACGCCGCTCTGCTTCGCTTCCGCTCCGGTGAGGGCTCGCAGATCGAGGTGGTCGACGCCTTCCGTGCTGCCCGCGTGCTGGTGCCGCTCGTCGCCGAGAGAGGCGATGAAGGCGTCGGGCCGACGGGTCTGAAGGTCGACAAGACGCAGGAGCTGTCCATCGTCACCGTCGCGGCCCCGGATGGCCGTCGCGTGCAGCCGGTGTTCTCCTCCGTCGACACGATGCGTCGCTGGGACTCCACCGCTCGCCCGATCCCGGTCGAGGCGATCCGGGTGGCCCTGTCGGCGTCCAGTGAGCAGACGGATCTGATCGTGCTCGACCCGGCATCCGATACCGAGTTCGTCTTCCGGCGCCCGGCGGTGTGGGCGATCGCCCAGGCTCAGCGCTGGGAGCCCAGCTTCCATTCGCCCGAGGTGTTCACGGCGCTGCGCGAGAGCATCGCGCACGAGCTCGCCGTGATCGACGTGTCGGTCGCCGCGGGGGATCCGGATGCCCGGATGCGCGGACCAGAGCTCATCGTGACCCTCGAGCTCGTCGACGGCCTCGAGCGCGAGACGCTGGATGCGGTGCTCGCGCGACTCGCGCAGCGCTGGGCGGCCGACGACCGGATGGCCGTGCTGGTCGACTCGCTGACGGTGAAGCTCACCCGCTCCGCAGGCTGAGACGCGTACGCCCCACGCGGGAATGTGCGCTTCACGCGGAAGCATCCGCGGAATCTGTCCGCGCGAAGCGCACATCTCCGCGGCGGGCGCCCGTCGGGCGGTGCCGCCGAAGGTGCTTCAGGCGAACGAGCACCGCATCGACTCGACGCGTTCGAGGGAACTATGCGTAGGGCCCTCGAACGCCCGCGCCGCAGCCCTCGGCTCAGTTGACCGGGCCGGTCCACTTCTCGCCGGGGCCCTTGCCGATCGGGTCGGGGATGACGGATGCCTCGCGGAAGGCGAGCTGAAGCGAACGAAGGCCATCGCGCAGCGAGCGTGCGTGCATGTCGCTGATCTCGGGGGCGCCGGCCGTGATCAGGCCGGCCAGGGCGTTGATGAGCTTGCGGGCCTCGTCGAGGTCGGTCTGCTCGTCGGGGGAGTCTGCGAGGCCGACCTTCACGGCCGCGGCGCTCATGAGGTGCACGGCCGTGGTGGTGATCACCTCGACCGCGGGAACGTCGGCGATGTCGCGGGTCGCGGCGCTTGCCGCGTGCTCCTGCTGCTCCCAGCGCTCGTGGCGGTCATCGTGGTGCTCGGCAGGAATCGTCACTTCGGGTTGCTTTCTGGTAGACTTCTGCGGGCTTCGGAGTGTCATGCTCCGATACGAAAGAGGATTCTCAATCCCACCCGCGCTTGCCGTTCCAGGCTACCGGGTTCAGCACCCCGCCGGTTCCGGTGGAAAGGGTGTCACAAGCCGGTGCGTCTGAATGCACCGGCGGGTGGGGAGAACTCCGATTTCGCCCGAGACGCGGCCCGCGTCCCGGTGGCCCGGAAATCACGTCTTAGGAGCTCCGCATCAGCGATCCCCGTACCAATGAGCGCATCCGCGTCCCCGAGGTCCGCCTCGTCGGGCCCGCGGGTGAGCAGATCGGCGTTGTCCGCATCGAGGCAGCGCTGCGTCTTGCCCAGGAGGCCGACCTCGATCTCGTCGAGGTGGCACCCAACTCGAAGCCGCCCGTGGTCAAGATCATGGATTACGGCAAGTTCAAGTACGAGGCCGCGCAGAAGGCCAAGGAAGCACGCCGTAACCAGGCGAACACCATCCTCAAGGAGGTGCGCTTCCGCCTGAAGATCGAGGCCCACGACTACACGACCAAGCTCAAGCGCGCCGAGGGCTTCCTCAAGGCGGGCGACAAGGTCAAGGCGATGATCCTCTTCCGCGGTCGCGAGCAGTCGCGTCCCGAGCAGGGCGTGCGTCTGCTGCGCAAGTTCGCTGAGGATGTCGCCGAGTTCGGCACGGTCGAGTCGAACCCGACCATCGACGGACGCAACATGGTCATGGTCGTCGCTCCGCTGAAGAACAAGTCCGAGGCGAAGGCCGAGCAGAACGCGGTCCGCACCGCCAACAAGCAGGCCGCACGCGAGGCGAAGAACGGCGCAAGCGCCGACTCCGCGCCGAACGACGAGTCCGCGGCGTAAGCCGCCCCACCAGCTCCCGCTTCCGAGCGGGTACCCACCGTCGCCCGCCAGGGCGCCACACGAAGGAAGAGAAGATGCCGAAGCAGAAGACCCACTCGGGTGCGAAGAAGCGCTTCAAGATCACCGGCAGCGGAAAGCTGAAGAAGCAGCAGGCCGGCATGCGCCACAACCTCGAGGTCAAGTCGAGCCGTCGCACCCGTCGCCTGAACCAGGACCAGGTCCTCTCGAAGGCCGACACCAAGGTCGCCAAGAAGCTTCTCGGTCGCTGAGCGCGACGCCCGTACGAAAAGGAACACACGAA
>Ga0308158_10005064_pt1 | contig 10907 bp, 8 predicted proteins | sample PhyBR2_FD_201038 | JGI IMG/M metagenome (GOLD analysis project Ga0308158, IMG submission 201038) | Phyllosphere microbial communities from UC Gill Tract Community Farm, Albany, California, United States - DLSLB.R2 | ecosystem: Host-associated > Plants > Phyllosphere > Unclassified | place: USA...
CCATCGTCGACGAGTTCCGCGGCCATGACCAGTGGAAGGCGGCCAAGATCACGCGCTACGAGTATGACGAAGCCACTGGCGCCGGGCAGATGCGGGTGGTGCTCGACCCCGCCAGGCGGATCGCCGAGCGGGTACATTTCGCCGATGTCGACCTCGCCGATTACCCCGCTGCCAGCGTGTTTTTCGACTTCGTCCGCCAGCAGGTGCTGCCGTTCATCCACGGGGAATACGGGTTGGCGACCGAGCAGTTCGGGGAAGCGGAAATCGTACGCTATCCGCCCGGCGGCGTCTTCATCCCGCATTCCGACTCCAACAAACTCAAGCCGTACCGCGCGTTCAGCGTCATCCTTTACCTCAACGATAGCTTCACCGGAGGAGAAACGAGCTTTCCCACACTCGATTACCGCTGCGTACCCAGGACCGGGCGCGTGCTGCTGTTCCCATCGCACCTGCTGCACGGCGGCGAAACCGTACGCGATGGTGAAAAACAGATCATCGTGTTGTGGGTGTTCTACCCGGGCCACGTCGACATCTGAACGCGCCCTGGCCAGGCCCGCCGCCCGGATCCCGGGAGCGGGTTGTTCCCTGATCGATGCCGGGCGCTATGCGGGGCGGCCGAGCAGTTTTTTCAGCTGGCGCTTGATCGTCGCCTTCGTGCGTGCCCTGACATCGCGCAGCTTGCCGATGACGGTCCAGAACGTGTTGAGTTTGACGATCGATTCCGTCAGCCGGTAATAATGGGACGTGAACAGCTTGGCGTGGCTGCGCTGATTCAGGATCGAATACACGAGGCCACTCTCGCGGCTATCGATCAGCCGGTACGGCTCGGTCGCGGTTAGCGGATGAATCGCCAGTGTATAGGCGACCGGTCCGGTCAGCCTGAACGTGCCATGCGCACCGGTGTCGTTGCGCCACGGCAGATAGCGATCGATATTGGCCAGCACCGACAGGATCACGGCGCGCAGGAATGGATGGCCCGGCGCGCAGATGATGTGCCACTGCTGGTATTCGCCGCGGTCGATATGCGCGAGCTCGCGGTGGATGCCCCAGCCGAGGCGGTCCAGGTTATCAGGATCGTCCCATTGCCCCAGCAGATAGCGATCCGTCGGCGTAATGAAGTCGTCGAATGGGCGCGTCATCGTGCTCTTGATGTCCAGGTAGGCGCCGCCGACTTTATACAGCAGCAGATAGCGGAACAGGTCAGCGCGCGCTGCACCGTAGTTTGGATTGATCCGCTCGTAATAACGCAGGATCTTCGCGCCGTAGTGCTCCAGAATGAATTGCTTCATCATGGGCTCGTCGTACCGGGTGTGTGTCCAGTCCGGATTGAGCCGCTTGATGAAGTCGACGTTGTTCGCCAGCTCTTCGGTAAAGGTCCGTGCGCCAAAAAAGCATTGGTGGATCTGCTTGGGAATGGCGTCCCCCATCGCGAAGACAGGGAGGTCGTATTTCTCGGTGCGGTCAGCCATAACGTGCTTCGTGTTCAATAAATCTTCTCCTGATCCGGTCTGCTGCCTTCAGGCGCGGCCATCCATTGCCTGCAACAGCGCGTCGTCACTGTCGCTGAATTTGCGCGCGAATAGCATCGGCCCACTGCCATAGACATCGTCGGCGCCAAATTGCGTGTTGGTGCGGAAGTAATCCACGTGTCGTGCCGACATATTGGCCGGGCTGGCGCCGCCGGCGCTCCAGTCGGTATAGGTCAGGTTGCGCCTGACGTTTGCCATCAACGGTGAATTTCCCAGGATCGTATGCAGGAACGTCTCGTCCGCATATTGGGTTCCCTTGAAAAACCGGACCAGTGCCGGATTGCGCTCGGTGTAGTCGACCAGGTAGTCGCACGCCGCCCGCGTGAGCGCCCACCAGGTCGAGCCGCCATACGGTTTCAACGCTCCCAGCGCAGGCTGGTAATCGCGCACGCGCGGGATGATGCGGGCTTTGAGTAATACGCGCAGGGTCAAGCGCTGCAGGGGCGACAAGGTCGGGCGCAGCGTGTACGTGGTCAGGCGCGCGAGTGGTTTGCCGGCCGCTGCAGAGGGCATCGGCACGAGATTGATGTACTCGGCGGCCGGCTGGTCGGCGAAGAACGCGTTGATGGACGCTGTCGGCCATAACGGATAATCGACGCCACTGAGCAGGACGAAACGTGTAAAGGGGCCTGCGGCGAGTGCGGTTTTCATCAACAGCAGAATCGCTTCCACCTGAGAGAAGTCGCCCCAGTGCACGGCAACTGGCGCCGGCAACAGCGTAACGTCATCCGCCTCCAGGTGCGCAAATGCACGCTGGTCGGCTTTCTTGTCGACATGGATAAAGAACGCTGTTCCATCCGAGCGCAGGCGCGCGATCAACCGCTGCAGGTGTGCGGGGTTACCGTGCGCCAGTAATAAATAAGCGATCAATTCTGTCTCCGTGTATTCCACGATGGGGTGTCTATCCAAACGCAAGCGCAGACGCAGGCACGTGTTTCAACTGCCGGCATGGACTCAATCGCGGCGTGGCTGGCGATTGGCCAGTTGCGTCATCAATTCCGTCAGGCGCGCCGCAGCCGCCGGGAAGGTGAACTTGTCGAGCGACGCCTGGCGCGCATTGCGCGACAACGCATTGCGTAGTGCGGCATCTTCCCAGACCGTGCGCAGCGCGCGTACCATGGCCGGTACATCGTTCGGTGGCACCAGCAAGCCATCGACGCCGTCGACGACATAATCATTGGTCCCGGCGCAGGCAGTAGCCACCATGGGCACGCCGCGCATCATCGATTCGATGACCGTCACCTGGCCCGAGGGCGCATTTACATCCGCGATCGGAATGACGTTGACGCGCGAGTGCAGCGCCAGCTGGTGGCATTGCGCCAGTGTCAGGTTGGAGCGAAAGCTCACGCAGGGCGGTGCCTGGATGTGGGCGGTGGCGTGCGTCCCGGCGACGATGATGGTCTTGTAGCCCAGCTGCCCGGCAGCCTCGGCAAGCAGCGCGTAATCGCGGTTGGCCGTGCCCAGTGCAACGATATACGGCTCGTCAAGCTCGTCCGCCCAGATGTCGGTATCCGGCAATTCGGCGCTGAGCGGCACGAAGACGAAGCGCTCGCGCGGCAGTTGCAGCCAGGTGCTGTAGATGTCGATTTCGGCGCGCGAATGGACGACAAACAGGTCGACCGCCGGCAGGCAGAAGCGGGCCAGCTTGCCCTTGATCCCGCCGTAAGGCTGGGCCAGGTTGAAGCACCACGCCATCAGTGGCACGTTCTTGCGGCCACTGAGCGTTTTGAGCAGTGCGACGATGACGGCCAGCTGCGGGAATGCCGTGACGATGCCGGTCGGGTGCTTGCCGAACGTTTGCCTGAAGCCCCGCCAGCCGTGGCGCAGGTAATCGAACCATTCGCGGCGCGACGACACGGCGCGTGAACGGTCGTGATCGTAATCGGCCGGCACCTGCCGGGTGCGGTGCAGGCGCGCGTCGATGAATGGCATCAACCAGCCAGGCCAGGTAGTCTTAACGAACGGCGACAATACAAGCCAATCCATGCTGCACAATCCAATCAAATGAAAAACAAGGGTTGCCGGTATCAGCCCACGGAGCCAGGAAGCCCACGCAGCAGGAAGTCGACATTCTGCAGGCGCATCGTGCGGCGCAGCGAAGCGCTGCCAGCGTCCATGCTCAGGGCCATGCCTGTTCTGCTCTGATGGCCGTACAGCAGCAACAGCAGGCCAAGCGCAGCGCTGTCGAGGCTGCAATCGTCGCGCAATACGACATGCATCCGGCGTGGCTGCGCCGTGGCGCGCGCGAGGGTAGTGCGCAGTATGCCGAGCGTTGCGTCACGCCAGGCGCCGCCCAGGGTCAGCGTGTACAACTGGCCATCGTCGCTTTCCTGCAGGACAGGCGCAGCGCTGGCAGTACGCAGACGCCGCGCATCCATTGCCGCGGGCAATGCGCGCGTGGTGAGCAGGCGCACGAGCGCCATGCCATCGCTCCAGTAGCGCCGCCAGAGTGCCGGTTCTTCCTTGATGCGCCACAACCACTCCAGGCCCAGCCGGCCCACGAGCGAAGGAGCGCGGCTGACGGTGCCTGCGACAAAGTTGACCACGGCACCCAGATGACTGACAAGCGGCGTGTCCAGCGCGGCCAGATTGTGTTCGATCCACGCCTGCCCGCGCTTGGCGCCCAGTGACACGACGAGCAGGTCGGCATGGCTGGCGTTGATGCGTTCGATGATGGCTGGCGTGCTCATGTCTTCAATCGTTCCGAAGCCCGGCGAATACGCGCCCACGCAGCGCATGCGGCCCTCGCCGGCGTTGAGCACATCGGCGGCCTGCTGCGCGACGCCGTCCGGTCCACCAAAGAAAAACACACCCAGCGGCATGGCGCGCTGATCGCGCAAACGTTCGAAGACGGTTGCCCCCGCAACGCGGTCCGTGAACGGCAACCCCAGCAGCTTTGCCAGCCACACGACCGGCATGCCATCGGCAAGCGACAGCGAGGAGCGCAGCACCGAGTCGCGGAACGCCGGATCCTGCTGGCTGGTGATCAAGAAGTTCAGATTGGGCGTCGAGAAAAAGCAGCGCTCGCCGCTGCCGGCGCGTGCCAGCAGCAGGTCCACGGTTTGCTGCATGTCCAGCGCGTCGAACGGCAGGCCCAGCACGCAATACACGGGGCGCGTGAAGTCGGTGACGACAGGCGCACGCTCGTGCGGGGTCAGCACAAGATTATTCACTGTCACGTTTTGACCTCACCCACGAAACTTGACGACGGAACAGAAAGCGGAAATACAGCGGTATTTTCGCCAGAACATACACAACAGCCAGTGCCAGCTCTTTGCCGCTCAGCACCGCGCGGCCATGGCGCCACCACGACAGCAGGATCGCCACGCCCAGCGCGGCGCCTGCCAGCACGCCCAGCAGCAGCGGCGCAACCGGGCCGCCGGCCAGGGCAAGCAGCAGGCTCAATCCCGTGAGCGCGCAGACCAGCAGCACGAGTAACGCCAGCGGCGGCACGCACAGGTCGAGGCCAAACGCGAACAGGCTGGCACTGCGGCGACGGATGGCGCCAAGCAGCGCAGCCGGGGCGGCGCTGGCAATGACACTCAGATGGCCGTGCTCCCAGCGCGTACGCTGGCTTTGCACGCCTTCAGCGCTGCTCGGGAAATGGCTGTACACGAGCGCGTGCGGACAGAACATCGGCGGGGTACCGGCCAGCGCCAGATCCAGGCCGAGCTTCATGTCTTCCACGATGTGGCCGGTCGCGAGATTGGCATTGCGGATCGTTTGCCATGGAAACGCCATGCCGGTGCCCATCAACTGGCATGGCCAGCCGAGCTGGAACCAGCCCAGCGGTCGTACCTTGTTTTTCACGAGCCAGGCAAATTCGGCGATTTTTTTCAGTGGTCCGCTACCGGCCGGCGCGTGCATCAGGTACAGCGCCTGCACTGGCCGGCCATGGTGGGCGGCCAGCGTTGCCAGGCGCGCAATTGCGCCTTCGCCAACGATGCAGTCGGCGTCGACAATCACGACGACGTCCGGCGGCGCGGCGGCCAGGGCGTTCACGCCGAAGTCCAGCGCATAGCCCTTGCCGCGCAGTTGTGCGTGGCTGCGTTCGATCACCTGGGCGCCGGCCTGGCGGGCCACGTCGGCGGTGCGATCGGAGCAATTGTCGGCAACGACAAGGATGCGGTCGTTGGCGCTGAGCTGCGGTTGCAGACTCGACAAGGTGGCGAGCAAGCCTCCCTCTTCGTTGTGGGCAGGGATCAGGATGGCGATGCTCGGACGTGGGCTGGGCACGGGTGCTGCGCTGCGCACAGGACGCCACGCCAGCAGCGCCTGAGCGAACAGGACCGTCACTGGCACCAATATGATGCACAGCAACATCAGCAGGGCGATCGATAACGCGTGAATCAAGGGACTGTTTTCCTAAAAAATGGATGGCCGGGGCCTGTGAGGCTGGACACGGCGGCTTGCAATGGCAACGCTACCGGGGCGGTAACACTGACAGCCGTGAGGCTGAACGCGCTATTTACCGCTATTTTGATCAATAGCAATATCATAAGCGAAATTTCAGATGCATGAATGGTAACGAACGCACGTGTCGATCAATGACGCGTATCGACGAAAAAGGCGCAGTCAGCGTTATCTATTGATGACACTGATAGCGATACTGAGCAATTGTTCTGGCGACGTAACCCGCTCACCATCCAGCGCCCAGCGCCAGCCCAGGTAATTGGGCAGGTAGCGCGACGCCACGCCACGAAAGCCCTGTAGCCAGGACTTGAAACGCTGGTGGTAGGCATTCACGTTCTGCACATGGATGGCGAGGTTGCCTAGCCGCCTAGCACGCACTCCGGCGCGCAAGTTGACCGTCTCGTGCGCGATTCTGTGCTTGCGTGCAAAGGCGCGGTAGGCAGCGTGGCTGTCACTGACAAGCAACGCCTGCCGGTCGAGCCTGGGCAGCAGGTCACGCTCGAGTTGCGCAGCCGTGAGCGCACCGCGCCCAGTGACGGCATCGATCGTGCGCCCCTCGCGGTCTCGCGCGACCAGAATGCAGTCCAGTTCACTGGACATGCCCCGTTTGGCAGCGCGGCCGCCGCGGCGGCGCGGTGGCCGATCGAGCGTGCGCAAACCTTTTTGTGATTCGAGCAGAAATGTTTCGTCAGCTTCGACGATGCCGTTCAGCGCGGCGGGTCGGTCGAGTTTGACCCAGTGCAGGAAGCGGTGGCGCCAACGTTGACTGCGCCACGAAAAAAAGCCGCGCACCCGGCGCGGCTTGACATCGCAACAGCAACCTATCAGGTGGATGGAACGAGTGTCGCGTTGACCGACGACGGGCCACTTGTCCCGCTCGACGCGATCAGCACGATCGACGCATTGGCTGGCCACAGGATGCGAACCGATTTACCATCGACCAGATCCCACGTGTCGTGCGTGAACGTGTTGCCCGATTTCACTTGCAGTCGCAACCGCGCGCCGCCGGTGGCGCGCACCGTGAAGTTGACGTACGTGCCCGCTTGCGGCTTGGCCCACTTGACCGGCGTCAAACCTGTGTTATTCGCATTCACATAAACGGTCTTGGTCGTCGTCGCAGCGAACGAGAAATTCTGCGTGACCGGATCGTAGGCAGCCGTGCTCGTGCCCGACTGACGGTACCAACCGCCGCGCATCGACACGATATTCAGGTTCTGCTGTGGTGCGTTCCTTGCTGCCATGACGTCGCCGTTGCCGTCGACCCAGGCTTGCGCCGAGGTCACCTGCCGCAGGGCAGCGCGGATTTTGTCGAGCTGATCGGCTACCGAGTTGTCCCAGCCCTTCGGCATCAGGTTGAAACCGGCATCATTTTCGACATAGATCACGAACGGCGTACCCGTATTCCGGTCAACGACGTAGGCGCCATACAGCTTGAGCGTTTCGACGATCTTCCGCAAATCCGGGTTGACGATTGCGCTGCTGTCGAAATTCGGCGGCAGCATCAACAGCGAACCTTGCGGAATCGCGCCGGTGTTGGCCGATGCCGAATTGTCAGCCGCTGTCGCCGGGAAGATATACGCAGGGTTGCTGGTACCGTTGGCCAGACCATTGAAGGTCAACGACATGGCCAGTGCGTGCGGGTAGGCCGCAAGACCATCCTTGATTTCATGCTTGCGGATCAGACCGGCCGACGCTGGAATGCCCACCGCGCGTGCGCCCTGGTAGTAGTGCGACGGATCGCCCCAGCCAGTGCCGCCCAGCTTGCTCCAGGAGTACATCGCCGCGGTCCAGCGGCCGTTCTGCTGCTTCAGCTGCCAGAACGAATGGACGATATTTGTGACCGGATCGACGATATCGGCGTGGCCGTCGGTGCCGGATGCCGGCAACACGGCTGCAGGCCAGCGAGGCAAGGTGATGACGCGGTTGGTCCCGCTGTCGGGGTCGGCGACACCGACGGTGTTGGTAGCGGTCGAACCCGGGCCGACGACGGTCATCGGTGCGTCGGTCGCGGAAGCGAGGAAGACGCCGGTGGAATAGGCGCCGGAGGCGACGGTCGGGAAATAGCTGGACTTCGGAATCTCGAACGTACCGAAGACCGGGTTAAGCGGGCGCGAGTTCCACAGCGAATCTGCTGCATAAGGACGCAGATAGGTGCCAAAGACGTCATTGCGCGCGCTCGAAGGGGTGGTTTGCGCCGAGGGCGCCTGGGCCGACGGTACGACCGATGGGGTCGCTGTCGAGGCCGGTACGGACGGGCTTGTCGTGGAGGCGACGGGCGCGGCGACGACCGAGCCAATTGACTGGAACAGGGGTTGGCTGGCGCTGGTTGCCGGGGAGACCTTCACAGGTGCGAGTTTGGCCGAGTCGCCATTGTCGGCGGTTGGCGTTGTCACGGCAGCGACTGGCGCGGCGATGTTGGATACGGTCATTGCTGCGGTAGCCGAATCGGTGTCAGCTCCCCCGCCGCCGCAGGCGGCCAGCGACGTGCAAAGTAGCGTGGAGACGACCTTGCTGGTCACCGTGCGTGAAAATAGTGTCATATGGGTATCTTCTGTATCAGGGAGTATCGGATGCGGTATCAGGCTCTTCGCTCTCAGCCTGTTAGATGACGCCAATATTACGTTACGGAAAGCAATTCCACACGGCAAAAAAGATTTTTATAGGAAACTATTGGGGATTTGCAACAGAAGATTGCCCGTCTTGCTATGGGCATTAAAAAAGTATTACCGGATGATGTGATCGAATTGAAACAACGCGTTCAAGATCTTGCATTTCTCATAAAGCGAGATTGGGAAACTGTTGTCTCGCCATCAGAAATAAAATCGTCATTACATTCAGCGGCAATCGTATTGACGAGCGTCAATATTTAAATACATTAGGTTGAATCAAATTGCGTTACCGGCAGGCCGGCGAGGGCGCGCCAGATACCGTGTTGGCTGTGCTGCGTGCAAAACGCTAAGATATGAAAATTGCAAGAAGATGACCTGATCCAGGCCTGCCCGAGCGTGAGGAAAACGATGACGAACCCAACCAAACCGAATGTGATCCTGATGTCGGCAACGATCACACCATCGAAGGACATGCCCGGCTCGACGCGGATGGACCCGGCGATCCGCATGAACGACTATATCGAGGCGCTCCGGTACTACGAAGGCGTAGCGCCCGAGGTGGTCGACCGGATTGTCTTTCTGGAGAACTCCGACACCGACCTGACACCGCTGAAAAACGCGCTGCAGCGCAAGTCGTACAAGAACGTGGAATTCATCAGCGTCAGTTCGGATTATCCGCCGTCCCGAGGCAAGGGCTATGGCGAATTCAGAATGTTCGATGAAGGCCTGCTCGCCAGCGAATCCATCAAGGCGGACGATCACATCTGGAAGGTGACGGGACGCTTGAAAATTTTAAATATCAAGCAATTGATCTGCTCGGCGCCAGCCGACTACGAAGTGTATTGCGACCTCAGGGACGTCCCGCTCATTGGCGAGTCGTTGGGCGGCAATCTGTGGATGGAATTGCGGACGTTTGCATTCCGTCGCGACGCCTACGACCGCTATTTCCGCGGCGAGTTTTCCAAATCATTTGTGCTTGAAAAGAAATTCTTTCAAACCATGAAAGAAGAATTGGAAAAGCGGAATAAGCAGATCATTCCGCGTTTTCGCGTGCAGCCGATTATCGATGGGTATTCCGGGTATTCCAACGCAAATTATCGCAGTGCCAGTTACAGGGCAAAAGAGAAACTGCGTATGGTCGCCCGAACGATCGCGCCGGGCTTGTGGTTGTAAACGCAGTCGATCTCAAGGCACCTTGACCAGCGATGCCTTGACGGACGATGCGCCGCTGGTGCCGCTGGTCGCGGTCAGCGTCAACTTCGCATCCGCAGGCCATACGAACCGTGTGGATTGTCCGTTCTGCAGGTCCTTGGTCTCTTCGGTGACGGCGCCATTGCTGCTGACCTGCAGGCGCAACGTGGCGCCGCCCGTCGCGCTGACCGACAGTTCGACGTGGGCGCCTTGCGCTGGTATCGCCCAGTTGACGCGGGTCAGGCCCGCGTTGCTCGCATTGACATACACGGTCTTGCCGCTCGCCGGTTCAAACACGAGACGCTGTCCGGCCGTGTCGTAGGCAGCCGTGCCGGCGCCCGACTGGCGCGACCACGGACCCCGCATCGACAGGATATTCATGTTCTGCTGCGCCTTGATCGCTGCGTTGGCCGCGTTTCCGTTGCCATCGGTCCAACCCTGTACCGCCGTCACCTGGCGCAGACTGGCGCGAATCTGGTCGAGCTGGCTGGCGATCTTGCCATCCCAGCCCGTCGGCATCAGGTGGAAGCCGGCGTCGTTTTCAACATAGATCACGAATGGCGTGCCGGTGTTGTAATCGACCACATAGGCCCCGTATAACTTGAGCGTCTCGACGATCTTCTTCAGGTCGGGATTGGTGATCTCGCTGCTGTCGAAGCTGCGCGGCAGCATGATCAGCGCGCCCTGGGGAATGGCGCCGGTATTCGCCGCTGCCGTGTTGTCGGCCGAGGTCGCGGGAAAGACATAGGCAGGGCTGTTGACGCCATTGGCCAGGCCATTTTTCGTCAGTGACATGGCCAGCGCATGCGGGTAGGCGGCCAGACCATCCTTGATTTCATGCTTGCGAATCAGGCCAGCCGACGCCGGAATCCCCACCGCCCGGGCGCCCTGGTAATAGTGCGCAGGATCACCCCAGCCATTGCCGGACAGCTTGCTCCACGAATACAGCGCCGCCGTCCAGCGGCCATCCTTCTGCTTCAATTGCCAGAACGAATGGATGGTCTGCGTCACCGGGTCAACGATGTCGGCATGGCCATCCGTGCCCGAGGCTGGCAACACCCCCGCAGGCCAGCGGGGCAGGGTGATGACGCGGTTGCCGCCATTGTCCGGGTCGGCAACCCCCACCGTGTGCGCATCGGTGGAGCCAGGCCCGACGATGGTCATG
>Ga0308158_10005065_pt1 | contig 10907 bp, 6 predicted proteins | sample PhyBR2_FD_201038 | JGI IMG/M metagenome (GOLD analysis project Ga0308158, IMG submission 201038) | Phyllosphere microbial communities from UC Gill Tract Community Farm, Albany, California, United States - DLSLB.R2 | ecosystem: Host-associated > Plants > Phyllosphere > Unclassified | place: USA...
AGATCCCGGCCTGGATGGACCGGCTGTTCGAAGGTCTCGACGATCATCCCGCCGCGCGGCAGCTCGTCGCGGCGACGATCGCGGCCGAGATGTGCCGGCGGCTCTATGCGGGCGGCGTGAAGGATTTCCACTTCTACACGCTCAACCGAGCCGAACTCGCCTATGCTATCTGTCATATGCTCGGCGTGCGCGCCAAGTCGGCCGAAACGGTCGCCGCGGCATAGACCCCGTCGTCATCCCGGACCTGATCCGGGATCCAGAGCGCCAAGCGGTGCTCTTTGTTGTCCTGGATCCCGGATCAAGTCCGGGATGACGGAGTGAAACTGATGAATGTACGTGACCGTTTCAACGCCGAAGCCGCCAAGCGCATCCTGATCACCGACGGCGCGTTCGGCACCGAGATCCAGAACTGGAAGCTCGACGAAGCGGCCTATGCGGGCGACCTGAAGCTCAGCCACGACCAGAAGGGCAACAACGACATCCTGGCGATCACCAGGCCGGAAGTCCCCGAGACGATCACGCGCGAATATCTGGAGGCTGGGTCGGACATCGTGTCGACCAACACGTTCAGCGCGAACATCATCAGCCAGGCGGATTACGGCGCCGAGCATCTGGTGCGCGCGATCAACGTCGAAAGCGCGAAGATCGCCCGCCGTCTCGTAACCGAGTATGAAGCGAAGGACGGCCGGCCGCGGTTCGTGGCGGGAGCGATCGGGCCGACCAACAAGACGCTGTCGCTGTCGCCCGACGTCAACGATCCGGGCTTTCGCGAGATCGACTTCGATTATCTCAAGGGCGTCTACCGCGAGCAGATCGACGCGCTGCTCGAAGGCGGCGAGGGGGTCGGCGTCGACTTCATCCTGATCGAGACGGTGTTCGATACGCTCAACGCCAAGGCCGGGATCATGGCCGCGATCGAGGCGGGCGACGATCTGAGGCGCGACGTGCCGATCATGCTGTCGATGACTCTGACCGATCTGTCGGGGCGCAACCTGTCGGGGCATACGGTCGAGGCGTTCTGGCACGCGGTGCGGCATGCCAAGCCGATCACGATCGGGCTCAACTGCTCGTTCGGCGCGGAGCAGCTGCGGCCGCATGTGAAGACGCTGTCGGGAATCGCGGACACGCTGATCATGATCTATCCGAATGCCGGGTTGCCCAACGAACTCGGTGAGTATGACGAGATGCCGGCGACGACCGCCGGCTTGGTCGGCGAATGGGCGGTGGCCAAGCAGGTCAACGTGCTCGGCGGCTGCTGTGGGTCGACCCCTGCGCATATCAAGGCGATGGCGGACGGTGTGCGCGGGCTGGAACCCCGCGCGGTCGCGAGCCCCGAAGTCCGGACCAAGCTCGCCGGCCTCGAACCGTTCACGATGGCGGCCTGAGGCCGCTGCTCCCTCTCCCCTGCGGGGAGAGGGTCGGGGAGAGGGGCTGCCCAGCAGTGCCGCTCTCGGTGAGACACAGCCCCTCTCCCAACCCTCTCCCCTGAGGGGAGAGGGCTTTTTGAAGAACAGACAATGACCACCACTTCCTCCACCTCCTTCGTCAACATCGGCGAGCGCACCAACGTCACCGGATCGGCGCGCTTCAAGAAGCTGATCATGGCGGGCGATTATCCCGCCGCGGTCGAGGTCGCGCGCCAGCAGGTCGAGAGCGGGGCGCAGGTGCTTGACGTCAACATGGACGAGGGGCTGCTCGACGCGCACCACGCGATGACGACGTTCCTGAAGCTGATCGCCGCGGAGCCCGACATCGCGCGGATCCCGTTCATGGTCGACAGCTCGAAATGGAGCGTGATCGAGGCGGGGCTGAAGTGCGTCAGCGGCAAGCCGATCGTCAATTCGATCAGCATGAAGGAGGGCGAGGAGCAGTTCCTGGCCCAAGCCAAGAAGTGCATGGCCTACGGCGCCGCGGTGGTCGTGATGGCGTTCGACGAGGTCGGGCAGGCGGACACCAAGGACCGGAAGGTCGAGATCTGCGAGCGCGCCTACAAGCTGCTCGTCGGGATCGGCTTCCCCCCTGAGGACATCATCTTCGATCCCAACGTCTTCGCGGTCGCGACGGGGATCGAGGAGCACGACAATTACGGCGTCGACTTCATCGAGGCGTGCCGCGAGATCAAGGCGCGCTGCCCGCACGTCCATATCTCGGGCGGGCTGTCGAACTTCAGCTTCTCGTTCCGCGGCAACGAGCCCGTGCGCCGCGCGATGCACAGCGTGTTCCTCTATTATGCGATCCCCGCAGGCATGGACATGGCGATCGTCAACGCCGGCCAGCTCGACATTTACGACGATATCGATCCCGAGCTGCGTCAGGCGGTCGAGGACGTCGTGCTCAACAAGGATCCCGAGGCGGGTGAGCGGCTCGTCCAACTCGCCGAACGCTATCGCGGCACCGATGTCGTCGCCGAGAAGGCGGCGGCCGAATGGCGCTCGCTCGACGTCAACAAGCGGCTCGAATATGCGCTGGTCAAGGGCATCGACCTCCACGTCGTCGAGGATACCGAGGAAGCGCGCCAGATCATCGACGGCAATGGCGGTCGCCCGATCGAGGTGATCGAGGGGCCGCTGATGGACGGCATGAACGTCGTCGGCGACCTGTTCGGATCGGGCAAGATGTTCCTGCCACAGGTCGTCAAATCGGCGCGCGTCATGAAAAAAGCGGTCGCGCATCTGCTGCCGTACATCGAGGCGGCCAAGGAGCCCGGCGCGCGCGGCAAGGGCAAGATCATCATGGCGACCGTCAAGGGCGACGTGCATGACATCGGCAAGAACATCGTCGGCGTCGTGCTCCAGTGCAACGGGTTCGACGTGGTCGATCTGGGCGTGATGGTGCCGTGGTCCAAGATTTTAGAGGCCGCGAACGAGAATGACGCGGACATGATCGGGCTGTCGGGGCTCATCACGCCGAGCCTCGACGAGATGGTGACCGTCGCCGAGGAGATGAAGCGTGCGGGCATGACGATGCCGCTGCTGATCGGTGGCGCGACGACGTCGAAGGTCCACACCGCGCTGCGCATCGCGCCGGCGTATGATGGCCCGGTCGTGCACGTGCTCGATGCGAGCCGCGCGGTCGGCGTTGCGTCGACGCTGGTGTCGGATACGATCCGCGACGAGTTCGTGACGAAGACCGCGGACGAATATGAGGCGGTGCGGCTGTCGCGCGCCAACAAGGGGCAGAGCGAGCTGCTGCCGCTGGAAACCGCACGCGCGCGCGGGTTCGTCGCGGACTTCGCGATGAAGCCGGGGGCGCCGGCGAAGCCCGGCGTGCACGTGTTCGCGGACTGGGACCTGACCGATCTGCGCGATTATATCGACTGGACGCCGTTCTTCCGCGCGTGGGAGCTGGCGGGCAATTTCCCGGCGATCCTGACCGACGAGGTCGTCGGCGAGAGCGCAAGTTCGCTGTACGCAGACGCGCAGGCGATGCTCGACACGATCATTGCGGAGAAGTGGCTCACGCCGCGCGGCGTGGTCGGGCTCTGGCCCGCACGGCGCGAGGGGGACGACGTGGTGGTCACTGCTCCCTCTCCCCCGCCAAGCAATGCTGCGCTTGGGACAGCCCCTCACCCCGACCCTCTCCCCACAGGGGAGAGGGAGCAGAAGGACGTGAGATTGCCGATGCTCCGCCAGCAGATCGCCAAGCGCGAAGGCCGCCCGAACATGTGTCTCGCCGATTTCGTCGACACGCAGGACGACTGGTTCGGCGGGTTCGCGGTCGGCATCCACGGCATCGACGCGCATATCGCGCGGTTCAAGGCGGGGCATGACGATTACAACGACATCTTGCTCAAGGCGCTCGCCGATCGCTTCGCCGAGGCGTTCGCCGAACGGCTGCACAAGCATGTCCGTCAGGAGCTGTGGGGCTATGCGCCCGAGGAGCAGCTGACCAACGACGCGCTGATCAAGGAACAGTATCGCGGCATCCGCCCTGCGCCGGGCTATCCCGCATGCCCCGATCACAGCCTCAAGCCGATCCTGTTCGACCTGCTCGACGTCGAGACCGCGACCGGGCTCGAACTGACCGAGAGCTTCGCGATGTTCCCAACCGCCGCCGTCTCGGGCTTCTATTTCGGCCATCCGCAGGCGGAGTATTTCGGCGTTGCGCGGGTCGGGCGCGACCAGCTGGAAGACTATGCAGCGCGCCGCGGTGTCGACCTGCCGACCGCGGAACGCTGGCTGCGCCCGAACCTCGACTAGACGAGTGTTCACCCACCCCCGCGGGTGAACACGGCGTGTCAGGCGCTACGCCCGACCAGCCCCGCCAGTTTCTTCAGCTTCGGCGCGACCATCGGCACGGTCAGCATCGTGCTGGCCAGCGCCATCAGCAGCAGCGCGGTGAAGGTTTCGTTGGTGATGATCGCCTTGTCGAGCAGGATGTTGACGAAGATGATCATGATCAGCGCCTTGGTCTGAAGCAGCCAGCCGATCACCGAGGCTTCACCCGGGCGCCATTTGAGCAGCCGTCCGGCGGCATGGACGCCGGCGAGCTTGCCACCCACCGAGGCCAGCAGCAGCAGCGCGGCGGCGGCGAACACCGCGACCCCGCCGACCGCCCATTGCGTCTTCAACCCGGTCGACAGGAAGAATACCGGCATGACCGCGAGCAGGACGAAGTGGCGGAAATCGTCCATCCGCTTCTGGTCGAACCATTTCGCGTCGAGGACCGCGCCCGACAAAAACGCGCCGACCATGAAATGCAGCCCTGCCCAGTCCGCGGCGAACCCGCAGCCGGCGAGCCAGATCAGGCTGACATACCAGCGATCGCGCTCGGGAATCCGCGCCATCAGCCGGCGGACGAGCACGGTGGCGAGCGCGAAGCCGACGAGAAACGCGCCCTGCCGCCCGACGCGTTCCCAATCGAGCAGGATCAGCGCGAGCACGCCCCAGATCGCGATATCGTCGAGGCTGGCATAGCGCAGGATGCGCTGGCCGATCGGCTCGCGCAGCACCTCGAGCTTTTCGAGGAACAGCACGAGGATCGGCAGCGCGGTGACCGCGCAGGCCATGCCGATGCCGAGGATGACCTGCCAGCGCGCGCCTGACGGACCTGCCCAGCCCGGATAGCGCAGCATGACCGCCGCGGCGATGCTGCCCGTGACGAGCGGCACCGCGAGCGCGAGCCCGGCAGTGACCCCGGTCTCGCGCCGCCGCTGCCACGCTTCGCCGAGATCGAGCTCGATGCCGGCGACCCAGACGAACATCATCACCGCCCACCAGGCGACGCCGTTGAGCGAGCCGAGCGTGACGGGCGTGAAGATCGTCGCGTAATATTCGGGGAAGATCGCCCCCAGCACGCCCGGCCCGAGCAGGATGCCGCCGAAGATCTGCACGACCACCAGTGGCGCCCAGTAATCCGTCCGGCCGAGCCGCCACACGAGATAGGGCACCGTGAAAATGATCAGCATCGCGAGGAGGAAGACCTCCGTCGGCGTCATGGCGTGCATGCAATCCCCCCTGCGCGCGGTCGGGCCCCCCCCGCCGGCTGTCTCGTGGGACCGTGGTATGCCGCCGGGGTGGCGGGGGCAATATGCGGCGACCCGATCGCACCGGACTCGACCAATCCATCGGGTGCGTCATTGCGGGACGCGCGACAGGCCACCCGCTATCGGCAAGCACACGCGAACCGCTTAGGATGGCGCATGCCTGCACGATGATGGTGCCGGATCAGGAGTGCCTTGCGTGAACAGATCTCTCCTGCTGCTTGCGATGGTCGCCGCGTCCGCTTCGGCGCAGGCGCCGGTACGCCGCGCTGCGCCCTTTACAATCGACGGGCAGGGGTTCGCGACGCTGCAGGAGGCGGTGTCGTCGATCCGTCTGGGGACCGCGACGATCCTGATCGCGCCCGGCATATACCGCGAATGCGCGGTGCAGGCGGGCGGGCGGATCACCTTCAAGGCGGTGGAGCCGGGCACCGCGATCTTCGAGCGCGTCGCGTGCGAGGACAAGGCCGCGCTGGTGTTGCGCGGCCAGGGCTCGGTGGTCGATGGCCTCGTCTTTCGCGGCTATAGCGTCGCGGACGGCAATGGCGCGGGCATCCGGACCGAGATGGGCGACCTGCGCGTCGTCAACGCGATGTTCCTCGACAGCCAGGAGGGCATTCTCGGTGGCGAGCCGAACGGACAACGGATCACGATCGACCAGTCGACCTTTTCGGGGCTCGGCCAGTGCGATCAGTCGCCGAGCTGCGCGCACGCCATCTATCTGGCGAACAAAGGCAGCGTGACGATCACCCGCTCGCGGTTCGAGCGTGGCACCGGCGGTCATTACGTCAAGCTGCGCGTGCCGACCGTGACGATCACCGACAACAGTTTCGACGACAGCGCGGGCCGCAAGACCAACTACATGATCGACCTGCCCGAGGGCGCAACCGGGCTGATCGCGCGCAACACCTTCGTGCAAAGCAAGCAGAAGGAGAACCACACCGGGCTGATCGTCGTCGCGGCGGAGGCCAAGACCTATCGCTCGACCGGATTGCGGGTCGAGGACAATGACGCGCGGCTGTCACCGGGGGACACGAGCAGCCCTGCGTTCCTTGCGGATTACAGCCATGACCCGCTGACGCTGGGGGCGAACCGGCTGGGGCCGGGGTTGCGGGCGTTCGAGACGCGGTAGTTGGGCCACCGCGTTCGAAGTCGAGCGGGTCGATGGCGCTGGCGCCTGAAACCCCGTCACCCCAGCAAAAGCTGGGGTCGCCCTGTTGGGACAGCGAGTGGCCGGTGCGGGAAGATCCCAGCTTTCGCTGGGATGACGGAGGGCGGGGCGTTGGAGGCCGCAGCATCCAACGCGACTGTTCTCCCGCGACGGCGGGAGAACAGCACTTCGGGCGTGCGTGAGCGCGCCTCAGCTCGGACAGGTGCTCGCTGCGCCCGGATCGAGATCGAGGCACCGGCCGTCGAGCCCCGAGACCGGCAGTCCGATCGTCGCCGCGAGCGTCGGGACGATGTCCACCGTCTCCACCGACAGCGGCTGTTCGAACCCGGTCATCCCCTTGCGCCAGAACAGGATCGGCACGCGGCGGTCGTAATCCCATGGCGACCCGTGCGTCTCGACATAGCCGCCGGCCGGCGACACGATCGTCGTCACACGCGGTTTGAGCAGCGTGACGAGCTGGCCCGAGCGCCCCTCGCTGTACGAGGCGCGCGCGCGCTCGATCAGCGTCCAGGTCTCGGGCGGCGTCTTCGCCATCGGCGTCGCCATGATCTCGGCGGCCGAGAAGGCGGCGGCAACCTGCGGCAAGGCACGATAGCGACGGAGTGCCTCGGCGAGCACCTTCGCCTGCGTCTTGGCCGGCAGGGTATCGTCGATATAAACGTCCCCCTCGGTACCGAGCAGCACGCTGCCCTTCCGCCCCAGGTCTTTGGCGATCGCGGTGCCGACCTGCTTGGCCAGCACGTTCTCGTCCATATGCGCTTCCATCGGCATCGCGCGCTGCTGCTGACGCTCGGTCGCGTCGTGCGCGCCGTGGTCCGCGGTCAGCACCACCTCGTAATCGACGCCGGTCTCGTCCAGCACCGCGAAGAACCCGCCCAGCGTCCGATCGAGCTCGGCCATCTGGATGCACATCTCCGACCCCTGCGTGCCGTAGGAGTGGCCGATATAATCGGTCGCCGACGCGCCGATGTCGATGATGTCGGTCTGCGGCCCCGTGCCGAGCTTCATGTCCTGGACGAGTGCCGCTGCCATCGCGAACACCGCGGCGTCGGACGCCGGCGACACGCGGAAGCCCTTGGCGTCGCCCGCCGCGCGTTCGAACCGGCCCTGGCCATAGGTCTTGCCCGCGATCACGATCGGATGGTCCACGCCCGCGCAATAGCCCGGCAGCGGCAGTGCCGCCTGTGGCAGCGCGATCAGCTTGGCGACCGCGTCGCGCGTGCGCTGCACCGCGGGCGGCACCGCGCGGCCCGCATAGGAGACATAGGTCTTGCCGTCCCACCACCAGAGCTCGTCGACCTTGTGACCGCCCATCATCACCGCCGCGCGATCCTTGCCCGCGACCGACACCGAGCGCGTCCGCGGATCGCGTGCCTTCATCATCTCGCCGAGCGTCGGGACCTTCAGGTGCATGTCCGACACGGTGTAGCTGTCGTGCGTGCTGCCGGTAACGCGCTCGTCCTCCGAGCAATAGACGATCTTGTCGGGCCGCCCCGCGCGCTGGTCGACCCAGTTGTTCGCGATGATCCCGGTATGCGCCGGCCGCATGCCCGTCAGGATCGTCGAATGGCCGGGGCAGGTCTCGGTCGCGGCGTGGCTCTGATACCCGCTCGGGAACACGACGCCGCCGAGCAGTCGCGCGAAACCGCCGGTGTACCGGTTGCGATATTGCTGGAAAAGATCGGCGGCGAACTGATCGACCGAGATCGCGACGATCAGTTTCGGCGGCGTCGACGGGGCCGCGGCGGGCGTCGGGGCCGGCGATGCGGTCTGGGCGGATGCCGAAGCGGCCGAGGTCAGCAGCAGCGCGGCGATAAGTGCTTTCACGAACAGTCCTTTAGCAAGCGGCGACCACGGGAGCAGCCGTCGCTTTGAAGTGCAATACGACATCGCCACCGCTATGGCTTTGCGCGATGAACGACACAAGGATGGCCATGCGCAGTTTACGTTGCGTCGTGATGACGGTTTTGCTGGCGCTGTGTGGCCTGTCGCCTGCGTTCGCGGAATCGCTCAATGGATCGAGCCAGCACCTGTCGATGCGGCTGGTCGCCGAAAGCGATCGGCCGAAGGCCGGCACGCCGCTGACGATCGCGCTCGCGACGACGCCCGAAAAGGGCTGGCACGGCTATTGGCGCAACCCCGGCGATGCGGGATTTCCGGCGACGTTCGATTGGACGCTGCCCGCGAGTGCCAAGGCGGGCGAACCCGAGTGGCCGGTGCCGACGACATTGCTGATCGCGGGCCTGATGAACTATGTCTACGAGGCGCCCTATGCGCCGCTCGTGACGATCCAGATTCCGGCGGGCCTTGCGCCGGGGACCAGGCTGCCAATCCGGTTGAAGACTAGCTATCTCGTCTGCTCGGCGACGATCTGCGTTCCCGAGGAGCAGGCGCTGTCGCTTGACCTGACGATCGGCGACGGCGCGCCCGCGCAGACGGCGGCCTTTGCCGACTGGCGGCGCGCCATCCCCAAGCCACTCGATTCCGGCGCGACCTATGCCGCGAGCAACGGGACGATGCGGATCGCGGTGCCGTTCCCTGCAAGCGCCAGGGCCGACGCGGCGTATTTCTTCCCCGTCACCACCGGCGTGATCGACAATGGCGCTCCACAGAAAGTCACGCGCGATGGCGACCGGCTGACGATCGAGACGAAGCTTGCGGCGAACGCCAAGAGCGGCGGGCCGGTCGAGGGCGTGTTGCGGATCGGCGACGCGCAGGGACTGAGCGTCAAGGCGACGCCCGGCGTGGTGGCCGACAGCGGATCGGGCACGGCGAGCGTCGAGAATGTCTGGCTGACCGCGCTGGTCGCGTTCGCGGGCGCGGTGCTCGGCGGATTGATCCTCAACATCATGCCGTGCGTGTTTCCGATCCTCAGCCTCAAGGCACTCAGCCTCGCGCGCGGCGGGGCGAGCGAGAAGGACGCGCGCGGCGAGGCGCTCGCCTACACCGCGGGCGTCGTGCTCGTCTGCCTCGGGCTCGGGGCGGCGATCCTCGCGCTGCGGGCCGGCGGTTCCGCGGTCGGCTGGGCGTTCCAGTTGCAGCATCCCGCGGCGATCGTCGTCCTGCTCCTGCTGAGCGCGGCGATCGCGTTCAACCTTGCCGGGCTGTTCGAGGTGCCGACGCCGCGCTTTGCGGGCGAAAGCGGCGCGAGCGGCGCGTTTGCGACGGGGGCGCTCGCGGCGTTCATCGCGACGCCGTGCACCGGCCCGTTCATGGGCGCGGCGCTCGGTGCGGCGCTCGTCCTGCCATGGCCGGCGGCGCTCGCGGTGTTCGGCGGGCTCGGGATCGGCCTGTCGCTGCCGTTCCTCGCGATCGGGTTCGTGCCCGCATGGCGGCGCTGGCTGCCCAAGCCCGGCGTGTGGATGGAGACGTTCCGCCATATCCTGTCGGTGCCGATGTTCCTCACCGCGATCGCGCTCGGCTGGGTGCTGGGGCGTCAGACCGGCGTGGACACGCTGACGCTTGCACTGATCGCGGTGCTGGCGGTGGGCGCGGTGCTCTGGATCGGCGGGTCGCGCCAGCGCAAGGGCAAGGCATTCGGCGCCGCGGCGCAGATCGCGCTGGCCGTGGTTTTCGTCGGCAGCGCGGTGCTCATCGCGCGCGCGCCACCCGCTTCGGCAAAGGTCGCGGCGGCTGGCGACGAGGGGTTTACCGAGGCCCGGCTCGCGTCGCTCCGTGCGGAGAAGCGCCCGGTGTTCGTGTATTTCACCGCCGACTGGTGCCTGACGTGCAAGGTCAATGAAAAGGCGGCGATCGACACCGCGGGCGTGCGCGATGCGTTCGCGCAGAACAACGTCGCGGCGCTCATCGGCGACTGGACCGACGGCGACCCGGTGATGGGGCGCTTCATCCAGGCGCATAACCGCGCCGGCGTCCCGCTCTACCTCTATTACGCCCCCGGCGCCGCCGAGCCGACCGTCCTGCCGCAGGTCCTGACTCCCGGTCTGCTGCAAGCGCTGGGGCGCTGATTTCCACTCCGTCGTCGTGGCGGAAGGCAGGGTTCAGGGTTACCGAGCGTGCGCTCCATGGCCCTGGATCCTGACTTTCGTCACGATGACGGGAGGGGGAGAGGTGCTGCAGTCCTACGCGCGCCCCGCCCCGGCTAAGCTGGAGCATCGCGATCGCTCACGAACATTCGACGCTTGTGCGGCGCAGCGATGCGATGCAGCATGGAACCGTAACGCTTGATGGGGAATTTACCGTTCCGATGGGGAAACGAGCGTTTGATGAAATCATGGGGGCGTCGGACGATAA
>Ga0308158_10005066_pt1 | contig 10907 bp, 8 predicted proteins | sample PhyBR2_FD_201038 | JGI IMG/M metagenome (GOLD analysis project Ga0308158, IMG submission 201038) | Phyllosphere microbial communities from UC Gill Tract Community Farm, Albany, California, United States - DLSLB.R2 | ecosystem: Host-associated > Plants > Phyllosphere > Unclassified | place: USA...
TTATCAAGGCGGCCACAATGCGGGCCACACGCTTGTCATCAACGGTGAAAAAACCGTCCTCCACCTGATCCCTTCTGGCATTCTGCGCGATAACGTCACCAGCATCATTGGTAACGGCGTAGTGCTTTCTCCTGAAGCCTTAATGAAAGAGATGAAAGGCCTGGAAGCGCGCGGGATTCCGGTACGCGAACGTCTGCTGATTTCTGAAGCCTGTCCGCTGATTCTGCAATATCACGTTGCGATGGATATGGCGCGTGAACGTGCCCGTGGTGCCAAAGCGATTGGTACCACCGGACGTGGCATCGGCCCTGCTTATGAAGATAAAGTGGCTCGCCGTGCATTGCGTGTCAGCGATCTGTTTAACAAAGAAACTTTTGCGGCCAAGCTGAAAGAAGTTGTCGATTTCTACAACTTCCAGCTGGTGGAGTACTACAAAGAGCCAGCAGTCGACTTCGATAAAGTCCTGAATGATGTGATGGAAGTCGCTGACATCCTGACCGGCATGGTGGTTGACGTCTCTGAACTGCTGGACGTCGCGCGCAAGCGTGGCGATCTGATTATGTTCGAAGGTGCGCAGGGTACGCTGCTGGATATCGATCACGGTACCTATCCTTACGTGACCTCATCCAACACTACCGCAGGTGGCGTTGCAACCGGTTCAGGTATTGGCCCACGTTATGTTGACTACGTGCTGGGTATCGTTAAAGCATACTCAACCCGTGTTGGCGCAGGCCCGTTCCCGACCGAGCTGTTCGACGAAACCGGCGAATTCCTCTGTGCGCAGGGTAATGAGTTTGGCGCAACCACCGGTCGTCGTCGTCGTACCGGCTGGCTGGATGCGGTAGCGGTTCGCCGCGCGGTCCAGATCAACTCCCTGTCAGGTTTCTGCATGACCAAGCTGGACGTGCTGGATGGCCTGAAAGAAGTGAAAATCTGTGTTGCTTACCGTATGCCTGATGGCCGCGAAGTCACCACTACGCCACTGGCAGCAGAGAACTGGGAAGGCATTGAGCCGATCTATGAAACCCTGCCAGGCTGGAGCGAGACAACGTTTGGCGTTAAGACGCTGGAAGGTTTACCTCAGGCCGCGCGTGACTACATCAGACGTGTTGAAGAGGTAACAGGTGTGCCGATTGATATCATCTCAACCGGTCCCGATCGTAGTGAAACGATGATTCTGCGCGACCCGTTCGACGCATAATCATTCAGGCCGGACAGTGTCCGGCCTTTGTTTTTCCACTCTTTGATGCCACTTAATCTCCCTTCGCTTGTCAAACCTTGTGCTGGCTCAAAAAAACGCACGGCCGATCAGACTCTGGTTTATCATCGTGGTTAATCGAATGGCGATCCGATTTAGTCCTGACATCAATTGTAAGGCGAATAACGTCATGCCACGCCTGAAGGTTCACTGAGGTTACTGTGCAGCTCACGAGTTTTACTGATTATGGCTTACGAGCCCTGATTTATCTGGCATCGTTGCCTGAAGGTCAGCAGACCAATATTACGGAAGTGACGAACACGTATGGTTTGTCGCGAAATCATATGGTCAAAATCATCAATCAGCTGAGCCGGGCGGGTTATGTCGCTGCCACGCGGGGTAAAAACGGGGGCATTCGTCTGGGTATGCCAGCGCGTCAGATTGTCATTGGTGACGTGGTACGTAAGATGGAACCACTACAACTGGTGGATTGCGCCTCCTGTTCTATCACGCCAGCCTGTCGTCTGAAGCAGGCGTTACATGATGCGGTGCAGCGATTTTTGCAGGAGCTGGATAACTATACCCTGGCCGATCTGGTTGAAGGAAATACACCACTTTATGAGATCATCTTGTCCAGATCGCCAGTGGCAATAAATATTAAATGACATCGGAGGAACCGCTATGTCAAAAGATCCCTTTCAGGATAGAGAAGCTGAAAAATACGAAAACCCTATTCCGAGCCGTGAATTTATTCTGGCTCTGCTAGAAAAACGTGAAAAACCGGCCAGCCGTGAAGAGCTGGCTGAAGAGATGAATTTGCAGGAAGAAGAGCACCTTGAGGCGCTGCGTCGCCGCCTTCGCGCCATGGAGCGTGATGGTCAGCTGGTGTTCACCCGCCGTCAGTGTTATGCCCTGCCAGAACGTCTTGATCTCCTGCGCGGTAAAGTCATTGGCCATCGTGATGGCTACGGCTTCCTGCGGGCAGAAGGTCAGAAAGATGACCTTTACCTCTCCGCAGAACAGATGAAATTCTGTATGCACGGTGACGTGATTCTGGCGCAGCCGTTGGGTGCCGATCGTAAAGGCCGCCGCGAAGCGCGCGTAGTCCGCGTGCAGGAACCGCGCAACAATCAGATCGTTGGCCGTTACTTTACCGATGCCGGTGCCGGCTTCGTGGTGCCGGATGACAGTCGCCTGAGTTTTGACATTCTCATTCCACCTGAAGAGACGATGAATGCCCGCATGGGTTCCGTGGTGGTGGTTGAGCTGGTCCAGCGTCCGAACCGCCGCAGCAAAGCGATCGGTAAAATCGCTGAGATTCTGGGCGATGATATGGGCACCAGCCTGGCTGTGGATATGGCGCTGCGTACGCATGAAATCCCGCATACCTGGCCGCCGGAAGTGGAAGCTCAGGTCAGCAAACTGAAAGAAGACGTCCCGGAAGAGGCCAAAAAAGGCCGCGTCGATCTGCGTAAACTGCCGCTGGTCACCATTGATGGTGAAGATGCCCGTGACTTTGATGATGCTGTTTACTGTGAGAAGAAGCGCGGTGGCGGATGGCGTCTGTGGGTCGCTATCGCGGATGTCAGCTATTACGTTCGTCCTGGCACCCCACTGGATGACGAAGCGCATCAGCGCGGTACCTCGGTCTACTTCCCGTCGCAGGTTGTGCCGATGCTTCCGGAAGTGCTGTCGAATGGCTTATGTTCACTTAACCCGCAGGTCGATCGCCTCTGTATGGTGTGCGAGATGACTATCTCGACCAAAGGTAAACTGACCGGCTTTAAGCACTACGAAGCGGTAATGAACTCCCATGCGCGTCTGACCTACAACAAAGTCTGGAACATCCTGCAGGGCGACAAAGAGCTGCGCCAGCAGTATGCGCCGCTGGTCAAAGACCTTGAAGAGCTGAATAACCTTTATCATGCGCTGGAAGCTGCACGTGAAGAGCGTGGCGGCATTTCGTTTGAAACGGAAGAGGCGAAGTTCATCTTCAACGCCGAGCGCCGTATCGAACGTGTTGAGCGTGTGTCACGTAATGACGCCCACAAACTGATCGAAGAGTGCATGATCCTGGCGAACATCGCCTCAGCACGCTTCGTTGAGAAAAATCAGGAACCGGCGCTGTTCCGCGATCACGATCGCCCGACTGACGAAAGCATTAAGAGCTTCCGTACCGTGCTCAACGAGCTGGGACTGACTCTGCCTGGCGGCAACAAACCGCAGCCAATCGACTACGCGGCGTTGCTGAAGCAGGTTGCCGATCGTCCTGATGCGGAAATGCTGCAAACCATGCTGCTGCGTTCGATGAAGCAGGCCGTTTACGATCCGGAAAACCGCGGTCACTTTGGTCTGGCGCTTTCGTCGTATGCACACTTTACTTCGCCGATTCGCCGCTATCCGGATCTGACGCTGCACCGCGCTATCAAGTATCTGCTCGCGAAAGAGCAGGGTGAAGGCAAGGGTCTGGTACAGCGTGCCATCAAGTACCTGATGCCAAAAGATAAAAATGCCAAAGATCTCACTACGGCAACCGGCGGCTATCACTACGAGATGCCGGAGATGCTGCAGCTGGGTCTGCACTGTTCCCTGACCGAGCGCCGCGCGGATGAAGCGACCCGCGACGTGGCTGACTGGCTGAAGTGTGACTTCATGCAGGATCAGGTCGGCAACGTCTTTAACGGCGTCATCTCCAGCGTCACCGGATTTGGCTTCTTTGTCCGCTTAAGCGATCTCTTCATCGACGGTCTGGTCCACGTTTCGACGCTCGACAACGATTACTACCGTTTTGACCCGGTAGGTCAGCGTCTGATCGGTGAATCGGGCGGTCGCACCTATCGTCTGGGTGACACAGTTGAAGTGCGTGTTGAAGCGGTCCACATGGACGAGCGTAAAATCGACTTTGCTCTGATCTCCAGCCAGCGTCAGGTGCGTGGTGAAGGTAAAACCGCGCGTGACCGGGCGAAGCGTGACGACAAGGCCCCAACCAAACGCCGTCGTGATGCGAGCAGAAAGTCTAACTTCGAGCCGGATTCTGCGTTCCGTGGTGACAAAGGCAAGCCCGCCGCTGCGGATACCGGGAATAAAAGTAAAAACGTCTCGGAAAAAACCCGTAAAATCGCCGCCGCCACCCGGGCGAAGCGCGCCAGAAAAAAGGCGCAGCCTGACTGATGCGCGCACCCGCCCTTTCTCAGGAGAAAGGGCGGTCATTCATTTTTTTCCAAACACTGAGCAGATCGATGAGCGAAATTATTTTTGGTATCCATGCCGTGCAGGCGCTGCTGGAACGAGACCCACAACGTTTCCAGGAAGTCTTTATCCTCAAAGGCCGCGACGATCGTCGCCTGCAACCTCTGGTTGCCGCGCTGGAAGCTCAGGGTGTTGTGATTCAGCTGGCCGAGCGCAAGTGGCTCGACAGCCAGGTTGAAGGCGGTGTGCATCAGGGTATCGTAGCGCGGGTGAAACCGGGCCGTCAGTATCAGGAAGGCGACCTGCCGGATCTGCTGCAGAGCCTGGAGAAACCGTTCCTGCTGGTACTGGACGGGGTCACCGATCCACACAACCTGGGTGCCTGCCTGCGCAGCGCCGATGCCGCCGGTGTGCACGCGATAATCGTACCGAAAGATCGCTCTGCTCCCCTGAATGCCACCGCCAAAAAAGTGGCCAGCGGCGCAGCAGAAAATGTGCCATTGATCCGCGTCACTAACCTGGCGCGTACCCTGCGTCTGTTGCAGGAGTACAACATCTGGGTGGTCGGCACCGCAGGTGAAGCTGACCATACTGTCTTCCAGAGCAAAATGACCGGCCCGATGGCGCTGGTGATGGGTGCGGAAGGGGAAGGCATGCGTCGTCTTACCCGTGAGCATTGCGATGAGTTAATCAGCATTCCGATGGCGGGCAGTGTCTCTTCGCTGAATGTCTCGGTCGCGACTGGCGTCTGCCTGTTTGAAGCGGTGCGTCAGCGCAACGCCTGATTCCCGATGTGATCCTCGCCACAAATTAGTTTCTGTACCAGGCATAACTGCGCGTTATTCGTATATACCCAAAGCATTTCGGGTTGCATTGAGGCGGCAAGAGAACGAATCCCGATGAGCTTACATGAGTAAGTGATTCGGGTGAGTGAACGCAGCCAACAAAAATGCAGCTTGAAAGACGACGGGTATACTTACTGAGTGACATCCGCAAGGAGTAGTTATGACCTGGACAACACACACCGTTTTTAATCAGCCTCATCCTCTGAGCAACAGCAACCTGTTCCTGTCTGATACGCCACTGAGCGACGCTTTGTCACGCGAAGGCGCAGGGTGGGACCGGGAATGGCTGGCGTCGGTTGGCCGACAGCTGGGCAGCTCCGAGTCGCTGGAGCTGGGCCGGCTCGCCAATGCTGAGCCGCCCGAGCTGCTGCGCTACGACGCCCGTGGCGAACGCATGGACGAGGTCCGTTTTCATCCTGCCTGGCATCTGCTGATGCAGGGCGTCTGCGCCAGTCGCCTGCATAATCTCAGCTGGCAGCCCACCGTTCGTGAACAGGCCAGTGTGGCGCGCGCTGCCCGTTTTATTCTGCATGCGCAGGTTGAAGCAGGCACACTCTGCCCGGTGACCATGACGCACGCGGCCATTCCTCTGCTGCAGACTTATCTGCCCGCGGCGTTTGAGGGCTGGCTCGATCCGCTGCTCAGCGATCGCTACGACCCCCATGCACAGCCTGGTGACCAGAAGCGGGGTCTGCTGATTGGGATGGGCATGACGGAAAAGCAGGGCGGCAGCGATCTGCTCACCAGCACTACGCACGCCGAACCGCTGGGCGCGCGTGGCGCGGGTGAAGCCTACCGACTGACCGGCCATAAATGGTTCTTCTCTGTACCACAGAGCGATGCGCATCTGGTGCTGGCTCAGACGCCCGCCGGGTTAAGCTGCTTCTTCCTGCCACGCCTGTTGCCCGACGGGTCACGCAACACCATCCAGCTGGAGCGACTCAAAGATAAGCTGGGCAATCGCTCCAATGCCAGCTGTGAAGTGGAGTTTCGCGATGCGACCGGCTGGCTGCTGGGGGAGGAGGGCGAAGGCGTGCGGCTGATCCTGAAGATGGGCGGCATGACGCGTTTTGACTGCGCCCTTGGCAGTCACGGTCAGATGCGCCGTGCTTTCTCGGTAGCCATCTCGCATGCCCATCAGCGGCAGGTGATGGGAAAAAATCTGGTGGATCAGCCTCTGATGCGTCAGGTTCTGGCTCAGCAGGCACTGCAGCTGGAGGGACAAACCGCGCTGCTGATGCGGCTGGCGCGCGCCTGGTCACAACCGGCAAAACCGCATGAGGTCACCTTTGCCCGCCTGTTTACGCCAGCGGCAAAATATGAGATCTGCAAAGCGGGTGCGCCGTTCGTGGCGGAGTCGATGGAGGTGCTGGGGGGCATCGGCTACTGCGAAGCCAGTGAGCTACCGCGTCTCTATCGTGACATGCCGGTCAACAGCATCTGGGAAGGCTCGGGCAACGTGATGTGTCTTGATGTTCTGCGCGTGCTTGCCCGTCAGGCAGAGGTTACGGAGATGCTGAGTCAGGAGTTTGAAGCGGTGAAAGGGAGTAATCGCTATTTCGATACGCGCTGGCGACAGCTGCGTCTGAGGCTTAGTCACGTTCCTGAAGCGCAGGCGCGCGAGGTCACCCGCACGCTTCTGCAGCTGGCAATGGGGGCCCAGCTACTGAAATATGCCGAACCCCCGCTGGCGGATGCATGGTGCCAGCAGTGGCTCGACCAGCGTGGTTCACGCCCGCTGGAGGCTGCCATTACCGATCGCTTACTGGACCGCGCCTGTGGCAGATGATGCACCGTACAAAATCGCACTGGCGTACCAGAAGCCGGGCATGACCGTCTCGCTCAGCATCACAATCTGATAGTAAGCTGCTCCGGCCTGATTGGCCTGAGCGGCAACGGCACGCTGGGCATCATCCGGTGAGCCGTGCACGTTAACGGTAATATTACCCAGCTTCGGCAAACCCCCACTCTGCGCTCGTGAAATCTCCTGCGCCTGTTGTGCTGGCGCAGGTGGGGCTTTTGGCGTGGTTTCAAGCGCGGAACAGCCTGCCAGCAGCAGGCTGAACACCATTAAATAAGCGGAACGCATAGCAAAACCCTTATTCAGAACGAAACATTAAGTGTATGCCATCGCTCTGAGGGTCGTCAGGATTTAAGGCTAAATACGCTGACCAACTGGGTCAGATGGTGCCCTTTATCACTCAGGTTCTGTGCGCTGTTTTCCGCCTGTGCCACCAGTTCGCTGTTCTGGTGAGTTGCCTGGCTGATCTGGTTCATCGCAATATTAACCTGGCCGATGCCCGCAGCCTGCTCCTGCGCCGCCACGTTGATCTCGCCCATCAGCGCCTGCACCTGCTCGATGTGCGTCACAATGTCGGTCATTGCATCGCGCGTCTGCTCGGAGAGCTGATGGCCCTCAGCCACGTGGCTGATAGAGGTCGCTATCAGTCCATCAATCTCTTTGGCGGCCTGCGCGGAACGCTGTGCCAGTGCACGGACTTCTGCAGCCACCACGGCAAAGCCACGGCCCTGTTCACCCGCTCGCGCCGCTTCAACGGCAGCATTCAGCGCCAGAATATTAGTCTGGAAGGCGATCGACTCAATCACGTGCGTGATATCTGCAATGCTTTGCGATGAAACTTTAATAGCTGACATGGTATTGACTGAGCGCACCACCGTCTTACTGCCGTGGCTGACGATATCGCTGGCCTGGGCCACCAGAGACATCGCCTGACGCAGGCTTTCGGCGGTGTGTTCAACCGTTGCACCAAACTGCTCCATGCTGGCAGAGGTCTGCTCCACACTGCTGGCCTGACGCCCGATCTGCTCGCTGATATTATGGCTGCTTGCCGCAATAGTGTCCGTGCCATTGCTGATCTCCTGCGCCGCGCCGCGCACCTGGCCGACAATCTTCTCCAGACCATCGCCAATGCCGTTAATCGCAATGATCAGCTGACCTACTTCGTCGCGACGATGCGTATCCATATGGACCTGCAGATTGCCGGCGGCATACTGCTCCGCCAGATGAATCACCTGCTGCAGCGGACGGGTAATCGCCCGACGGCTGTACCAGACAAAGCCCAGCGCAAAAACAATCACCAGAACCAGTCCGGTAATCAGGAACAGGTTACGGCTATGCGTAATCGGAGCCAGCAGGCTGTCACGGTTAACCTCACCGGTGATCACCCAGTTCCAGCCCGGCAACTGCTGCCAGGCCAGGATCTGCATCTCACCGTTGATCTCCACCTGCTGCATACCCTCCGGCTGCGTCAGCAGCGGTTTCAGCGTTGCATCATCCCATGTGGGGCGTTTCCCTTCGTCGTGCTGATCGAACAGATACACGCCCTGGGTTTTACCGGGAGTGCCGTTGAGCACAAAGAAGTGACCGCTATCACCCAGCTGACGCGCCAGGATTTTTTCACGCATTAACGCATACTGTTTATCAATGCCAACACCGACAAACAGAATGGCAACGACTTTGCCACTCTCATCTTTCACTGGTTGATACTGCGTGATGTAGCGATGGCCGAACAGCGTCGCCAGCCCGCGGTAGACTTCGCCCTGGTGAACGCTTTTCCAGGCGGCACCGGTGCGGTCAAGCTGCGTACCGATTGCGCGACTGCCATCCTCTTTTTTCAGCGAGGTGGAAACACGAATAAAATCATCGCCATAACGCACGAAAATGGTCGCTACAGCGGCGGTGCGTTCGGTGAAATCGTCAACTGCAGTCTGGTCGAGGTTCAGTGTTTTTAACCCGGCGCGCAGCACCGGCGTTGAAAAGGCTCCGACCTGGATCCGCGAGCTTTCATCCAGGCTAAAGCGCTTAGGCAGGAAGCTGGTAAAGAGATCGGTGTAGTGAGCCACCTCTTCGGTCAGAGTGGCGTTAAACATCGTGGCCATTTCACTGATGCCCTGCACCTGGTTGTGCATGTCATCGATGGCGAGATTTTCCAGCTGGCGCGAGGCGTTGTGGCTTTGAGTCAGTGTCAGAACCAGCAACAGCAGCGCTACGCTGAGAGACGTCAGTACAGACAGCTTAACTCCGAGACTCAGGCCGCTGAGAGAGAGACGCTTCATAAATTACCTTTGATCATGTTAGGGGCATACACGATCAACGGCACAGCACGGAAAAAGTTTAGGATTAAGTCGGATGACTAAGCGCAGCGGGGAATTTCGCAAATTAACCTGCAGAACGTAGACTTGATCGGCACGCCTCGCCCTTTTCAGGAGAAACCATGATTGAACTCAGCACCGAAACGCTGGCCGGTATCGAATGCCTGCACGCCACACCAGCCGGACAACGGCATCAGCCACTGCCCACCGTGTTGTTTTATCACGGCTTTACCTCATCAAAAGAGGTCTACGCCTACTTCGCTGTCGCGCTGGCGCAGGCGGGATTTCGGGCGGTGATGCCGGATGCGGAGCTGCACGGCGCGCGTTATCACGGTGATGCCAATGCACGCCTGGGCCGTTTCTGGGAGATTCTGAAACAGAACATTGATGAGCTGCCACTGCTTGAGACCGCGCTGCATAAAGACAACTTGATCGCTGACAGGCGTTTCGCGGTAGCGGGTGCGTCGATGGGCGGCATGACGGCACTGGGCGCGATGGCGCGTTATCCGCAAATCCAGAGCGTCGCCTGCCTGATGGGATCGGGCTATTTTATGCAACTCAGTCAGTCCCTGTTTCCGCCGCTGGTGGCCGACACGCCTGAGCAGAAAGCGCAGTTTGCGGCCCGTATGGCACCGCTGGCGGACTACGATCCCTGTAACCGGCTGGAGGCTCTGGCAAACCGCCCGCTGCTATTGTGGCATGGGGAGGCGGATGAGGTCGTGCCCTGGGCGGAAAGCGTACGGCTGGAGAGGGCGCTGCATGACAACGGGCTGGCGCAGCATCTGACCTCGCTGTCAGAAAAACAGATCGGACATAAGATCACGCCATCCGCCCTGACGGCGCTGGTCAGCTTTTTTAAACAGCAGTTATAAACAATGAACGGGCGGAGAAGGACTCTGCCGCCCGTAAACTTACCGGCACTTACCAGAACGCAGACGCTTTTTCTGCTGCGCTGGCAGGCGCACTGACCGGGTTTCTTTCCGGCGTATCCAGCCGGTTAACGTAGACATAACCCGATGCCGCTTCGCTGCTGTGACTTCTCATCTGCTGCGCACAGTCAGCATGGCTGGCAAGAGCGGGTGGAGACAGGAAGAGACCCAGTAAAGTGGCGATGACGAACGTTTTCATGCCCGACTCCTCACTTCAGGGAACACACTCTGCGTGACGCCACTAAGCGAACCGTGACGTCTCTAATCAGTTTAGCGACTGAGTAAATTATCGCCAGATCATCCACCTGAACCTCTTTGTCAGCATTTTTGAACCTTCGCCGCCCAACCTGCTGTATTTACGTCATTAGCACAAAAAGCCCCGATATCTGGCACGACGCCTGCGATTTGTTTAAATGTGCGCTTGAGTTCAGGCACCTTCGCCGGTATGATTACGCGTCAATTTTTCAGCCGCATTCTCAGGCTGTGTCCCACAAACGCTCGTCACTGCGAACCTTTGTGGGACACAGCCTATAACGTTCCTTGCTTCCATGGGCCGCGGTTGACCCCGACAGGAGGCTGAATAATCCGTAAGGAGCAATTTCGATGCGTCATTACGAAATCGTATTTATGGTT
>Ga0308158_10005068_pt1 | contig 10906 bp, 10 predicted proteins | sample PhyBR2_FD_201038 | JGI IMG/M metagenome (GOLD analysis project Ga0308158, IMG submission 201038) | Phyllosphere microbial communities from UC Gill Tract Community Farm, Albany, California, United States - DLSLB.R2 | ecosystem: Host-associated > Plants > Phyllosphere > Unclassified | place: USA...
GTGCGCCTCGATGACCTCCAGGCCCTTGTTGACGAGGGTGGCGGAGTTGGTCGTGACCATCCGCCCCATGTCCCAGGTCGGGTGCGCCAGGGCCTCCGCGGGCGTCACGTCGCCGAGCTCGGCCCTCGTGCGGCCTCGGAAGGGCCCGCCGGACGCCGTGACGACCAGTCGCCGCACCTCCGCGGCGGTGCCCGATCGCAGCGCCTGCGCGATCGCCGAGTGCTCGGAGTCGACCGGTACGATCTGGTCCCGCTCCGCCGCGGCGCGCACGAGCGCGCCGCCGACGATGAGTGATTCCTTGTTGGCGAGGGCGAGGGTCCGCCCGGCCTTCAGCGCGGCCAGTGTCGGCCCGAGCCCGATGGAGCCTGTGATGGCGTTGAGCACGACATCCGCCTCCACGTCGCGGACGAGCTGCTCCGACTCTGCCGCGCCGAGCGCCGTGTGCTCGAGGCGGAACTCCGCGGCCTGACGGGCCATCATCTCCGCGTTCGACCCCGCCGAGATCCCGACCAGTTCGAAACGGCGGGGATTGGCGCGGATCACATCCAGGGCCTGCGTGCCGATGGAGCCGGTGGAGCCGAGGACGATGATGCGACGCATGCCGCCAGCCTATGCGAGAGTGCGCCGGCCCTGCAGGAGCGGGGCCGGCGCACTCACGGTGGCGGGAATGCCTACTTGGCGGCGGGCGCGTGCTGCGTGGCCAGGATGTCGATCACGAACACGAGTGTCGAGTTCGCGGGGATCGACCCCTGCTCCTTGTCGCCGTATCCGAGCGCCGGCGGGATGACGACCAGCACCTGCGAGCCGACCTTCTGACCGGCCAGCGCCTGCACGAAACCGGGCACGTAGGTGTTGCCGGGGATGGAGATGGGTTCGCCGTTCTTCCACGAGGAGTCGAAGCTCTTGCCGTCGGCCCAGTTGACGCCGTAGTACTGCAGCAGAGTGGTGTCGCCGTCGGCGACCGCCTCGCCGTCGCCCTGCTTGAGCACCGACACCTTCAGCTCGGTGGGCGCGTCGGTCTTCGGGATCGAGATGCTGGGCTCGCCGTTCTTGGCCAGCTTGACCTCGGGCATACCGTCGACGGGCGCCTGCTCCTCGCCCCACGCCGCCGTCGGGACGGTGCCGAGCACATCGACGATGTAGATCTGGGACTCGGCGCCGTTGGAGCCGGTCGGGAACGCGACGGCCAGGCGCGAGCCGACCGTGGCGCAGCCGATCACCTGGGCGAGGGTGGGGTTCGCGAGCACGTTCTGCGGCAGCATCTGCTCGGTGCCCGGGTAGCCTGCGTCGCCGATGTGCTCGCCGGTGGTCGTGTTGAACGCGCTGAGGGCGTAGGAGACGAACTCGCCCTTCTTGACGGTCGCCCCGTCGCCCTTGGTGATCACCGTGCGCTGCAGTTTCTTGATGTCCTGCTTGAGCGTGAAGGTGGCCTTCGACGGCGTGCCGAACTGGCCGTCGACCTTGACGCCGTCGGAGATCGCACCCGGCTCAGCGGTCTGCGCGCAGACGTCGCCGCTCGTGGCGTCGGACGTCGAGGTCGGACTCGGCGACGCGCTGCCGGCGCAGCCGGCCAGAAGCAGCGCCGAGACGGCGATGGTGGACAGGAGGGCCAGGGGACGCAGGCGCAAGATGAGACCTCGGAATCGCTGATGGGAAGTGTCCATCTTCGCGCATCCGGCTTTGCCGCGGCTGAACGAACACGCGTCGAGGACATTCCGTGACCGGAATGCGGCGCTCGATAAACTTCACGGATGAGTTCTGAGCAGTCGGTCGGGTCCGAGCACGAACCGGAATCGCACACCCCCCGACATGCCGGATTCAAGTACGCGGTGGGTCGCATGGTGGCCACTCCCCTCGCCCGGATCGTGTACCGTCCCCACATCGAAGGGCGCGAGAACGTGCCGAAGCGCGGTGCGGTGATCCTGGCCAGCAACCACCTGTCGTTCATCGACTCGATGGCGATCCCCGTCGCCGCCCCCCGCCCCGTGCACTTCCTCGCGAAGTCGAGCTACTTCGAGGGCACCGGTGTGAAGGGAGCGCTCTCGAGGGAGTTCTTCACCTCCGTCGGCGCCATCCCGGTGCGCCGCGGTGCCGGCCAGGCCGCGCTCGACGCCCTGGATCAGCAGCGTCAGCTGCTCGATCAGGGTCTCGCGGTGGCCCTCTACCCGGAGGGGACGCGGTCCACCGACGGCCGGCTGTACAAGGGCCGCACCGGAGTCGCCTTCCTCGCTCTGCAGACCGGTGCACCCGTCGTGCCGGTCGGGCTGATCGGCACGGATCATGTGATGCCCGTGGGCGCGAAGATGCCGTCGGTCAAGGAGCGCATCACCGTGCGCTTCGGCCAGCCCATCGACGTGTCCAAGCACGGTCCCGCCACCAGCGGCAAGGCGCGCCGACTCGCGACCGACGAGATCATGGCCGCCATCCACGCGCTGAGCGAGCAGGAGCTCGCGGGCGTGTACAACGAGCCGCCGGCGCAGAGCCCGATCGAGAAGATCAAGCAGGCGTTGCCGCACGAGCGGCGCTGACCCTTCGACGGTCTCAGGGGCCGGCAAGAGGGGCGACGGTCACCGTCGCCTCATGGCGGACCGGGAAGTTCACCGAGTTCGCGATGAAGCACCAGTCGTGCGCCTGGTGGTGAGCCTGCTCGGCGGCCTCGATCATGGACGCGTGCGCGACCGTCACCTGCGGATGCAGCACCACCTCGGCGAATGCTCCCCCGCCGCGGCCGTCCTCGCGCATGACCCCGGTCGCCCCATCGCGGTACGAGGTGACGACGACCCCCGCCGTGACGCAGGCGTGCAGGTACGAGAGCAGATGGCACTCGGCGAGCGCCGCGATCAGCATGTCCTCGGGATTCCAGCGGCCGGGATCGCCGCGGAACGGACGGTCGGCGGAGGCGAGCAGGTCCGGTTTGCCGTCGATCGAGATCGTCACGTCGCGCGCGTAGTCCCGGTAGCCGCTCGTGCCGCTGCCGCGGTCGCCGGTCCAGGTGGCGGTGAGTGCGTAGCGGTGCTCGCCGAGCGGATGCTGTGCCATGCCGCCAGTCTTTCACCTTCCGGGAGCGGCGGGACGGTCGCGCGACAGAGGAGGCCGGGCCGTCTGCAGGAAGGGGCGATGCGGCGCATTAGGCTGGTCTGGTGCTGGAGACCCTTACTGTCCGTGATGCTGTCGAACTCGCCGTCGTGGAGCGCAGCGGCTTCGTGGAGTCCCGCCACGCGGGCGCCGCGGTCGTGCTGTCACCGGAAGGCGACATCGTCGCCCAGCACGGCAACGCGGATGCCCTGATCCTCCCCCGCTCGAGCCTCAAGCCGCTGCAGGCGGTCGCCAGCCTCACCGCCGGCGCCGCGCTGGAGGGCGAGCAGCTCGCGCTCGGCACGGCCAGCCATTCCGGGACCGATCGACACGTCGAGGTCGTGCGCGAGGTCCTCGCCGCCGGTGGTCTGACCGAGGACGATCTGGGCTGCCCTCCCGCCTGGCCCTCGGATGCCGCCACCCGGCGGGAGATGATCAGCGATCACGCCGCGGAGTCCCGCATCCGGATGAACTGCTCCGGCAAGCACGCGCTCATGCTCCGCGCCTGCGTGGCAACCGGGTGGCCCACCGCGGGGTACCTGGATCCCGCGCATCCGCTGCAGGTGCACATCCGCGAGGTCGTCGAACGGCTCACCGGTGAGAAGATCGCGCACACGTCGGTCGACGGCTGCGGTGCGCCCGTGCATGCGATCACGCTGACCGGGCTCGCCCGCGGCATCCACCGGATCGGCTCCGCGTCGGAGCGCTCCCCGTTCGCGCTGCATCGCGTGGCCGGCGCCCTGGTGCGCGCCGTGCGGGAGAACCCGTGGACGATCGCCGGTCCCGGTGAGCCGGACACGATCGCGATCGAGACGCTCGGCGTTTTCGCGAAGGGCGGTGCCGAGGGCGTCATGGCCATGGTCGCCCCGAACGGCGCGACCGTGGCGCTCAAGATGCTCGACGGCAACGGCCGCGCCGCGACGATCGTCGCCGCGACACTGCTCGCCCGCGCGGGGGCCCTGACGGATGCCGATGTGGCGACGCTGACTGCGGCACTGCCGCTGTCGGTGCTCGGCGGCGGGCAGCCGGTCGGAGCCGTCCGGGTCGCCCCCGGCCTCTGAGCTCTGAGCTCCGCCGCGGGCCGATGGGTGCTCCCCTCACGCGGCTGAGTGCGCTCACCCGAGCACGACGCGTCGCGGCATCCATCCGCCCTGCACGCTCCAGGCCCGATCGGCGTGGGCTCGCGCATACGGCGGCAGTTCCCGCACGCCCGCGAGCTGCCGGAGCTCGGTGGCGCACTCCGCGGCGACGACCAGCTCTCCGGAGGATCGGATGCCCTGCAGAAGCGCCCACTGGGCGCGCCAGTCCTCGGGATCACCGACGATGATCACGGGAGCGTCCGGCCGCGCGCCGAGCGCCTCAGCGAGAGGCACGATGCGATGGCCGGGATGCGCGGTGCGCAGCACAGCGCAGGTGGCTCTGACCGCCTGCGTGATGATCCCCACCCGGTGCTCGGACGGCGCCCACACCGCATCGGTCGCCGAAGGGACGCGAGCCGATGACATGGCGCGATCGGAGGAGCCGGGCACGCACAGCTGCACTTCCCGCCCGTCCAGCCACGCGCGCCCGACGGGACGGTCGCGTTCGAACGCCGCCGGCTCTCCACCGGCCGCGATGTGCTCGACCCTGCTCGTCAGTCTGAGCAGTCCGCGCCGCGGGAGGGCGTCGATCAGCCGGCCGGCCGGCCCTGACACCCGGGACAGCGTGACCACGATCGTCGTGGGGGCGCGCACGATCAGCTCCCAGCGGCTCAGGAAGAGCTGCGCGTAATCGGGCGGATACTGACCGATCAGCACGTCCAGGTCGTCGCAGAGCACGGGTCGATCGGTTCCCGCGCTGAGTTCCGCGACGACGTCCCAGGCGGCCTCGGCATTCGCGGGGATCACGATCGCATCCGGGAGCTGTGCGGCCAGCATCTCGATGGCCGAGCTCTTGCCCGAGCCGGGCCCGCCGATCAGCGCCAGCCCGTCCGACGGCCCCAGCGCCACCCACGGCTGCCTCTGCCGCTCGGGCTCGTCCGCCCGTCCGAGCACCGCGCCGCCATCGCCGCGCACGCCGCTCGGCAGCGGGATCCGAGCCGGCAGCGGAGGCAACCATGGGCTTCTCTGCGATTCGTGTCCCGCCCACCGGCGGTCGACGCCGGCGAGATCGGCCTCGGCAGTGAGGGCGATGCGGGCCGGCAGTGCCGCGGTGTCTCGAGGACGCCGCACGAAGGCCAGGCCGCGCGAGTCCACTCCGCCGGGCAGATCGGATGCCGCATCCGAGCCGATCACGAAACGGCTGTCGGCCGCCTCGGCGACCCGCAGGCTGACGCGCAGCGGGCAGTTCGCGGCCAGCGCGTCGCGGATGACGCCGCTCGCGCGCTGCGTGCCGAGGATGAGATGCATGCCGAGGGCGCGACCGCGCGCGGCGACGTCGGTGAAGATCTGGCCCAGGTCGGGGTGCTCCTGAAGAAGCGCGGCGAACTCGTCCACGACGATCACGAGCCGCGCCAACTCGGGACAGTCAGTGACGTCGCGCACGCCGGCCTTCGACAGTGCCGCCTCCCGCCGCCGCAGCTCGGCGCTCAGGCTCCCCACGCCGCGCTGCGCTCCCTCGGCGTCCAGATCGGTGACGACCGCGACCACGTGGGGCAGGCGGCGCAGCGGATCGAACGCCGTGCCGCCCTTGAAGTCGACGAGCACGAAGGCGAGCTGCTCCGGCGGGTGCGCTGCAGCGAGGCCCGTGATCCAGGTGATCAGTAGCTCGCTCTTCCCGGTCCCCGTCATACCGGTGACGATGGCATGCGGGCCGTCCTCGACGAGGTCCACGGCCACATCTCCTCGCTCGCCCCTCCCGAGTGCGGCGGTGAGGCCGGCAGCGCGCACCGGTGCGAGTTCGTCCAGACCGATGCGATCGGGGAGGGTCTCCTCGGCATCCGTCCGCCCGGCGAGCTCCGCGGCGATCGCCCGCGCCTGCTGCGCGGACAGGGCCTCGACCGCGACGGACTCCTCACCGTCGGGTGTGCGCACACGCGTCTCGTCCGGCACTGTGCAGTCGAGCACGGTGGTCACGCCCTCTGGGGCCTCCTCCCCCGGCCGGCGGATGCACACGACGGCATCCGCACCCTCCACCCCGGCATCGAGCCCGAGCCGGAACGCCGCGCGACGGCGGCCCAGGTGCGGGAGCGCATCCAGTGCCCAGTCCGGTGCGAGGTCGCCGATCACACCGAGCTGGCCCGGGCCGAACCGCAGGCACAGCTGGATCACGAGCGCGCGGGCGACGGCCCGGGCCACGGGTTCTGCGGCGCGGACGCAGAACCCGCCGCCGAGTGGGACCGACGCGGGCGCGTCATGCAGCGTCTGCGCGCGAACGCGGAAGGCCCGCGAGAGCTCGTCCTCTCCGCCCCTCACCTGGACGCGGCTGGTCCGGGTTCCACGGCCCAGCACCACCGGAGTGGCTCGATCAGGCGGCTCATGTCCTCGCAGCGGCGGCTCGGCCAGGCACTCCGCAACGCCCGGTTCGCGGCGCCAGGCGGCGGCGTGCTCCTGTACGTGCAGGCGCTCCAGCTCCGCCTCGGCGCGCTGCCAGCCGGCATCCGCCTCCTGCTGCGCGCGTCGGCGATCCCGGCCCCTGGTGCGCAGCCCGTCGAGGAACGACGCGACCAGCATCAGCGGGCCGAGCGCGGCGAAGCACAGCGCGAACAGGGACCCCGTGACGAGCCAGAGGACGACACCCGCGACGACGGGCACGACCGCGGCCATCAGAGGCAGCGACGGGCGTCTCGGCTCGGCGGGAACAGCGGGAAGCACGATCGTGGTGGCGTCCATGCGCACCATTGCACCGCACGATCAGCGCGTGAACCGGCCTGTCCACAGGCCGGACCGGTCATTCCTCCGGATCGGCGTCTGTGGAGGGAGAGTCCGGCATCAGCACGCGCACGACGATCAGCGTGACGTTGTCGCGCCCGCCGTTCTCCAGAGCCGCGTCGAGCATGGCTTCCGCCGCCTCGGCCGGGTCCTCGTGCTCGCGCAGGAAATGCAGGATGCCGTAGTCCGTGAGCTCTTTGGTGAGCCCGTCAGAGCAGATGACGAGCCGGTCCTCGTCGCGCAGGTCGACCGTCACGTAGTCCGGCGGCACGAGCTCACTGGCGCCGACGGCGCGCGTGATCACGTTGCTGTACGGGTGCCCGTCGGCCTCCTCCGGGCTGATCTTGCCCGAGGCGATGAGCTCCTGCACGACGGAGTGGTCGGTCGTGACCTGCACGAGCCGGTCATCGCGCTTGAGGTAGACGCGCGAGTCACCGATGTTCAGCACGGTCCACTGCGGCGTGCCGTCCTCGGCGTGGTCCAGATATGCACCGGTGAGCGTGGTCCCGGTGCCCTCGTCCGTCGTCTCCGGGTGCAGGTGGATGTCGTCGACCGCGTGGTGCAGTGCGGTCTGGATGGCGGCATCCGACACCTCGCCGTCACCGACCATCTCGTCGAGGCGGGCGACCGTGCTCTGGCTGGCGATCTCGCCACCCGCATGCCCGCCCATGCCGTCCGCCACCACGAAGAGCGGGAACCTCGCCAGGAACGAGTCCTGGTTGTTCTCACGGCGACGACCGCGATCGGTCACCCCGGCCCAGGCGAGCTGCAGCTCGTCGCTGACGCGATGCGTCTGCGTTGTGGTCTCAGGCACGGGCGGTCTCCGTCGAGTGGGCGGATGCAGGGGCATCCGCGGGATACAGATACATGCTAGTGGTCGCCGCTCACATCGCCGACGCGGGGTCCTCGACCAGCGGGAACAGCCGGTCGATCTCCTCCAGCTCGGCGACGGACGGCGCCCAGGCATCGGAGGCTGCGGCATTCGCCTCGACCTGGGCGGGCGTGGTGGCTCCGGCGATCACGCTGGCCACCCCCGGCTGGGCGAGCAGCCACCCGAACGTCGCCTGCAGCATGGTGATCCCCCGCGCGTCGCAGAACGCCTGGTAGGCCTCGAGCGCATCCCACGGGGCATCGGCCCAGATGTGCGGACGGGTCTCCATGATGCGGCTGCCCGCCGGACCGCCTTCGCGGGTGAACTTGCCGGTGAGCAGACCGTTCTTCAGCGGGAAGTACGGGAAGAATCCCAGGTCGTAGCGATTCGCCGCGGGCAGCACCTCACGCTCGGACGCCCGTGCGAGCAGCGAGTAGTGGTTCTGCGCGGAGATGAATCGGCCCGTGGCGCGCGCCCGCGCCGTGAACTCCGCCTCGGCGATCTGCCATCCGTCGAAGTTCGAATGACCGTAGTAGCGGATCTTCCCCTCGTCGACGAGCTCGTCCAGGGCGTCGATCGTCTCGGCGATCGGCGTCTGCGGGTCGGGCAGATGCAGCTGGTACAGGTCGATCCAGTCCGTTCGCAGGCGCCGCAGGGACTGCTCGACGGCGAAGCGCACGTACCGGCGGGAGCCTCGGCCACCCGGGAAGCCGTACCCCATGTCGCGGGCGTGCCCGAACTTCGTGGCCAGCACGACGCGATCGCGACGCCCCTCGATGGCCTCGCCCATCAGCGCCTCGCTGCTGCCCGGCTCTGCGCCGTACATGTCGGCCGTGTCGAAGAAGAACACGCCGTTCGCGAGGGCCGCGTCGATCACGGCCCTGGTGCTCTCCAGCGTCTGCGTCACGGTGCCCGCGCGCCCGAAGTTGTTGCAGCCGAGGCCGGTTGCGGAGACGACGAGGCCGGATGCGCCGACGCGACGCTGCGAGGTTCCCATGCCTCCACCGTATCGAACGCGCGGACATGCCGAGGCCGCACGCAGGAACGCCCCCGACCGGAGTCGGGGGCGTTCGAGGCGAATCAGATCACGCCGGGGGCTGCGTCGGATCTGCCGGCGGCTCAGCGGCCGGCGGTGCGGGCGGAGCAGGAGGCGCCGGCGGAGTCGCGGGCGGTGCAGCCGGCGGCACGGGGGCTGCCGGGGGCGCCGCGGGCGGCGGAACCGGAGCACCCGGTGCAGCAGGCGGCGGCGGGACCGGAGCACCGGGCTGCGGAACACCGTATCCCGGCTGCGCGGGGGCGCCGTAACCGGGCTGTGCCGGGTAGCCGGGCTGCTGCGGAGCACCGTAGCCGGGCTGCGGCGGGGCGTAGCCCTGCGGTGCCGGCGGCTGGTATCCCTGCGGCGCGCCGTAGCCGGGGGCCGCGAAGCCCGGAGCAGCGGCGGCCGACGGCTGAACGGGGATGCCGTCCCACACCGTGCGGTCGGCGAGGAAGCTGTTCGTCGCCCAGGCGGACGGCGGGATGTTCGGGTTCCAGCGCGAGGAGTCGAAGGCGAGGATACCCAGCCAGACCGGCTCGAGCAGGATGTACAGCACGATCCACGCGCCGTCCTTCTGCAGCTTCTGGCCGATGCGGTACGCGGCCAGGATGCCCATCACGGCGACGGCCAGGCCGACCAGCCAGCCGAGGAACGGGATCCAGGTGAGGAACACGCCGAAGAGCAGCCAGGGGCTGACATCACCGAGCTTGAAGAAGATCATCCCGTTGTAGAACGGGACCCAGGCGCGCCACTTGCCCTGCACACCGGCCTTCTCGAAGATGTTCATCAGGAACCAGGCCGTGATGACGTAGAAGATGGGCCCGGCAAGCAGCACGATCAGCCAGATCAGGCCGATCAGGGCGCTCACCCCCGCGCCATAGCCGTAACCGCTGTAGTCGTCCATGTTTCCCTCCGATAGGCATTCGCGTCCACGCGGACGCCGTGACCACACTAGCCAACGCCCGGTACCGCGAGCAATCGTCACTCTGCGACGACGAGCTCCAGCACTCCGGCATCCGCTGTCCTCCTGAGCAGGATGCCCTGCTCGCCGGCCCACGAGAGGAGGGATCCGACCGACTTCACCCTCGGGCGCGTGTGCGCGAGGGTGCGCACCAGTTCGCCCTTGGACTTCTTGTTGAAGTGGTTCAGCGCCCGGCCCTGCTCGGTGACCACGCGCACGTACGCGGAGGGAACCGTCGCGGGTATCGGCCCGAGCGCGACGTACGCCTCACTGCGCAGGTCGAGAACGAAGTCGGCGTCGCCCAGTGCGGCGCTGGTCGCCGCGCTCCAATGCCGTCGCAGCGGCGGGATGCCAGGCAGCGACGTCCCGGCCGAAAGCCGGTACACCGGGATCGGGTCCAACGCTCCAACCGGACCGAAGGGCGCCGAGTGGATGAGCACGTTCCGTCCCAGCCACCGTCGGGCCGGCTGGTCGAGCGATCCGGCGTCCAGTGCGTCGTAGAGCACGCCGGTGTACCGGTCGACCGCCGCCATCGTGGCGGCCGAGCGCAGCATCCGGTTGTGGTCCACATCCGCCAGCTGACGGTCGCTGAGCTTGAGCACGCGCCGCGCGGCGTCGGCATCCGCCGACAGCGCCACGAGGGCGTCGACGACCGCGTCTCGCTGCGGAGCCAGTGCGGGCAGGGCGAGCCCGGCGACGTCGAGCGGCCGCGGCCGGCCCCCGGCGCGCTTGGTCTCCGAGGGCGGGAGGAGGATCTTCATGAGCTCCCTGCAGACGGAGACGTCCGCCCCGTCCTGCGCCGGAGCGCGGTCGAGGCGGACGTCTCGGGAATGGTTGTCAGGCGACCAGTGCGGCGTTCCCGGCCACGATCGTCAGGGCGTCGCCCTCCATGGAGAGGAAGCCGTCCTGCGCGTTGGCGAGCACCTTGGTGCCGTCGGGCCGGGTGATCCGGACCTGCCCCTCGGCGAGGATGGCCAGGACCGGCTCGTGACCGGACATGAAGCCGATCTCGCCCTCGACGGTCTTGGCGACGACGAGCGACGCTTCTCCCGTCCAGACCTCCGCGTCCGCGGAGACGAGGCTGACGTGCAGAGCCATGGTCAGCCGTTCTCCTT
>Ga0308158_10005073_pt1 | contig 10902 bp, 9 predicted proteins | sample PhyBR2_FD_201038 | JGI IMG/M metagenome (GOLD analysis project Ga0308158, IMG submission 201038) | Phyllosphere microbial communities from UC Gill Tract Community Farm, Albany, California, United States - DLSLB.R2 | ecosystem: Host-associated > Plants > Phyllosphere > Unclassified | place: USA...
GATCCTGCGACAGCCGCGCGTTAGCGTAGGCATATGCCTACCCCGATCAAGGGCCGCGGTGCCAGCACCTACCTGCCCGGCCGTTTTGAAACCCAGACCAGCGAAGCCGTCGACGACGGCTGGGCGGCGGTTGATGAGAGCGAGGAATTCGCCGCCGCCCGGTTGCGCACCGATGTGCGCCCGGAAACCGCGCGCAGCATCATCAGCCGCAACAACTCACCGGACGTGGGCTTCAGCCAATCGGTCAATCCGTATCGCGGCTGCGAGCACGGTTGCTCCTACTGCTTCGCCCGGCCCACGCATGCCTATCTGAACCTGTCGCCGGGGCTGGATTTCGAAACCAAGATCTTCGCCAAGACCAATGCGGCCGAGGTGTTGCGGCGTGAGCTGTCCAAGCCCGGCTACGTGCCGCAGCCGATTGCCTTGGGCATCAACACCGATGCCTACCAGCCGATCGAGCGCAAGCTGGGCATCACCCGCCAGCTGATCGAGGTGATGCAGGAAACCCGGCATCCTTTTTCGCTGATCACCAAGAACGCCCTGGTCGAACGCGACATGGACCTGCTGGCGCCATTGGCCGAGCAGCAACTGGTCAGCGTGCACTTCTCGGTGACCTCGCTGGACCCGCATCTGTCAGCCAAGCTCGAACCGCGCGCCTCGGCACCGCATGCACGGCTGCGTGCGATGCGCCGCTTGAGTGATGCCGGCATTCCGGTCGGCGTGATGGTGGCGCCGGTGATTCCGTGGATCAACGACGCCGAACTGGAATCGGTGCTGGAGGCCGCGCGCGATGCCGGTGCCAGCAGCGCGGGTTACGTACTGCTGCGGCTGCCGTATGAAGTGGCACCGCTGTTCCGTGATTGGCTGGATGCGCATTATCCACAGCGCGCGGAGCACGTGATGAGCACCATCAACCAGCTGCGCGGCGGCAAGGATTACGACAGCCAGTTCGGCAAGCGCATGCGCGGCGAAGGCGCCTACGCCGACCTGCTGGCCAACCGTTTCAAGCTGGCCAGCAAGCGCCTGGGCTTCAACGCATCACGGCAGCAATGGCCGTGGTTGGACTGCAGCAAGTTCATTGCACCGCTGCCCCCGAAGAAACCGTCCCTGCAAGGCGAGTTGTTCTAAGCCCCGCCGGTAGTGCCGAGCCTTGCTCGGCAGCAGGCAATGTCACTTGTGGGTGCGGCGTGAGCCGCGAAGCCGACAGCAATGAAGCTGCGAGCATCTTTTCCACCTCGGTTGGATCACCAGCTTCGCGGCTGACGCCGCTCCTACAAGGCATTCAGGGCATTGCCGGTAATGCCTCTGTCGGGTGTGGCGTTGTTCTACAGTTGGTGGGTTACGCTGCCTGTTGAATTCTGCAGTCGGAGCGATTCATGCGCAGGCAATACCACTTCCGTAAAAGCGAGGCAGGTTTATTGGCCTGGGACGTGCATCGTTTGATCGCACTGAGCCATGATCTTCCCGTTTCCTACATCGCACTATCAGCGGTCGCCGAGCTGGACGAAGCTTATTGGTGGGACGCCGATTCACGGCCCCCGACATGCAGGCAGGTAATCGAGCATATGCAGCTGGTTGAAGCAGCGGACCTGCAGTATCCGATCATCCTCTGCCCACAGGGACGGGTGATGGATGGCATGCATCGCGCGGCCAAGGCATTGCTGTTGGGGAAGAATGAGATCGCAGCAGTACGTTTGCGGGAGCTGCCTTCGCCGGATCATGTCGGCGTTGACGCGGACGATCTCTGCTACGACGAGATATGAGGCAAGCAGATCTATCAGTCCCCGCCGCCATCACCGCCACCTCCGTCGCAGGACACTGCATCACCGCAATCGCTTCCGCCGGCATGATGGCTGGGGATATCGCCAACCATCATGCCGGCGTCAGTTGCCTGGCTGCGTGCAGCGGCAGGCAGCAAGGATGTGGCGAATGCCAGGCAGAGCACCGCACCAATGACCGGTAACAGCCAGACCACAGCGAGTTGGAGCAGGCGTTGCGTACCGGTCTGACCGTCGATGCGGAAGACAAAGATGCTCGCTATCACATTGAGAAGAACTACCAGCAGCGCAAACAACGCAAGCCATTTCATTGGAGGGCACCTCTGTGATGACGCAAGGTTGCAGCAGTCTCTGTAGTGCCGAGCCATGCTCGGCAGATGCCTGACCGGTAGAGCCCCAGCGGAGCATGGCTCCGCTCTACCAAGGGCACATTGCTCAGGATGCAGGCCTCATCTGCACGACGCAGAGACTGCCCGGCCACCGGGCCAGGTGACCTCCGGATTTTTGTGTGTAGACCCCGGCTAGAAGTACATGGGCTTCCTTCTCGGCGAAGAAAGGTGCGACGCCATCGATCCAGATGCTTTGGTGTAATCGCGCGCGTAGATATCCACGCCTGCATCTGAATACAGCGCGGAATATTCGAAACCATGCGAGTAGTAGCCCGCGACGGAGACAGCGCGCCCTTCGTACTGTTGGCCGTTTGCGAGAAGCTCGCTGAGGGAAACGGGCTGAGGAACACCGATGTGGCGCTCACAAAAGCTGTTGACCGCAGGTGGGGCGTGTTTCATCTCTGGAGGCGGTGGACAAGCGCAGGCCGACAACAACAGAGAACTCAGAGCGAGCGGGAGTAATCTCATGCAGCGCCGTGGCCTGTCGTCTCGCCATACAAGCGCTGGGCCGACTGGAACAAGATCCAACTCGTCGCAATGAACTTGTCCCCACCCTGCGGACGATTGCCGCGATGGGTGTGGGTGAAGGCGGTCGGCGCAATCAGCAGGCTGCCGGTGCGAGGCACCACCTTGCGCTGCTGGAACAGGAACTCGGTTTCGCCCTCTGCGAAGCCGTCATTGAGATAGAGCGTCCACAGTAGATGGCGGTGCAGGGTTTCGCCGCCGGGATCGCGCGGAAACAGCTCGCAGTGCCAATAGGGATAGCCGCCCTCGCCTGCTGTGTACCACTGCAGGTTGATCGCGCCAGGACGCAGGCAGGTACGCGCGAGTTCGGATAGCGCGGCGTCGTCCATGCCATGGAAATCATCTGCACTCAATCGTCGCGCTTGGCCGCCGGCATCGGCTACCTGCAGCATCAATGGCGAAATCAGCACCTGTGGATAACGCCGCAGGTAATGCAGCATGCCGCTGAACACTGCCTGCTGCAGGCGCTGCTCGACATCGCGCCAGCCCTCGTTGCCGCTGATGCGCAGGTCGTGGCTGCGCTTGAGTTCAGGGAACACGCCGCTGCCGACCTGGCCGGGCTTGAGCTGGGTGCTGTGGCGCAGGCGTTCGACGATGGCGGCGCAGTCGGCATTGCTCAGCGCGTTGTCGTAGACCTCGATGAAGTCGGGCACGCTCATTGCGCGGTCTCCACCAGCCGTGAGGAATGCGAGGCCAGCATCTGCCATTGGCCATCGCGCAGCAGCCAGACGCGGGTGAAGCGGAACCTGCCTTCCCAGGGTTTGCCATCGCTGATGGCGGCTTGCACGCTGGTGCCGGTGATCACCGCTGTATCGCCATGCAGGCGGACCTGCACGTCTTCGTTGTCGATGCGGGTGTTGCGGCGCTGACGTGTAGTCAGCTCGTGCAGATAGTCGGCCTTGTGCTGCACGCGGCCGTCGGAATGGGTGAGCAGCCAGTCTTCAGCAAGCAGTGGTGCTAGCGCTTTGGCGTCGCCTTGCAGGCGTAGTTGGTTCCACGCCGTATCGGCTTGTTCAAGCGTTGCCGGTGTTTGTGCCCCGGCCCAGCTGGGAAGCAACAACAACAGCAGGATCAATCCACGCATCGACGGTATCTCCGGAGAGCTGGCGTCGATGGTGGCGCGAACCGCCCCGCATGTGTAGTGCCGAGCCATGCTCGGCAGGGGCTTTCCCGGCAAAGTCGGAAAGGCCTTAAAGGCCACCCTCCCCAGCCCTCCCCTTGCCTGCGGCAAAGGGAGGGGGCAAAGGGGTAGTGCCGAGCCATGCTCGGCAGGGGCTTTCCCGGCAAAGTCGGAAAGGCCTTAAAGGCCACCCCTCCCCAGCCCTCCCCTTGCCTGCGGCAAAGGGAGGGGGCAAAGGAGTAGTGCCGAGCCATGCTCGGCAGCGGGCTTTCCCGGCAAAGTCGGAAAGGCCTTAAAAGCCAACCCCTCCCCAGCCCTCCCCTTGGCCTTCGGCCAAAGGGAGGGGGCAGAAGCGGATTCGCGGCTCAGCCCTGCAGGTCGTGCTCGCGGTGGTAGCGGGTGGCTTCGGCGACTTCGTTCTTCGAGCCCAGGAACACCGGCACGCGCTGGTGCAGCTGGGTCGGGGCGATGTCGAGGATGCGCTCGCGGCCGTTGGTGGCGGCACCGCCGGCCTGCTCCACCAGCAGCGACATCGGGTTGGCTTCGTACATCAGGCGCAGCTTGCCGGCCTTGGACGGATCCTTCTTGTCCCACGGGTAGATGAAGATGCCGCCGCGGGTCAGGATGCGGTGCACGTCGGCCACCATCGAGGCGATCCAGCGCATGTTGAAGTCCTTGCCGCGCACGCCGTCCTTGCCGGCCAGCAGATCGGCCACATAGCCCTGCATCGGTGCTTCCCAGTGGCGCTGGTTGGACATGTTGATGGCGAACTCTCTGGTGTCCGTCGGCACCTGCATGCCGCGCTGGGTCAGCACGAATTCGCCGGTCTCGCGGTCCAGGGTGAAGGCGTGGGTGCCATGGCCCACAGTCAGGACCAGCATGGTGCTGGGCCCGTAGATGCAGTAACCGGCCGCCACCTGCTGGGTGCCCGGCTGCAGGAAGTGCTCGTCGCCCGGCTTATCCACACCCTTGGGCGAGCGCAGTACCGAGAAGATGGTGCCGACCGAGACGTTCACATCGATGTTGGAGCTGCCATCCAGCGGATCGAACAGCAGCAGGAAGTCGCCCAGCGGGTATTCCGACGGCACCGGCTGGCTGTGGTCCATTTCCTCGGAAGCGCAGGCGGCCAGGTGGCCACCCCAGGCATTGGCCTCGAGCAGGATCTCGTTGGAGATCACGTCCAGCTTCTTCTGCGCCTCACCCTGCACGTTGCCGGTGCCGGCATCGCCCAGCACGCCGCCCAGGGCGCCCTTGCTGACGGCGATCGAGATGCTGGTGCAGGCGCGGGCGACCACGGCCACCAGCTGACGCAGGTCGGCATTGATGCGCTTGGCATGCTGTTCTTCGATCAGGAAGCGGGTCAGCGACGTACGGGACATGGACAGGAGCTACCTTCAGACGAAAGGGGCGCTATTGTCGCGGGTTGTCCGCTTTTTTACGAGTCGATGGCCGGGACTTGTCCTGTTCTGGACAGGACGGGTCATCCCGTTGCGCGCTGCCCGGCTTGTCGCTGTTGAAGGGATGTTTCGGCAAAATGGTCGATCAAGCAACGTCTCAGGGAAGAAGGTGCAAATGAAGGGAATCCTCCAATACGGGAGCCGAACCGTGGCCAGGCTGATTGTTGGCCTCACGCTGGGCCTGTGTACCGGCGTGGTGATGGCTACCCCCTCCCTGTTTGAAGGGCTGCAATGGGGAGCGACCCAGAGCCAGATCCGCGAGGTATTTGGCGATCAGCTGAAGCTGCTCCCCTGCAGCGACGCGCAACGCCAGGCGGAGGCGGACGGCGGCGCGCGGCGGGCGTGTGACAGCCCCTATGTCGAGGATTACACGATCGACGGCATCACTTTCCTGGTGGTCTTCAACATGGCGGGCGAAGGGCAGACGCTGAACACCATTTACCTGGACCGCGGGGCCACCGTGACCAATGCGCAGATCCGCAAGGGAGAGGGTGCCGAGTTCCGATACAACCGGGTGAAGCGGGTGCTGGCCCAGCGGCACGGTGAGCCAGGCGAAGTAAACGAGACCAGCCGGCGGCCGAAAGATCAGCCGGTGGTTCTGCACACCAAATGGATCATCGATGACACGGTGATCAGCATGACCAACACCATCATTCCCGACCCCCGCGGCCAGATGTACTACCTGGGCCTGGTCTACAAGCCCTTGGCCGAGGCCATGAAGCCGCTGGAGCAGAGCCCGGCGCGGTAGATGGGGTGCTGCAGGACAGCACGAGAGCGTTTCGGAACGTCTGTGGACAAAAGTGGACAGCGGCGCGGGGTCGGCGCTTCATGCAGGCATCCGCGCAGCGGAGAACCAAGCCGCAACGGGCATCGGCGAGGTTATCCACAAGTGTTTGGGGATAACGTCTTTTGGGTATGAAATGTGGATAAGTCCGGGGGCATTGGCTTTATCCACAGGCTCAGTACCATGCGGGGCCCTGCTGGAGAACGCGATGGATTGGAACCAGGCCACACACGGTTTGCTGACTGCCCTGGGCATCGGCCTGCTGATCGGCGCGGTGCGCGAACGCCAGCACGGCGGGCGGAAAAGCCTGCAGGCCGGGCTGCGCACGCATGCGCTGGCGGCCTTGCTGGGCGCGGCCGGGCTGCTGCTGGGCCAGGCGGTCTTCGTGGTCGCCCTGCTGGCGGTAGCCGCGCTTGCCTGGACCAGCTACCGCGTCACCTCACGTGAAGACCCGGGGCTGACCGGCGAGATCGCCCTGTTGATAACGGTGCTGCTGGGCGGCCTGGGCATGCAGCAGCCGGCGCTCGCGGCTGCGCTGGGCGTGGTGGTGGCGATCCTGCTGTGGGCCAAGGCGCCACTGGCTCGACTCAGCCGCGATCTGATCAGCGACCAGGAGATGCGTGACGCCCTGCTGCTGGCCGCCTGTGCGCTGGTGGTACTGCCGATGCTGCCCGATACCGCAGTTGATCCCTGGGGCGTGCTGGTGCCATCCAAACTGTGGCAGATCGTGGTGCTGGTGATGGCGGTGGGCATGCTCGGCCATGTGGCGCTGCGGGCGGTGGGCGCGCGCTGGGGTCTGCCGGTAGCCGGGTTCTTTTCCGGCTTCGCATCCTCGACCGCGGCAGTGGCCGGGTTCGGCCGCAGCAGCCGCGATGCCGCGGCGCTGGTGATGCCGTCGGTATCCGCTGCTTTGTTGGCCAATCTTGCATCTTTGCTGCTGTTTGTCGCCGTTATCGGCACCAGTTCGGCGATGTTGCTGAAGGCCGCCGCTTGGCCGCTGGCGGCGGCGGCACTGGTGCTGCTGTTGTGCTCGGCGCTGGGGCTGCGCCATGTGGCTGATGAAGCGGTGCCGCAGGGACCAGCGAGCAAGGCCTTCCAGCTGAAGCATGCGCTGGCGATTGCGGCGGTGATTGCGGTGGTCCTGTTGCTGTCCGAAGGCTTGCGGCAGCTGTTCGGCCAGGCCGGGGCATTGGCCGGGGCGACGATTGCGGCCTTGGGTGAGCTGCATGCAGCGGCAGCGAGCATCGCCGGGCTGACCGCGTCTGGCGGGCTGGAACTGGCGCAGGCGCGCTGGGGCGTGGTGGCCTTGCTGGCCTCGGCATCGCTGGCCAAATCGGTGCTGGCCTTTGCCAGCGGTGGCCCGCGCTATGGGGCCGGGGTGGCGATCGGCCTGGGGATGATGGTGGCGGCTGCGGCGGTGGTTACCGGGTTGCTGGCGGGCTGATCGGGATATCCACAGGAGGTTGTGGATAAGACTGGGGGTAGTGGCAACGGCAACGGCAAGAGCCGGAGCAAGGGCACCCCTCCCCAACCCTCCCCTGCGCTTCGCGCAAGGGAGGGGGTAAAAGCTGCAGTTCGCGAAATGGTGAGGGTCGCAGCTATTGCCCCCTCCCTTTGCCGCAGGCAAGGGGGTGAAGAAGGCCCGCTAGCGCGCCGTTGGCGCGCGGCCTGATGAACGACCGAAGGCTGCGCCTTCGGGCCGGACGGGTTGGGGAGGGGTGCTTTAAAGCTCCAAAGCCCTTTCTCCACAGCCTTATCCACAACCTGCAAACCACAAAAAAGCCCGGGTTTCCCCAGGCTTTTCAGTACATCAGCAGCAACGCTGCATCAGCCGCGGCTGACGTCGTAAACCGCCTTGGCCACGTAATCCAGGTTGTTCTGGCTCAGTGCGGCCACGCAGATGCGGCCGGTGCCGACAGCGTAGATGCCGTAGTCGTCACGCAGCTTGTCCACCTGTGCCTTGCTCAGGCCCGAGTAGGAGAACATGCCGGCCTGCTGCTGGATGAAGCCGAACTCCGGCGCGCCCAGGGCGGCCAGCTTCTGCACCATGCCGGCACGCAGGGCGTGGATGCGCTCACGCATTTCGGTCAGCTCGGCTTCCCACACGCCGCGCAGCTCGCCACTGTTCAGCACGCCGGCGACAAGCGCGGCGCCGTGGGTGGACGGGCTGGAGTAGATGGTGCGGATGATGCGCTTGACCTGCGACTGCACGGCCTTGGTCGAGGTCGCGTCCGGACCCACCACCGACAACGCACCGACGCGCTCGCCGTACAGCGAGAACGACTTGGAGTACGAGTTGGCGACGATGAAGCTGTCGATGCCGGCCTCGGCGACGATGCGCACGGCCTGGCCGTCCTGCGCGATGCCCTTGTCGAAGCCCTGGTAGGCCATGTCGATGAAGGGGAACAGCTGGCGGTCCTTCATCAGCGCGGCAACCTGCTTCCACTGCTCGGTGCTCAGGTCGGCGCCGGTCGGGTTGTGGCAGCAGGCGTGCAGCAGCACCACGGTGCCCGGCTGCAGCTTCTGCAGGTCGGCCAGCATGCCGGCGAAGTCCAGGCCATGGGCGGCGTTGTCGTAATAGGTGTAGTCGACCACGTCGAAACCGGCGGCACCGAACACTGCGCGGTGGTTTTCCCAGCTCGGGTTGCTGATGGCGATGGTGGCGTGCGGCAGCAGGCGCTTCAGCAGATCGGCGCCGACGCGCAGCGCACCGCTGCCACCAACGGTCTGCGAGGTCGCGACGCGGCCAGCAGCCAGCAGGTCCGAACCCTCGCCGAACACCAGCTTCTGGGTGGCCTGGGTGTAGGCCGGCAGGCCGTCGATGGGCAGGTAGCCGCGCGGTTTGGCCTCGGCGGCCAGCGTCTGCTCGATCTGCTTGACGGCGCGCAGCAGCGGAATGCGGCCGTTCTCGTCGTAGTAGATGCCCACGCCAAGGTTGACCTTGGTGGTGCGGCTGTCAGCGTTGTAAGCCTCGGTCAGACCCAGAATCGGGTCACCAGGTACCTGTTCCACGTTTGCAAAGAAGGACACGGCGATACTCGTATCAGTTGGCGGGGAGTGGGGGTGTCCGGCGCGGGATACCGCTGCGGCGCCCAGAACCGCATCATCCTAACAGGGCCGGGGCCTGCTGGCCGCAGGGTTTCAGCTGGAACTTCATGTGCAGCGGCAATGACGCCCTCACCCGCGATCGGGGATGATGGGCCGATGCGTACATGTAACCGGTTTTTTGCGTTTCCCGGCCTGATGTTGGCCCTGCCGGCGCTGGCTGCGGAGCTGCCGCCCGTCTTGCTGGAGCGGGTCCAGGTACAGGCGGCCAAGGTCCATGCGGTGGAGGATTTCGAGCTGCCCGCCGCGACCACCACGCTGGTGCTGGAGGCCGATGGCAATGGCCGTGGCGCGCAGCTTTCCGAAGTGCTGGGCGCGGTGCCCGGGCTGCTGGCACGCGACCGCCAGAACTACGCACAGGACACCCAGCTGTCGCTGCGCGGCTTTGGCGCGCGCTCCACCTTCGGCGTGCGCGGGGTGCGGCTGCTGCTCGACGGCGTGCCGGCGACCATGCCCGATGGCCAGGGCCAGCTGGCGCACTTCAACGTGTTGGGTGCCGAGCGGGTGGAGGTGCTGCGTGGGCCGTTCTCGGCGCTCTATGGCAATTCCTCCGGTGGCGTACTGCAGCTGTGGAGCGCCGATGGCCAGCAGGGCGATCCATGGCGGCTGCGCAGCAGCTACGGCGGCAACAACACCGTCACTACCGGCGTGCAGCTCAAGGGCGTGGCCGGAGCCATGCACTACAACGTGGCGGCCAACCATTTCCGTACCGATGGCTGGCGTGAGCACAGTGCGGCGCGGCGTGAATCGGTAAATGCGCGGCTGGGTTTTGATCTGGCCGCCGGCCAGCGGCTGGATCTGCTGTTCAACGGCTTCGATGCGCCGCATGCGCAGGACCCGCTGGGGCTGAGCCGCGAGCAGCTGCGCGAGAACCCGCGCCAGGCCACTGCGGTGGCTACCCAGTACAACACCCGCAAGTCGGTGCGGCAGACGCAGCTGGGCCTGGTCTACAGCGCCGAGCGCGATCAGCAGACCTGGCGATTGATGGGCTACGCCGGGCAACGCGCGGTGGAGCAGTTCCTGGCCATTCCGCCGGGGCCGCAGAACAGTCCCCTGCACTCGGGCGGGGTGATCGACCTCGACAGTGATTACGGCGGCCTGGACGCGCGCTGGGCCTGGCATGGGCAACTAGCCGGCAAGCCGTTGGAGTTGGTGGTGGGCGCAAATGCGGATCGCCAGCAGCAACACCGCAGTGGCTACGAGAACTTCATCGGCAGCACCTTGGGGGTCAAGGGACGCCTGCGCCGCGACCAGCAGGACCGGGTGCAGAACATCGACCAATTCGCCCAGGCCTGGTGGCAGTTCAGCCCACACTGGTCGGGCCTGCTTGGGGCGCGCCACAGCGCGCTGCAGTTCCGCTCGCGTGACCGCTACATCACTGCGACCAATCCTGATGACAGCGGCCGCCGCGACTACTCGGCGACTACGCCGGTGGCCGGGCTGGTGTTCCGTGCCAGCGATGATCTGCGTCTGTACGCTTCGGCTGGACGCGGCTTTGAAACGCCAACATTCAATGAGCTGGGTTACCGGGCTGATGGCGGTGCGGGCCTGGCGTTGGACCTGGCTGCGGCCACCACCCGCAACTACGAAATCGGCGGCAAATGGCGGGTGCAGAGCGGTGCGCGGCTGGAACTGGCACTGTTCCGCGCCGACAGTGATGACGAACTGGCGGTGGCGACCAATAGCGGCGGCCGCAGCAGCTACCGCAACATCGGCGCGACCCGGCGGCAAGGTGTCGAGCTGA
>Ga0308158_10005076_pt1 | contig 10898 bp, 8 predicted proteins | sample PhyBR2_FD_201038 | JGI IMG/M metagenome (GOLD analysis project Ga0308158, IMG submission 201038) | Phyllosphere microbial communities from UC Gill Tract Community Farm, Albany, California, United States - DLSLB.R2 | ecosystem: Host-associated > Plants > Phyllosphere > Unclassified | place: USA...
ACGGTCATAAAAAAGCCCCCGGCGAACCGGGGGCAAGAGGACAATCACATTTATCAAACAGAGGAGTTCAGGCTGTTGAGGATTGAGGCTTAGAAAACAGGGGAGGGAATCGCCGCCTCAAATTCAATGTATGGGAAGAAAATCAATTGTCAATAGCATTTTTGTTCAAATATTCAAGGGCGCGCTTAATGTCATCGGGAGACTTTCTCAACAGTTCTCTGATTGCATCGCCATCCGTACCAACTTGATTGGCTCGCTCCAATTCTTCCAGCCGCTCCAATTTCTCGCCCACATCTTCGGGCCGGGGGTTGTGATAACGCTTGAATGAGGCAAGGTCGCGGTGACCACTGATTGAAGTGACTTCCGCCGCTGTCAGTTTGCTGCCCAGTTCCGTGATGCGTGTGTGCCGCAAATCGTGGATGCGTGCAGTGAGATATGTGCGGTCGCCCGTCTTTGCAGCAAGCGATGACCGCGCGCGACTCCATGCCTGTGTAATGGTGTCTGGTCGAAGCGCTGCATTCCTCACGACAAAGACGGGGCCTGTGGTTGTCAGGGGGTCTCTGTCACCCAACTGCTGTTGGAGCAATTCAATCGTTTGCCATTGAATGGCAATTGTGCGGTCGCGCTTTTCGTCCTTTTGGGATTTGGTGTCTCGGAACGTCACTGTCTTGCGTTTGAAGTTCACATCTTCCCAAAGCAGTTTGCAGACTTCACCGCGACGGGCGGCGGTTTGTCGCGCGAATTTAATGGCGGCAACGGTGGGGGCATTGGTCCGGCTGCTGGTGAGTTCGTCAACAAACAGGTTCCACTCTTCATGCGTGAGCGTTCGTTCGCGTTGGTCGTTGACGATGATGCTTTTCAACGATGCAAGAGGGTTGGTTAAGTTGAGGCCCCATTCGTCAATCGCGTGCTTGATGATGGAGCGAAGCGTTGAAAGGATGCTTTTGACAGTGCCATTGCCCGCTTTCTTGCCATCCCTCCCTTTCAGACGCCAGTTCATTGCCGACGTGTTTTTAGCGTCATAGAACATCTTGTACGTCAAGCGGTCCATTGGTGTTTTACACAAGTCGGCAAACCCTTCTGTGTTGTTGCCGTTCTTGACTTGTCCAAGCATCATTCTGATGACAATCAGTTCTTTGCGCACACTCTTGCGCACGATTGCATTGGGGTGGACAAATTCCCCTTCTTCAATGGCTTTGTTGTACTCATGAATGGTGAGGATGATTCCTTTATCGACTTCATCTTTGAAGCGTTCAAGCAACTTCCCCAATGTGTAGTGATGCGCTGCATTGGACCATTCAATCTTCCCCGCCTTAATTTTGGCGTACTGGTCTTCTGCATAGCGCAATGCAAACATTTCGGCTTGGTCAATGTGAGTGTCACTGCCAACCGGGGCGTCGAGGTCAACCGGATACCGAACCGTTGGGAGGTAGTGCTTCACCCCATTGACCATGTACCGGATGCGAACCTCCCACCGTGGGTTGCCGTCCGAGCGGAAGATGACACCACCCGGACGACTGGGTGCTTTTTTGGCTTTTTTCTTCGCCTTTTCGCTCATGCTCGTTCCCTGTAGAATTGACCAGATTGGCCTCGTGGCACAATTGGATAGCGCGCGTCCCTCCTAAGGACGAGGTTGCTGGTTCGAACCCAGCCGAGGTCACCACTTGCTCAACTTGCCCCAGCCCTGTGCTGGGGCATTTTGTTTGGAGGGAGTTGGTCCATTTGCCCCAGCGAATTGCCCCAAATGCGCAGCGGATACATAAAAGCCTTATACAGCAAGGCTTTGAGCATCGTACAGTGTCCCCTCCTAAGGGACAGGTCGCACGTTCGAATCGTGTCGGGGTCACCATCTTTCCGTGCAGCCCGTGGTGTCCGCCGCGGGCGGCCAGCCAGTCCCGGTGCGCATGCCGATGCAATGCGATGAAGCTCTGAGTTTCCGTAGTTATGGCCCGGCAGGCCATTCGCACAGTCACGATCATCTGCAGCTGGTGCTACCGCTGCACGGCAGCCTGGAGCTGGAAATCGACGGGCGCGGTGGTCGTCTGGATGCCCTGCGCGGCGCGGTGATCGTTCCGGGGGCGGTGCACGCGCAGGCCGGCAACGGCCAGAATCGATTTCTGATCGTGGATTGCGACAGTGCGATGGTGGGGCGGTCACCGTTGGATCACGGGCGTACCCGTCCATTTCTGGCTGTTTCGACGGCGGTGCGTAGCTTGCTCGGATTCGTGGACATGAGCGGCGGCACAGGCGATAGCGTCGCTCCAGCGGTCGCCAGACATCTATTACCGTTGCTGCTGGACAGTTTGTTTGCGGAGCCCGCTCGATCCGCGGGCGACAGTGTGGGTTTGCAGCGATTGTGCGAGCAGATCCGCGCAGCGCCTGGCCAGGACTGGCCGCTTGCGCGGATGGCGCAGGTGGCAGGCATGGGGCTGACGGCACTGCATGCGGTGTTCAAACGCCAACATGGCGTCACGCCGGGACATTGGTTGCAACAGCAGCGCCTGCAATGGGCGCAGCGCCAGTTGGCCGAGAGCGGGCAGTCGCTGGCGCATATCGCCCAGCAAGCCGGCTTTTCCGACCAGAGTGCCTTTACCCGGGCTATGCGCCGTGCGCACGGAATCACCCCGGGGCGCTATCGGCGCAGCTTCGACGCGTAGTTTGCGTCCAAGGTCGCGTAGCTTGGGACAATACAGGGTGGGCCGGCGGTTGGATGCTGGCGATGTCGCTGAACGTCGGGTGGTTTGATGAAAGAACGGATGTTGTTTGGCATTGGCAATGGCGTGGCCTCCGGCGCGCTCTGGGGCCTGGTGTTCCTTGCGCCGGCCGTGCTCGGGAGTTTCTCGCCGCTGCAGCTGGCCGCTGCGCGTTACCTGGTCTATGGCCTGGTTGCGGTGATCCTGCTGGTGCCGCGTTGGCCTGCGCTGCGGGCTCATATTGGCAAGGCGGATTGGAAGGCGCTGACCTGGCTGAGCCTGCTTGGCAATCTGGTCTATTTCGTGTTGCTGTCCATCTGCGTGCAATGGAGCGGGGGCGGGGCTGCGGCCCTGATAGTCGGCATGGTGCCGGTGCTGGTGGCGGTGGTGGGCGCGCGTGAGCCCGGGGCGGTGCCGCTGTCGCGGCTGGCGCCTGCCTTGCTGCTGTGCGTGGCAGGCGTGGTGCTGATGGGTTACGAGGCCATCGCCTCGGCCCACGTGCAAGCGACGGTCACGCAACGGTTTATCGGGTTGCTGTGTGGGGTGGGTGCGTTGCTGTCGTGGACCGCTTATTCGGTGGGAAATACCCGCTGGTTGGCCAAGGTTCCCAACGTATCGGGGCATGACTGGTCGCTGCTGACGGGCGTGGCTACCGGTGGCCTGGCGTTGCTGCTTGCTCCCCTGGCGTTTGCCGATGGCGGGGCCGGCCATAGTGGGCGTGAATGGCTGGGCTTCTGGGCGATGGCTGCTGCGGTCGCGGTGTTTGCCTCCATCCTTGGCAACGCTTGCTGGAATCGGGCCAGTCGTGCCCTGCCATTGACCCTGGGCGGGCAGATGATTGTGTTTGAGACCTTGTTTGGACTGGTCTACGGCTTCCTGTGGCAGCAGCGCTGGCCGGTGGCGGTCGAAGTGCTTGCCGCACTCTGCTTGCTGGCTGGGGTGATCTGGAGTGCTGCCGCGCACCGTCCCAAGGTGCCGACGGTGGCTTCGGCCTGAGGATTCTGCGCAGTCAGGTGGCGAAAGTCAGGCTGTGACCGATCGTTCGCTTGTCGGTTGCAGTAGGCAGGTCAGGGGGGGCTGCCAATCACCTGCATTGCAGTCGACCGAGCGTTGGATGCTGCTTGCCGGGTAGATGTCCGACGTTCACGCTTGATGACATTTGCAACTTTTAGCTGCAGCTTGGGCGACGTTGCGCTGATCTGCTTTTTTGCAATGCAGCACTTGACAGCCTGATCCTGGCTGTAGTCTCTTGAAAGGCATGAACAGCCCGCAGCCCAGCGCCATTGTCTCGACGTCGCCTTTCGACGGTCGGACGAGTGCGTCCGGGATTCGCGGCGCCATTACCACCACCACTATTACCGCCACCATTAGCCCGGTGCGGCCCGTCGTCTTCGCGTAACTTCCGAAAACCACGGCCCCGCACCCGGATCAGGATGCGGGGGAACCCCATCCAGATGCGTGTCGGGGCCTCCAGCCGAGGTTCTTCCGATGTCGTCAGTTGCTGTTTTACCCGCCGATCCTGCCGCGGACGCTGTTGTTCGCACCGTTGTGCACAAATTCGGCGGGACCTCCGTTGCCGATGCCGAGCGCTACCGTCATGTGGCGCAGCTGTTGCTGGCGCGCGAGGAGACCGTGCAGGTCACGGTGGTATCGGCGATGAAGGGGGTGACCGATGCCTTGATCGGCCTGGCCAAGGCTGCCGCGGCGGCGGATCCGGCCTGGGATGAGCGCTGGCATGAATTGCGGGCGCGCCATCGTGGGGCTGCTGCGGCATTGCTGGGCGAGCAGTCTGGTGTGACCATCGAGTGGTTGGATGCGCGGTTCGAACGCCTGCGCGAGATTCTGGCGGCGTTGGCAGTCATCGGCGAGTTGCCGCAGGAAGTTCTGGACCGTGTGCAGGGCTTGGGCGAGGTGTTCTCGGCGCACCTGCTGGGTCATCACCTGCAGGCGCTGGGCGAAGACGCCGATGTCCTCGATGCGCGCGACGTACTGGTGGTCAGTCACGGCGACCTCGGCGTGGATGTCGACTGGAAGTCCAGTGCCGCCAAGTTGGGCTTGTGGCGCGAAACCCATCCGGCGCGGCGCCTGGTGGTGACCGGCTTTGTGGCCCGTGATCGCAAGGGCAATATCACCACGCTGGGACGCAATGGCAGCGATTTCTCGGGCGCGATCTTCGCTGCCCTGTTCGCCGCCGATGAGCTGCACATCTGGACTGACGTGGATGGCGTGCTGTCGGCCGACCCGCGGGTGGTGCCCGAGGCGGTGCAGTTGGATGCCCTGAGCTACGACGAAGCCTGCGAACTGGCCTATTTCGGTGCCAAGGTGGTACATCCGCAGACCATGTCGCCGGCCATCGAGCGCGGGCTGCCGATCATCATCCGCAACACCTTCCATCCGGATCATCCGGGTACCCGCATCACCGCGGAGAGTTCCAGCAATGGTCCAATCAAGGGGCTGACGCTCAGCCCGGATCTGGCCGTGCTCAATGTCGAAGGCACCGGTCTGATCGGCGTGCCGGGTACGGCCGAGCGCGTGTTCTCGGCCCTGCGCAATGCGCATGTATCGGTGGTGATGATTTCGCAGGGTTCCTCCGAGCATTCGATCTGTTGCGTGGTGAAGCAGGCCGAAGCGGAGTTTGCCCGCGATGCGCTGGCCCAGGCGTTCTCCCATGAGCTGGCGGCAGGACAGGTGCAACGCGTGCAACTCACCACCGGGGTGAGCGTGCTCGCTGCAGTCGGTGATGGCATGGCTGGCCAGCCCGGCGTTGCCGCGCGCCTGTTCGAGTCATTGGGCCGTGCGCAGGTCAATATCCTGGCCATCGCGCAGGGTTCATCCGAACGTAATATCTCGGTTGCCATCGAAGCCTGCGACGCCACCAAGGCGCTGCGCGCCGCGCATGCGGGGTTCTGGTTGTCGCCACAGACCTTCTCGGTGGGTCTGATCGGACCGGGCAATGTCGGTGCAGCCCTGCTTGAACAACTGTATGCCTCCGAATCTGCATTGCTGGCCAGGGCCAAGCTCGATCTGCGCCTGCGGGCAGTAGCATCGCGCAATCGCATGGTGCTCGATCAGCGCGGCATCCATGGCAACTGGAAGGCCGCGTTTGATTCCGCGGCGCTGCCGAACGATCTTGATCTGTTCACCGAGCACCTGCTGTCGGCGCGGCTGCCGCATACCTTGATCATCGATTGCAGCGGCAGTGCCGAGGTGGCTGACCGATATGCGGGCTGGCTGGCGGCCGGCATCCACGTGGTGACGCCAAACAAGCAAGCAGGCTCGGGCCCGCTCGCCCGCTATCAGGCGATCCGCGAGGCGGCCGCGTCCACGGGTGCGCGTTTCCGTTACGAAGCGACGGTAGGTGCGGGCTTGCCGGTGATAACGACGTTGCGTGACCTGGTTGATACCGGTGACGAGGTAACCGCGATCGCCGGCATTTTCTCGGGCACCCTGGCCTGGTTGTTCAACAAATACGATGGCAGCGTAGCGTTCTCTGAGCTGGTCACGCAGGCGCGCGGAATGGGGTACACCGAGCCGGATCCGCGCGATGACCTGTCCGGCGTCGACGTGGCCCGCAAGCTGGTGATTCTTGCCCGCGAAGCGGGCTATGAGCTGAGCCTGGAAGATGTGGCGGTGGAGAGCCTGGTGCCTGCGGCCCTGCAGGGGGCAAGTGTGGAGGATTTCATGGCGCGCCTGCACGAAGTCGACGCCGGCTTCGCCCAGCGCCTGACTGACGCGCGCGCCCGTGGCAACGTGCTGCGCTATGTCGCCCAGTTCAAGCCAGGCCAGCAGCCCAGTGTCGGCTTGGTTGAGCTGCCCGCTGATCATGCTTTTGCCAATCTGCGCCTGACCGACAATGTGGTGCAGTTCACCACGCGTCGATACTGTGACAATCCGTTGGTGGTGCAGGGACCGGGCGCAGGGCCGGAAGTGACCGCGGCCGGTGTGTTTGCCGACGTGTTGCGGGTGGCGGCAGGCGAGGGGGCGCGATTGTGAGTGACGGCTTGATGGATTCCGCGGCACGCCAGGCGCGGGCATTTTCGCCGGCATCGGTGGCCAATGTGGCGGTCGGTTTTGACCTGCTGGGTTATGCCGTGCCCGATGTTGGCGATACGGTGACGGTGCGTCGCATCGATGCGCCGGAAGTACGGATCGTCGCCATTCGCGGTACAGCGGTTGAGTTGCCGCTGGACGCGCCCAGCAATACCGCCGGCGCAGCGCTGATCGCGTTGCGCCAGGCCTTGGCACTGCCGTTCGGCTTCGAGGTGGAGATCGACAAGGGTATTCCGCTGAGTTCGGGCATGGGCGGGTCGGCTGCTTCCTGCGTGGCAGCGCTGGTGGCGGCCAACGCGTTGCTGGATGTGCCGCTGAGTCGCGAGCAGCTATACAGGTATTCGCTGGAAGGCGAAGCAGTGGCCAGCGGCAGTCGTCATGGCGACAACCTGGGCCCAATGTTCCTGGGGGGGCTGGTGCTCTCCACGCTGGAGCGGTTGGTGCCGGTGCCGGTGCCAGCGCATTGGCATAGCCTGCTTGTGCATCCGGATGCAGTGCTGGAGACGCGCCGCGCACGCGAGGCGCTGCAGGGTAGCTATGCGTTGAAGGAGTTTGTCGCCCAGAGCAGCAATCTGGCCCTGGTGCTGGCCGGTTGCCATGCGGGTGATGCGGGCTTGGTGCGGGCAGGCCTGGTCGATGTGCTGGTCGAGCCACGTCGCGCGCCTCTGATTGGCGGTTTCGATGTGGCCAAGGCCGCTGCGCTTGCTGCCGGCGCGATGGGTGCCAGCATCTCAGGCGCAGGTCCCAGTGTTTTTGCCTGGTTTGAGGACCGTGATGCTGCGTTGGCTGCTGCGCCCAAGGTGCAGGCAGCCTTTGCAGCAGCGGGTTTCGACAGCCAAAGCTGGGTAAGCCCGATCAACAGCCCCGGCGCCAGATTGCTCTAAGCCTGATAGCCCCTCTCCCATCGGAGAGGGATTGGGGTGAGGGGGCCCTTGCGGGGGTCTCGAGTCCAGAGCAGCACACCAACCATTTCGCGGATTTCAAAATGAATTTCATCTCCACCCGCAACGCTTCCCCTCCCGCCACCCTCAGCCAGGCCATCGCCGCCGGTTTGGCGCCTGATGGTGGCTTGTACGTGCCCGAAACAATGCCGTTAGCGCGCACCTTGCGGCTGGGCGATACGCTCGCGGCGACCGCCAACGAGCTGTTGCAACCATTCTTCGCAGATGATGCCTTGGCGGCCGAGTTGCCGACGATATGCGACGAGGCCTTTGATTTCCCCGCGCCTCTGCAGGCCTTGGCGACCCGCAACGATCATGTGCTTGAGCTGTTCCACGGCCCCACCGCAGCCTTCAAGGATTTCGGCGCGCGCTTCCTTGCTGCCAGCCTGTCACGGTTGCGCGCAGGGCAGGAGCGTCCTCTGACTATTGTTGTTGCAACTTCCGGCGACACGGGTGCTGCGGTGGCTGCCGCTTTCCACAACCAGCCCAATCTCCAGGTCGTGGTGCTGTACCCGGATGGGCGCGTATCGCCGCGTCAGGCGCATCAGCTTGGCTGCTTGGGCGGCAATATCCGCGCGCTCCGTGTGTCTGGCTCGTTCGATGACTGCCAGGCCATGGCCAAGCAGGCACTGAACGATAGCGACCTGCAGGCGCAGGTGCCGCTGAGCTCGGCCAACAGCATCAGCCTGGGTCGCTTGCTGCCGCAGATGAGCTATTACGCCCATGCCGCGCTGAGTCATCAGGCGGCGCACGGTTCGCTGCTGAATTTCGTCATTCCCACCGGCAACCTTGGCAATGCGATGGCCGCCGTCTTGGCGCGCGCATTGGGGGTCCCGTTGGGGCGCATCGTGCTTGCGACCAATGCCAACCGCGTATTGCCTGACTATTTCAACGGTGGCGAATACAAGCCGAAGGCCAGCCTGGCGACCCTTGCCAACGCCATGGACGTCGGCGCGCCAAGTAACTTCGAGCGCTTGCGCTGGCTGTACAGGGGCAATGATGCTGCGTTGCGTGACGCGTTCACTTCGCAGGCAGTGGACGATGCAAGCATCCGCCAGACCATCGCTCACCGCCATGGTGAGTACGACGAAGTGTTCTGCCCGCATACGGCTACGGCGGTACATGTGCTCGAGCAACTGCGTGCCAGTGGCAGCGCAGCATCGGACCAGCACTGGGCAGTGGCGGCTACCGCGCACCCTGCAAAGTTCGAATCGGTGGTCGAGCCATTGATTGGGCGCGAAGTCGAAGTGCCGCCAGCTTTGGCCGAACTGCTCAAGCGTCCAGCCCATGCCGAACCCTGCGCCCCGGATTACGCCGTGTTGCGCGAAAAGCTGCTTCGTTGAGGTAGTGCCGAGCCATGCTCGGCAGAGGTGCAACTGATAAACCCAGTTGTAGGAGTGGCATAGGCTGCGAAGCCGGGAACGTTTTACGGCGACCAATCTCCGTGATCTGGAGATTTACGAGCTTCGCGGCTAACGCCGCTCCTACAAGGCGGTGCAGGCTGTTCATGTAGTGCCGAGCCATGCTCGGCAGGGGCTTCCTGTACGCCTCGGCCGAGCACGGCTCAGCTCTACAGGTGAGGCCTTAGAACTCGTCGTTGGCCAGCTTCTGCAGCTCGGCAAAATCCAGGATCTCCACCACATTCAGATGCGGCAAGGCGATCAGGCCTTGCTGGCGCAGTTTGGTGAAGGTGCGGCTCACCGTCTCCATCGTCAGGCCCAGATGGTCGGCGATGTCGCCGCGGCCCATCGGCAACGAGACCCGGTTGCTGCTGCGTCCGTTCATGGTCGCCTCGCGGGCGGCCAGGCGGAGCAGGAAGTCGGCCAGCCTTTCTGGTGGCTGCAGGCGTGCCAATGCCAGGGCATTGTCCTGGGCCGCGTCCAGCTCCTGGCAGGCGCGTTGCAATAGCTTGCGCTCCAGGTGCGGGTAACGCTGGCGCAGATCGCGCATCTGTGTGGTCGGGACCCGGCAGACGCGACTGTCGGCGATGGCCTCGATGTCGTAACGGTGGTGGTCGCTGCCACTCAGCCCCAGGTAATCACCCGGCAGCACGAAGCCGTTCACCTGGCGACGGCCGTCGGCCAGGGTGCGGACCAGGCGCAGCGCGCCTTCGGTCACTGTATAGACATAAGTGCGCGGCTCACCGGCGCGGGCCAACGTGCTGCCCATCGCGACCGGGGTGGAGACGGTGATTTGCTCCAGCGCGTGCACTTCGTCGCAGGACAGGGCCGAGCAGACGGACAGGTGGCGGACCGAGCACTGCAGGCACTCGCGCACGCCATTGCTTTCTGCCGCAACGGACGAAACGGGGGATTGCTCGGTGCCTTGGGCTGGCCGGGACATGTCTGGGACAGGGGGAATAGTGTCCTAAATTATACTTCATGCGGCCAGACGGGCGGTGTGCGGCTAGAATTGGCGACCGTTTCCCCTTTGAGTTGCAGGAGTTTTGCCCGTGATCAAGCCCCGTACCCCGCCCGGCATCATGGAATTGTTGCCGCGCGAGCAGATCGCGTTCCAGCGCATGCTGGACGTCATCCGCCGCAATTACGAGCGCTTCGGGTTCCTGCCGGTGGAAACCCCGGTGTTCGAGCTGTCGGACGTGCTGCTGACCAAGTCCGGTGGTGAGACCGAGCGTCAGGTGTACTTCGTGCAGTCCACCGGTGCATTGGCCAATGCCGCTGAATCGGCAGACAAGGGTGGGTTGCCGGAAATGGCGCTGCGCTTCGACCTGCCGGTGCCGCTGGCGCGCTATGTGGCTGAACATGAGCACGACCTGACCTTCCCGTTCCGTCGTTACCAGATGCAGCGCGTCTACCGTGGCGAGCGTGCCCAGCGCGGCCGTTTCCGCGAGTTCTACCAGTGTGATGTCGATGTGATCGGCAAGGACACCCTGAGCATCCGCTATGACGCTGAGGTGCTGGCGGTAATCTATGCGGTGTTCTCGGAACTGCGGATCGGCAATTTCGCCGTACAGCTGAACAACCGCAAGCTGATGCGTGGCTTCTTCGAGGCGCAGGGCGTGGTTGATGCCGGCCAGCAGGCGCTGGTGTTGCGCGAGGTCGACAAGCTCGACAAGCGTGGGCCTGACTACGTGCGTGAGACTTTGGTTGGCCCGGATTTCGGCCTGCCCGCCGACGCGGTTGAGCGCATCCTGTCCTTCGTTGAGGTGCGTTCCAGCTCGCATGCCGAAGCGCTGGCGCAGATTGACGCGGTG
>Ga0308158_10005079_pt1 | contig 10890 bp, 8 predicted proteins | sample PhyBR2_FD_201038 | JGI IMG/M metagenome (GOLD analysis project Ga0308158, IMG submission 201038) | Phyllosphere microbial communities from UC Gill Tract Community Farm, Albany, California, United States - DLSLB.R2 | ecosystem: Host-associated > Plants > Phyllosphere > Unclassified | place: USA...
GCATCGAACGACATCGATACGCTGGTGCGCATGTTCAAGGCCGGCGTCGATGTGGTGCGCCTGAATTTTTCGCACGGCAAGGCGCAGGACCATATCGACCGCGCGCGCATGGTGCGTGAGGCAGCCGCGCTGTGCGGCCGTGAAGTGGCCATCATGGCCGACCTGCAAGGTCCGAAAATTCGCGTCGGCAAGTTTGAAGAAGGCAAGATTTTCCTGGAAAACGGCGCGGGCTTCATCCTTGACGCAAAATGGGGCGAAAACGGCGAACTGGGCAACCAGGAACGCTGCGGCCTGGACTACAAGGAACTGCCGCGCGACCTGCGTCCGAGCGATGTGCTGCTGCTCAACGATGGCCTGATCGTGCTGACGGTCGACAAGGTGGTCGGCAGCGAAATTTTCACCACCGTGAAAATCGGCGGCGAACTGTCGAACAACAAGGGCATCAACCGCCAGGGTGGCGGCCTGTCGGCGCCAGCGCTGACGGCCAAGGATATGGAAGACGTCAAAACGGCGATGAGTTTTCAGGCCGATTACGTGGCCGTGTCGTTCCCGAAAAACGCCACCGACATGGTGATGGCGCGCCAGCTGGCCAATATTGCCGGCGAAGCCTGGGACCACAAGCCGATGATGATTGCCAAGATCGAGCGCGCCGAAGCCATCCCCGCACTGCAGGAAATTCTCGACGCCTCCGACGGCATTATGGTGGCGCGTGGCGACCTGGCCGTGGAAGTAGGCAATGCAGCCGTACCGGCCCTGCAAAAACGCATGATCAAGATGGCGCGCGCATCCAATAAACTGGCCATTACCGCGACGCAGATGATGGAATCGATGATCGTCAACGCTGTCCCAACGCGCGCTGAAGTATCGGACGTGGCCAACGCCGTGCTCGACGGCACCGACGCCGTCATGACGTCGGCTGAAACGGCGTCCGGCCGTTATCCGATCGAGACCGTGGAAGCGATGGCCGCCATCTGCCTCGACGCCGAGAAATGGGATGTCAGCCGTCTCGACGCCGACTTCCTCAACGCGACCTTTACCCGCATCGACCAGTCGATTGCCTATGGCGCCTTGTTTACCGCGCACCATTTGCGCGTGAAAGCCATTGCCACCCTGACCGAATCCGGTTCGACGGCACTGTGGATGAGCCGTATCAATATCGATATCCCTATCGTTGCGCTGACGCCAAGTGTGACCACGCGCCGCAAACTGGCGCTGTACCGCAACGTCAGCACGGTGGAACTGAGCTCGGGCACCGACCGCGACAAGGTCCTGAAACAGGCTGAAGATATTCTGCTGGAAAACAAGATCGTGGCCAAGGGCGACACCGTGGTCATGACCTGGGGTGAGCCGATGGGCAAGGTCGGCGGCACCAACTCGCTGAAAATCACCAAGATCGGCCAGCACTGATACGCACCATTCCGCCCGCGCTGTGCTGACTGTAGCCCGATTGTAGTTGATCCAATTGCAATCGGCTGCTAGAGTCAGTGCCTCTGAAACTAAAAAGGGCGCGGGTGAAAACCTATCGTGGAAGCTGTCATTGTGGCCGGGTTCGCTTCGAGGCTGATATCGACCTGCGCTGCGGCAGTATCCGCTGCAATTGCTCCATCTGCAGCAAGCTGCGGTTCTGGCCGGCCATTATCAAGCCGGCCGCGTTCAGGCTGCTGTCGGACGGCGCTGAGCTGGGCAACTACCAGTTTCACACCCTGACCGACCAGCATCTGTTTTGCCGACACTGCGGCGTCCATCCGTTCGGCACCGGACGCTCGCCACGTTGGGGCGACTTTTACGCGGTCAATCTTGCCTGTCTCGATGACGTAACACCGGCCGAACTGGCTGCCGTACCGGTTACCTATCTCGATGGCAGAAACGACCGCTGGGATATGCCGCCCGCCCAGACCAGCTATCTCTAGCTCGGCGGGCCTCATTTCCAGTCAACCATTCAAAGGCGCCATGGACCACGCAACCGCAGTCAAGCTGATGGCAATCTACGAGCGCCTGGGCGCCGTCATCAATGAAGCCTCAGACGTGATGTCCACCTTGCCCGACGCCGAGCGCAGCGATCATGCCCGCGCACTGGGCGACATGATGGGCCACTTGTGGTGCAAGCTGCAATGGCCGGTTGTGCGCGAGCATCGCGATCTCGATCCCGATGGCGATCGTTTTCAAAAGAAGGATGGCTGAGCTGCGGGTGCCTGCCGTGAGCGCGCCGCCAGGATATTTGGTAAAAGAAGAAACCTAATCTGGGCCTGGCGACGCCGACCAGCTCAGCTTCGACGCCAATACATAGGCCATTATGCCCTTTGAGATGGAGTAAGGCATGGATACCTATCTGCCTGCCTTGATCTGGTTGCTGTCAGCAATTTCCTGCAAGGCCATTGCCATACGCCGCTTGGTGAAAACAACGGCATGGTTCGCATCGGCGGTAACGGTGCTGGGGCCATTCGCGATCCCGCTGATGTGGGCAGCCAGCCCATCGACTGTTATGGCATGCGCAAAGGCAGTGCGGCGTCAATAGCGATACTCATGAATTGCCGTGCCAGCGATTTGCCACACAGACTACCGCTGCAGGCAGCCAAGCCCGTAAAATATGGCTCTTCCTACATTATCAGGCTATCCACGTGCAGCATCTACACGAGTATTTCAAGCGCCTGCAGGCTGGCCTCCCGTCACAAGGCCCCGGTTTCAGCGCAGCCATCGTCCGCGATGGCCAGCTTGCCTTCGACATCCATCATGGCATGGCGTCGCTGGAGTTGCAGGTGCCGCTGTCGTGCGATTCGGCCTATTACCTGGCGTCGGAATCGAAGCAATTTACGGCCGCTTGCGTGCTGTTGCTGGTGCGTGAGGGGCGGATCGGACTTGATGATGATGTCTGTGCGTATCTGCCGGAGCTGGCGAAATTCGAGCAGGCTTTTCCTTTGCGCAGCCTGCTCAATCACACCAGCGGCATCCCCGACTATTTTGCGTTTCTGCAAGCACAGCTGGGAAGGCATGAGTCCGACTATTTCAACAATGCGCTGATCCTCGAGCTGATCGGAAAACTCGATACGGTCGAATGTGCGACGCTGAGCGCCTACCGCTACAGCAACAGCAATTACATTTTGCTCGCTGCACTGGTCGAGCGGCTGTCAGGCATGCCGCTGGCACGCTACGCCAGAGAGAAACTGTTCGAGCCGCTGGGCATGCACAAGCTCGGCTACGACGACGACCGGCTCAATCTGATACCGCACCGTGTGACCAGCTATGACGCCGATGCCGGGCGTCCTTATGGCTGGCGCCAGCATCTGGGCAATGCCAATACGGTGGGCGATGGCGGTGTGTACGGCAGCACGGCCGAGCTGGTGCACTGGGAAGCGCAGTGGCACCGGCAGTGGGCAGACCCGGCCAGCCTGTTGCATGCGATGCTGCAGCCGTCGCCACTGCTTGACGGTACCGTGCGCGACTACCGTTTTGGGCTGGAAATCGTACAAAGGTCAGGGCAGGACGTGGTGTTTCATGGCGGCGGCCTGTGGGGTTTCGGGACCTTGATAGTGCGGCTGCCGCAAAGCCGGATATCGATTATCCAGCTGGCCAACTGTGAGGCCGCCGAGCCAGACATGGCGCAGCTGGTGCAGGCGGCGCTGGCCGACAGCATCGGCTGAAAGATGTAGCTGACTCGTTCAGGTTTGGGCGTGAGGAGACACTGCAGCCGAAAGGTTGTCGAGGACACCCAGTTGAGCGAATAGTACTGAAGCGGCGTTGTAACAGTGAAATGATGTAACCTTGCCGTTTTCAACGACAAATACATCGCCGCAAGGTACGTCGATTGTGCGGTGGGTTGGTTTGATCCGGCCGTGAGGCAGCATCAGATGAATGCCGCCCAGGGTGGACTACACGATCACTGACTTCGGCCTGACACTTGCTGTTGCCTTGCAGCCTATGTGTGACTGGGGCAATGCGAACCGCGCAAGGCTGGAAGAAGCGGCGTGACTTGTCGCTGTTCACGCTGTTCGCCGATCGCTTCACTACAGCCATTTGCCATTATGTGCGACAGCGCATAGTCGTAATTTTTCTGCAATCTTAGTATCCATGCATTCCCCACGTTTCTTGAAGGGTTGGCCATGGATACCCGCATTTCCACTCCCGCTGCCGGACGCCCTCCGGCAGCGCCTGCTGTACCACTTTATCCTTTAAGCCTGCGCGTCAATGGCCAGGAACATCAGCTGCATGTCGAAGCCTGGGTCAGCCTGCTTGACCTGCTGCGCGACCGGCTGGCACTGACCGGCACCAAAAAGGGCTGCGACCAGGGCCAGTGCGGCGCCTGTACGGTGCTCGTCGACGGCAAGCGCGTCAATTCCTGCCTGACGCTGGCGCTGATGCAGGAAGGGCGCAGCATTACCACCGTCGAGGGACTGGCGGACGGCAACGCGCTGCATCCGCTGCAACAGGCGTTTGTCAGACACGACGCTTTTCAATGCGGCTACTGTACGCCGGGACAGCTGTGTTCGGGCGTGGGCCTGATGAACGAGGGCCAGGCACAGGACCGTGCACAGGTGCGTGAACTGATGAGCGGCAATGTGTGCCGCTGCGGCGCGTATCCGCAGATCGTGGCCGCCATGGCCGAGGTCATGCAGCTGCCCGACGAGACCAATGATCACCACAGGGACGATGGCGCCGGTGCGCGTGTCGGTACGGTGCCGGCATGAATCCGCTATCGTTTGTCGTGCCATTTGACCAGTCGGCCGCGCTTGAGCAGATCCGCTCGGAAGGCGCACGTTTTGTTGCCGGCGGCACCAACCTGATCGACCTGATGAAAGAGCGCATCATGCTGCCGCAGCGGCTGGTCGATATCAACCGCTTGCCGCTCGACGCCATCGAGGAAGGCGACGACGGCTCGCTGGTACTGGGCGCGCTGGCGCGCAATGCGGCCACCGCCTACCATCCGCTGGTGCTCGAACGCTACCCGCTGCTGAGCGCCGCGATCCTGGCTGGCGCGTCGCCACAGATTCGCAATATGGCCAGCAATGGCGGCAACCTGCTGCAGCGCACGCGCTGCCATTATTTCTACGACGCTGAAGTGCCGTGCAACAAGCGCGAACCCGGTACCGGCTGCCCGGCCATTGGCGGCCTGTCGCGCCAGCATGCGATCCTGGGCGCGAGCAGCGCCTGCATCGCCACCCATCCATCGGACATGTGCGTGGCGCTGGCGGCCTTGGAGGCAGTGGTGCAGGTGGCGTCGCAGCGCGGCGAGCGCCAGATCGCGTTTGCCGATTTTCACCAGCTGCCCGGCGATACGCCGGAAATCGACACCAATCTGGCGCCGGACGAACTGATTACCAGCATCAGCCTGCCGCCAGCGGGCCAGTTTGCCGGCCATAGCATTTACCTCAAGCTGCGCGAGCGCGCCTCGTATGCGTTTGCGCTGGTGTCGGTGGCAGCGATGCTCGATATCGGCGAAGACGGTGCGATTCGCGAAGCGCGTGTGGCGCTGGGCGGCGTGGCGCACAAGCCGTGGCGCGTGCCGGCAGCCGAGCCGCTGCTGCACGGCGCGCCCGATGCGGGCCGCTTTGCAGTCTTTGCCGAGCGCCTGCTGGAAGGCGCGCAAGGGCAGGGCGGCAATGACTTCAAGATCACCATGGCGCGCCGCGCGATCGTGCGGGCGCTCAATATGGCCGTGGCGGGCACTTACAACAATACCGGCCACACCAATGGCACCGTGATGACAAGGGGAGCGGCATGAGCGAACTGATACCAGAACTGCGCACGCCGGTGGCCGACCCGGGCGCCGGCTACGTGAAGACCGGCACGCCGGTCTCGCGCGTCGATGGCCGCGACAAGGTCACCGGCGCGGCGCGCTACACGGCGGAGTTTCTCACCGAAGACCTGCTGCACGGCGTGGTGGTCAACAGCACCATTGCGCGCGGGCGCATCGTGGCCATCGACACCAGCGCAGCACTGGCGCAGGCAGGCGTGGTGGACGTCATGACCTATCAGAACCGCCCCAAAATGCGCAGCTTCGACCTGTTCTACAAGGACATGACGGCGCCCGGTGGCGCACCGTTCCGGCCCCTGTACGATGAGCAGATCGTCTATAACGGCCAGCCGGTAGCGCTGGTGGTGGCCGAAACGTTCGAGGCGGCGCGCCATGCGGCAGCGCTGGTGCGCGTCGAGTACGAGGCGCAGCCGCATGAGACAGGCCTGCTCAATTTCCTCGACCGCCCGCACGAGCCGAAAGGCATCAAGGCCGGCTTCTCGCCGCCGCCCGATGAAAAAGGCCACGCCGAACAGGCCTGGCAGGCGGGCGAATGCCGGATCGACGGCCAGTATTACAGCGGTGTGGAACACCACAATCCGATGGAGCTGTTTGCCTCGACCGTGATCCGCGGCGAAGACGGCCACCTGACCATCTACGACAAGACGCAAAGCTCGCAGAACAGCCGCTGGTATGTATCGCGCGTGTTCGGCCTATCCAAGTCCAAGGTGACGGTGCGCAATCCCTATGTGGGCGGCGCCTTCGGTTCCGGCCTGCGTCCGCAATACCAGCTGCCGCTGGCCGTGATGGCTGCCCTCAAACTCAAGCGTTCGGTGCGCGTGGTGCTGAGCCGCCAGCAGATGTTTACCTTTGGCCACCGGCCCGAAACATGGCAGCGCATCAAGCTGGCCGCCAGCCGCGACGGGCAGCTGCAGGCAATCTGGCACGAGGCGCGCGCCGAAACGTCGCGCTTTGAAGACTATGTGGAAGTGGTGGTCAACTGGTCCGGCCAGCTCTACACCTGCGACAATATCCGGCTGGGCTACCAGCTGGTCGATCTGGACCAGTTCACGCCGATGGACATGCGCGCCCCCGGCGCCGCGCACGGTGTGCATGCGCTGGAAGTGGCGATGGATGAACTGTCGTACGAAATCGGTATCGATCCGCTGGCACTGAGGCTGAAAAACTACGCCGAGTCCAACCCGATGGATGACCTGCCGTATTCGACCAAGGAGCTGCGCGCCTGCTACGCGCAGGGTGCCGAGCGCTTCGGCTGGGACCTGCGTCCGCTGGCGCCGCGCAGCCGCAAGGAAGGCAACGAGTGGGTGGGCTGGGGCATGGCGACCGGCATCTGGGATGCCATGCAGATGTTTGCGCGCGCCAGTGCGGTGCTGCATGCCGATGGCCGGCTGGTCGTCAGCAGCGCGGCGACCGATATCGGCACCGGCACCTATACCGTGATGGCCACGATCGCGGCCGAAGAAATGGGCCTGCCGCTCGAACACGTGGCCTTCCAGCTCGGCGACTCCACGCTGCCGGTGGCGCCGATCGAGGGCGGTTCCTCGCATGTGGCCACGGTCGGCTCGGCCGTGCAGGGCGCCTGCGAAAAGCTGAAAAAGCGGCTCTACAAGCTGGCCAAACATCTGGACCGCTCGCCGTTCCCCCATGCCCGCTTTGCCGACGTGGAGTTTGTCGAAGGGACAATACGGCTGCGGCGCGACCACAGCTGCGCCATTTCCCTGACCGAACTGCTGCGGCTTGAGGACAAGGCGTCGGTCGAGGAAAAATACCTGCTGCTGCCCAATGTGCTCAAGCAGAAGAAATATGTGCGGGCCGTGCATTCGGCAGTGTTTTGCGAAGTGCGCGTGGACGAGGAGTTCGGCACCGTGCGCGTGACGCGCGTGGTCAGCGCGGTGGCGGCCGGGCGCATCATGAATACCAAGACAGCCACCAGCCAGGTCAGCGGCGCCGTGGTGTGGGGCATCAGCCAGGCGCTGCATGAAGAAACCTATATGGACCACCGCATGGGGCGCTTCATGAACCACAACCTGTCGGAATACCATGTGGCGGTCAATGCCGATATCCATGATATCGACGTGATCTTCGTACAGGAGGACGACCGCATCGTCAGCCGCCTGGGTGCCAAGGGCGTGGGCGAGATCGGCATCGTGGGCGTGGCGGCCGCCGTATCGAACGCCATCTATCACGCCACCGGCAAGCGCGTGCGCGATACGCCGATGACGCCGGACAAGGTGATGTCCTGATGGTCTGACTGTCGCAGGCCTGCAAGCTTTGCTGGCCCCGCCAGGCCATGATTGATATAATGAGAATTATTCTCAATTAAGGGCGGCGATTCTGCCGCCCGTATCCATCATGTCGCCTGGGGCGCAGCGGAGCAGCTTTTGAACATTGCGCAGTCAAGCGACAGCCTGGCCGGGCTCGCCGGCCTGTATAGCGAGCACCATGGCTGGCTCAAGCGCTGGCTGCGTGGCAAGCTGCAATGCGCCGAACAGGCGGCCGACCTGGCGCAAGATACCTTCATGCGCCTGCTGGCGGCACCGCGCGCAGTGGACGCGACGCTGCCCGCTTCGCTGCAAACCCCGCGTGCCTACCTGACCACCGTGGCGCAGCGCCTGCTGATCGACCATTACCGGCGCCTGTCGCTGGAGCAGGCCTGGCTGGAGACGCTGGCGCAGCAGCCCGAACTGCTGGTGCAGTCGCCCGAAGAGCGCCTGCTGATACTTGAAACGCTGCAGCGGCTTGACGCCATGCTGGCCGGCTTGCCTTGCGCGGTGCGCAGCGCCTTCCTGATGTCGCATATCGACGACCTGCCGTATGCCGAGATTGCGGCGCGCCTGGCAGTCAGCGAACGCACCGTCAAGCGCTATATGGTGCAGGCGTTCGAGCAGTGCATACTGCTGATACTGTGAGCGCCAGCGATATCGATCCGCGCGCCGCGCGCGAAGCTGCGCGGTGGCTGGTCACGCTGCAGGAGGGCGCGCCGGACAGTGCGCAGCAACTGGCCTTCGAGGCGTGGCGCGCCAGCGATCCGGCCCACGCTGCTGCCTGGACGCGGGCCGAGCTGGTTTGTCGCACGCTGGCCATGGTACCGGCCAGCCTGCGCGCGCCGGCCGGCGATGCTGCAGTGCCGCCATCGCGCCAGCGCCGCACTACAGTCAAGCGCCTGGCGCTGCTGATCGCTGGCGCCACGCCGCTCTGGCTGGCCAGCCGTTCGGCGCCGTGGCAGGCGTTTCGCGCGCAGACGCGCACGGCGACCGGCGAAATCCGGCATATGGCGCTGCCTGATGGCACGCAGCTGGTGCTCAATACCGCTACCGCCATTGATGTGGCGTTTGACAGTACGGCGCGGCTGGTGACGCTGCATGCCGGGGAGGTGCATGTCACGACGGCTGGCGACATAACCAGGGTCGGGAGCGTATCTACAGAGTCCGGCGCCCTTGCGCCGTTCATCGTTCGCAGCAGTAACGGCAGCGTACGCGCCATCGGCACGCGCTTTACGGTGCGCCAGGACGCAGCGCTGCTGTCGCCGCGCACCCATGTGGCGGTCAGCGAGGGCGCAGTGGACATCACGCCGTACAAAACGCCTGGTGCCGCCAGTGTGCTGCGCCAGGGCTGGCAGCGCAGCTTTGACGAGCATGAGCAGGACGCAGCCATGCCCATGACGCCAGACGCCGATGCCTGGCGTCACGGCGTGCTCATTGCCCGTCACACGCCGCTGGGCCAGGTCGCCGAACAGCTGGCGCGCTACCGCCCGGGCGTCGTGCGCTGCCACCCGGTCGTGGCACAACTGGCCGTCGATGGCATTTTCCAGCTGAACGATACCGATCGCATTCTGCGGTTGCTGCAGATGTCGCTGCCGGTACGTGTGCGGCTGAGCACGCGCTATTGGGTCAGCATTGAACCGCTGTGAATCGCGCCGCCTGTTTGTCCCGTGTTGTCCCTTTTTTTCGTCCCATCCGTCATAACAGATAGAAGCACATTCTATTGACCAGAAAGGGAACTCCATGGCTTTGTTTCAACGCGCCCCGGCCACGCTGCTGGCGCTGCATCCGACCACTTTTGCCGTGCGCGCAGCGCTGGTGTTGCGTCGCCGGCCATGGCGCAAAGCGCGCAGGCCAGCGACGCGCGCCCATTCCAGATTGCGGCCGGCGACCTGCAAACGGCTTTGTCCAGCTTTGCAGTTGCCGCAGGCGTCAATATCTCGACCCAGTCGATGCAACTGGCCGGGCTGCGCACGCCAGGGCTGCAAGGCCAGCACCAGCCGTACCAGGGACTGCAGCTGCTGCTGGCCGGCAGCGGCCTGGAAGCGGTCGATGGCGGCAATGGCAATTTCGTGGTGCGCAAGGCGCTGGTGCCGGCCGGCGAAACCACCATGCCGGCCGTGACCATCAATGCCGAAGCCGAGCGCAGCAGCGAAGGCACCGGCGCCTACACGGCGCGCAAGCTCACGTCGGCCACCGGCCTGGCGCTGTCGCAGCGCCACACGCCGCAGACGGTCAGCGTGATCGGACGCCAGCAGATGGACGATTTCAACCTGACTACGCTGCAGGATGTGGCCCTGGCCACGCCCGGCATCTATGGCAAGGGGCAGGGCGTGTCCGACCAGGAAACCACGTATTACGCGCGCGGCTTTGCACTCAGCCATGTCAGCGTGGACGGGCTGCCACTGGACGTGACCGGTTTCAATGAGCGCAATGTCTCGGCCGATATGGTGATGTTCGACCGGGTCGAGGTGGTGCGCGGCGCGACCGGCCTGCTCGAAGGCGCTGGTGCACCCTCGGGCAGCATCAACATGATCAGGAAGCGCCCGACTGCCGTGCCGCTGCTCAATGCCTCGGCCAGCCTGGGCAGCTGGAGGGACCGGCAGCTAACCGTTGACGCCAGCAACGCCTTGAATGCCGCGGGCAGCGTGCGCGGGCGTGTGGCAGCCAGCTGGCGCAACAGCGACAGCTTTGTCGACGTGGTCAACAACAAAAATGGCACCATCTACGGTATCGTCGAAGCGGACCTGGCGCCCGCTACCACGGCAGCAGTTGGTTTTTCGCGCCAGAGCACGCGCACCAATGGCCTGTTTGTCGGCCTGCCCAGCTACGCCGATGGCCGCCACATGAACCTGCCGCGCTCGACTTTTCTGAATAACG
>Ga0308158_10005080_pt1 | contig 10887 bp, 7 predicted proteins | sample PhyBR2_FD_201038 | JGI IMG/M metagenome (GOLD analysis project Ga0308158, IMG submission 201038) | Phyllosphere microbial communities from UC Gill Tract Community Farm, Albany, California, United States - DLSLB.R2 | ecosystem: Host-associated > Plants > Phyllosphere > Unclassified | place: USA...
AACATGTTCTAGAGAATCTTAAAACATATACCGCACGTAACGGGCCTAGATATCAGCTGTTTTTTAAAAGCTGACTTCGGCAATGCCTCAGCCTATCGAAAGACAGTTTAAGCCACTGTAGATAGGCCTTTTTTAGATGTTGCCGAAGGTGGATATCCGGCGGGGCGGTTGTCTACGTCAAGCTTGGTTACGGAGTCTGGTGGAGTGCGGCCTGTCCGGTTTTGGGCGGCGATCGTGAGAAGCGGACGTTCGTTCACGCAGCCGGGCAGGGGGCTCGAACGCTTGCGGGTGGTGGGGAGCGGAACGGCGGCTCCGGAGAGAGCGCAGGCGGTAAGCTGCCTTTCGTTCAAACTCAGCTGGCGGCAACTACTCAACGAGCGCATCTCGCCAGCGCCGCACATTGCCGTTGACGAATACGATGACGCTCAGCCCCCACTAGTCGTCCACTTGAGGCTTGCCGTGACTCTTGGGAAAGCACGGTGGCAGCTGCTCGATCTGCTCATCCGTCAGCCAGAACAGGTCACTCATCCCGGTCTTCTTGCGGAGGCTGAATTAGATCTCGACGCCCACCTAAATGCGTCCAGACCCTAGTGCTGCAAGCGAGCGATAGATCTCATCTGCCGTCTCAGCATTGGTCACGTAACCAGAGATCCCGTGCGCATTGGGTGTCCGGTTTCGTACATCATCGAAGTGAATGACTGACGGATCGATCGCGAAATACTTGCTGTCGAGCGGATAGAGGGAGACCACGTCGCGCTTGTCGCGGGCGTTGAACCAGCGTTCGACGACCTGCGGATGCTTGATCGGGGCGAGGGCCTCCCGACAAATCTTCAGGCCCAAGGGGGATCCAACAGTTATAAGGTTGGACACCTTCCCCGCTTTACGCTCCTTGATGATATGATAGGCAACCACGGTGCCCAAGGAGTGCGCGAGGCAGACAACCGGCATCTCGGTTTCAAACGCTGGTGCTACGATCGCGTCGATTTCCCTACGTACGGACCTGCGCTCGAGATAGATCCACACATCGCGCAGAACACGTTCGATCATGTCACCATCGAGACCAGGGATGCGATTCAATGTCTTTATAATCGCGAGCACCCACGGCCAGTTCGCTGGCCCGCGCTCTTGGTAGCCATCTCCGAACAGATTCGAAACTCGCTCCTCGGTGATGCCCTCCCCTTCACGGATCGCGTCAAACCACTCGCCCATAAGCGCCCTATAGCTTTCCTCCTCGTAAAATGGGTCGCCGGCAGCGCCCGCATCAGGACCCCCTCTAACGATGATGTCGCCTGGTGCTGGGTCACCCAAACTCGACAGCAATTCGATCAACCTGTCACCGTAGAATGGCGCGGTGATCTGAACGCCGTCGAGGCACGAAGCACGTGCACCAAGCGTCTCTCGGAGTGGGGTCATCCACTCGTCGATCAAATGCTTCTCCGACTTGCCCTGTTGAGCGCGGCCATGGACCAGCACCAGTCTCGCTCTATACATCATACCCCCTTATCGATCCGAAACCATCCGAAACCAGTTGCATGATCGTATCCATCGCATCGGATTCGAACACTGTCCAAAACCCGGGAACGCGTCGCAGGTTCTTCGCCGCTTCTGGCAGTGGCGCGTCATAGAGGTCGAGAAATGACCACGTTTGCGAGAGGAGGGGCAGTGCCGGACTGATCGGCCGATCACCATCGCCGGCGCCCCCGAGGAGCCAGCTGTCGAACAAATCAACACCGAGGTCCTCGCGCATATAGCGTCTAACGGACGCTGCTCCCTTCTGATCGCCGGCAAGCATGTAAGCGAGAGACGCCACCAGCCCGAGCGCCGGATCGAATTTCTTGGCCTTACGGATTTGCGTCGCAAGGCTGCGTGCAGCCGCTTTCGTTCGATCGAGCATTCCAAGCGTGGCAGCACTCATCACCTGTGCCCGAAGGTCTACGAGCCTGGGGTCCCGGAAATGAACCCATGTGTAGCCTACCAGGAGAGTGCGCCCCTCTTGCCTGACAATTTCGACATTGTAGTCGGGCAGCATCGGCAGGAGCATTCCCGTGCCGTCGTTGAAGCGGATCGCGACTGGTGAAGCGGGTCGCCGAATATCGAAGGCTACAGTCGTCACACCCGTCTCGAACCGGGTCACCTCGGCAATTCCCGGTCCGAAGGCGATATCACGCAGTACGTCGCCGGAACACGCTAAGCTCACTCCGGAACCGGTCCAGAAGGTGGGAATACCTAGCGGATCAGCACGGCGCAGGAGATCGACGCGGCTTATGAAAGCGGGACTTATAAAGGCTGCTTCGCGAAGAAAGGGTGGCGCTTCTAATCCTTTCTGACCGATGTCGCCGGAACCGTTGTCTCGGTGGCGAATAGGAGCGGAACGGCGCCGCTCGGGCGGGGATGATCTGCCTTCGTCGCTCGACGTTTCGTCGGCAATCTTCGGCTGCTGAATACCCTTCTTGTAGACTGTCGACGTTTCATTCTCGTCATCGTTGATATCGGTTGCGCTTTCAGGCCCGGGGTCGGAGATGTCGGCGGCTTCATCAATTTTGTCGGCGTATTCGTGCTCTGCGATATAACTATCGTAGGTCTGGATCTGAATGTCTGGCCGCTGCGTCAGGCGCAGTGCGATGGCTGCGGCGCGCGCATCAACGCGGTCAAGGAGGACCTTCTTCAACCACCGACTGCGAACGAACTCGCGTTCACCCACCTTGAGGATCGCTTCGGGCGGTGCCGACTTATGGGCTTGCAACAACTCTTGTGTGAAGAGTCCATGGGCTCCTTCCGCCTCAACGCTGTCTCGCTCGAGGGCGGGATCTCCCGGCCAAGTCCCGTAGTAGAAGTCGATCTCGGTAATGTTATGGTTCGGCTTCACGTTCGGAAAAATCGATGCTCCCTTGATGCTGCCCAGGACGCCTGTATGCGCCCTTACCCGACACGCGTCACTGATAAACACGACTTCCGGTATACCGAGATATCGGGCTGCATGCTGCGACAATGAGACGTTGACCGCCTCCGACGCGTCAAGGGGCGCGTCACTCAGCACCCAAAACTCGTCACCCGGTCCATTTAGAAAGCCATGACCACCGAAATAGATCACCAGTCGCTCGACCGCACCGGTCTCGACGAAGGCCGTCACCGCTTGAAAAATGGCTTTTCGCTCGACCCTCCCTGTTCGATCGGTGAGCAGGTCTACTTTGTAGTCGCTACGCCGAAGCCAGTCCGCAACGTCCTCGGCACCGCTTGCCGCAGCCTTCAACTTGGGCAATCCACCCCCAACCTTGTCGACGCCAACGACAACAGCTGCCAGCATGCTAATCCTCCCGCTCCGCCTCACCGCACTTGGCTGTTTGGTGAGGCGTCTGAACATCGAGCCTGAACAAGTGCTGCTTTGCAAGTGTCGCGGCAAGCTACCGCCTTCATCACGACGGCGACCCCGGGATCGATCGCGAGCAGAAATTGTATGAATGGTCGTCGCATTCAGGCGCTGTGACTGTCTGCCCGCTGACTTTCCCGAAGCCGGCCACGGCGGTCAGCCCGCCCGCCCTTTGACCCGCGCTGCTTCGCGGTGCCTCCGAATAGTTGCCAGCCGCCGCACCATCGTCATCATCGCTCGACGCCCGTACCCGGACCTTAGCACCTTCCGCTCCGGCTGCGTCAGTCTCCCTTACATTCATGCAGACTTAATCAATGCCGAAAGCTGCTCGTTGTTCGGATAATCGCCCAGAGCCGTGCGTGCTAGCTGTACGATGGTCAGCCCGCCCCCTCCCTGCTGCGCCTTCTTCAAAGCAGAGTACCATTGTGCGGTTCCTGTGCCGCCTAGAGCCAGACCGGAGACATCACCGCCGGCCCTCGACCAGATTTCATCCTGCGTCGGTCCGGTGGGGTAGAGGCGTCGAAATATGTCAAGCAGACAGTCGATCTCCAAGATCTCGGCTTTGGGAGCAGGTAGACGCTGCACAATGGAGAAGTTGCCTTCCAAACTGCCCGCATGAAAAACCGGGTGTTGATCGGCATGACGGGGCACCTGCCGCGACACGTACTCGAATACGTCGAGAACACCAATCTGGCCATCGCCTCGATCGATCGCAGCACCGTTCATCGCTTCAATCAGAGCCGTGGTGAAGATACTGTTGCGCGCACCAAAAAGAATGCCGGATGTTTCGTCGGCGCGCGAAGAGGTCAATAGGGCGCGTCCGGCGCCCGTCGAGAGCGTCTCGATGCCTGACTTGCCAAAACCCTTCGGCACCGCCGCCGTGCCCTTAATGGTGCCGATGCCTCCTGCGTGACAGGCATCGATCATCAGCACCTGCCGTCGGGGCGGCAGAGTGTCGAGCAGGTCGGCGATTTCATCGGATGACAGAGCCGTCGCTGTTAGCGCCGCCAGCTTTGCGTCATACGGGAGCAGCCAACTGCGTTCACGCTGGTCGATGAGCGCTCGCTCGCCATGTCCCGAAAAATAGAACAAGAGCGTACCATCTTCGCCCGCATGTTGACCTGCCTCCACCAACGCGGATCGTAGCGTCGACGCTGTCGCCTGCTCGTCCAACAGGATCGTCACTGCGGAGGGATCGAGCCCTCCCGCCCCGGGGCGTTGAAGCAACGCTGCAAGGTCTGCCACGTCGTTGCGCACCGCTTCTGGCAGGCCCTGTATTTCTCGATACTGTGAAACACCGACCAGAAGCGCCCGGGTCGACCCTGTCACGATCGGGACCTGAAGAGAGAATCTGACCTCAACTTCTGCAGCATGCGATGATGGGGATAATCGTCGCTCATGCGCTTCAGCAATTTTCCGATATCGATGTCGCCCTTACCCTTTTGGGCATCACCAAGGACCTTCCGCCACGAAGCACGCCCCGTCTCGAGTTTGGGAATGTCACTCTCCTTGCCCCCTGCTCGCTGCCAGAGCGCCCCGTCACCAGGTCCATAGCCGTAGAGCTCGAGGGCGATCTCCTCGACGATGCTCCATTTAGCCGCCACAGGAATGCTGTTTCCCAGCTCGTCCAACTCGTAACGGCGGATCATTCCAATCAGTTCAACCACGTAATCTACCGCCGGCCGCAGGTCTTGACGGCCGTGATGGACAATTTCGTCAGCCAGCGCTCGCGCAGCATCCTCCCAGTTTCGGGAAGCGATAAGGCGGCCCAACGCCTCGGCCTCGGCTCGATCAAGGTGCGGCTTGACCTGCAACACGCCCTGGAACCATTGCCCAAAACGATATTGGTCGAGGGCTGGTACCGCTCGAAAGACAAGACTGCCGCGGTCCGGGTACGCGGCGAGCCTCTCGAGCGCGGGATAGAGCCGCGTGGGCAAGGAAATGGCGTTTGTGAGCTCCTCATCATATGCCACCTCCTGGCCAGCCTCGATCACAGCAAGCCAGCCATCAGCGCTGGCATCGATGAAGCCAGATCTCGCAGCCTCAGGCAGCGCCGCCCAAAGCTCAGATCGCCGCGGGTACGACGTGACATCTGCCAGCCGCGTTTTGCTAAGAGCGATCAGCAGTTCGGGGTCATCGATCGCGCCGTCGATCGCGCCGTCCATCAGCTGCGACATCAATGCACCCGGGTTAGCGGGAGCGTCGACGGCCTCCGGCGATCGATCGAGCGCTGCACGCCAAAGCGAGCGCCATCGGGGATCAGACACACTCATGGCGCGCAGAAGGGAGGGCGTCCGCGAGACAGCTTCTACGGCAAGTGCCAGCGTTAAGACGTCATCGTGCTCGAGGGCAATAGCCACGAGTTCTGCGTCTGATGCCCGACGCGATGCAATCGCCAATGTCTCCAGCGTTGCTTTGGCTTCAACAAGATGATGCCGGATGGCCTCCACTGCATTTAAACTCGCTGCACAGCACGCCGCGTGGAGATACCAAAGCGACAGCTGGCGGGCTGTCGCCGTTAGGGGCTCGGCCACGTCACGGCTAAGGCTTTTAGGTGCCGTATCAACCAGCACTGCCTCCAGGCGGCGCGGCGATCCGGCTACGGTTATAACGTTCTCGAGAAAGCCGACGCATGATTGCATCGCCTCCCAAACAGCTCTCGCCACCGCCTTATTGGGCTTCGTCAGAGCCGCCCGGGCACCCTTCTTGATTGCCTCACGCCATGGTGCAACAGGTTTCTCCGATAGAGCGTCCGAGATGATCGCCGATAACCCGGCCGCGCCCTTAGGCTTCCACAAAGACTTTGCTGCCCAAACAGCAACTTGCTCCCAGAAGCTGTCGGCCGCTGCGGCGGCTGAAAGGTCGAGGTTGCGCGCCATTCGGATTTCCGACGCACTTGCCTCGGCAATTTCTCGCGCAGCCTTCGTAATCAACGCTGCCTTTATTCCCGGTGCACTGCCGGGTTCAGGTGCCAAGTGGCAGATCCGCCGTAACGCGTCGATGTGATCGGAAAGGTCGCCTTCACCCTGAAGCAGTGCCTCTACATCGACGAAGCCACGCAGGTCCGGGATATTTGGCATCCGCTCGCCCAGGGCCGCAAGCAGGCGGGCCAAATCGTCCGATTGATCCCCGTCGATCAGATAACGCTCGGCGGCATTTGCAGGATCGGGTTGGGCATCTGCCTGTACGATCCGATAGCCGGACCATCGACTGATCAGACGCTCGGGCGTGGTTACCAGCTTTGGGGCATCGTTGCCCACATCGGTCGGCGAAAAGGCGATGCGGAACGAAAGAGCCAGGCGGGCCGATGCCCACAGATGCCGCCAAAGCGCCGCCAGCGCTGCATCGAAGCCGTCCTGGCCGGACCAAATGACCGGCGGTGCGCCATCGGCTAGCATTGCCTGCACAAGGCCTGGATCACCTGACGGCACACAGGAGCCGGCCATCCAGGCGACATCGCTCGTTTGATCGCGCGCATCACCAGCGGCGGAGAGGAACTCCATCAGACCGTAGATGTCGTGAAGCTCCGCGACGGCCGACGCGGGTATCGCAAGGGTGCGGGAAAAAACCATTCCCGAGCGTTCGCTTCGGGCATCCGCCATCGTGCGCGCGAGCACATAGTGGTTTTGCCATGCAAATCCGCTGAGGTAGGGCTTCCAATCGGTATGCGGAGGTGGAGACCCCTGCATGTCCATCCGGCCTGCCAATGTTTCAGGGTCGGGGAACGAGGCGCTGGCACTCAGCAGCCGATGTCCCCGGTCCCGCTCTCCATAAATCGCATGTCCGAACCGCATCGATCGGCGCCTACGTCATCGCTGCGATGGCGAGCGTCAGGTCAGGATCATGCCGACCATCTGCCATGACCACGTAACCGAAAGCCTCTGGCCCACGATCGACGAATTCCTCGTCGACGGCCTCTTCCGACAATGCCCGCTCGAGCGCCGACAATCCCAAAACCTGAAAGGCGCTTGGATGCCAGTTGGCTTTCAGAAAGGACGCGACCATTGGCATGCGGGTTTGCAACACCTCCATCGGCGTCGCGGTCAACTCGGCTTTTGGCAGCTCGTCCCAGCACGACAAGAGAAGAAGAAGTGGGGGATCAGAGATGGGGCCGAGCGTTCCAGTCCCGCGCACGAACATAAGCCACTGAAGAAAATCAACAGTTTGTGCTTGGGGCGACATTGCAAAGCTGTCGGGTGCCGTACGTTCTTTGCCGGGTTCTGCGAGCGGTCGCGTGAAGATGTCATCGCTGAGCTGATGGTGCGAAATCCGAACCATCATGATCCAGCCCGTGGCGCTACAAATGCGCTTGCGCCAGTCCTGCGGCATGGATCGCTCGCGCCTGATCGCGGTGAGCTGCTCACCGCCATAATCGGGCCATCGCAGTTGCACCTGTCGACCCTTATCATCCGCAAGCGGCCAGACGCTCTCGACATATTGCCCTTGCGGGGTGTGCGGAGCAGCACGGCCACTGTTCAGTCGCTCGAGAACGGTTTCGAAGGGGCCAAGCGTTGGCGGGGCACCAACCATTTTGAGCGCCCCCTGCTCGCGGTTGAGACGGCCGAGCAACTGGCCGCCGAAATGACTTTTCCCGACATCATATTCGCCGAGAAGCAGCAGATCCTGGGTCACGCCGCCTCTCCGATAACGAAGAAGGGATCGCGGCTCGCCGTCGGTGTTTGCGGGACGGCAAAGCCGCGCTTAGCCGGAGCGACCAGCCACTCCAGAACCTTGGCCACGGACGCGATGGGCGACAATCGCTCATCGCCCTGCTCCCCCTCAACAACGCTGGTATGAAATGCAACGACGTCGGGCATGACAAGCTGGGCCGCTTCCGAGACCGCGGCTCGGATCAGCGGTGGGACTGCGATGTCCGCCTTGGTCCAGACAAGGGCGACGGGCCTCCCGTTTCGAACCGTGGCGACACGGCGCAGCAATTGGATGATGTCATTCCGTGCGCCGCCGCGGTCCTTCCCCGCAAGCGCCTCGCAATCCGCGACCACAAGCAACGTCGCGGCCCGTTCAACTACCCAGCGAGCACCTTCGGCGTCATTGGCAGAAGGGTCAATCGTCCAACGTTGAAACCATTCGCCAGGACTATCCGCAAACAGCGCATCGGAGAGGCGTCCATCTTGTCCTCGCAGCGCCATATGAAGAAGCCCGGGAATTCGTCCTGCACCTGACGAAGTGTGGGGCGGGAAACGCGGCGTGTTGCCCGACCACCGAAGCGCATGGGCAATCGCTTCCCAGCCCTCGAGCGAGTAGCTGCCCGCGAAGCGACTTGTGCCGATTCCTCCGATCCGCCCGAGGTGCTGGTAGAACAAACCCAATAGGGTCGTCTTGCCCGCGTTGTGCGGGCCGATCATCGCGACTAGTCGGGCGTCGGCGCGGCCCGCAAAGAAGGCCAGTCCGGCGGTACCCAAAGCTGCGCCGGACCACGGCAAGCGCATACCGCCGGCTGAGGACGCTACTCCGGTACTTGCTGCTACATCGCCGGCGCCCTTGTTCCAAATCGGGCATGCTTCCAACGCATCCTCGCCCATCCGGCACGACAGCGTGGGAGCCCCACATCGCTGATCAGGGCAGCGTCTCATGCGCCTCGACCCTTGCGCTTCGGCTTGGTCGGCTCCGGTGTCGCTGCCGCCGCCTGAAGGTCGCGGTAGAGCCATACGCCCAAGTCGACCGCGCTCAGCGAGAGTCCGGGGGACAAGCCGAGACGCTCCGAGAGGTCGGCCGCCGTAAGCTCTGCGTCCCGGACCAGCAATGCCCCGAGCGGTGTTCGCCCAGGTTCGCTGTGAATGGTCGCATAACCCTGACGGATCACTTTCTCGTACGATGGCTCGTCGAGCAGGCTGTTGACGTGATCCAGAAGCGGACGCTCGATCAGCATCGCCTCCTGGTCAATCGAGCGGAGGGTCTCGCGAACCACGGCCTCCGTCATCCGTGGCGCGAACGGTCCACTTTGCGCTGATGCATCCAGCGCCGCCAGCGCGGCAGCTGCCGCAGTTCCGACACCGCGATAGCTGATCCCGGCAGCCGGCGAATAAAGGGCCTCCTTCCACCACAACAGTGCCGTGCGCCGTTCCAGTCCGATCGCGGTGCGCGTCAGTGCGCTCGACGTTGCCGTGACATAGTCGGAGATGGCGCTGCGCAACCCCTCTTCATCGCGCTGAACGATGCTCTCGAGGAGGGATTTAGCCACGCTATTAACGGCGCTCGCAATTGCCGTGGCGGAGCGTCCCGCGAAGTCTTGCGCCCATGGCTGATTGTTGTTGGAGGGCCAGTTGGGGTTTGCCTGCTTGAACGGCTCGCCAGCGACATTCGTCGGCCCCACGGCCCATTCCAATCGCTCGGCCAGCCAGTCTCGCGGCAAAGTTGGCGCCGACAAGTCACCCTTCTTGCCGAGATTGAGTACGGGCTGGCTGATGTTGGCCGACCCGGGCAACGCCCATTCGCGCTCCGCCCTGGTCATCAGCCGACGATCGGCGTCGGAAACCAGTTCGATCCATAGGTCGCGGTCAATCGTGTCGCCGAGATGCGGTAGCATCGTATGCGCCGTCAGGCTAATTGCGGCCGCAATCGAGTCAGAACTTGCCGCCGCGCTCAGGCCGTGCAGCAAGATCGCGCGGGTGACGGTCGGGAGCTTGTCGTCCGTGAACGCATTGGCGTAGCTCTGCCAATGCTTCTCGAGGATTTTCATTACCTCGCTGACAATCGGCTCGGAAGGCGCGATCGCGCCATCGATGGCCAACATCGTGAGCGTCGCGGCGCGTTGTGGTGCCGCCTTGACGAGCGCGGTGACATCGGCCGCTGCCTGGCGCAGCGCCTCGACACGCTTGTCATCGGCTCCGACATCGAACAAACGCTTCGTGAGAAATCGCTGAAGTATATCTACCGCCATTTCGCCCCCTTGCTTTGATCGCTACAAGGTAGGATCAAGGCGACTACAATGCGAGCATGTTCTTGCTTTGACTGCAGTGGGCAGGACACGACTCAAGCGACCACACCGGGTATAATGCCAGAAAGCATGACGTCGTGAGCCTTGCCATGCGCGAAGCGGGCTTAAAGATCACCCGGCTCCGCCTCTGCACCGTTTCGAGCGCTGATAATTGCTAGGGAACGCCACGAAGTACGAAATGAACGAGCGGCAGCTGTTGGGGCACAGAAAAAACGGCTTCAACGACCGAGTTTGGGTCTTAGGGACCACAGCCCCCTAATCCGGCGCATATGATCTTGTAGGCATCTCTCTCGGGACGAAGCGCGCACCTCATCCCAGCGACTTTACCTCTTACCAGTCATCTCAGCCGCTCATCCCAGGGAAACACGACGATCTCCCGCCGCCATGGGGAAGCACGCCCAAGGCGTACTCCTGTCACGGAGGTCCGGTTTCAGCGTCAAAGGATAAAGCGCTGGATGCCCCGTGAGGATTCGAACCTCAATAGGCGGTATCAGAAACCGCAGTCTTACCATTAGACGACGGGGCATCAGCGAGGGCGCGATCTAAGCGGGGGTTTGCGCCG
>Ga0308158_10005082_pt1 | contig 10883 bp, 8 predicted proteins | sample PhyBR2_FD_201038 | JGI IMG/M metagenome (GOLD analysis project Ga0308158, IMG submission 201038) | Phyllosphere microbial communities from UC Gill Tract Community Farm, Albany, California, United States - DLSLB.R2 | ecosystem: Host-associated > Plants > Phyllosphere > Unclassified | place: USA...
AGGTGTTAAGAAATCTTCTTTCTAATGCATTGAAATTTACAAAAGTCGGAAGCATTGATTTAAATATTAAAAAAGATCCTAAAAATAATAATTTCATCATTTTCTCTGTGAAAGATACCGGAATCGGGATTGCAGAAGATAAGCAGAGAATTATTTTTGAAGCTTTCCAGCAGGCTGATGGCTCTACCCGAAGACAATTTGGAGGAACAGGTTTAGGATTGTCGATAAGTCGGGAAATTGCAAGATTACTGGGCGGTGAACTAAGCGTGACAAGTAAGGTAAATGAAGGAAGTGAGTTTAGTTTAGTTATTCCGATCAAACCGATCACTGAAATTGCAAAACATGAAACTGATCAAGATTTGGTAGATGTTATCCGTGAAGATGTAGAGCAAATTCAGAATATTCTGGATGATGGTGAATCAGAATACTATGAAAAAATCATCCTTGAGATTCCCGAAAGTGTTGATGACGACAGAGATCAGATCAATGAAGGTGATAAAGTAATTTTAATTATTGAGGATGATACCAATTTTGCAAAAGCTTTATTAAAGTACGCAAGATCAGAAAACTATAAAGGAGTTGTTGTGGTAAGAGGTGATCACGCTTTGCCAGCTGCGCAACAATACCATCCGCAGGCGATTTTACTTGACGTACAGCTTCCTATAAAAGACGGATGGAGGGTGATGGATGAGTTGAAATCAAATCCTGAAACCAAACATATTCCTGTGCACATGATGTCTGTACTTCATGTGAAAAAAGAAAGTCTGATGAAGGGTGCTATTGATTTCATCAACAAACCAATGGCTCTGGATCAGATGGCAGATGTTTTCAAAAAAATTGAAGAAGCCATCAGAAAATCTCCGCAAAAAGTACTGATTGTGGAAGAAAATGCGAAACACGCAAGTGCTCTGTCTTATTTCTTAAGCAACTTTAATATCTCGTTGTCGATTGAGAATAATGTGGAAGATGTTGTGAAAGCATTGACTTCAAACCAAACCGATTGTGTGATTTTAGACATTGGTGATTCCCGAGGAAATGAATACCAGGTAATTGAATCTATAAAAAGCTATGATGGCCTGGAAAATCTGCCAATCATTATTTTTACGGAAAGGAATTTATCTCAATCTGAAGAGCTTAAAATTAAGCAATATGCAGATTCTATTGTGGTGAAAACGGCACATTCTTATCAGAGAATATTAGATGAAGTTGGTTTGTTTTTACATTTGGTAGAAGAAAAAAATAACTCTTTAGAAAATGTAAGAACCAAAACTTTAGGCTCATTAACGGAAGTATTGAGCGGTAAAAAGATTTTGATTACCGACGATGATGCACGAAATATTTTTTCTTTAACTAAATCTTTAGAAAAATATAAAGTAGAAGCTATTGTTGCAATGGATGGAAAACATGCCTTGGAACAAATTAAACAAAACCCTGATATCGATGTGATTTTAATGGATATGATGATGCCCGAAATGGATGGATACGAAAGCATTCAGGAGATCAGAAAAATGCCGAAATTTGCCAAACTTCCTATTATTGCAATTACAGCAAAAGCAATGATCGGTGACCGCCAGAAATGCATTGATGCAGGAGCTTCAGACTATATTTCAAAGCCTGTAGATATCGATCAGTTGTTATCATTACTTAGAGTATGGTTATATGAAAGTTAAAAAGCCAAAATTCTGATGAATAAGAAAATTTTAATTGTGGATGATGATCCGCGAAATATATTTGCTCTCAAACTTACCCTGAAAGCAAGAGGATATCAGATCGAGAGTTCCACAATGGCTTTGGAAGCGATTAATTTGCTTAAAAATGATAAGGATATTTCTGTGGTTTTGATGGATATGATGATGCCGGAAATGGACGGATATGAAGCTATAAAAATCATACGAAATACAGCAGAGATTAGCGATGTATGCATTATTGCAGTCACGGCTCAGGCAATGCCTGAAGACCGCCAGAAATGTCTGGATGTAGGAGCACAGGATTATGTATCGAAACCGATAAATGTTGATATACTATTAACTGCTATCGAAAAATTTTCTTAAATGCTGGAACCAAGTATCATAAAAGATGAAGAAGTAGAATATCTTATTAAAGATGTTTACGAACTGTATGGGTACGATTTTTCCCAGTACAGCAGAGCTTCTTTTAAGAGGCGGATCAACCGTATTTGTTTGATAGAACGATTTACAAGTTTTGCAGAACTGCGATACACGATCATCAATGAGCCTGAATATCTGAAACGTTTTGTAGAAGAAGTAACGGTGAATGTAACTGAAATGTTCCGGGATCCTTATTTCTTTAAAGGTTTAAGGGAGAAAATTTTACCGCAATTAGGAACGTATCCTTTGATCAGGATTTGGGTGGCAGGTTGCTCTACAGGCGAAGAAGCCTATTCTATAGCGATTTTATTGAAAGAAGCCAATCTGTATCATAAATCTTTAATATACGGTACAGATCTTAATCCTTCTGTTCTTGAAACTGCAAGAGCAGGTGTTTTTCCTTTACAGCAGATGAAACTGTACTCTGAAAACTACATGTTATCCGGCGGGAAAAAAGATTTCTCAGATTATTATACAGCTAATTACGACAGTGCAAAATTTGATAAAAGTCTGCAGGAAAAACTGATTTTATCTACACACAATCTGGTTTCAGACAGTTCTTTTAACAGCTTTCAGCTGATTGTCTGCAGAAACGTTCTTATTTATTTTGATCGTGGTTTGCAGGAACGCGTCTTCAGACTTTTTGATAACAGTTTAGAAAATTTGGGATTTTTGGCTTTAGGAGCAAAAGAAACAATAAGATTTTCTAAATTAGATAAAAATTTTCATCAGGTAGACGATCAGAGAATCTGGAAGAAAATAGATCATAACTAATATTTTTAAACATGCATACTGAAAGCACAAATACAGAACTGGTCTTGATCGGTGGATCTGCGGGAAGTCTGCAGGTGATTTTAGAAATGATCAAAAATATCAGTGAAAAATTAAATTTCCCCATTATATTGGTTTTGCACAGAAAGGCGCATTCTACCAATATTTTGCAGACTTTACTTCAACAATTCATTTCAACAGAAGTGGTAGAGATTGATGATAAAACAGATATTAGAAAAAACAAAATTTATATAGTGCCCGCAGACTATCATCTTTTATTTGAGAACAAAAAAACGATGTCTCTGGACAGTTCTGAAAAGATGAATTATTCTCGACCATCAATAGATGTTACTTTTAAATCTGCAGCAGAAGTTTACGGTAAAACTTTGGTAGGAATTTTGCTTTCAGGAGCCAATGCAGATGGAGTAGAAGGTTTGGCTTATATAAAGAAGAACAACGGTAAAGTATGGATTCAGGATCCTAAAACTGCCGAAGTAGATTATATGCCAAAACATGCGGTGGAAGAAGTGAAGTATGATCTCCTAATAAAGCCGGATAATCTGGCAGATTATATCAATCAATTATAAAAAATAAACAAAAAAAGTTAAATAAAGAATATGAGTAATAAGAAAATTTTGATTTTTGATGATGATAAAACAATCCTGGAAGTGATTACGATCATTTTTGAGGAAAACGGTTATCAGGTCGAAATTTCAGAAACATCTCATGATATTATCGAAAAGGTTTCGCAGTATAAGCCCGATGTAATTCTCATGGATAACTGGATTCCGAGAATTGGTGGAGTAGAGGCTACGAAACTTTTGAAGAGTCATGAGGAGTTTAAATCAATTCCGGTCATTTACGTAACAGCCAATAACGATATTGTTGCTTTGGCAAAAGAAGCTCAAGCAGACGATTACGTTGCAAAGCCTTTCAATCTTGAAGATTTGGAAGATAAGGTTGCTAAATATCTTACGGAAAAAGCTTAAAATAATTTCTTTAAATCGTAAAAATCCTGGCATCTATTGTCAGGATTTGCTGTTATACAACATTTCTTATTTGTTCCGAATCCTAATTTGGCAGTTTGTAAGTGAGCTCCTCATTATTAATATCACCAATTAAAGCTGATAAAAATTCTTTGATTTTTGGTTGTGACAAAATCTTATCAGAAAAAGTAGGGGCAACGATTGTTTTCTTTGAAACAAGATTTTCTGTAAATATAAATTCGTCTTTTAGATCAATCTCAATCCCAAACTGTTGTTGTGTGTTAAAAGCTAAATAGTAGGCTATTGTATCTTTATTTTGTTGTGTACTTTCCATCTTAAAGTGTTTACTATTAAGTACAATAATTTTTATGCCATACACAGTTTTTTTTAAGATTTAACAGTTTTTATTTCAAATAAATCTTTATTCGTTATAATCTGCTCGATTTTAGTAAACGGAATATCTGTGTTTACGGGAAAAGTTCTATTTTTCTTAAAAAAGAATTTATTTCATCAAGATTAAGAATTGATGCTTACTTTAAATAGTGTTAAATTAAATGACAAAAAAATGATCAAAGAATATATAAAACTTTGAAATTTCATATCCTTTTAAAACCATAAAAAAACGGACAGTGAATTGCTCACCATCCGTTCCAATGATAAAATAAACTACTTCTTATTTTCCACCACCGCTGTTTTTCTCAACATCGGTTTTTGTATTTTCTTTTACTTTTTGATTTCCAAATCGTTTTACAAATGTTAATGAAAACCCGTACCAGTCAGATCTTGACGAATTTCTTTGGCTTCCATCCGGGCTGAATGTAGTAGAATCAAAGACCGGTCTTGCAAAAATATTCATCAGCTGTAAACTCAATTCCATCTGAGTTTTTGGGAAGATCTTTGTGGCCGAAAGATTATGAAAAACATTGGTCTTATTGGCAATAGAATTACCGTTGTTCTGATTAGAAACCTCTACCCAGGCGCTCAAATTAATATTCTTATTAAAAAGATTGGTATACGTTAAGTTGGTAGAGCCCGCCCAATAACTGATATAATTGGTATCTGCTCTCAATTCATTTTTTTTATTAAAATCACTATTGTCAAGATAATTCCATCCAAAACTAAGGTTTACGTTTAATTTGTTTTTAATAAATGATTGATTGGTATTGGCGTAAAGAAAATATTTTTGAACCTTCCCAATAAAATTAGCGGGTTCGGAGATAATTTTATCACCTTCCGTTACATAATTTGTCCAGTAATCCTGATCTGTGAAAGTATATCTTGCAGAAAGGAAATATTTCTTCAAAAATCCGAATTTCATGTACAATCTGTCACTTGGGTTCGGGTTCAGATCAATGTTTCCACGAGAATAAAACCCATCATTGGTAGGCTGCATAAAAGGGTTGAATTCAGAATACCATGGTCGCCAAAGATTCTTGTTATACGTTAAGCTCAAATCATATTTATCTGAAAAAGAATATTTAATTAAAATATTTGGTAAAAACTTGCCATAAGAGTCGTTACGTGAAGTTCCTGCAACATCCTGACGCATTTTATAATCAATGTATTCGTAACGCATACCGATTCTCGTTTCCAGTTTTTTAAAGAACGTTTTAGAATAATTTGCATACAGTGAATTGATATTATCTTCATAATGGAAAATGTCTCCCGTGCTTAAACCGGTCAACTGATTTCCATAAAGCTGATTCGGAATTATATTGTTATTAATATCCATCTTACCTCCAACTTCAAAATTACCTCCGGATTTACCTAAAGGCTGTGTATAATCAACTTTGATGTAATAATTTCGATTTTCAACATCAGAAATCACCCCTATTTGCTGAATATCAGTTATGGTGGAGAATACTTTATTTTTGATAAAATTATTATCTTCAAACTCCCCGTCGTAGTTGGTGCCTAAATTAATATCTAAAATTTTGCTTTTTTCTTTATCATAATATTTATAGAAAAAATTGGTGCCAAATGTACGGTTGAGTGTTGATGAGTTTTGATTTTGATCGTAAGAATATTCCAGCTCATTGTTCTTAGAACGTGTTCCATTTGCTTCAGAAGTATTATTTCTTTTACCCTGATAAGCTTCAAGAATTACTCCCATTGTATTTTTATCATTCAGCTCATATTCTGAAGTAGAAGATATAGAAGGATTTTTTCCTTTATAGATACTGTTTGTAGAGCCTTCCGTTACAATATTGTCCTGATATCTGGTATTTGTAAATGAGTTTTTTTGCACCCATACATTGTCGCTGTAACTTCCTACGATTGTCTGTGTAAAGTTTTTCTTATGATAATTAAGATTAAGATTAGTATACTGAGAATTTTGTGTGTTTTGTCTGTTGTTGAATGTCACGCTTCCTTTCAGTCCTTCGTCATCACGTTTTTTCAAAACAATATTAATTACCGATCCGGTCGCTTCGTATCTCGAAGACGGGCTTGTGATAACCTCTATCTTCATCAGATTATCTGCAGGCATTGTCTGTAAATATTCTTTTAGTTCTTTTCCTGTAAAAACAGATTTTCTGTCGTTGATGTAAACAGTTACAGATTCACCTTCTGCCTTTAAAGCATCATTGTTATCAATGCTTACCAAAGGCGTCATTCTTAAGACATCCCAAGTCGTATTTCCTGCAAGAATAGAGCTGTTGGCTACGTTAAAAACAGTACGGTCAACCTTAGATTCTACAGTCGGTTTTCTGGCAACAAAGGTGACTTCTTCTATTTCTTTTACTTTTGATGCCAGGGTATCTTTCTCAGTTTGGGAAAAAGCCAGAGTTCCTAGTAGTAAAGCAACGGGTGCTAAAATTTTTTTCATTAAATGTTGTCTATTTTAATATAAGACACCAATAAGGGAATATATGTTACATCTGTAAAGTGTTAATATATGTTAACGTTTGTTGTTTTTGGGTAAGCAGTCTGGAGATCAGCTTACTAAAAAAGCTATTTTGATCACTCAAAATAGCTTTTCCTAAAGACTTTATTTTTTCCTAAAGATTAAGTTTAATCAAAACCCAATTTTATTGTATAACAATACTTCTTTTGCTCACTGTATGTGCTGAAAAATAACCTAAAGCGCCATTGCTAATATTGCTGGGTGGGTTAGCTGGTGTCACACCGCCTCCGGCACCACCTCCCATAAGCTGAAGCAGTGCTGAGTAAAATGTATAGACATTGTCATCAATACAGTTCATTTCTACGTGAATGGTATCGCCTATCACCACTTTTACATCATCCGGCTCGTCGCCATCATCATTTGGAAGAATAATAGGTCTCTGATTGGGCATCCCGTTATTTACATTATCAGCAAACTCGGAAAAATATCTTTTTGGCTTATAATTTACAGTATAGCTGAATAAATAGCGGTTCCCTAAAGCTTGTGGATCTGTAAACATAGGTAAAAGTGTATAACTGGTTTCACCACCTACCATAAAAGAATCCTGTTCCAAACCTTCAAAATCAACAGCTTCAGGCATTTTACTTTTTGCAAAATATTCTTTTCCTTCTGCTATTATTTGTAAAGTGTAAGTATGCCCTGGGATTCCTTCAATAAAATTAGTTTTGTAAAATCCATTACCCACATATTTTAAAGCCTCAGATTGTCCAAAATCGTCATTTAAAATTACTATTGCATTTTCTATTACCGGATACTGATTGGTTTGGGTAAAAGCAACCGATTTCGTGATCTTTACATAATACGGTCCATCCTGGTCGGTTATATTTGCTTCAATAACGATGCTTCCGCTTTGGTCTTCCAAATCAAGATCGATTTCCTTTTCACAAGAAGTGACCAAAAAGAGGGATAATATGATTAAAAATATATTTTTCATAAATTAAATAGAAGTTAGAATTTAGATCTTAGAGATTAGTTGAATACTAAAATTTTAAATCTAAAATATATTGTTAAATTACTATGAATTAAAATTTGAAATTATAAGTAATGTTCGGAACCCAACGGAATAATGAAGTCTGCATCGCTCTTGTTGTTCCCGGATTATTCGGATTGTTTTCAAAAGTAATCGTGTATGCATTTTCCCTTCCGTACACATTGTAAATTCCGAAAGACCAAGATCCTTTAAAACGTTTATTAGAACTCGGCTCATACGTTGCGCTCAAATCCATTCTGTGATAAGCAGGCATTCTGTCGGCATTTCTGCTGCTGTACTGAAATACGGTTTGTCCGTTCAGTTCATATTTCCCCGTTGGGAAAGTCACAGCATTTCCTGTACTGTAAAGGAATAATCCCGAAAAAGACCATTTCGGATTCAGCTGATACGTTGCTACAATAGAAAGATCATGCGTTTTATCTTGTCTTGCATCGTACCATTCGTTATCGTTAATTCCGTTGATTTTTCTTTCGGTTTTAGATAAAGTATAAGAAATCCAACCGGTCAGTTTTCCGCTTTTCTTTTTGGCAATTAATTCTAAACCGTAAGCTCTTCCTTTTCCGAATAGCAATTCACTTTCAACATCGGCAGCAGTGTCAAAAGATATTTGTGCTCCGTTTTTATAATCAATTTGATTCTGCATTGATTTGTAATAAATCTCAGCATTCAATTCATAATTATTGTTATTGAAATTTCGGCTATAGCCTGCGCTTATTTGATCGGCGATTTCAGGTTTTACGGTATAGCTGCTTCCAATCCACTGATCGGTCGGGTTTCCGCTTCCGCTGTTGCTTAATAAATGTAAATTTTGAGTATTTCTGGAATAGCCTCCTTTAATACTGCTTACTTGGTTAATTCTGTAATTGGCTGTAATTCTCGGTTCAAGATTTACATACGTCTTCCCGAATTTTCCTTTTTCTAAATATTCAGAATCGGTTAAAACTCCGTTTTCATACGTGTTGAAAGTATCGCCACCTAAAACACTAAATATTGCCAATCTTGCTCCGTAATTAATGGTCAGCTTTTCTGTTGCTTTAAAATCATCATTAATGTAAACTGCATTTTCCCAAGAATATCTCGGATTTCTCGGAAAACTGCTTACACTTGTTCCGGAAGCGCTGCTTGGTGTAATCGTATGATAAATTGACTGTAAACCAAATCTTACAGAATGTTTATTTCCTGCAAACCAAGTGAAATCCTGCTTCAAATTCCAGTCTTCAATTTCAGAATCGAGCCCGAAAGTGTTATTGTTACTGCTTAAGCTTACATTATAGTTATAATTGCTATAAATAAATGAAGTATTGGAAAATAATTTACTGTTGATGATGCTGTTCCAGCGTAGAGTAGCGGTGGTGTTTCCCCAATCTGTCGAAAAAGTATCACCCAAACCTAGAACATCTCTTCCAAAATATCCGGATAAATATAATCGGTTATTATCATTGATTTGATAATTGGCTTTTAAGTTTAAATCATAAAAATATAATTTGCTGTCTTTGAAATCGTCTGTTGCTTTCAAAAAAACATCTGCATACGTTCGTCTTCCCGAAACAATAAATGATGATTTCTCCTTCTGGATCGGTCCTTCTACACTCAATCTGCTGCTTATTAAACCAATTCCACCGTTAACATTGTAATCCTGGTTGTTTCCGTCTTTCATTTTTACATCCAAAACAGAAGAAAGTCTTCCTCCATATTGAGCCGGACTGTTTCCTTTGATGATGCTCACATCTTTCAACGCATCACTATTGAATGTACTGAAAAATCCGAGCAAATGCGAAGCGTTATAAACCGCTGCTTCATCTAACAAAATTAAGTTTTGGTCTGTTGCCCCGCCTCTTACACTGAATCCGCTGCTTCCTTCACCATTACTTTTAATTCCAGGCAAAAGCTGAATGGTTTTCATCACATCTTTTTCACCAAATAATACAGGAAGTTTATCAATTTGTTTAATACTTAAAGTTTCGGTTCCCATTTGTGCCGATGAAAGATTTTTATCTTTTTTCACACCGGAAATAATAACTTCATCAATTTTAGCCGTTCTCTCATCATCTTCCTGATCCAACTGAATATTTTGCTTAATATTATCTTCAACATTAATAATTTGCTGAAAATCTTTAAAACCGGGATTGGAAACAATTAAAGTATAAGAACCTTTTGGAAGTGAAAGCGAATAAAATCCGTATTCGTTGGCTACAACTGAAATGGTAGGATCTTCTGCGACCTTTACGGCGACTCCGAGCAGCAATTCACCATTCTTTTTATCTTTTACCGTGCCATTTACCGAGTATCGTTGTTGCGCAAAAACTATTGTGCTAAAGCAGACCGCAGCGATTGTAGTTGCAGCTTTTAATGATGTTTTCTGTATCAATTTTTTTAGTTTATTTTTTGAAGTTTATGTAAGATAAAAAAATGCTATTCTTCAAAACACTGAGAAATAAAATCTTTAAATCTGCCTAAACAACGGCGATGTAGGGAGTTTATTGTTTGGTGAATATTAAATCTTCTTTAAGTTCCCATCTCAATATCATCCCAATCAGAATCTTTGTTGATGAGCCATTCCAAAGCTTTTCTTCTTTCATAGACGACACCTTCGTTGATTTTAGCTTCCAGCCCTTTTATTCTTTCATCAACACAATACCAATGGAAACGGTAGTACAGATCAAGCATATTGTAAATTTCAACATCACTTCTGAGTTCCTTTAGCTGGTCGATCTTTTCATCACTTTCATTTTCTTCAAGATTAGGTAAAAATGTTGCCATATTTTCGCCACACCACTCGGTTTCATCTAGATCGGGAACTACTTTCGTTGCCCACATCAATGCCCAAAGTCCTTCAAGATACCAACGTAGAGAATTACTTTCGTAATCGCTCAATTCATCATTATCTTTAAGCAGAATTTCGTTTTCCCAATTAGAAAGATGTGACGTCAAATCATGCTTTTCAATCCATTTTCTGATGAAAGTTATGGGGGCTTCAAACGAAATATTAATCAATGCATTCATTACCGACATTCTGCCTTTTATTTCATCTAAACTTCTCGTATTTGGATCCTCCAAAACAGGAAGCCATGAATTGAATCTATAGTTTTTATTGGCTATAATTTGATTGTTAAATTCTCTTA
>Ga0308158_10005084_pt1 | contig 10881 bp, 7 predicted proteins | sample PhyBR2_FD_201038 | JGI IMG/M metagenome (GOLD analysis project Ga0308158, IMG submission 201038) | Phyllosphere microbial communities from UC Gill Tract Community Farm, Albany, California, United States - DLSLB.R2 | ecosystem: Host-associated > Plants > Phyllosphere > Unclassified | place: USA...
ACGAATCCATCCGCATGCTTTGCGGCATCAATGCGTTGTCTATGAATGGATGCGCGACACATATTTCTTCGATTCGCGTGAAGTACTTCCGCGACAGCCCGCCTTCGGCTAACATGACCGGAGTCCGCACAGCTGACGCGAAGAGCCCCATGTGGGAATGGAGCTCTTTCCGGTGATCTGGGAAACACCGAGCGCGACAGCACCCGAGGGGTCGGGAATGCGGGCGATTGGGGCGAGCATCGCGCTCGTGATCTGGGGAACACTGGGGAACACATGTCGCACTGGGGAATTCTGCGTACATACACGGCTCGGAGAGCAGCATGACGTCCGTCGAGGACGCGTTGCAGCTCACGCGCACCGGCACGAAGTTCGCACCGCTCACGGCGACGCGCCCGACGAGGCTCTCTCCGCGCACGGCCACCGTGCCGCGCGCGTCGGCGACCCTCGAGCGACGTCAGCAGTGGGAGCGCCGGTATCGTCGACGGCTGCGCCTCACCGACCTCGCCGTCATCGTCGCCGTCGCCGCGCTGACGGGGCTGATCCAGCTGGTCTGGCTCGGCACGCCGGTCGACGTCGTGATCCGCGGCGCCGTGCTGCTGACGGCGACGCTCGGCGTCATGCTCGCGGTGGCGAGCACGCGCTCGGCGGCGATCTTCGGGTCGGGCCCGACCGAGTACCGTCGCGTCGCGCACGCGAGCGGTCTCGCGTTCGGGATCGTCGCGATCGTCGGCATCCTGCTGGAGTGGGACGGCCTGCGGCCCCTGCTCGTCATCGCCCTGCCGACCGGGATGCTGGGGCTCCTGGTCGCGCGGTGGACATGGCGGCGGTGGCTGCAGCGGCGCAGACTCGGGGGCGCGTACGCGTCGCGCACCCTGGTCGTGGGCAACGCGCCCGACGTCGAGTACGTGATCGATTCTCTGCGCACGGGCGGCGAGACCGGGTACCACGTCGTGGGGACGACGCTCCTGGACCGCAACGCGGGCGGGATCACGGTGCACGGCACGTCGTACGCCGTCATCGGCAACGTGAACAGCGTCGCGGATGCGGCAGCCGCTCTCGGCGCCGACACGATCATCGTGGCGAGCCTGCCCGAGGGCGACCCCGAGTTCGTGAAGCAGCTGAGCTGGCAGCTGGAGGGCACGGCGGCCGAGCTCGTGCTCTCCAGCCGGCTCACCGATGTCGCGGGCCCGCGCATCTCGCTGCGGCAGGTCGACGGACTGCCGCTCATCCAGGTGAAGATCCCGACCTACGAGGGCGGCCTGCACGTGTTCAAGCGCGCGCTCGACGTCGTCGTGTCGGCGCTCGCACTCATCCCCATCGGGCTGATCCTGCCGATCCTCGCGATGGCGGTGAAGCTCGACTCGCCCGGTCCGCTGTTCTTCTTCCAGGAGCGCGTCGGGCGCGACGGCCGCACCTTCAAGATGGTCAAGCTGCGGTCGATGCGCACGGATGCCGAACAGCAGCTCGCCGCGCTCAAGGAGCAGAACGAAGGCGCCGGCCTGCTGTTCAAGATGAAGGACGACCCGCGGGTCACCCGCGTCGGCAAGGTGCTGCGCAAGCTCTCGCTCGACGAGCTGCCGCAGTTCTGGAACGTGCTCGTGGGCGACATGAGCGTCGTCGGTCCGCGCCCGCCGCTGCCCAGCGAGGTCACCGCCTACGACGGCACGGTCTTCCGCCGGCTCTACATCAAGCCCGGCATCACCGGGCTGTGGCAGGTCTCGGGCCGCAGCGACCTGTCGTGGGACGAGAGCGTGCGCCTCGACCTGCGCTACGTAGAGAACTGGTCGGTCATGAACGACCTGCAGATCATGTGGCGCACCGCCAAGGCGATGGTGCAGCCGAAGGGGGCGTACTGATCCCATGGGCACCGACGCCGCCACCCGCACGGATCTCGACGCGATCGAGGTCTCCGCGGTGCGCGTGAGCGCCTTCACCGTCGAGGAGTTCACCGCACGGGTGATCGCCATGGCGACCTCACCGGGAGTCGATGTGGCCGTCGGCGTCAACGCTCACGTCTGCAACCTGGCCCGCAACGATGCCAGAATGCGGGCGCTGCTGCAGCGCACGACGAACTACGCCGACGGACAGTCGGTCGTGTGGGCGGCGCGGGTGCTCGGCGGACGCCTTCCCGAGCGTCTGGCGACGACGGACACCGCTCTGCCGGTGCTGCGCGCCGCCGCCGCCGCCGGCATCCCCGTCTACTTCTTCGGTGCAGCCGCCGGCATCGCCGAGAGCGCGGCCGAGCGGATGCGCGCCGAGGTGCCCGGGCTGCAGCTGCGCGCGCACCACGGCTATGTCGCGGACGGCGGGATCGACGCCCTGCTCGACGACATCGCCGATCACGGCACGGGCATCCTGTTCGTCGGGCTCGGCGATCCGCGGCAGCAGATCTGGATCGACGACCACCGCGACCGCCTTCCCGGCGCCGTGCTCACCTGCGGCGGCCTGTTCGACTGGCTCAGCGGCAGCAATCGACGCGCACCTGGTTGGATGATCTCCGCCGGGCTCGAGTGGCTCTGGCGGCTCATGATCGAGCCTCGGCGACTCGCTCGCAGGTACCTCGTGGGCAACCCGTCGTTCATGCTCGCCGTCGCGCGGCAACGGCTGCAGCGGAGACGCGCATGACCGCCGCACCCGATACCCGCCGCGAGCTCGCGCGCGGCGGCATGATGAGTTTCGCCGGCTCGGCGACCAGCGCGGCGATGGGACTCGTGCTCATCATCGTCCTCGGTCGCGCGCTCGGCGACGCCGGGTCGGGCATCGTGCTGCAGGCCATCGGCGCTTTCACGATCGCCCTCGCCGTCGCACGGTTCGGCCAGGACTCCGCCGCGGTGTGGATCCTCCCCCGGCTTCTCGAAGACGACCGGGCCGCCGTGCGGCCGACCGGCTGGTTCCTCCTCGCCGTCTCCGGCGCCGTCGGCACCGTGTGCGCGCTCGTGCTCCTGCTCGGCACAGCGATCGCTGATGCGGTATCTCCGGGTGACCCCGTCGCCGCGGCACTCCGTGGCATCGTCTGGTTCCTCCCCGTCGCCGCGGTGCTGCTGACGGCATTGTCGGCCACCCGCGCGATGGGGAGCCTGACGGCGTACGTGCTCATCGGCAGCGTCGGCCTCCCCGTGCTGCGCCCGCTGGTGATCATCCTCGCCGTCGGCGCCGGCGGAGGCGCCGCCGCCGCGACCGTCGCCTGGGCGCTCCCCCTCGCCCCGGCGGCGCTCGCGGCCGTCCTCGTGCTCGGCGTCCTGCTGCGCCGTCACGGTGCGACGCGCGCCCCCGGCTACCTGCGCAGCGGCATCCCCGGCCGCACGGTGCGCTACGCATTGCCCCGTGTGCTCTCCTCGTCGCTCGAACAGCTGCTCATCTGGCTGGCCGTCATCGTGGTCGGCGCCCTCGCAGGTCCTGCCGCGTCCGGCGTCTACGGCGCCGCCAGCCGTTTCGTCGCAGCCGGCATGATCGTCGACACCGCGCTGAGAGTCGTCGTCTCCCCCATGTTCAGCCGTCTGCTGCACCGCGGCGACGAGCGAGGGCTGGAGCGGGTCTACCGCACGGCGACCATCTGGCTCGTGCTGTTCAGCGCCCCCGTCTACCTGCTGCTCGCGACGTTCGCCCCCGTCGCGCTCTCGCTGCTCGGCCCGTCGTTCGGTGCGGGCGAGCCGACAGTCGTGATCATGTGCGCCGGAGCGATCGTGACGTTCCTCGCCGGCAACATCCATTCGGTGCTGCTGATGAGCGGGCGCAGCGGACTCGCCGCCCTCAACAAAGCCATCGCCGTGGCGACGAACGTCGGCCTGCTCTTCGCACTCGTCCCGTTGTGGGGGCCCGCCGGAGCCGGCGTCGCGTGGGCGCTGGCCTGCATGCTCGACGCTGTGCTCGCGACCCTGCAGGTGCGATTCGTGCTCCGTCTCAAGGTCTCGCCGCTGCCCGGGCTGTACCCCTTGCTGATCGCCGCACTCACCGTGGGCGTCCCCGCCCTCGCGATCCGGCTGCTCTGGGGCCCGACGTGGTTCGGCCTCATCGCTGCCGCCGCCATCGGCGGAGCGCTCTTCCTCGGCTGGTGCCGAGCCGACCGCCGCACTCTCGAACTGCGCGGCCTCACCGCGAGGACTGCCTCATGACGCGCACCGGCCCTCGGCCCCGCACCCTGCTCATCGCCGCTGCAGCCGCGATCCTCGTCGGTGCGGTCGGCGCATGGCTCGCCTTCGCTCTGCAACCCGGCGCCCCCGCTGTCGATGCGGGTGCACCGATGCCGACCGTGACCGCCACCCCGGCCACCGCCGCCCCCGGTACGGCCGCAGGGGAGCTCGCTGATGATGAGGCGCTGACCATCGTCGAGACCGCGCTGGCCGCGTCGCTCAGCGGCATCGGAACCCCCGAGGATCTCGACGCGCTGCTGCAGGACATCGCCGTCGACGACTACGCGGCCGAGCTCGAAGCGCAGTGGCTCGAACTCTCCTCGCAGGGGTGGACGGTCACCGGCGCGCCCACCCTCGTCGACGCCGAAGTCACCTCCCTCGACCTCGACGCCGACCAGCCCGTCGCCCAGGTGACCGCATGCGTCGACTCCTCCGATGTGGAGATGCTCGATGCCGCCGATGCGCGCATCGGCGACCCGGCGGCGACGACTCCGCGGGCGCTGCATCTCTTCACCCTCGTCCAGGACGACGACGGTGCGTGGCGGATCTCCGCCCATTCCTTCCCGAACGACCCGACCTGCTGACATGGCCGCTGACGAAAGGCGCCCTGCAATGTTCCGATCACCTTCCCGCCGTCTTGCTGCGGCGGCCGCGACAGCCGCGATCGCTGTCATCGCTCTGCTCGTACCCACTGCCGCGTCCGCGGCCGAGACCCCGGTCGTGGACGGCACGTCCGAGGCGACAGCTGCGGCGTCCTGCTGGGAGATCAAGCAGAACGATCCGCAGTCCGCCGACGGCGTCTACTGGCTGCGCACGGCAGCGATGGTCAAGGCCGAGCAGTTCTACTGCGATCAGACCCGCGCCGGCGGCGGCTGGGTCCTCATCGGGCGAGGGCGCGAAGGCTGGAGCACGTCGTACACGGGTTCCGGCACTCCCGCCCAGGTCGCGGGTCAGGTCACCGGAACGGCGGCGTTCACGCCTCGACAGCTCTCGGGAGAGATCATCGAGCAGCTCAACGGCGACGCCCCGATCAGCTCGCTGTCCGACGGCATCCGCCTGGTCAGGGCGAAGAACCAGGCCGGCACCAGTTGGCAGGAGCTCGCCTTCACGTTCTCCAGCCCGCGCGACGGCTGGAGCTGGATGTTCGACGGGCAGCAGCGCGTGGCGAAGTACACCATCGACGGCGTCACGCGCACCGGCGGGACGACCTCGAACTTCGGCTCCAACAACAACTACGACCGTATGCGCACGGTCACCGGGTCGACCGAGGGCTGGGCGATGGGCTTCGGCTACGGCAGCAACATCACCGGCAGCACGAGCGCCTCGAGCTACCTCTGGTCGAAGAACTCGAGCACCGGATATGCGCGGCCGTTCACCCAGATGTTCATCAGGCCGAAGATCACGACTGCCGATGTCGCCGCGCCCATCCCGGCGTCGGGCACGGAAGCCGTGGTATCGAGCGACCCGGTGGTCAGCAGCTTCGCGGAGGTGCAGAACTGGGGCGTCGCCGGGCTCGGCGCCGGTCCGTCGTCCGTCGAGGGCAGCAACGAGGTCTCCGCCTTCGCCGAGGTCGGCGACACCGTTTTCGTGGGCGGCAACTTCACCTCCGTGCAGAAGACGGCGAGCGGTGGCAGCGCGCAGCAGCAGTCGTATCTCGCGGCGTTCGGGCGCGACACCGCCGAGTTCGTCCCGACGTTCCGCCCGACGTTCAACAACCAGGTCAAAGCGCTCGCCGCCATGCCGGGCAACCGCGTCGCGGTCGGCGGCTACTTCACTCAGGTCAACGGGCAGGCTGCCGCAGGACTCGTCGTGTTGAACGCGACGACGGGCGCGATCGATACGGCGTTCACCGGTCGCCTCATCAACGCGCTCAGCGGTGGCGTACCGGTCGTGCGCACGCTCGATGTGCAGGACGGCTGGCTGTACGCGGCAGGGTCGTTCACTCATTCGACCGGCGGCTCGTCCACGACGCAGAGCTATACACGCGGTGCCGCACGCTTCTCCGTGACGGACGGCACGCCGGACGGTTCGTGGAATCCCGAGTTCAACGGAACCGTCATGAGCGTGGATGCATCCGCGCAGGGCGATCGGGCGTACTTCGCCGGGTTCTTCTCGCAGGCGCACTCCGTCGCCGCCGACAAGGGCGCCGCGCTGTCGACCGCGGCAGGAGCCGCCGTCACCGAATGGAACGTGCTGTTCACGAACAGGGACAACGGACGCACCGGCTACCAGCAGGCCGTGCTCGAGGTAGGTGACCGCGTCTGGCTCGGCGGTTCAGAGCACTCGGTCGTGAGCTACTCGCGCGGCGACCTCGATATGCTCAGTTCGTCGGTCGGCGACACCGGCGGAGATTTCCAGGCCCTCGCCAGTGACGGAAACGCGGTCTATGCGGGATGCCACTGCTTCTGGACCCAGTACGAAGGCTCGACCACGTGGCCGAGCGTCGGCACCAGTTGGACCGCAGCGGACGCGATCTACGGATCCGGCGCGTGGAGCGCGGCGACCGGCGAGCGCATCCGCGGGTTCAACGGCGCCTTCAACACCCGCGCCGGGGCCGGGGCGTGGGCGCTGTTCGTCGATTCGACGGGCACCCTCTGGCAGGGCGGAGACTGGAGCTACTCGACGCGCGACGGCTTCGTGCGCCAGTGGTCGGGCGGATTCGTACGCCACGCGCAGGTCGACACGACGCCACCCTCCACTCCGGCGAGTCTGACCGCCGTGCGGGCCGATGGCCAGGTCTCCCTCTCGTGGGGCGAGGCGACGGACGATACCGGCGTGACCGGGTACCAGGTGCTGCGTGACGACCGCGTGATCTCGACCGTCGGCGGCACCACCGCCACGCTGGACGACATCGGCTCCGATGCCACGTACTTCGTGCGCGCGATCGACGCCCGGGGGAACGCCTCCGCCTCCACTGCGGGGGTCGCGGCCTCCGAAGCCCCGGTCGAGCCCGCATCGACGACGCTCGTCCCGAGCGGGGCCGACTGGTCATACGTCTACGATCAGTCCGGTCCCTCCGGCGACTGGCTCACCGCCGCGTACGACGACTCCGCCTGGCAGACGGGCACGGCTCCGCTCGGCTGGGGCCAGTCCGTGCTCGGAACCGCTCTGAGCACGACGGCGTCTCCGAAGCCGCTCGCTTCCTTCTACCGGCACGAGTTCGTCGTCGAGGATGCGTCGACGATCGAGTCCGTCACGCTGACCACGCGCGCCGATGACGGGATCGTCCTCTACGTCAACGGCATCGAGGTCGGCCGCACGAACGTCGATACGGGCGCTGTCGGCGTGGGCACCTATGCCAACGCCGCCGTGAGCGCGTCGACGGCTCTGGCGAATCCGGTGACCGTCACCGTGCCGGGCTATCTGTTCGCAACGGGCACGAACGTGATCACTGCCTCGGTGCACTCGAACTACCGCTCCACGCCGAGCCACAGCTTCGATCTGCAGGCCGTCGCGACCATCGGAACGCAGCCCGCCGAGCCCGAGCCGGAACCGGAGCCCGAACCCGAACCCGAGCCCGAGCCCGCCGTGGATGCGTCCGCCGTCCCGGTCGATGCGACGTGGGCGTACTCGTACTCCTCCGACGCGATCCCCGCGGACTGGGCGGCCGCAGCCTTCGACGACTCGACCTGGACTACCGGAACGGGCGTCTTCGGCTGGGGCCACGGCGACATCGTCACGGCGCTGGACACGTCGCTCTCGCCCCGCCCGATCACCAGCTACTACCGGCACGAGGTCTCGTTCGACACCATCGACTTCGCGGCGCTGACCGTCACGACGCGCGCGGACGACGGCATCGTCGTCTACGTCAACGGAGTGGAGGTCGCCCGACGCAATCTCGACCCCGGCACCGTGACGCAGGGAACCTACGCCAACGCCGCCGTGTCCGCGAGCACCGTGGCGTCGAACCCGTTCGTGTTCGACGTCCCGGCCGCCGCTCTCCACGAGGGCACGAACGTCATCGCCGTCGAGGTGCACTCGAACTACCGGTCCACGCCGAGCCACAGCTTCGCCCTCTCGGCGGTGACCTCGTGACGGCGACCGGCACGAGTGCCGCCCGACGCAGCGTTCGCGAGAACCTCGCGGCGCTGAACGACGCGCAGAAGAAGGGCGCCGGCGTCCCGGCGTACATGCGCTGGGTGAACCGGCGCCTGGCTCGCGGTGTCGCGGCCGTCGCGGCGGCCTGGGGGCTCACCCCGAACGCCGTCACGATGATCAGCGCCGCCCTATCGGCTGCGGGACTGGCGGTGATGCTCATCGTCGGCCCGGCGTGGTGGTCGGCGCTGCTGACCGGGGCGTTGCTGGCGGCGGGCTTCGTGTTCGATTCCGCCGACGGCCAAGTCGCGCGACTGACGGGGACGAGCAGTGCAGCCGGCGAATGGATGGACCACGTCGTCGACGCGATCCGCACCCCCGCGGTGCACCTCACTGTCGCCGTCGCGGTGCTGCTGCACCGACCAGACCTTCTCTGGGTCGGGGTCATCGCACTGCTGTTCGTGCTCGTCGCCGTCGGTCAGTTCATGAGCCAGATCCTCGCCGAGCAGCTCGTGCGCACCCGGGGCTCCACCGCCGAGCCGAGCGGATCCGGCATCCGCCAGTCCTGGCTGCTGCTGCCGACAGACACCGGCGTGCTGTGCTGGAGCTTCGTTCTCTGGGCCGTACCACCGCTGTTCGCGGTGCTCTACGCGGCGCTCTTCGCGATCGCGCTGCTGCATTCCGGCGTCTCGATGCGCCGCAAGTACGTCGCGCTCACCGCGCTCTGAGACGTCGCTCCACCACGGCGCCGAGCATCGGAGCATCGCCGATCGAGGCCTCTTCACTCAGCCAGCGCACCTCCGGCACCGTGCTCGCCTTCTCTCCGAGCACGAGCATCGTGGCGTGCGAGATCCGCAGCGCCGCGAGGATGCTCGCGGGGTGCGCCTCGGCCGACAGCACGATGAAGGTGAGCGTGTCGTCTTCGGCGCCATGAACAGCATCGACGATCTCCTGCGTGATCAGGAGGTCGCCGTGGTGTTCGCCCTCAGCCTCGGTCGCGATGATGGTCAGCCCGTCGACGAGCGCGTTCGAAGACTCCAGGCGCTCGAGCTGCTCGGCCGATGCCTCCGGCACGATGAGCTGCACGTCGTACCCGGCGAGCGCCGTGACCGCGGCGAGATTCGCGCCGGCGGTGGACGCCTCATCGCGATGAGTCACATCGAGAACGAGAACCGCATCGCCGAGATGGATCTCGGAGAGCAACCGCTCGCGCGCGACGCGCAGAGCCTCGGCATCCGCACCGCGCGCCGGAACACGACCCCGTGCGGGATCGATCGTGGCGAAGACGGGTGCGCCCAGCGCCCGCACCATCTCGGACGCGTCGCGCAGTCGGCGGTCGAACGGGTTCCAGATGAAGGCCGCGATGATGCCGAGCACGAGCCCGCCGGCCAACCCGGTGAGCAGCGTGATGGTGCGACCGGGGCTGTAGGCCGGCAGATTGTCGGCAGCGGCGGTGAGCACGATGCCCCCCGTGGTGTCGACGCTCTGCAGCCCGTTGCGCTCCGACAGCAACCCGTCGAGTTCTGTGAGGATCTGCTGCTGCTGCGTCGCAGCCTGGGCATAGGCGACGCTGCCGGATTCTGCTGAGGCGAGGGCCGTGTTGACGCCGTTCAACGTCTCATTGAGCGCGGTGATGCGCTCGGTGAGGTTCGTCACCATGACATCGATGCGCTGATCGGCCTGCTCGCTGCGGAACGTGAGATAGGCATTGGCCACGGCATCCGCGCCTTCGATCGCCGATGCCAGCGAGTCGGCTTCGAAATCGACCGTGACGACGGCGGCGCCGGACGCGGTGGACACCGTGGATGCCGCACGGATCTCACTCGCCGTCATCGAGCCGTTGAGAGCTTCCGAGGCGCGCGCCGCCACGACGTGCGACCGGGCGATCGCCGTCTCGGTGGCATCGTCGAGCAGACCCGACGTCGCGCGCTGCGCGCTGAAGGGCTCGGTCGTGATCGCGTTCAGGGTGACGGTCGTCGTCGCTGTCACCGTGCGCGGCGCGAACAGCAGCACACCGGCGGCGACGATCGCTCCGAGCATCGTGGCTGCGAGGACGACGCGCCATTGCCGCTTCAGGACGAAGATGTACTGCTCGACTCCGAGCGACAATTCGTTCCCCTGGCCTTCGTTCATGCACGGTCCCCTCACCGATTAGCTGTCATCGAAGCACGATCCCCATCATGCTTCCAGCTGCCGACCACCTATCCTAGGGGCGAACCCTGGGGAAATTCGGAGGATGCGTGTCCACGCACATCATGCTCGGAGGCGGGGCGCGCCCGTCGACGGCACGATTCCGCCCGTTGCCGCGCTGGCCGTTCACGGCCATGCTCGCGCTGTTCCCGGTGTGGTGGGTTCTGGGTGTCGCCGAGATGGCCTGGATCCCGCTCGCCGGCCTCATGGTCGTGCTGATGGCTCGCCGCGGCGGGATCACCGTGCCGCGCGGGTTCGCCGTGTGGTTGCTGTTCCTCGTGCTCATGTGCGCGTCGGTGATCGGCATCGACACCTCGGGACGCATGATCGGCTTCGTCTACCGCGTACTGCTGTACCTGACGATCACGGTCGTGTTCGTCTACGTGTACAACGCCCGCGAACAACTGACGATGCGGTACATGCTCGGGGTCTTCACGCTCTTCTGGCTCTGGGCCGTCATCGGCGGGTTCGCGGGGATCTTCTTCCCGGAGTTCTCCTTCCGCACACCGCTGGCATACGTGCTCCC
>Ga0308158_10005086_pt1 | contig 10879 bp, 19 predicted proteins | sample PhyBR2_FD_201038 | JGI IMG/M metagenome (GOLD analysis project Ga0308158, IMG submission 201038) | Phyllosphere microbial communities from UC Gill Tract Community Farm, Albany, California, United States - DLSLB.R2 | ecosystem: Host-associated > Plants > Phyllosphere > Unclassified | place: USA...
TTCATTTTGGTAAGAGCGTAGGTGTCTCGCGTTAGATAGTCTCAGTACCAGTCATGATGGTCTCCTAGAAGAAGGAATCGGCTTAAATTTTGTCGATGCTGCGCTTCATGATTAGCTCCTAGTTAGGCCTTGCACGTTCCTGCTTAAACGCCCTGATTGCAAACTTGAAAGGCTCAAAATAGAGAATCGTGTCCCGACGAGCTACCTCTTTAATGTAAGCCCACCAAGTACCGCGGCCTGGCTCAAAGTCTGGCATCACGGTCTCAGTCTTGAACGAGAAGAAGCCTTTGAGCGGTGCGATTGCCAGACGTCCGATTTGGGTTAGTCGAGATCCAATGGTCATTTTTCCTCCAATGCATGTGACTATTCTGCCAGTAAACCTGTATCGAGTCTTCTTGATATGCTCTGACTCTAACTACCTATAAGTATGAATTTCCTTAAACATAAAGTTACAAGGCTAAGAGCGCCTAACAAAACCTCTCGACGTACCTCCAGCAGATGAGCGTGCAAGCTAGCGAAAGGAAAGCCTGGTGAATGTCGGCTCGACGTTCAAAGCGGATGCGTAGTCGGCGAAATCGGTGGAGCCAACCCAGCGTTCGCTCCACGACCCATCGCCATCGGCCAAGCCTTTCCCGCGACTCCACGCCGTAGCGCGCTATCCTCGCCGCAATCCTTTGTCTACGCAGCCAGGCTCGATGTGCTCGCGAAGCGTAGGCTCTATCGGCATGCAGCTTTGCTGGACGTTTTCGAGCTCGACCTGACAGGCCTTTAACCGCTGGGATCGCCTCGACTAGTGGGATTAGGAGACGAGAATCATGCACTTGTGCGCCTGAGAGACAGGCAGCTAAAGGCAGCCCCCGCTGATCCACAACTATGTGATGTTTGCAGCTGAGTTTGCCTCGATCAGTCGGGTTTCTACCAGTATGCTCGCCCCCGAAAGGCGCGGGTACGCTAGCAGCGTCAATGCTGGCTCGATCCCACAGGATCTGGTCGTGTTCGCGGAGCCGGCGCAAGACTGCTTCATGAACATTCTGCCAAACACCGGCCTGCATCCATTCGTGAAGGCGACGCCAGCATGTCATGCCGCTACCGCAGCCGAGCTCACGCGGCAGATACTCCCAGGGTATTCCGGTCCTGAGGACGAACAGAATCCCCGTCAAGGCCGCCCGGTCATCAACGCGCGGCCGTCCGCCTTTTCGAGACCGACAGTGGTCGGGAAGATGAGCGACTATAAGCGACCAAAGGTCTTCAGGGAGAAGTGCTTGGGCCATGGCATCAGTCCGGCTGCGAACACGGCCGCCATCTTAATGCACGGACCGCGGCCGTGAACGTCCGCTTTCGACCCATTGCGGACATTTGCGTAGCGGTTAAGCGGGAGGAAAGTCCTCATACGACCTGGGCAAATACCCCCAGATCCTGAGTACATCGCCGCGCATTTCGAATTCGAACCCAATGGCATGGACGACTTTCGAAATCTCTTCCGTATGGTCGATAACTCTAGGTTTAAGAAGCCGTCCTTCCGCCGGTACGGCCTCGTACAAGCCGATATCGAACCACTCGACCGACGCGAACGGAAAGGGCAGATGGTAAAACCACTCAACATCCCATCCAGAAATAGTGCCTGTGATCGACTTTGACCTATACGAAGGCCGCCATCCCGTTTGGTTACGGAAATAGCTAATTAGCTCATCCCAGCGAGTATTGTTCGAGGCGCGTGCCAGATTTCTGGCAGATACGGCAGCATCGATTCTTTTGCGTGTCGCATCATCGTGCGCAATGCCGGCGTGTGGCAATTCGTCCATTTCACTCTCTATGTTCTTCGGCATGCGACTGTCCGCTTCTGGCCGAAAGCAGACGGTCGGGACGGTTCAGTGTACCCGGCTGTTGCCTGCTGAGCAACTAGAGGGTTTTGTTAGGCGCTCTAAAGCGAAGACTTACGTGGCCCATTTCATAGGAGCAACGATGATAATACGAGTTATCACCGTTGCGTTTTTGAGGTCGGCGCGCCGGCTCCCACCTCCGCGCGCCGAGCTGCCGCGTGTATTACAAATGCCGGCGAAAGCCTATCCTGCATCGGTCCACAACCTTGGCCGATTCCTTGGTATTACCAATCTGATCCTGGAGGGCGCCGTGCCCAACCTGTTCCTCACCCGCGACGAGATGCACGTCCTGACCGGGCGCCGCATGAAGTCCAAGCAGATCGAGGCGCTACGCCGCATGGGTGTGCCGTTCTGGGTCAATGCCTCAGGTCATCCGGTGGTCAGCGTGGTCACCGTCGAAGGTCGACGCGACCCGGCCGCGGCGCCAGCGCCGGCGAAAGTTTGGGAGATGCCGCGCCGGAAGCCTGAATAGCTGTAGCACGTTAGGCACCACTTCCCCTATCCTGCCTTCGTTAATTTCGCCGGTCGACTGTTCTGCCGCTGAACTGCCAGCGCCTGGCGATTTCAGGTTTTTTCAGGTTCTCGCCCCTCTTCGCCTGGCGCGCCGGTACCGTACACTGCCGCCGAGGAGGAGCAATGCCGAAGAAGCCCGTCATGCCGAAGGAATCGCTTGTCGATTGGGTCTTGAAGAACCGCGCTGATCTGCAGGCCAAGGGCCCAGCCCGAACGCCGGCGCCGCCGAGCCATTCGATGCACCTTCTCCCGGAGGACACGGTCGGCCTTCCCCGATACATTCCTCTCGAAGTCTGGGCCCACCTACTTCTCGGCGAGCACGCGCCTCACATCAACACGCTGCGCCGTGGGTGCACGATGGGAGGATTTACCCTCAGGCCGTGAAGATCGGCAAGCTGTGGTGTGTTCGGAAGGATGCTGCCTACCTTCCTGACTGATCAATTACGAGAGCCATTACTGTCGAGAAATTTTACAACGGAACTTAGTTTTTCTCTAAGTCATTGATATTTCTTGCTGGTATCTTTCTTGCTTAGTAATGCTTATTAAATTACTGGGTTACAAATGAAAAAATTTCTTCTTGCCGTTGTGCTTTTTACTTGTGGAGCAGCTCAAGCCTCAGTATTTAAATATTCGATGTCCGATGGAACGCATGCGATTTCAGGTGCTTTCGAGGGCACTGCAAATGGGAATCTCATCACGCAGCTTTCCAATATTTCACTTGCAGTGGATGGCATAGAAGTCAAAGGGAGTGGTAACCTTTACTCTGCAAAATGGGTGTACGAGTCGGACACTAGATATTATTGGGCTCCAGGGGCAATAGTGTCCTTCGATGGAACCGAAAACAATTTCATGTTTGTCAACAGTGATTACCTCGCAAAGGATTTCACGTACACCGCGCTTCTGTACTCTACAGGCTGGGACAATGATAATCATTTGACTATTAAATCGTCTTGGTCGCACTACATTATCGACTCGATGATGATCGGTACTCCGGCATCTTTTGGGTGGACAGTCTCTGCTGTTAGTGAAGTCCCAGAGCCAGCAAGTCTTGCACTGATGGGCCTTGGTCTGGCTGGTCTGGGCGCTCTACGCCGGCGCCAGAACTAACTCCTCTAGTTGCAAAAAAAGACCGGTGCTTGCCGGTTTTTTCTTTTCTTGTACTGTATTAACATACAGTATTATTAGGCCATGGGCTTCAAGCCATCACTGCCAACCGACCAGCTGCACCAGATCCAGGAGCGCAACCGCGACTCGGCCGACGTCCTCACGCTGCTGTGGGAGATCAAGCGCATGCGCGCCACGCTGCTCTATGCCGACCAGCTGCAGCGTATGCTGACGACGCTACCTGGGCCGCAGGGCGCGATCCTCGACACGCTGCGTGCGAAGCTCAAGGACGAGCCGTGCGTGAAGGAGTTCCCGCGGCTGCCCCCTAAGCGCTTGAACGATTTCATCCTGTAAAACAACCTGATCGCTATGCTTGGCGATCCAAGTCATATGTAGGAGGTTCCTATCAGGGCTTGCTTCCTGGCCCCTGACTCAGCACGGTTAAGAAAATCAGGCGAGAACGGCTGCTTTGTTGCATTGCGTTTACGCTAACATGCCAATTCGCAAACTAGAGGAGTACCTGATGTTTAAGATGATTAAAGAGCCAGAACAAATTATCGCAGCGGCTGAAGTTTACAAAGTTGCCTGCGAACTGCGCGCCGATAAGCTTGCAAACGATACGCGCACACATGCATCGTTAAATTTGGGGGAGTGGTATCAAATGAACACCCCACTTGCTTTTGTCGAGCAGGCCTATCGCAGCTTGGTGGCAGTCGCTGCGCAGATTCAAGCTATCGAAGGCAAGGATGATGGCGAGGCCAACATGCGGATGATTAACTCGATTCTGGGCAAGCCGAACGAGTAAGACGCTACCGGTGCCGGTGAAGCTCTCAGCCGGTGTCATCGCTTAAAAAGTCGAGGACGTGCGTGCTTGGATGGTTCAGTTCATTTACGATACAGAACCATCGCCTGCAAATAGTGCGAGAGCATGCTCTCATAGCCCACACCACCCTGTGGCTGCCAACCTTTTTCAACAAGAGCCATAACGCTTTTTGCCAGTTTTTGCCTATCTCGCTCGTAGACGACAACGTAATCAATAATTTGTTGCATTTTCCCCTCCCCAAAATCCAATTCTACCGCTGAGCTGGCTTTGCCTGTTCAGTTATTATCACTTCAGATAATGGGCAAAGTACCTGCTCGAGCAAGGAATGGGAGTGCGCTATCCCACCTCTCCTGGCCTCACGAAAGTGATTTCCCAGCTCAGGCTTGCAGAGTAGTCGACCTGGCCCCCTTGAGGTGGTTCCACTCCGACGCCCTTGTAGCGCTCCAGATTCCATGCGGTCAGGGTCATCACACGCGGCGCGGCGCGCAGCTCGTTGTCGGTCTTTGTGGTCATACGATTCCTAAGGTTGGGTAATTCAATGCACCTCCCCACGTGCTGCCGGCCGGCATGATCAGCCCAGCGGCCTTGGCCTGCGAGTGCGTAGCCAAGCTGCAGGAAAGCTTCGAGGCACGCGCAGACATCGCCACCCTGCCCGTTGGTGTCCTCCTGGACGAGATCATTCAGCGACTCGGTGCTCGCGTTCAAATCGTGATCGCACAAGATGTAGCCGAGCAAGAAGGGATCCACACGTCGCCATGAGTATCCGGTAGTACCATCGGATACCGATACCCAGTAGTACCATTAGATACTTTGTTCGCTAGCGTTCGCCAGTGTTCGCTGCTACCATCTGGTACTACCATCTACTCAAGGGTATCCATGCCTACTATCGTGTTCGTCTCGCCGAAGGGCGGGGCAGGAAAGACCACCTCATCCCTCGTTCTAGCGGAGCAGCTGGCCCGCAGCGCCGACGTCACCGTGATCGATGCCGACCCGAATCGCCCGATCGAGAGCTGGGCGAAGGGCGGCGCCAAACCTGAGCGCCTTCACGTCGTGGCGGATGCCGACGAAGAGAACATCATCGAGCGCATTGAGGAAGCCGCGGCGCGCACTCCGTTCGTGATCGTCGACCTGGAAGGCACTGCGTCGAAGATCGTGGTCATGGCCGTCAGCCAGGCGGATTTCGTGATCGTGCCCACCCAGGGTAGCCAGCTCGATGCCGAACAGGCCGGCCGCGCCTTCCGGGTCATCCAACAGCAGGAGAAGATGGTGCAGCGCCGGGTGCCCGGCTACCGCCTGCCTTACTCGGTCCTGCTCACCCGAACGAACTCGGCGATCCGCACACGCACCTTGGCGCATATCGAGAAGGGCCTGGTCGCCGCCGGCGTGCCGGTCTTCGACACCGAGCTGAACGAAAGGGAAGCGTTCCGCGCCATGTTCTCTTTCCGCCAACCACTGGCCGGGCTGAACCCTGCCGAGGTCGCCAACGTCGACAAGGCGGTGGCGAATGCCGAAGACTTCGCGCGAGAGGTCATTGCAGCCCTGCGCGGCGCCCAGCAGCAAGCACAGGAGGTGCAGGCATGAACGAACGTGTGAGCCCGTTCGGCGATCTGGGCGACTTCGCGCCGGCGCCACCGAAGGTCAAACCGGAACACAGGGATGTGGTGGAGGAAGTGGCAGCTCAGAACGGCTTCCCGAGCCGCCAGGCACCGAAACCGGCCGCGCAGGTCCCGACGCCGGCAGCACCGGCCCAGGAAAAGGAACAACTCCCCAGCCGCCGCAAGGTGACCGGCCGCAGCGAGCAGATCAACATCAAGACCACCTTCGCGGCGAAGAAGCGCCTGATGGAAATCTCGGTGGAGCGAGACATGCCATTGGGTGAGGTGCTTGAGCAAGCCCTAGCGGCGCTAGAGAAATCGTGGAGTGAAGGTACTTGAGGCTAACTGATGGTACCAGCAGATACCATAGGATATTTTGTGGTACCGCAAGATAGCTGAACTATTAAAGGCGCCTGTGGGCACCTCTATATCTATCTATCGTGATTAGGCAGATGCACCGGGATACGGCACGTACTCCCCAGCCTTGTTCGACACCTCCAGCGTTGCAGCAAAGAGCATAAGGAACTTGTAATCGTTGTATTTGGATTGCCCCTTAAACCATTCGGCTCGATTTCGCAAAAGAGCAATCACTTCCTGGTGCTTCTGCTGATAAGGCTCCGAACTGGCATAAAACGGCCGGTAAAATTCCAGCACTTCCATCGCCTGCTTTGCTACCTCATGCGCCGTCTGAACTGTAGTCGTCATACATTTCCTGTTGATAGATTTACATCGAAGATATGCAAGCAAATTGCCTGCGATCGAACGGCTATTTAGGAGCCGAACGAAGCCGGAATAGGAGGGACTTCAGTAACCTTTCCATCCTTGAACGTCACCGACATGGTCGATGCTCCACCAAACCCTGAGGCAATAGTCCAAATCCAGCGCTGACCTTCTGGTCGAGAAGCAACCATATACGGACGGCCCATCAGAGCCGTTACTTGAGCCTCAGTCATGCCAACTTGCACTTGACGAGCATTGTTCCAGTTGATCGGCGTGCCGACTGCACAGGCAGACAAGACGAGGGCAGCGATCCCCATCGAAAGAAACTTCTTCATAACCATCTCCTTATTAATTATCAAATTGCAATGATACTCTGAGGGAGGTTCTTTAGGAATATTGTGTCTATATACCAACACTGACGCACTTCGTTTGTTTTCCGGTCGACCGCTGCGCGGCCTTTCCGGCCGGTTTCTTCCTGAACCCGATAAATCAAAAGGTTGGAAACACCGTCAACTTGGCTTTACGCGCACCTTCACTTTTCGACAGCTTTCTGAAAACTCATCGGTTAGCTTCTGCATTTCTGCATTCCTGAGAATTGCCACCTTTTTACCTGGGCGATACACATTACGAAGCCAAGCTTTGCACTCCGCTAGGTCGTAACGCTTCGTCCGCTTACCAATCTGCGTGAATGGCAACCCAGCCTGTTCCAAACGCCGAACTGTTGATTCGCTGATTCCAAGCTCGGCACAAAATTGCTGTCGCGTAAGCTGTTCCATGTACCCTCCTACAGGACATAGAGAAAACCTAAAAGCCTACCCTCCGGGGGGCCATATAAGGAGGGCGCACTTTAGACTCCCCCCTTCAGGTAATTGAAGACGGTGGCGCGAGAAATGCCAAGCTCCTCGGCGATCTCCTTAGCCGTCTTTCCCTGGGCCTTCATTAGACGCGCGCTGGTGGCTTTGTCCTCGGCTGCCTGCAGGTACTGCGCCCTGGTCTGGCTGTAGCGTCCCTCGGCGACGCGATCGCGGCCGGCATCACGCTCCTTCTTCCGCTGCAGGATCATCTCGGCGGGGCACAGCGTGCGCAGCTGGGGATACAGCTCGGGAGGGATGAGACCGGCCAGCTGCTCGCGCAAAGTCTCGGCCTTGTAGTTGTAGCGCGGGTCGTACTCCCGGCCGTTGTAGTGGTCGACCTCCTCGGCCGCGGCGCGCTGAGCCCGCTTGAGGACTGGTGCAATCTTGTCGTTGACCTCCTTTTCGGAGAGCGACGGGGTGAAGGTGCGCGCGGTGGCCAGGATCTCGCTGTGCAGGCTCTCGGCCTTGGTATACCAGGACAACGCGACAGCCATCAGAAATAGGACGCGGTCGCGGTGCCCTTCCGGGACACCGCCAAACCAGTGATGATCGGTGATCGCGCACAGGTCTTTATAGACCAGGTACCACCAATGATAGATGCTGTTGCCCCATGGACGGGCGCTCCGGCCTTTGCGCGCTGCAGCGGCGGCCAGGTCGTACACCTTCGCTTTCTTCTGCTCCCGGGCGCCCAGCACCTCGTCGGCAAGTTCGTGCATCGTCCACACGGTGTCGGTCAGCACCACGCCGCGCACCTCCCGGCCGTTCTTGCCGTTGGTGGTGCCCACCAGGCGAAGCACGCGCAGGCAATCACTCGCGGACGGGTCGGCCTTGATGCTGGCCAGCGCACGGATCAGGGCGCCCTGTACGAGGCGCCAGACCGGCAGTGCCTTGTCCGGGGTCGGCTCCAGGAGCCAGTACAGGTGCATGCCGCGGCCGGAGAACACGGCAAAGGACGGCGCCGGCAGCTTGGCGGCGCGCAGCAGGTCGAGCGCATCCTCAAGGTTGTCGGAGCCGTCGACGTCGACGTAACACGCGCGCAGGCTGCGCAGCTGGCGAACGTGGCGCCAGCCGTGGAACTCGTTCACGGTCAGGTATGTGTCGACGCCGCCAGCGAAACCGGCTACCAATTTCGCGACAGGGTCGCCTGGGTAGATCTTCGTCCACCGGTTTGCCTCTTTGCGCTGCTCCCAGTACAGAACCGCGCCATGGGCTGCATGATGCAGCTTCTCATGGTGGTTGATGGGTTGCGACAGATCGAGGGCGAGCTGTGTGCTACCTATACCCATTCATGCTCCGGCAGATTGCCGCCGGGCATAATCGTGTAGCGTGTATATGATTCACTTGCATCGTTTTTACCGGGCGTGTTAATCTGCCGGTACCAACTCCGCCAAGAGTATGCTGTACCGGTCCCACGGACCACGAGAAGCCACCTGCCAGGGTGGCTTTTTTGTTTTCAGGCCCGCGCTATATTTTTTCTTCCTGCACTCGAAACTCGGTGATCCCGATTTCCTCCTTCAGCGCCTGACGTACCGCATCCAGGCTGCGGAACTTCCGCGGTTTTTTCCCATTGACCGTGCACAACTCGATGTCGCCACAGCGCACTGTATATGCGCCGCTCGCGTCTGGTGCGGCGACCCACTCACTCGGCATGCCAGTGCCAAGCTTGCGAATTTCCCTCACAGTCATCTGTTGCACAGTGGTCATACAGGTATTGTAATCACGAAAAGGGCGTCTTGTGAGTAAACATTGATGGTTTTCGCAATTTTCGCTTCCAAAACGGGCTTTTTCTCTATGTGCCCATGTGCATTTAATCAGACATTGTGGGCGTGATTGCAGATCTTGCCTCCGTTGGTCGGGCTGTCGGCAACAACCACCGGCACGTCGAACACGCGTGACCTGGTCAAATTCGACGAGACCGGTTGGAAAAGCCACAAGAGGGAATCGAAAGGGATACGGACCACTATAGGAAGGAATAGCTGAGCGCCTTGGAAATCCCACCAGAGGACGCGCAGCTCTCGCCACCGCACCATGTTGTGCCCGCTGCCGGCACAACTTCAGCTGCTGGACGCCCATGCCGTCGTGACGACAGCATGGAGGGCAAATCTTTCTATACGAAGGTTCAACTAACCACTTTCGCGGAGCACGCAATGTCCTTCAAAATCAAAATCACCCCGGCCACCATCAAAGCGTTGGCTGTCCTTGTCCAGGTCCTCGACAAACACCGCTTCGGTGCCGTCATGTTCATCTTGGTCATCCTCGCCGGCGGCGTTGCCGCCACACTGCCAAACCTGCCGGCCTTGGCCGCTTGAGTATGACGGCCTTACACCCGGTCCGGCCGCCTCCGGCGCATCGTTGCGCCGCCTCACCTAGTGCGGCCCTGCTGCCGGCTACCGTATGCGGATGGACACCCCTTCTTGTATAGCTGTCGGCGCCGGCCGGCCAAACACCAACCCTTGCTGCTGTTGTCGACCAAGCGCTGGCTCTAGCCGAGAAGCAGAGCATTGGGACTGCTGCAGCCTTCCTGACCGAGCGCCGCGCCGGTTTTGCGCTTACGTGTCGGGTGCTTATGGACCCTACAAAGCGACGCCCCACAAGTTCCGTTGCATATCGACAACAGAAATTACGCAAAGAATGAACTTCGCATCTTGCGAAGTTCGCAGAATGCGTATATTATTCTTCCCGTCACTATGACAAAGAATAGTTTCCGAAGAGAAACAATTACTCTCAATCACACTAGGAAGAAGACCATGCCAAAACAAAACTTTAATCTTGAAAGAAGATATGCACGTAATTGCAAAAACTACGCTGATGGCGTTTGCTGCTAAACACCCAGAAGCACTAGAAAAACTGTTGTTGTGGCACAAAACTATGGAAGCATGTGAAGCGAAAAACTTCACGGAACTTAAGCTGACATTTGGTAGTGCCGATTATGTCCCAAAGAAATTCACTGTTTTCGATGTCGGCGGTAATGAGTACCGAATCGTTGCAGTAATTCATTATAATACTCAGAAGGTTTTCTTACGGCTCGTAGGGACACATCGTGAGTATGATAAGTGGACGAAAGAAAATCGAGGAAAATGAACTATCAAAACCAGTCGCGCAGTGCAATGCCTGAGCTTGCAAAAGCTTGGGCTGCATTACAGGCTCATGCCCTGTTAGGCCCGATTCGGACTGACGCTGATTTCGAGCGTGTGCATGCTTTGGCCAATGATTTGTCTGATGAAGTAGGGGATGACGAGAGTCATCCTCTCTTTTCTCTTTTCGAGCTAGCGATGGAGCTGATCGAGAAATGGGAAGACGAGCATGTGGTAATTCCGGATACGGAACCAAAAGAAGTCCTCCGCTTCCTGCTGGAGGAAAATAACCTGAAGCAAAAAGATTTAGCTGATA
>Ga0308158_10005087_pt1 | contig 10879 bp, 8 predicted proteins | sample PhyBR2_FD_201038 | JGI IMG/M metagenome (GOLD analysis project Ga0308158, IMG submission 201038) | Phyllosphere microbial communities from UC Gill Tract Community Farm, Albany, California, United States - DLSLB.R2 | ecosystem: Host-associated > Plants > Phyllosphere > Unclassified | place: USA...
CTGATTGGTAAACGGACTTTTACTATTCATAAACATAATACCGTTAAATGCGTTTGCACCATATAAAGCCGAAGAAGCCCCCGGCAGCAATTCCACATTTTGGACATCGATTTCAGAAATCCCAACCATGTTTCCCAAAACAAAATTCAACAAGGGAGATGAATTATCCATTCCGTCCACTAATTGCAGGAAACGGGAATTGGCCACAGTAGCAAAACCACGTGTATTAATAGATTTAAAAGTCAAACTACTGGTATTCATCTGAACTTCTTTCAAGTTTTCCAAACCATCATAAAAAGTAGGAGATGCTGTTTTTTTCACATCAGCAATACCCATTCTCTCAATAGTAACCGGTGACTCAAAAACTCTTTCCGGTGTTCTGGAGGCAGACACCACAATTTCATTAAGTACATTCTGTTTTTCATTCAGAATAACATTAACTACTTGTTTCTTTAAAGTAATCTGGATTCTTTTTGATTCAAAACCTAAACTACTGATTTCGATTTCAAACGGAAGCCCCTTAGAAGTATTTAAAATAAATTTTCCGTCGCTATCAGTAACTGAACCGGCTGAATCACCAATTACCTTAATATTAGCACCAATAACAGGCTGGTTATTACTTTCTACAACTGTACCTTGAACAACATTCTGTGCATTTAAAACACTACAGAAAAACAATAACAAAATAAACAAGTACGTTTTCATATGATTAAGTTTTTATTAGTTTGGGGCATTCAAAAAACAATCAATTTAAATCAACAAATGACCTAAACAGTCATCTATCTTCTATTAACTAAATTTAAACAAAAAATTTTATCTTAACAAAAAAAATGTCAGAAAATTCAATTTTAGCAAATACAATGTAGTTTCCAAAAAGTGCATAAAAAAAGCAAGACATCTGTCTTGCTTTTTTCTATTTTTCAATCTTACTAATTATTTTTATTCTACTGTAACTGATTTTGCCAGATTTCGAGGCTGATCCACATTACAATCCCTGTAAACAGCAATGTAATAAGACAACAATTGTAATGGTATAGTAGTAATCAAAGGTGATAATGCATCTGAAGTTTCAGGGATTTCGATAACATAATCAGCTAATTCCCTAACCTGAGTATCTCCTTTAGTCACAACGGCAATAATTTTACCGCTTCTTGACTTGATTTCCTGAATATTACTTACAATTTTATCATAATGACCTTGTTTAGGTGCAATTACCACAACCGGCATTTGTTCATCAATCAAAGCAATCGGACCATGTTTCATTTCAGCAGCAGGATAACCTTCAGCATGAATATAGGATATTTCTTTAAGCTTCAAAGCTCCTTCTAAAGCAACAGGAAAATTATAACCACGACCTAAATACAAACAATTAGGAGCATCCTTGAATGCTGCAGCGATTTCTTTTGCTTTTTCAATAGTTCCCAAAGCTTCTTTTACCTTTTCAGGAATCAATTCTAATTCCAACAAATACCTGTGGAAATCAGAATGAGATAAAGTTCCTTTAGCTTTAGCTAAACGCAAAGCTAACATAGTCAAAACCGTAATCTGAGTTGTAAAAGCTTTAGTTGAAGCCACACCAATTTCAGGACCTGCGTGCGTGTAAGCACCTGCATGTGATTCTCTTGAAATAGAAGAACCAACCACATTACAAACTCCGAAAACAAAAGCTCCATGTTCTTTAGCCAATTTAATAGCCGCCATAGTATCGGCAGTTTCTCCTGATTGGGAAATAGCAATAACTACATCGGTACTTTTTATAATTGGATTTCTGTATCTGAATTCAGAAGCATATTCAACCTCAACAGAAACACGGGCAAACTCTTCGATAATATATTCCGCCACTAAACCTGCATGCCAGGAAGTACCGCAAGCAACGATAATTATTCTTTCGGCATTTAAGAATTTTTCCAAATTATCTTCAATTCCCGACATTTGAACAATCCCCTTATCAGCATGTAATCTTCCTCTGTAAGTATCTTTGATAACGCTAGGCTGCTCAAAAATCTCTTTCAACATAAAGTGATCAAATCCTCCTTTTTCAATTTGCTCCAAATTCATTTGAAGTTCCTGAATATAAGGATCAACCAAACTGTCGTCTTTTATTTTTCTAATTTTAATTGGCTTACGAAGACTAATATTAGCCATTTCTCCATCCTCTAAATACACTGCATTTGAAGTATATTCGATAAAAGGAGAAGCATCAGAGGCAATAAAATACTCTTCTTCCCCAACACCAATTGCCAAAGGACTTCCCAAACGGGCAGCAACAATTTCATCTGGATTTTTACTATCAAAAACAGCAATTGCATAAGCACCTACTACTTGATTAAGCGCTAACTGAACCGCTTTTCCTAATTTTAGTTTTTCTTTTTTCTGAACTTCTTCAATTAAATTCACCAATACTTCAGTATCTGTATCTGAATGAAAAATATAACCACGCTTCATCAATTCTTCTTTCAATGGAGCGTAATTTTCAATAATTCCATTGTGAACAATTGCCAACTCACCAGAATTTGAAAGATGAGGGTGCGAATTCACATCATTTGGCACACCATGTGTAGCCCAACGCGTATGACCAATTCCAATAATCCCATTTGTAGTAATCTCTTTCTGAGCACGTTCTTCAAGTGAAACAACCTTTCCTTTTGTTTTACAAACTTTAATTGCACCATCGTAAACCATTACACCAGCACTATCATAACCTCTGTACTCAAGTCTTTTCAAACCTTTAATAACAATAGGATAAGCCTCTCTATGACCTATATAACCAACTATTCCGCACATAAATTTTTATATTAATCGGGTTTTGTGTAATAAATTTCTAATTTTAATTTTTTATCATCTGGCACTGATGATTTACCACCATAAAGCACTACACCCAACGGACTCAATACCGAAGCCTGAGGAACTTTAGAAAATGTTGTTTTACCATCTGGCAAAACTACTGATGTACGCAATTTATTCATTGTACCATTATTAATATCCTCTGTAATAACGACTCCTAGTTTCACATTTACAGAATCTCTGTTTTTCACCAAGTTTCTAATTTGATTTGTTAATCTAATCTTATAGGTTTTGTCGTCAGTTTTTAAGGTATTTAATAAACCGCTATATATCAAACGTCCTGTTTTAGCAGTTGCTCCTGTTGTTCCATCATAAAGATAATCCAGAACCGGCGCATTATTAGTCAAATCATACAAATAGATACGATTTGGCAATTTGCTTTCTCCCATTGTAGTTCCATCAATATGAAAAACAAGATTAGCCTCGTTTATCAATAGTTTTTTCTTTGATGCAAGATATTGTAATTCGTCTAATTCATCAGGAACATTATTACTTCCAACAGTTGGATTCCAATTGGAATCATAACCTTTTATATCTGTTTTATTAAAAAGATCCAACACAGCCATTGATCCTTCACCCCCTTTTAAATACAATTTTTCATCTCCAGTAGTACTATTGGGATTATTAACAGCAGTATTATAAGCAGGGTTATTAGCATTTGACAATAAACTTACTGTGTTACCAGTAAGATTAAGCACAATGGATCTACTTACTCTGGTTGTAGTAGTGGTAGTTACCCCATTCGTCGTTGTTGTAACAACATTATCTTCTTTATAATTAATAGTAATTGTACCTGCTTTAAAATTCATCATTGCCAGACGACCTGGATTCGAACCTGATTTTTCAACTTTAAAGTATAATCCCCTGAAATACTCCTTAAAAACATCATTGGTAACCAATTTAGCAGAATTAACAGTAGAACCTGTTTTAGTAGCAACATCAATAATTCGTGCTTTGAAATAATCTTTATTCAATGCTAAACGCATAGCCGGAGGAGTTCTCGTTATCGTAGGCGTTCCATCAGTTGTTGTAGCCGGCGTTGTCACTTTAAACTCCTTATTATCAAAGAAAAACTCTGTATTTTGCGATGGAGTAGCAATACTATCATTCAACAAAGTAGGTTTCTTTAAACCATCAAATTCAGCGCCTTGGTTAGTATAGAATTTTTGAGGTTCCAAAAATGCAGCATCAGGATCTAAATCCCGCATGAAATAACCATTTTCATATACGCTCAATTTTATTTTCCCCGTTTCAGGGCCATAAATTGAGTCCAACACATAAGTATTATCACCCGATGTTGCATCAGTACTTGTTATATGACTAAAATAAGGAACAGATAAAACTACGTTATCTATTACAGGATTAGCACCAATAGTAGGATTCACAGAGGCCAAAACAACCTGCGTAGCAAAACTAGCCGTTGTAGTACCAAAAACAGCATCTTCATAAATCCCCAAAGCATTTACAGCTAAGTTATTAGACTGTACCGGGGTTACTTTTTGATTATAAGAAAGCACATCATAAGCGCTATGGTCTAAACCAAAATGATCATCACCCACTAATTCATCGCCAATAGAATTAAAATCTTTGTCACAAGATGTAAAAAAAACGACACTTATTGCTATTAGAATTATCTTAAAAAAAGAATTATTATACATATTGAAAACAAAAAAGTTTAGGTTAAAGCATTTCTTTATAGAAATTGTTATACGCATCTGCGAAAGCATCTTTCGGGACGTAAGGTAGAAAAGGTTTTCCTGAAGTTTCAATAAATTTTGTTAAACTTGAACTAAGATTTGGCGAAGCAATAATTACCGCATCCGAATGCATTACAGTTGCTTTAATAATATTTTCATAATCAGGAGTAGAAAGCATATCTACACTGTCCTGAGGTACTCCATCCAACTTCACTTTATTTAACATCTCCACGTCTAAAGTGCCATCAAAAGATTGTGCATATACCGAAGTGACAATTTTAGTCTCTGAAAACAATGCTTCATTTTTATAAAAATGCTTCATATAAACAGGTAACATAGCCGCCATCCATCCATGAACATGAATAATATCGGGTACCCAATTCAATTTTTTTACTGTCTCCACCACTCCTTTTGCAAAAAAGATAGCACGCTCATCATTATCAGGATACATTACTCCGTCTTCATCAGCAAACGTAGCTTTTCTCTTGAAATACTCATCATTATCAATAAAATATACCTGAATTCTTTCTTTAGGAATAGAAGCCACCTTAATTATCAGAGGCATATCTAAGTCATTTACTACCAAATTCATTCCGGAAAGACGAATTACTTCATGTAATTGGTGCCTTCTCTCATTTATATTCCCGTATCTTGGCATAAAAATTCTAATCTGCCCCCCTTGATCATTCACCATCTTAGGAACATCATAAGACATTAAAGAAACCTCATTTTCAGCTAAATAGGGAACCACTTCAGATGATACATATAATATCCTCTTATCTTTCATATTGTAATTTACTTAGTTAAGTTGGTAATAAAAACCACGCAAAATTACAAAATTTTATGCAGTTATTAACTAATATATTATGTTTGCACTGAATTTTAATAAAATAATCATGCCTATTTTCAATGGAAAAGCTGCTTTAATCAATTTTTTAAATTCTATTAAAACACCTGATTCCACTATTGGTTTTGTCCCAACAATGGGCGCCTTGCACCAAGGACATCTTTCATTGATGCAGCAATCACTAGCAGAAAACAACAATACCGTAGTTAGTATTTTTGTCAATCCCACTCAATTTAACAATCCTGAAGATCTAGAAAAATATCCGAGAACCCTAGAGGCTGATACTCAAAAAATAACTGATTTAGACAAAAATATAATTGTTTACGCTCCTTCGGTAGAGGATATTTACGAAGGAAAAACAATTTCACAAGAATTTGATTTTGACGGATTAGAAAATCAAATGGAAGGCAAATTCAGACCGGGTCATTTTAACGGAGTGGGAACAATTGTAAAAAGATTGTTCGAAATTGTATCTCCTACCAATGCTTATTTTGGAAAAAAAGATTTTCAACAATTGCAAATTGTCAAAAAAATGGTCAGCAAAAACCATTTAAAAGTGAACATTATCGGTTGCGAAATTTACAGAGAAACCAACGGACTGGCAATGAGTTCCAGAAACGAACGCTTATCAAAAGATGAAAGAGAAAAAGCGGCAATTATTTACCAAACCTTACTTGAAACCAAAGAAAAATTCAAAACGCAAAGCTGCAATGAAGTAAAAGAATGGGTAAAAGAAGTTTTTAATTCCAGCTCTATTTTCGACTTAGAATACTTTGAAATTGCCGACGAAGAAACGCTTATTCCTTGTATTGAGAAATCAAAAGATAAAAATTATCGCGCATTTATAGCCGTATTTGTTAATAATATCCGATTGATTGATACCATTTCATTAAAATAATTTACTTTTGCACCATGCAAATTCAAGTATTAAAATCAAAAATTCATCGGGTAAAAGTAACAGGTGCCGATTTAAATTATATTGGCAGCATTACCATCGATGAAACCTTATTAGAAGCTTCTAATATTATTGAAGGAGAAAAAGTATCTATTGTTAACATCAACAACGGAGAACGTTTTGACACTTACGCCATAAAAGGAGAAAGAAATTCCGGAGAAATCACTCTTAACGGTCCGGCGGCGAGAAAAGTACAAAGAGACGATATTATTATCATTATTTCTTACGCTACAGTCGACTTTGAAGAAGCAAAAACTTTCCAGCCGTGGATTATTTTCCCAAATGAAAATGACAATTCATTGACTTAATTAAAATTAAAAGACATCATATAATCGAAGCGTTTCTTTTTAGGAAACGCTTCTTTTTTTTCAGGACATTGGCAATTAAAATTGGTGCAATTCGTGTCTAACTTTTTAAAGCAATTCTCTATTGCTTTATAAGCTTTATTTTACTTTGACTAAAAAATAGTATCTTGCTATTCTATTTCAAAACTCCCAAATCATGAAACAAGCTCTACTCCTATTCTTTATATCGATTTCATTATTTGCTCAAAAAACCACCGAATTAATCAAATCCAACAAACTTGGAGAAACCAGAGAAATCAGCATCAGTCTGCCATCTTCTTACGAAAGCAGTCCCACTAAAAGATACCCAGTCCTATTATTATTAGACGGAGATTACTTATTCGACCCTTTCCAGGGCGCTTTAAAATACGGTGAATATTGGGACGACTTACCCGAAATGATCATTATAGGAATCAACCAAAAAAACAGCCGTATGAACGACTGCGCTTTTGACCCGGCAGAAGGCACGCCAACCAAAAGGTCAGCTGCTTTTTACAATTTCATTGGCGAAGAACTCGTGCCTTTTATAGACAAAAAATACCGCACAGCTCCTTTCAGAATTATTGCCGGACATGATACCACAGCAGGATTTTTAAATTTCTTTCTGTACAAAGAAAACTCTTTTTTTAACGCCTATATTTCGCTCAGTCCCGAACTCGCTCCCGGCATGGAAACTCAAATTGCAACAGGTTTAAACAACACCAAAAAACCTCTATTCTATTATCAGTCCTCTGCTGATGGCGATATCAAACAATTACGCGAACCCATAGAAAGCCTGGATAGCAGCATAAAATCAGTAACAAATCCGCTAGTAAATTACCAATACAACAAATTCAACAACGCTTCACATTATTCCTTAGTATTGTTTTCAATACCGAATGCTTTGTACCAAATTTTTGACAGCTACAAACCAATTTCTTCAACTGAATTTAGCGAAAAAATTGTCGTTTTACCCTCTGGATATGTTGATTATCTGACTAAGAAATACCAAACCACAACCGAAAAACTAGGTTTAAATATTCCTGTTCGAATCAATGATTTCAAAGCAATTGAAGCTGCTATTTTAAAAAACAAAGCTTATGATGAATTAGAGAAATTAGCACAAATAGCCAGTAAAAATTACCCAAAATCAATGCTTGCCGATTACGAATTAGGTTTGATGTATGAAAAAACAGGCGATGCTAAAAAAGCTGCCGCCAAATACCAACGCGCATCACAATTAGATGAAATTGGCGATTTGACCAAAGAAATGATGTACAATAAGTACGATGATATGAAAAGCCTAACTGTTAAAAAATAATGTCAAAAGTTAAAACCTCTTTTTTCTGCCAGAGCTGCGGAACGGCTTATGCTAAATGGCAAGGCCAATGCAACGCCTGCAAAGAATGGAACACCATTGCCGAAGAAATCATTCAAAAACAAGATAAAGTAGCCTGGAAAAGCGAGCCATCACCAAGCAATAGAGCTCCAAAACCTTTAAGAATAACCGAAATTGATTCGACCGAAGAAATCCGAATGGACACTACTGACGCCGAATTGAATCGTGTTTTAGGTGGCGGAATTGTTCCCGGTTCTTTAATTCTTTTAGGCGGCGAACCCGGAATTGGAAAAAGCACGCTCTTATTGCAAATTTCCTTAAAACTACCTTATAAAACCTTATATGTTTCGGGCGAAGAGAGTCAGAAACAAATAAAAATGCGTGCCGAAAGAATTACGCCAAGCAGTGACAATTGCTACATTCTGACGGAAACCAAAACCCAAAACATCTTCAAACAAATTGAAGCCATTGAACCCGAAATCGTGATTATCGATTCTATTCAAACCCTTCATACCGATTATATCGAATCGACTGCGGGAAGCATTTCCCAAATCAGGGAAACTACTGCCGAACTGATTAAGTTTGCTAAAGAGACCAATATTCCCGTAATTCTTATTGGTCACATTACCAAAGACGGAAATATTGCAGGACCAAAAATCCTGGAACACATGGTGGATACCGTGTTGCAATTTGAAGGCGACCGAAACCATGTATACCGTATTTTACGCTCACATAAAAACCGTTTTGGTTCTACTGCCGAAATCGGAATTTACGAAATGCTGGGCAGTGGTTTACGAGAAGTTTCAAATCCATCGGAAATATTAATTTCGCACAAAGACGAGGAATTATCAGGAACAGCCATTGCCACTACACTCGAAGGCATGCGCCCGTTGATGATTGAAATCCAATCCCTAGTAAGTACGGCCGTTTACGGAACACCGCAACGCAGCACCACAGGTTATAATGCCAAAAGATTAAACATGATTTTGGCGGTTTTAGAAAAAAGGGCGGGTTTCAGGCTTGGTGCCAAAGACGTTTTCCTCAACGTAACCGGAGGAATATCCGTTGATGATCCTGCGATAGATTTGGCCGTAGTAGCCGCCATTTTATCATCGAATGAAGACATTCCCGTAAATAAAGATTTTTGCTTTGCGGGTGAAGTTGGTTTATCAGGTGAAATTCGCCCTGTAAACCGAGTAGACCAACGCATTCAGGAAGCCGAAAAACTGGGATTCTCAACTATTTTCGTATCCAAATACAATAAAATCGCCTTGAAAAATACAGGAATTAAAATCGAATTAGTCGCTAAAATAGAAGATGTAGCGAGTATGCTTTTTGGATAATCCCTTATTATCATATAGCAAACCCGACAGGTTTTATCCCGAGGCTTCGGGACTGTCGGGTTTGATTATAAAAAAACTCAAATTAAATTTTAAATACCCATCCAGTTTTTAATCAACTCATTATAACTTCTGCCGGAAGTAATTGTAGTTTTCTTTTGATTATCCAAAGTAATAACAAAACGAGAATTAAAATACTTTTGAACTTCAACTACATAATTCTTATTTAGAATAACTGAGCGATGTACCCGCATAAAACAATCAGGAAGCTTTAATTCTAATTGTGATAAAGATTGTTCAATCAAGTGATTTTCTTTGTTGGTATAAACGGTAACATATTTTTCATCAGCTTCAAAATGAGTTACTTCATACAGTTTTATAAAAATGAGCTTATCTCCTTTTTTAACCGTTATCGAAGTCATCTTTTTTTCTTCTTTTTGCTCATAAAAAGCCTTCAAAACCGACTTAATGGTTGCCGTAGAAAGATTGTTTTTAAAACTACTAAGTTTTTCTACCGTTTGTTGCAAACGTTCTAATCTTACCGGTTTCAATAAGTAATCAATACTATTGGTCTCAAAAGCTTTCAAAGAATAGTGATCGTAAGCCGTACAGAAAATTACGATGGGTATTTTATCCAAACGCTCTAATAATTCAAAACCATTCCATCCCGGCATTTCAATGTCTAAAAAAATAACATCGGGCTGTAACTGATTGATTTTTTCTACGGCTTCTATTCCGTTTTTAGCGTCATCAACTACCCGAAAAGTTTCAGGAAAATGTTCTAATAATTTTTGCAAACGTGCTCTTGCTGGCGGTTCGTCGTCTATAATTAAGGTGGCGTAGGCTTGACTTTTCATTACATCATATTGTTTATCTGAATCATAATTTCTTTTTGTGGCTGATTATGCCAACTCATTTCTGCCTTGTCACCGTAACTGAATTGTAACAAATCATAAACCGTTTGCAAACCATGACCACTTACCAATCCTTCCGGGAAATCAGAACCGTTATCTTGTACTGAAATCAAAATACCATTATCTTTCTTACTTACTTTCAGCAATATTTTTCCATGTCCTTCGATTTTTGAAATGCCGTGCTTGATAGCATTCTCAACCAAAGGTTGCAAAATAAACCTCGGAATTTCAACCTCTAGTAAGTCATAATCAACATCAATAGAAAACACCAAACGGTCTCCAAAACGAATTTGTTCAATTTCTAAATAATTCTTAACCAAATTCAATTCATCTCCCAAAGTATTTACTTTCTTTCCTTTTCGGTTAATACTATGTCGAAATAAATCCGACAAGGACAAAGCCATTTTCTCCGTTTTATCAGCATCCGTATGCGCTAAACTGGCTATAGAATTCAATGCATTGTATAAAAAGTGGGGATTAATTTGCGATTGCAATACTTTGACTTCAGCTTCAGACTTGGCTTCTCTCAAACGACTCAATTCTATATCTTTTTCCTTAACCAACGATGCTGAGAAATGGTTTAAATACAACAATAGTCCTCTGCCAATTGACAATCCTAG
>Ga0308158_10005088_pt1 | contig 10878 bp, 11 predicted proteins | sample PhyBR2_FD_201038 | JGI IMG/M metagenome (GOLD analysis project Ga0308158, IMG submission 201038) | Phyllosphere microbial communities from UC Gill Tract Community Farm, Albany, California, United States - DLSLB.R2 | ecosystem: Host-associated > Plants > Phyllosphere > Unclassified | place: USA...
GATCGTGGCTGTGATCCTCATGGTGGTCGGATGGTTTGCCTGCAGGAACCGCATCCAGACCATCGCAGAAACACGGGACGGCTTCACCGGCGCGGCTGCAACGATACCCAGCCCGCACCACCAGAAGCCATAACCTCTCCCTGCGCCGTTTAGCGGGATGCCTCCCCCCTGTGCCCAGCGTCGGGTGACCGGATGGAAGCCACGACTCTCAAACTGACGCCCGGTTTCGGCCCTTGGATGATGGGCCGAAACCGGGCGTCCAACAGACCTAGTCGTCGCCTACAAAGGAGCGCGGGTTTCCTGCCGGTAACAAGCTAAAAACTCCAGCCGGATCATTTGCCATCACGAAGGACAACAGATGAAGCTCGAAAATTACAGTCAGTGGAGTGCCCTAATCGGCGCACGAGTGGAAATCCGCAAAAGAGGCGTCGTCATCAGGAACGGCACTGTTGATGACGCGACGGACGATTCCTCCGTTCTTTGGATTGCGGCCGAGGGCGTCCAGCCGCGAACTATGTACGAGGCAGCCCTGGGCTACCGAGCCTGGGTCAAACCCCAAGAGCTAGAGGGGACCACCTGCTTCCGATACCGGATGACAACGGCTCATCTCTATCCGCTCAACGCACCCATCCCCAGTAGCTGCCGGTGAGCCGCATTCATGGGTAAGTCCCCCCTAGGCTGCAAGCACCATCGGGTAGAAATGGTGACAAACGCAGCATTGTGGGTAGCCGGACTCAGTAAGTACACGATGTCCCCTAGTTGGCTACCGCCTGAGGTCCAGCCAGGGCGTTCAATGGAGTGACCTTGTGCTCTGCCCAACGCCATACCTGGGGCCGGACTTTGAGTCGCCCGTGAAACCTGCCGGTGGCTGTGCAGGCTGGCTCCACATCATTGACCAGTCCGAGCAGCCATGCAAGCGCATGGATTCAAACAGCTCATTTAATCCCGGTTCATAACCCTGCCGAACCCACCAACCCTGTCGGGCTCAGTACATCCCAACCTGACATATGGCGTCTTTGCACCATGGTCCTCAAACCCGTCAACTCACCCGCTCGGCGCAGTACTTCGCCCAGACCAGGGGCTAAACGAGGTATCTCATGTGGCGCTTGCCTTCGCGTTACTTAGTCATCTTCAGCGAGGCTTCTCATTGCTTTCCACCCGTGGGTCACTCCACCGCCGGCACGCAGGGCGGTAGCGACCATGACGGTCTCCGCGATGTCGGTTTTGGAGGCTCCTGCGCTGACGGCGCGCTTGGTGTGGTCCTCGATGCAGAACGAGCATTGCGTGGTGACCGCGACACCGACTGCGATGAGTTCCCGGACAAGGGGGTCAAGGCCACCGGTCTTCTTGCCGAAAACCGCCTTGTCGAACGCGAAGAACGCGGAGACCATCTCCGGCGCGCTCTCCTTCAGATCCTTCATGTACTGGGCATCTGCCTGGTGATCATGCATTATTTAGCCTTTCGTTGCGTGGCGGTACTGCTATTGCTGGTGTTACTGACGGTGACCATGAGGAGACGATGAGTTCGGCGGCGGCACGGATGGACTCGGCTGCTGTCGGGACACCGAGTCATGGTGGGGGAAGGATGCTGACGCCGCGATTGGCTTGGGCTCGAATGACCAACGTGCCCGCCCCTGATACGGGCGGGCCTCCCTGCGGCTAGTGGCTCGGTTGGTCGATCGCAGCCACAGCGGGCTTGGGATCGGCTTGTGCCGGTGGTTTGGCGGGCAGGGTGGTGGCGGCCAGTAGTGCGGCAGCTGCGAGCATGCCGGCGGCAACGGCGAGTGCACTACCGTACCCGGCGACCAGTTGAGTTGCCGCTGTTGCGCCGGGTTCGGACGTCCCGGTGACGGTTGCGGCGATGCCGGCCAGAACCGCCAATCCCAGGGCCACCCCGATCTGCTGCGCGGAGTTGAGCAGTGCGGAAGCAATGCCGGCCTCGTCCGATGCCGTGTTGTGGACCGCGGCCTGGGTCAGGGCGATAACGCCGAGGCCGAACCCCAGGGCGAGGAAGAACATGGCCGGGGCAAGGTGCAGCCAGTAGCTCGTGTCCACCTGGATGAAGGAGAACCAGAAGGCCGCCGCGGCGCTGAGCAGAGCGCCCCCCGATGCGATAACCCGCGGAGCCACCTTGTTAAGAAGTTTGGGAGCGCCGCCGGCCCCGACGACTATCCCGGCAGCGAAAGGAAGCCAGCCCACGCCGGTCTGCAAGGGGCTGTAGTGCTGTACCTGCTGGAGGTAAAGGGTGACCACATAGAAGGTGCCCATGGGCCCGACGGCCAGCAACAGCATGGACGCGTAGGCGCCGGCGCGGCCGCGGTCCCGGAACAAGCCCAGCGGAACCAGCGGTGTGCGGCTGCGGGCTTGCGTCGCGATGAACGCTGCGAGCAGCACCAGTGCCGCGCCGGTGAGCCCCAGCCCGATCAGGTCGGTGAAGCCATCCTCACCAAAGCGGGTGATGGCATACACCAGGGCCACCATGCCGCCGGTTCCCAGCACTGCGCCCCTGATGTCAAGGCTGCCCGGGTGACGGTCGGCTTCAACAAGCGTGCGGCTACCGAGCAGCACCAGGATCCCGATGGGCATGTTGATGAAGAAGGATGTAGGCGTTCACGATCCACGGCAGATGCACGGCGTCGATCCCGAGTTCCTGCTGGATCCTCGGCAAAGCAATATTAACGATGGAGTCATCCAGCACCAGCATCAGCTGCGCGGCGGCTATCACCAGCAGCGGTATCAAACCACGCCGCTTTACTGTTTTTTCTGTCACAACAATTCCTTTAAAAATTAGGTGGCCAGGGCGGGGCCCGCAGTGACGTTCGACTGCTCACGCAATCACGCCTGGGCCCCACTGCCTGGCCGCTACCGGCCACGGGAAATGACTGCATGGCGCAGCGTTTCGGCCGCTCAAGTCATCGGGCAAAAGGGAAACCGCGATTTCCGCGCGGTTGGCTGCAGGGAACCTGCGGCGGACTACCGGCCTCAGTTGCTGATAACCGAGTAACCGGCGGAAGTGACGGCCTCACGGACAGCCACGCCGTTGACTTGACCGCTGACAACCAGACGGGAACGGCCGCCGGGAACGAGCTCAACGGAGGCATATTCCACTCCCTCGAGCGCCGAGACAGCCTTCTCAACAGTCTGGACACAGTGCCCGCAGGTCAGGCCTTCAACAGCGAACTCAACGTCGCCAGTGCCAACACGCGGGGAGGAGGGTTCAGATGAGCAGCAGCCGCACCCTCCAGCCGACGAGGCGAGAGGCAGCTCAATGAGTTTTTCAGATTCAAACACGCCAGTTTCCATTCCTTGACGAAGCATCAATGGGTGCTGGGGATGACGGCTGTAAGGGCGGGCACAGAACACCGGCCGGGACACACCATGTCACTGACAACAGCTCCAACATACCCCCAGGGGGTATCGGAAGACAAGTGCGGATAAACCAGTCAGCTGGAGACCTCCGACGAAGCGCTCCAAAGGTCTCGTAGCGCGCGTCGCAATGTAGGGTCTTTCGCCAAGGTTCGCGCTGCTCATGGCCCAAGGTCATGCCTTAGGCGGCGTGCGATTCTCATCTTGTTCATCGGCTGTTGTGCGACGGGGACGCCGCCCTCGTCTATAGGGCCTGCACGTCCAGCTTGGGCACACCCCAACCTGACGTCAGGGCAGCCGTTATATAGCGTCAGAATAGAATCTAAAAGTGCGTTCTCGTGCAGGCCTAGGAGCGGGTTCAAGAACCCAACCTGACGTCTCATCGCCAGTGACCCGAAGTCGTGCGGCGCCTCCATCGATAAGTGCTTGGCCGCACCCAGCAGCAGTCCCATACACGGACGAAGGGCCCCTACTGGCGCCTTTGAGGATGAAATAATTCCTATCATCCGTGGGAACCTAGTGCTTCACCTTGACGGTCCGATAGCCTCACATTATGGATACAGGGGATATCTTTCCTGGCTCCCGGTGCGAATGTGACCGGGGAATCCTAACTATGCCTCAACTTGGCGCGAGTGCAGCGTCCTGACATGGATGGAGAAGGCCCCGACGATCTTCGGGGTTCGCCAGAGGCTGACGGAGTGCACGCTGTCGGGGAGGATGTCCTTGATAGGCTCAAAGATGCCTTGGCTGCCGCAGAAAGCAGCCCTTCTATCCCTCACGTCGTAGTGCTATATGGAGAGTCAGGACGCGGGAAGACGTATTGGGTCCAGCGTTTTTTTGATGACTTAGCCATTGCCAAGCCTGGATACTGGACGCCGGATCTGACCCCTGAATGGCCTCCACAATTAGTAACGAAGGTGAATCGCGAACGTAAGCAGATCATCCCCACCGTCGTGAGTCCCACTGCAGAACCAGGGTTTTATTGGGTCGGTGCTGGCGCAAGTCCTCCCGAAGGGGCCATTCAAGTAGAAATGGCGTCCAGCATTTCCGAACAACTGGCCGGGCAATTTGGCGCCATCTCCAACTTGGCAGCTAGGCAAAAGAGCTTGAAATCGGAAGTCCTAGACATTGCTCTCGACTTCGCCATCGAAGCGCTCGCTCCGCCCGTAGGTCTTGCCAAGACAATCTGGCAGCATGCAGGAAAGGTAGCTGGCCTCGCGGCTTCGAGGTCAGGGCTCTCTGAGGCACCAACCCGGGCTCGTCGGCGTGCAGCGCATGAGGCATTTCGGCTCGCCTCTCGCGTGAAGCCCGCGCCGCTAATTGTCGCCTTAGATGATGCGCCTGCAGCAACTGAGGAATCCCTTTATCTACTGTCAGGATTAATTTCAGCAGACTCTGGCGGATCGACATTTGAAGAACTTATGGACGATTCGCCTAGAAGAGAGCGATTCCTCCCAACTGTATGGGAAGGAGGCCTTCCTGGTCCCCTGCTTTTCTTGTGTACTGCATGGGAGCATCGGCTGCGAGGAGACTATGACGACGCGTTCCTTACATGGCTCGACGAACTTGCCAACCTGGGTGCCGTGATCGAATGGATTGAGTGTAAGCAGTTTTCTGTAGAAGTTGCCTCCAAATTGCTGGAGTATGCCCACGTAGATCCTGATAGTTCGAGGCGAGTAAAAGTTTTGCAGCACTTACGCGCTACCGCTCGATCTGAAGCCTCAATAAACCCACTAGTCCTTATGAGCGCCATAGGGCAGATCAATGAAGGAAAGCACGCAATGGGGCATGCGTGGCAGCTCGATGACGAGGCGATTGCAGCACTGCCCAACGTGCCCGAGCAACACACGCAAGACCGACTTGCAGCGTTGAAAAAAGCTTCGGCGGATGGACCGAAGGCGCACCTGATCCTTTCCCTTGCCTCCCATTACGCACCGCAGGTGCCTGTCAAGCTCGTTCGCTTAATCGGTGCTCACTTATCCGACGGAACCTCGAACGACGCTGCTCGCTTAATTTCAGACCACTACTTATGGTTATGGCCGGAACTCATAGTTCCTGACGACCGCCTAGACATTTCCGAATCAGCTGATATAGATCCGGATGTTCAGCGTTACCTTCAACAAAAGCCTTTGCGGAGTGCGGAGTTACGCATATTAATAACGTCTTGCGAGTACTTTTTGGAGTGGTGCATAAATGTCGGACTCGTTGGTAATTTGAAAGCAGGCCAAGTTGGGTCAATCACCTTTAGTCCTCTTATGCAAGCTGCCCGTATTGTTCGCGGTGCAGCTGGCCTTGGGCGATCCGATGCGCGGGCAATCGCCTCGGCACTTATCAATCGTAACGACGATATTCCGACTCAGGCATCAGTTGCTTGCAGAGGTTTCGGATACGCCCTCGGAGCTTCGTGGGAGTTGGACGATGATGAAATATTGGAAGCCGTTAAGCATTATGGCGACTCGGGAGTTTCAGTACTAATTGCGAGACGCCGTATGCGAAACCTCACCAATGTTGGCGGCGAGTGCGAAAAGTTCCTTTTCCGGTTCGCGTCGGAACACGAATCGCTATTGATGGATTTAGCAAAAGCGTTGCAAGCACGAGGAGAGATTGATCAAAGTATTGAAGTACTTGAAAAACTTACCTCCTCTAGTCCGGAGGCGGTGCTGCTGCTTGCGGGTGTTCTTCAAAAGAAAGGAGACAAGGTCCGAGCGCAACAAGTTCTCCGAAGCGGAGCGAGCCTTTTTGCCGTGGTCGCCGTTCGTTTGGCTAAGCAACTCAGTCAGAAAGGTCAGCTTCAGGAGGCCATTGACGTCCTAGCACCTTATTCCGATGTAGACCAACCGGCCGCTCTGCTGCTAGCGGATCTATATATACAGGAAGACCGGCAGGGGCGGGCCTTTGAGGTACTGCAACTCGGAAGGAACCGCTTCCCGCTTGTAGCAATCCGCTTGGCCCGCCTGCTTCGTGAAACCGGTCACTCGGAGGACGCAATCCAGGTGCTCAGCCCGTACATCGAGGTTGAACAGCAGGCCGCACCGTTGCAGGCAGAACTTCTCCTGGAGAACCACAAGCCGGAAGAAGCTCTCTCGGTTCTTCGAACCGCTGCACAGAGGCTGCCTGAGACATCCTTAAAGCTTGCCCGCGTCTTGATACAGCTAGGGCGACCGAAAGATGCTCGGGACGCGCTCGAGCCCTATGTCGACAGCCTACAAGATGCGGCCGTTCTTTACGGGCAAATCGAGATTGGGTTGGGAAGAACAGAGCAGGCCGTCAAACGGCTACAGCAAATCGCATCCCGAGAACGCAATGTCTCAGTCGCGTTAGCAAGAATCGTCAAATGGTCCGATCCTGAGCTGTCAACCGCACTACTTGAGCCGTGGGCCAAAACCGATGGGGAAGCAGCGGCCATGATGATTCGGTTGTTACTTCGTACCGGGCGCGTTGCCTCCGCTGTAGATTACCTCAAAGGTGTTTCAAGGGGTGATGTACAGGGGGGCCTAGCAATCGCTATAGAACTTGTATCCGGAAACAACGTAAAGGCTTCCTCGCTCTTAGAGCAGTCGCGCGGCGCAAGTAATTTTTTTCTACTAAACACCGTGGTTGCAAATCTTGTGGACTGCGAAAGACTAGACCTCCTGAAATGGTTGCTGAATTCGGCCGGAACTGAATTGTGTCATCGTGTCTTGGCTAGCTACGTGGTGACTTACGGGCTGCGTTTGCATGCAAAAGGCGAAATACCAGACCTTGAGAATATCGTTTTGGCCCTATGGAATGATGCGGACGCACTGCGCGGCTCTGCCGTTTTGGAGGAGATCCTCTGGGGGTGGATCCGCGACGATGATTCGGTCGATCCCCCGCTGAAAGATTTTAGTGCTCTCTCTATTTTCCAGACACTGCTTTACATTTGCCCTACTTTGCCTGCCCGCCTCAAGAAGATTGCTTTGCACAAGTTTAAGGACATAGCGCAGGGCTTCAGCAACATCTATAACCTCGTTTTGTCGTCTTCGCCCTTTTCGCCGGTTGCTGAAGAGATACTGGGCGATGTCATGGCACCTTTGATGTGGAGCGGTGGGTACCAAATGGATACCGAAGACTGAACCGGAGCCGGCCTTCATGCCACTCAATCCCAAAGTGCATCATTCTGATGGCATGGTTGGCTGCGTGGGCATACTTTGGAGCCGTAGTGGCTGAACTGGTCCGGCAGGCCCGCCCAGCGGACCACGTTCGCCAGCTCATCGAGGGCGAACAGGGCAGGTTTGGGCAGGCGGCCGCTGCGAAACCTGTAGGTTTGCTCAAAATTGCCGCTAGGTTCTAGTGGCGGTTACAGTTCCGGTTACACTTCTAGTTACCTACTAGGAGGGGAATCATGACCTACGCAAACCGAGAGGTTTTCGTCGACGCTCCCTTGGCAATCGTCACTGCCGAGGTCCAGCTCAACTACGAGCCTCGCATCAACGACGAAGCGATCAGAGCGAAATTTGCCGAAGAAATCCGCTCGCAGTTGCCTGTACTCGAGCGACAGGTAGTAAACGCCTTTACACTTCAACCCAATGAGGTCCTACAGCAGGATTCGATTCAGCAGATCAGAGCCACGTCGCTCGACAAGCGAGTAACGGTTACTCTCCATCAAACTTCCTTGAGTGTATCGATGGATGGGCGTGCCTACTCGGGCTTTAATTCCTTTACGCCCTTCTTCGACGCCGCGTTAGCCGCCCTGGAAAAAACCCTAGATTCTGTTGTGGTGAAGAGGGTTGGGCTTCGATACATCGACGAAATCCGTGTGGACACTCCACCCGAACACACAGGGGGATGGTCACCGTGGATCAACGAAGCGCTGCTTGCTCCCGTCATGGCCTATGGGGATTCGCAGGCTGAAGTACTGAGGGGGAACGTACTGTACAACCCTGGAGACGACCGTAAGGTGATCTTCAACTGGGGGGAATTCATTGGTTCTAGTGTCGTCGGCCCAGACGTTCCCTTCCACGACGCAACACTCGCTCCCTCAAAGCTCTTCCTTCTAGATGTAGACAGCGCATGGGAACCGAAAGACTTTGTTCTCCTTGACCAGGGGCACATCAGTAAGATTATCGATAGGCTCCATGATCCCATTGGTGAGATTTTCCAGTGGTCGATCACGGAGCAGGCAAGAGAACTTTTCAGGGGGAACAGTGGCAGCAACGGCGCATGAACTAGCTTCGAAAAAGATTTTTCTAAGTGGTTCTTCAACTTCTAGCGAATCTTTGGCAGATCTGCTGATCACTTTTACCCAGGGGACATCGGATGCCCTTATCGACGTTCAATGGCGCCAAAAACGTCAGCTGAACCGCGCTCAGGCCTCCACACTTCGTGCAGATCACCGCAAGTCTTTCACCGAATCGATAGAGGTACATGCTCGCGAGCTTCTGAGGCAGCCGCTGTCGACCGTGCTCGAAGAACTGGCTGCAACATGGGGTGTCGCTTGGGCTGATGTGGCTCGAATGGTGGGCGTCAGTGTCCCGGCCCTGCGTAAGTGGAGGACAAGCGGAGGTGCGGCCGCAGATAACATGCGGCGGTTGGCTGAATTGACCGCCTTTTTCCGACTACTCAAGGAAGTCGGTGTCGAGGAACCGGCCAGTTGGATTTCTATTCCATGCGTGAGTGGGTACACCGTTACGCCCAGACATCTTTACAAGCCAGGGAGTGCTGCTGCACTGATTGACCTGGCGACTGCATCTATTTCGCCGGAGGAAGTCCTGAACGAGCTACATCCATCCTGGAAAACGGATTTTGCCACTGATTTCGAAGTGGTTGTCGCAGAGGACGGAGCGCCTGCCATCGTGGCGAAGAATCTAGGCAATGGCTGATCGTCTCGAACCACTGCTGTCGCCTGAAGAACTCTTCGATTATAGGCAGTGCTCAGAAGGCGGCGTGCCATTTTGGCTTCCGTATTCTCAAGGTGACGTTTTTGAGCAGGTTGTCATGCCCGGCATCGAGAATGACGAGCCCGGGTTAGCCATGCTGTTCATGCATCCGTGCACCATGCGCGAGGGTGCAAGACTTCGAGAAGCCGTGACAGCCGTGCGGGTCACATTCAATGATTCGCGGGTTCTTCCCAAACCCGGAACTTGGGCTAACCGCAACAAATTAATGCCGCTGCCCGATTTATTCGGTAATGGTGAATCCACTTATGTGGCTGACTTCATGCTCCTAGGAACTGTCCAATCTGCTTCTCTCGATCGCGCCCGCCGCGTGTCTCAGCTATCCGCTGAGGGCAGGCTGATCCTCCAGCAACGCCTCATCTTTCACCTCACCCGACATGCCCCATCGGTGGACGTGCTTCAAGAGGCAAGCCACAGCCTGGAGCTTGAATTGCAGGCCCAGACAGATTGGATGGAGGAAGCAAACAAGCGTGGGTTGATTGGTTCGTCTGAGGACGTGGACGAGCAGGAAGTGGTTTTCGACGAATACATGAGCGCACCCATGGACTCAACCGGATCCGAGGCCGAAGCTCGGCCTGAGTCTCGCCGCACCCTTCTGGCTCACCCACGAGAAGCTCCGATGGTTGTTCGAGACGTGCAACGGAAGATAAAGACGCTCTGATATAGATACTGCCGCAGGTGGTGGTGACATCATTCGAAGCAAACCGCCCGGGCACACGAAAGGCTACGCCCGACTGATGACTATGCATTCAGTCGGGCGTAGCCTTTCCGCGGTCAGCATTATTACTCCCCTGGAGGGTCGCAAGCTAGGCGCCAGAGCGAACAGTTCCCCTGCCCACAGCCGGGGACAATCCTGATGGGTAATCCACCGCTACTGCTGCTGAGGGAGCTTTCCCGGTGGCTCCCGATTCCAGCCGTGGATAACCCGGATTGACCCCAACTGTGGACAGCCCGCGTGGTCACCTTGGGCGTTGGCTAGCGGAACCCGTTAGAACAGTCCTGGGGGCGGCTCCTCGCAGGGCAGGGGGGCGAGTTTGGCGCGGTGGCCGTCGTCCGGGGTGCAGCCCTTGAACGGCCCGTCAGTGGAGAGCAGTACGGACATGTGGTGGTCTGCGTGGTCACGCCACCACACGCTCATGCCCGTGGTGCCGTCCAGGCGCAGGAACTCCCAGGCCCGCCAGAGCGCTTCGAGGCGGCTGATGGCTTCGGCGTGCTTCCACCACTGCGGGCACCAGGTCACGCCGCCTTGGACGTTGAGTTGCCGGCGGTAGCTGGTGGCCAGCTTGCCGCTGACGAATTCAGCCACGTTCGGGTAGAACAGCTCAGGGGCGTCCGAGTCCTCCTCGGCCGGCTCCGTGGCTGCTGCAGTGTCCTCCAGTTCGTCGTCCCACTCCCCCAGGCTCTCACTCATTGGAGGCACCCGCAGTGATCCATCGGCTGGCGGGCGCGGCCGTCGGCCTGTTGGCCGGGTCGTGTGCGGCGATGGAGGCCCGCACCGCGTCGGCTTGCGGACCGCTCATCCAAGGCACGGTCTCCAGAAGCGCCGCGGGGGCGCCGGAGGCGAACATGATGGCCCGGCCGCGGGGGAACGCGGCCA
>Ga0308158_10005089_pt1 | contig 10877 bp, 19 predicted proteins | sample PhyBR2_FD_201038 | JGI IMG/M metagenome (GOLD analysis project Ga0308158, IMG submission 201038) | Phyllosphere microbial communities from UC Gill Tract Community Farm, Albany, California, United States - DLSLB.R2 | ecosystem: Host-associated > Plants > Phyllosphere > Unclassified | place: USA...
ATCGTCACAACCCCTCCACGCACCCTGGGATAGGCTTTCGGCGGAGTTCAAAATTCAACAAAGGGAGAGATTCGTGGCGGGAAGCGCGGTCTATGGCAAGGGCTACCACGCAGGCAAGCAGGATGCCCGTACAGAGGACCTGATCGCCGCGGGGGTCTTGGCGGCTGCAGGTCTGGTCATTGCAGGTGGCGTCAAGGTTTACCGGAAAGTCAAAGAGGCCCACGCAACCCGGCTGGAACAGCGGCTGAAGGACATCGACGACGGAGGTAACTCCGAAGATTCCGGCCAGCAGTAAACCACGGACACAAAAAAGAGACCCCACCGCCGGAGCACGCGCTCTGACGGTGGGGTCTTCTTCAGGCGAACGTCCTGTCCGCAGCGAAGTGCTCGTGCACGGCCTCGCGGGCGGCGGGGTATTCGTCGTAGGGATCCGGGTAAGCAGCATCGAACCGGGCAGCGGTGGTGATGCCCTGGAATCGGAGCAATTCCAGGAGATCCGGCAGGTCCTGTGCACGGCCGGAGAACTCCGCGGTGTCCGCGGCGATGATCTTGGCGCGGGTCAGCGTGGGGACACTGGCCAGCTGAAGCCTGATGCACTCGTACGCTGTGTCGTCGTCGATCCAGCGCGCCTGGTATATCGAGGCCACGAGCTCAGCGTCGTCACCGTCCATCACGTTGTCGTTGTTGATCCAGTCGCGCTCCAGGTTCATTTCGTCGGCCACCTCATGGATTGCCGCCATGACCTCTGGCGCGAAATCGCCGGTGACGCTGTCGATGTCGACGGTGAATGCCCGGTCCGCAGCACGGATGCCGTACTTCATGAGCGCGAAGCCGCCGATCGCACGGATCTGCACCGGGGCGTTCAGCCCCAGGCGCTTCAGCTTTCCGTCGAGCACCTCGAGCGCCCGCTCCAGCTGGGCCAGGCTGCACTTCTGGTCGTCGTGGCTCATCGTGCTGCTCCTTCTGGTCAGGAAAGAGCGGGTGTCTCCTTCGAGTCCAGATCCGGATCGGCTGTGCCGATCTGACGAGCCGCCAGGAAAGAGACGAGCCCGGCACCAGGGGCTCTCCCCCGTGCCGGGCTCTGTTCAGGCTCAGTGCATGCGTTCGATGCGCGTGGATCCGGACCCGTCCTGCAGGCCGGTGGCGCAGTCGTACCTGAAGCCGTTGGGCAGGCGGACCAGCGTGTGCGCCTCACGTCCTGGCCAGTTGCCGGCAGCTGCGATCGCGGGTACCGCCCGGCGGTCCATCACGCAGCTCACCCCCAGCTCCTCCACGACCTGCGGGTCGCGGACGTACTTCGCGGTGGAGCCATTGCGGGGATCGCACGGGACCTGCTTCATCCAGGCGGGGTGGTCGAGGACCCTCTTGACGAGGACCTTGTCGCCGACCTGGAGTTCGTCCAGCTCAGAGGGTGCTGTAGGGATGGGCATGTGGTTCTCCTGGTTCGTAGTCTGTAAGTGCAGCAGCTCAGCCGCGGCCGATGGAGGAGCACTGTGAGTGCGCACCGGCTTGCAGTGCCACGGCGTTGTCAGCCGCCGTGCGGTACTCGGGGATCCGCTGGGGCTCCGGCTCGCCCTTGGGGAACCAGGGCATGGCGTAGCCGTCGGTGACCTGCTGTCGCGCGGCATCGTTGTGGGCCGGTGTGATGACGTAGGCGAGAGAACGGCCATAACGGTCAGTTCTGTCTGCCCCGGGGTCGTACTCGATGGTCACTGGCATGCCCTGCGGCAGGATGCCGCCAAGATGATCAGTGGCGGCCCTAGCGCCGCACTCGGGCTCGGCATCCTTGTGATAGTTCATTTCGGGCGCGTCGATGCCCAGGAGCCTGACTGTGTGCTCGGGGATCCCGATATGCTTGTCGGTCGCCTCGAGCAGGCCGGCCACCGGCAGCACGGCGACGGTGTCGCCGTCGATGACACGGATGACTTTGGTCTCCACGCTCGCCGGTTTGCCAGAGGACACCTGTCCCGGGTCCTGGGCTGCCGCAATGCTGGTGGACGGCGTACCCGGGACGCCGGGGGCCTTCGGCAGGTCCTCGCAGCCGGTCAGCGTGACGATACAGAGCACGGCGGCGATGAGGCCGCCGAAGACAGATCCGGAGGGGGTGCGCTTCATGGTGGGGTTTCCTTGCTGGAGTGGTCGTCGGGCGCTCTGGCCGGGGTGGCAGGCGTGCTTCTCCACGGGCACGCCCGAGCCAGCTGTGCTGGCTGTTCCGGAAAGAGAAAGACAGGACCCCCGGCCCTGAGCGATGCGCTCGGTGCCAGGGGTCCAGTGAGAGAGATCAGTTGCCTGCCGCGACGGATCCGGAGTCGATGGGTTCGACGATGAAGACGCCGTCGGGCTCGCCCGTGAGCTCAGCAGCGAGCCGGCTCAGTGACTGGGCGTGGTCGAGCCTGATACCGGCCCAGACACGCCGGCCAGCGTCGAAGTGCTCTGCGGCTTTCCTGGTCTCCTGTTCGGCACCGAGCGAGGCGATGTGTGCGAGCTTGCGGCGCACGTCCGGGCTGAGCTCGCGGATCAATGCGCTGCGTCCCTTGTGCGTCATGCCGAGCAGCATGCCGTTGCTGATGGGTCCGGTGTACATGGCGGTTTCCTTGCTGGTCAGGGTTGTTCCGGTCCGCGGGCGACGAGCACGAGGCGCGAGCCGCGGACGAGGTGGGCCTCACCGCCGACGGTGAGGATGTGGACAGTGCTGCCCACCGAAGGCCGCACCTGCTCGACGACGGCTGTGCCGCCATCCAGATCAGGGTTCAGGTCGCGCAGCGCGACCCGGTCGCCCCGGCGCAGCATCCGGGCGCTCTTGCCGCCGAGGATGCGGTGGCGCTCGGTCGAGCGCAACAGAGCCTCCTGGACCGCAGGACCGCCGTCTTTGACGATGTCGAGGAAGGCGGGGGTGATGGTGTCGGTCATGGCATTGCCCTCCTGGCTGGTGCAGCTGATGGATCGCGCGGGCCTGTACGACCCTGGGTCTGTGGCGCTCACGGGGATCGAACCCGTGACCTCTCGTGCGTCGCCCTGCAACGGGCCTGTAGCCTGGGTCTGCCCGACCAGGGATTGATGCGGAATCGAACCGCGGGCAGTCAGAACGCCGAGTGCTCTGCCGCTGAGCTAGAGCGCCGTGGGCCGGTTCCGGGAAGGAGCCGGCGAGGGGTTGTGAGGAAAGGGACGAGGAGCCGTTCGCCACTCACTTCCAGGTCGGTGCCCGCAGGGAGTCCGGAGCCGTGCAGCCGTCGCACGGCCTGGCCGCTGGCGCGAGGTGGTGCTCGACGAGATGGGACAGGAACCGGACTCCGACCTCGACGTCCGTCGTGAACGACTCGTCATCGGCCGTGCCGACGATCTGCGCGGAGGCGACCGTCGAGTCGATGTCCAGGTCGATGACCAGCTGCAGGGCGAGGCCCGGCGCGGGGCCGATCAGCTCGACGAGCACCTGGTAGTCCGGCTCGCACGAGTGCGAGACCCAGCCGACGTGGCGCTCGAGCTCGTCGGCGTCGTCGGCGGCGTTCAGCTCCTGGAAGACCGCTGCGACGGCGGACAGGAAGCCGGTGAGGGTGTGGTCGTGGTTGCGGTGATGACGGTGCTGCACGGAGGTCGACATGGCCCCTCCTCGGTCGATGGGTGGTGATCAGCGGATCTCGGAGTAGCCGCACTCCGGGCAGGTGTGGGTGCAGGCGCAACCGCGCCGGCCGGCCCGTTCGCGGGCCGTGGCGGGGGCGTCGGACTCCATCGGCGCGCCATCGTTGGGGCAGCTGAGACCAGACATGGCGGACCTCCAGTGAAGTGTGGCAGGACGGGGACGTTGTCCTTCGTCGTCAGATCCGGATCGGCTGTGCCGATCCCCTCCACACAGGCCACGAACGAAACCTGAACGAAAAGACAGCGCCCCGCCACGCCGCTGCTGCCGGGAGGGCAGGGCAGGGCGCGCGGGGCGCTGGTGGGGCCGGAGCCACGGAGGGATCGAACCGCTCTGCACGGAAGCTCTCAGCGCCGGATCCCGACGGCGGCCTTGCACCGCTTGGTGAGGACCAGGAACTGGAAGAAGGCGACGGCAGCCGACTCACCGAGGAAGTAGTGCACTTCTTCGATCGTCATCCCACTGGGGTCGAAGTCGACGATCCGGGGATACGTCTCGGCGAGGATCCGCGCCGCCGCGGGAAGCCCGGCAGCCGGCTGGACCTCGGCGGCGGGCTCGAGCTGCTGGACCAGGCTCATTCCGGGTCCTCCAGGTCCATCCGCCCGGTGACGGTGCGGAAGCGCTCCACGGGGCGGGTGCCGCCGTGATCGGCGACGAAGACCTGGCTGGCGTGAAGGCGCAGCTTCTGGATGACGGCGGTGACGACGTCGTCGACCATGGCCTCGACATCCGGTCCGGGGTGGTCGGTGATCACCGAGCCGACGACGGCGGTGAGCCCTGCGTGCAGGGCCTGGTCGTGATCGGTGGCCTCGACGGTCGCGTCGGCGACGATCTGCATGGCGGAACTCCTTCTCTTGGCTGATGACGTTGGGGGCAGGGCAGGACGGCGGCCAGCGAAAGCAGATCCCCGTCCGAGCAGCGCGAGGCTCCTCGGACGGGGACTGTCGGCGTGCGTGAGCCGCCTATTCGGTTGTTATTCAGTTGTGGGTTGTGCTGGGTGCGGGGCGCGCTTCTCAGGAGAAGGGCAGCTCCTCGCTGTGGACGGCGCTGGCGACGGCCGGCTGCGGTGCGGCAGCGGCTGCGACGGGAGCCGGAGCCGGCTGGGTCTGCAGGGCCTGGTTCTGCGCCTCGGCGGCAGCGACGCGCTCGTTCACGCGGGCCTGGGTCACCGAGCGGGGCTCGAGGAACGTGATGTCCTCGACGACTGCCTTGAGCTCGAAGACCTCGACACCGTTCTTGGTGTAGCGGTCCTGGCGCAGCTTGAGGTTCACGGCTACGAGGTCACCCTTGTGGATGCTCGCGAACGGGCCGATGCCGTTGGTGGTCGCGCGCACGAAAGCCTCGACCGGCACAGCGTCAGCGCCGCGGTTGCCATGGCTGTCGGTGTAGTTGTGGTCGGCCATCAGGGTGAACGCGACCTTCTTGGAGCCGTCCTGGTTGTTGAAGACGACCGGGTCCTTGGTCAGGCGGCCGATGACAGTGGCGGAGTTGCGGGGGTTCGACATGAGTGTTTCTCCTCGTTGTGCACGAAACGCGCGGGCAGTGTCCCTGCTCCGCGCGCGATGGTGAGTTGAAGTGTTCGGTTGTCTCTCAGACCCCCATCCGGATCAGCTGTGCTGATCAGACGATGATCTTTCGAATGAAGACTCGGATCAGCTGTGCTGATCGAGCGCTCCTCAGTGCTCCTTCCGGATCAACTGCGTTGATCCCAGATGCCCTTGCATCACGGGTCCCGCATCAGCTGCGCTGATCGAACCCGGTACGCCCGGCCCCAGGCCAGCCCGGTGCTGCCCCCAGATCCCAGAGTTCAGCCTCGATCTGATCGGCCGCGGCCACGTCTCCGCTCTCGCAGGCCCGCCGGTAGTCCTCCTCCAGGTACGCGATCTGCCCGTCCCGGTTCGGGAACCGTCGCCGGAACAGCAACCAGCCCAGCCACGCGAGGCAGATCATGAAGGCAAGAGTGGTGATGAGGACTCCGGTGCTCTCGATGATGTTGTCCATGGCGTTTCTCCTGTCTGCTTCAGATCCGCAGCCGCCGGCGGACCAGGTCCATGAGCGTCGGGTCGGGTGTATGTCCCTGGGCCTGCTGCAGCTGCAGCCAGGCGAGGACGTTCTGCGTGTCCTGGGCCTCGAGCTGGCGGCGCTCGACCTCCAGCTGTTCCTCGCCGAGGGCGAGCATCCGCCCCTGGAGCTGTTCGATCTTCTCGAGGTGGCCGGTGTTCACTTTCAGGACGCTCAGCGCATGGGTGTCCGCGGCCATCAGAGCGTCACCTCGACCTCGTGGGCGGTGGAGGCGAACGGGCCGACGGTCACGGAGCGCATAATGCGGACGAGCCCCGCATCCTGCAGGCGCTCGGCCAGGCCAGCGTGTTCCGACCAGTCCTTGATGAACACCCGCCCCGGGCCGGCTACGAGGCCATATGCCTCGAGGTTCACCGAGATGCGCTCGGGGGCCTCGTCGGTCAGGAGTATGAGGCTGCGCTGGGCGTCGGCGTGCTGAAGGGTGCCCGTGAGCTCGATGACGCCGAAGTCGACGGCGACGCTGTGCCTGATGACGGGCGGTGCGATGGTCTGGTCCATGGTTCTTCTCGCTTTCGATGCCTGCACGGGCAGGTGAATGGTTGTTGACCCCGGGCCGCCGTGGCTTCGTTGCCGGGCTGCGGCAGGAACGGTGTGTCCGGCGCTTCTCGCGACGGCCCGGGGCTGTTCGTGGTGCGGCGGTGGGCCGCATGAAGTCTTGACCCAGCCCCGCAGGAGGCCAGGGGCCGGAAGGGGTCTCTTTAGATTCCCCGGCGGGCCCAGTCGTAGACCTCGGCGGGACCGCGACGGGACCTCGCGGAGCCCTGGCCCTGCCCCTGGATGAGACGAAGGGTCGGGCGGGCGGTGGGTATAGGAATGGGAACGAGTGAGCTGTTTGCCTCCTCGGCCTGCGGCTGCTGTGCTGCCACCTTGTCTGTATGTCTGCGCCGGAGCGCAGCCTCGGCCTCGGCGTAGAGGCAGATGAGCCCGAGCACAAAGACGGCGAGGAGCACGATGAGGGCCCAGCTCTGCAGTGGTGTCATGGGCATGAGCGGGACGCTCCTTCACTGGTCGATGGTTCAGTCGATGAGTCCCCCGGCGCAGCTGCGCTGCGTCGCTGTATCCCTGCCCCGGGTCAGGAGGCCCGGCGGGCAACGGTGTGCCCACAGGCGAGGTACGCGATGTCGTAGAGCGGGGCCGGGCCCCAGGCGGCCTTCCAGTCCGCGGGCAGCGGCAGCGGCTCCGTCATGCGCAGGACGACGTCCTGCGGCATGCCAGGGATGCCGCCCTCGACGTCGGGCACCGGATCGTCCCCGGGGGTGCAGCCGCCGCACCACTCCTGTTCGGGCAGGAGCGCAGCGGCGGCCTGCAGTTGGATCTGCTGTGCGATGGCGTCCGACGGCGGTGCGTCGTCGATGACGTCATGGAGGGGCGGGCGATCGTCATGATGGAGTCCTTCGGTCTGTGTGCGGTCAGTGGGATGAGCGGGATGGCAGCCACCCGCGCCAGGGCCGCCGGCTCAGCCCACGGCGAGCTGCGTGGCCCGCGACCAGCTGCCCATCCGGAACCGGATGGTGGCTGCCGGCGGGACATGGGTCCGGCAGATGCCGTCGGTGCCGCCGGTGCGCCAGGCCTCGTAGGCGAGCACGGCGATGGAGCCGGTCTTGATCCAGCACTCGCGCAGGGCGTCGAGGATCATCTCCTCGGTCCACTTCGTGGTCACGCCCTGGAAGTGCAGCGGCTGCTCGGTGGTGTTCAGGCCGGCTCTCTCCAGGGCTGCATTCCAGGAGCCGAACCGGCGCTCCAGCAGCGGCGCGGATGGTTCGTCGTCGTGTCTGCGGCGGATGTAGTCGTTGCGCGGGAGGCTGTCCCGGTCCGCAGCGCAGCGCAGGAGCGCGTCGACCATCTGCTGTTCGGTGTAGGTCTGGACAGACCCTTGGAAGGTTCGGGCCGGCTCTGCGGGGTCGAATGCCGTGCAGGCGTAGCCGTTTCCGGCCAGCGCGTGGGAAATTGTGTGCTCCGAAATCCAGTGATCGTCCGTGTGCGGATCGGGGTTCTCGCACTGGACGCCGCCGCTCTCGTGGTGCTGGCACGGCAGGTGCTCCTGCACCTGCGGGTCCGCGATCTGGCAGCGCGGCATCAGGTCCGTCGGCACAGTCGTCCGGGTCATTGGCAGTCCCTCTCTCGGGTCGGCGTCGTCCGGGCGCGGCATGCCGTCCCGACCCGGCCCACCCAGGGACCGGGTGACGCGCTCGGGACGCGTCGAGCACCCGTCCGGATCAACTCCGTTGATCCCTCCCAGCCCAGCTGCCCCCTGGCGATACCAGGCATCGCCAGGGCCTGGCGCAGACCTTCTGTCAGCCGTCTTTTGTGTCGCTCTTCGCGCATCATCCGATAGACCATTCGATTGGTCTATCGGATAAGATGTACTGGAAGACCAGTCGGATGCGGGCTCTGTGCCATCCGGCGCAGACATCGACCCGACAGGAGAGGCCATGGCGATGAAGACCCCGATGACGAGGAAGGCGGCATTGTCCGCCGCCGCACTGGCGGTGCTGGGCAGCCTGCTCGCCGGATGCTCCGCCGGCTCAGAGACGGCGCAGCCGTCGCCGAGCCCGAGCACCAGCGCGGCGAAGGTGACGAGCGAGGACCTCGGCAAGGCGCTGGACCGGCTCGTGTTCCAGGGCACCGGGGCCAAGAGCACCGACGGCGGCGCGTGCCTGGTCCGCGCCGCCCAAGACAAGAAGCTCTCGGACGCCGCGCAGGCCTACATCGTGGGCAAGGGCAGCGACGACATCGCCGCGGTGGCAAATGGCCTGCGCGAGGTCAGCGCGATGGACGCCGCGATCATGCTCTCCCCTGAGCTGGGCGACAAGTTCGACGTTTGCGTCGACGCGGTGATCCCGCCGACCCCGGCCCCGGATGCCACGACCGGCAAGGACGGCAAGGACGGCAAGGATCAGGTCTACGTGCCGCCGAATCAGGGACAGGAGCTCCCCCAAGCCCGGCAGCCGGATCTCACGCCGAAGTTCCCGGTGCCCCAGGGCACGAGCATCAGCTCCTCCTCGCAGCTGACCGCGGGGCTCGTTTCGACGTTCTCCGCCTATGCGCTGAACGAGGATCAGAAGAAGACCTATGCAGCCTCGGGCGCTTGCCTGGCGGGCGTCGTCTTCCAGGCGGGGTTCTCGCAGGAGACGCTGCGCTTCCTCGCCGGCGGCGCACCAATAGGGGCCGGATCGATCTCGGACTTCCTGCCGAAGGACGAGGACAAGAAGATCTGGAAGTCGAAGGACTTCACCTCGGCACTCGTGGACTGCACGGCCAGCGCCAACGTCTGAGGCTCATCCATCGCGGCTTTTCGTCCTGCCGTTGATTGGCTTCTACCGATCAAAAAAGAAGAACCGGTGCATACTCGCACCGGTTCTTCTTTTCCTGGTCACAAAGCTGCCGAAGTCATAGCAAGACCCAGATGGCAGCATTCCAGAGCGGAGTCCGCGTCACAGCACTTCGATGGCGACGTCGGCACTAGAGCCGTTTTGGCTGCGCATTGCCGAGGTGCGCGCGCACCACGGCAATGTCCCTCGTCGGGTCGCGCCGGATCCGCTTCGACTTGACGATGAACGCGGACTTCTCGATCACAACGAGCTTCAATCCATGTTCGGGGATAAGAAGGCGCTTGCGTTCGTCGTAGAGGCGACGTTGCTCGCCGCGACCGACACCAGAGACGGTCTGCCGCCGATCGAAGAACGGTGACGGTTTCGAATGCTGCTCCTCCTGGAACTCGACTACGAGCTTAAGATCGGACCAAAAGCCGTCCACGGGTAGCTTGGTGCCGAGGGGTCGCAAAGGGGACGGGTCGCCGCGGAGCCAATCGAACGTCGCTTGGCGACAGCTGCTCATGCCGAGGACGCCGTCGCACAGGTCAAGCACGTAGTGCTCATCGGACGCAGTGCGGTCGACCATGCCGTGATTCTTGCAGAGTTCAGCCGAGAGGCCCATGCTTCATAGGTTCAAGAACAATGTTTGGTCCGCTCTGAGAGCTTAGGATCTCGGAACCAGGCTGATTCGGTCAGTGCCGCCGTCTGCCGGATACGGCCCGGTGCCAGTATTCCGCTTCTGCACTTGTCAGAATCTCGTAGATCTCCTCGACCACGAACTTGCCCAAATAAGGGCGTTCCTCGGCGCTCAAAGTTCCCAGAGACACCAGTGCAGCCGACAACAGCACATCGTCCTCAATCGAAGGCTCAACCCATTCCCGCACGCAATCGTCGGCGAGGTCCTCCCAGACATATGGCGAGGTTGCTATGGCCTCCCTGACCGCGGCGAGTCGCACCCTTACGTCTCCGCTGCGGGACCGCGTGTAGAGACGGATCTGGTATTCATCCGAGGCCGGGGGCACAAGTGGTGCCCCGCCGGCGACCGAATGCTGCGCAGCAATGACCTGGTAGCGGGCCCGGGCAGGGTGTCGGTCATGGAGGTCCTGGCGTATTTCCCTGATGCGGTGCCCGGGGCGCAATGTTGCAATTCCAGGGATGCGGTTGTCCCGCCTATTCGCGTTGTGTGGTGCCATGACCTGTCCCGACAAGCGGCCAATAGGTGTCCCCCTCCCTCATGATAGGCCCGGTTCGGACGGAGGTTGAAGGCCACCGGATCGAGGCGGCTGGGCATACCGGAACGAGCTTGATCGTCCCTGCGGTTTTCCACATACGCCAGGACTCCCCTACCGGCAGTCGGCAACCGATGCTGCACTGGAGGCATGCTCAGCTACGAAGACATCATTCTGCTCGGCGAGGAACGGGTCTTGGTCATCCAGGAACACAAAGAGGGCCGTTGCTGGTGTGGCCAGACCTGGCAATGACCAACCTTGACGGGCGCTGTCTTGGTTGTATGGCTGGTGCTTCCTGATGCCGGACTGCTTGCTTCAGGCCGGACCAGGACCTTGCTGGGAAGGGGCCAGGTGAATTCAGCAGGGTATCCGGGCGGAGGAGCATACTGAAACGGTTACACCTCACGGTCCGGAACGCGAATGATGATCATCCGGGATCCTTCCGGGATTTTGGCCTTCGCCGCGGCCAGGGTGGTGCCATAGTCGGGGCCCGTCGCGCTGACGCGCATCATTTCGCCCTGGGCATCTTCAATGGTCAATTCAACCTCCATAGCTCTGAGCATAGAGCCCTGCCCGGCCGTCCTCTGTCCGTTGGAGAAGAGAAAGCTGTCAAGTAAC
>Ga0308158_10005091_pt1 | contig 10876 bp, 10 predicted proteins | sample PhyBR2_FD_201038 | JGI IMG/M metagenome (GOLD analysis project Ga0308158, IMG submission 201038) | Phyllosphere microbial communities from UC Gill Tract Community Farm, Albany, California, United States - DLSLB.R2 | ecosystem: Host-associated > Plants > Phyllosphere > Unclassified | place: USA...
TCGCGGGCGGCCATGACGGCGCGCCCTGGGCCGCGGTGATCTCGGCCGGCGCCTATACCGCGGTCGACAAGGCGGAGAGCGACATCGTCACCGCCTGGGCGGTCAACGCGATGGCGCCCGCGGCGTTTGCCGAGGCGTGCGCGAAGGCGGCGATCCCGATCGTCCAGGTCTCGACCGATTACGTCTTCGACGGCGCGCGCGAGGGCGCATGGGACGTCACCGATCCGGTCGCGCCGCTCGGCGTGTACGGCGCCTCCAAGCTTGGCGGCGAACTCGCAGTACGGACCTCGGGCGCGCGCCACGCGATCGTCCGGACCGCCTGGGTGGTCAGCGCGCACGGCAACAATTTCGTGAAGACGATGCTGCGCGTCGGCGCGACCAACCCGCGCCTGCGCGTGGTCGACGACCAGCATGGCAGCCCGACGTCCGCGGCCGATCTCGCCGCTGCGCTCGCGACGATCGCGATGCGGCTCGTCGAGGATCCCGCTGCCCCCACCGGCATCTATCATTTCAGCAACGCCGGCGCGGTCACCTGGGCCGGCTTCGCGCGCGAGATCTTCGCGCAGAGCGCCGCGCGGGGCGGGGCGAGCGCCGAGGTCGATGGCATCCCGACCAGCGACTATCCGACGCCTGCGACGCGCCCGGCAAACTCGTTGCTTAGCCATGACGCGATCACGCGCGACTATGGCATCCATCCGCCCGCGTGGCAGACCGCGCTCGGCAACATCCTCGACGAACTGCTCGGGGCCCCCAAGAAGGACATCTCCCAATGAAGGGCATCATTCTCGCCGGCGGATCGGGCACGCGGCTCCATCCGGCAACGCTCGCCGTGAACAAGCAGCTGCTGCCGGTCTACGACAAGCCGATGATCTATTATCCGCTGTCGGTGCTGATGCTCGCGGGCATCCGCGACATCCTGATCATCTCGAGCCCCGAATATATCGACAATTACCGTCGTCTGTTCGAGGACGGGTCGGCGTTCGGCCTGACGATCTCCTATGCCGAACAGCCCCGCCCTGAGGGCCTCGCCCAGGCGTTCACGATCGGCGCGGACTTCATCGGCGACGACGATGTCGCGCTCGTGCTCGGAGACAACATCTTCTTCGGCGCGCATCTCACCGAACTGCTGGCGAACGCGGTCGCGCGCAAGGGCGGCGCGACGGTGTTCTCCTACCGCGTCGAGGATCCCGAGCGCTACGGCGTGGTCGAGTTCGGCGAAGGCGGCAAGGCGATCAGCCTCGAGGAAAAGCCGGCAAAGCCCAAATCGCACCATGCGGTCACCGGGCTGTATTTCTACGACAACCGGGTGGTGCAGTTCGCACGCGACCTGAAACCGTCGCCACGCGGCGAGCTGGAGATCACCGATCTCAACCGGCTTTACATGAATGCTGGTGACCTGTTCGTCGAACAGATGGGTCGTGGCTATGCGTGGCTCGACACCGGCACGCACGACAGCTTGCTCGAGGCGTCGGAGTTCGTCCGGACGATCCAGCACCGGCAGGGCATCCAGGTTGCCTGCCTTGAAGAGATCGCCTTTCATCAGGGTTTCATCACCGCCGATCAGGCACGCGAGGCGGGCGAACGATTCAAGAAAACCAACTATGGTCGCGCTATCCTGAACGCAGTCGCAGAGCGCTGAGCGTACGGAATGAAGGACAAAATATGGACGTCATCCCCAAAGGTATCTGGCCCTGCTTCAGTGAAGAAGAAGCGCTGGCCGTTGCGGACGTCGTTCGCTCCAACAAGGTAAACTACTGGACCGGCCAGATCGGTCGCGATTTCGAGAAGAACTTCGCGGCATGGACGGGTACGACGCACGCCGTAGCCTTGGGCAATGGTACGCTGGCGCTCGACGTCGCTCTCAAAGCGTTGGGTATCGGCGCGGGCGACGAGGTTATCGTCACGCCACGTACTTTTATCGCATCGATCTCCTGTGTGGTGAGCGCAGGTGCAACGCCCGTATTTGCCGATGTTGATTCTAACAGCGGCAATATTAGCCCGGCGACCATCGCGGTCCGGATCACCCAAAGGACTCGCGCGATTATCGCCGTGCACCTCGCTGGATGGCCCTGTGACATGGACGGGATCATGGCGCTGGCGTCCGAGCACGGACTTGCCGTTATTGAAGACTGCGCACAGGCGCATGGTGCGATGATCGACGACCGCAAGGTCGGAAGCATTGGACATATCGGTGCATGGTCGTTCTGCCAGGACAAGATCATGACCACCGGCGGCGAAGGCGGCATGGTGACGACCAACGACAAGGCGCTTTGGTCGACGATGTGGTCCTATAAGGATCATGGCAAGAACTGGGATGCAATCTATCACCGCGAGCACGCCCCGGGGTTCCGCTGGGTCCATGACAGCTTCGGTACCAACTGGCGGATGCTCGAAGTTCAGGCGGTGCTCGGCCAAATCCAGCTTCGTCATATGTCAGCCTGGACGCAGCGGCGTACCGAAATCGCAATGCGCATTGCCGATGTCCTGTCGCAGCACCAACAGGTCGTGCGCATGCCGATGCCGGCAGCGAACCTTCGCCATGCCTATTACCGGCAATATGGGTACGTCCGGCTGGAAGGTCTCCATGCCGACTGGTCGCGCGACCGAGTCGTTGCCGAACTGAACGCCGCAGGCGTCCAGGTTCTCCACGGGACATGCTCGGAAGTCTATCTGGAAAAGGCGTTCGACGGCACCAGCTATCGTCCCAATACGCGGCTACCGGTTGCCAAGGAGCTCGGCGAGACGAGCCTGATGTTCCTTACCCATCCGACGATCGGCGACGTGGAGCTTGATCACGCAGTCAAAGCGATCGACACAGTCCTGAGCAACGCCAAGCGCTAACGCTGCTTTACGGCCATTTGCCATCTGGCAAATGGCCGCGGGTCGAAGTCTCAGCGATGGTCTTCTGTGCTTCGGCTCCCGGTAAAGGGATGCATAGTAGCTTCCCCGTCGGCGGATATGCCGTCGCGTTGCAGAACCTTGCGGACGGTCAACCAGAGGATTCGCAGATCGAGCGCGAAACTGCAGTGATCGACATACCACGTATCGAGCGCAAACTTGGCGTCCCATGCAAGAGAGTTTCGACCGTTGACCTGCGCCCATCCCGTCAGGCCCGGCCGAACCAGATGCCGGCGTGCCTGTTCAGGCGAGTAGAGCGGGAGATACTGCACTAAAAGGGGACGCGGGCCGACGAGGCTCATGTCACCGCGCAGTATGTTGAACAGGCCAGGCAGTTCATCCAGACTAGTCGACCGCAGCATTCGCCCGAACGGTGTCAACCGCACGTCGTCCGGCAGCGGCTGCCCGTTCCCATCGACGGCATCGAGCATGGTCCTGAACTTCATCATCTTAAAAGGCTTACCGTACAACCCAGGACGGACCTGCCGAAAGAGCACTGGGCTACCAAGCTTGAATCGGATCAGGATAGCGACCACGGCAAGTACCGGACTGAGTGCTACAATCGCCAAGAATGACACCGCGAGATCAAATAAGCGCTTCAAAATCAATGCTTCCTAAGTTGCTTGTAGCCGTGCTGCGTCATTCGCATCCCAGAAAATTCAGTTATGGCAAGCCGATATCCGTTTAATAGTATATAGCTATTTCGTAGCCGCTTCAAACAATGGTGACCGACAGCATCGTCCTGCCTCGCCCCAGACCATTGCATCGTCTCCTATTAAGCGCCTCATGCCGAAAATCAGCTGCGGAAATGCGACGTGACCCCCGCTTTTTCCTCTAGTTGGAACTAGAGTCTGACCCTGGAAAGGGACGGACAGATGAAGCGGAAGCAGTTTTCGGAAGAGCAGATCATCGGCATCCTGAAGGAGGCCGAAGCGGCCGCGGTAGTGACGGACTTGTGCCACCGGCACGGTATGTCGAGCGCGACTTATTACGCGTGGAAGGCCAAGTTCGGGCTGCCTGGAGGTGCGATGTGAAGCGGTTGCGGGCGTTCGAGGAGGAGAACACCCTGCTCAAGTGGCTACTAGCAGACACGATGTTCGACAACGCAGGTCTAAAGGACCTGCTGTCAAAAATGGTGACGACTGCCGCGAAGCGGGAAGCGGTCGCGCATCTCCAGACGGCGCTGGGCGAGCGGCGGGCGTGTGCTGTCGTTGGGGCAGATCGCAAGAGCATGCGGTATCGGTCGTGCCGGGGAGATGATGGCGACCTGCGGTCGCGGCTGCGCGAGCTGGCGCCGCGGCGTTGGCGGTTCGGCTATCGGCAGCTGCACATCCTGCTGCGCGGGACGGCATCACGATCAACCGCAAGAAGATCCAACGGCTCTACTGCGAACAGGGGTTGACGGTGCGTCGCCGAAAGGGACGCAAGCGCGCCGTCGGCGCACGGGCATCGGCCTCAGTGCTAGCGCTGCCCAACCAGTGCTGGGGCCTGGACTTCGTGCACGATCAGATGCCACCGCACCGGCGGTTCCGTATCCTCAACATCGTCGACGACGTGACGCGCTAGTGCTTGCGAGCAGTGCTCGACACGTCGATCTCAGCCAAGTGGGGGTGCGCGAACGCGCTGACCTGATCACCGAGCGCGCTACCCCTAAGATGATCGTCAGCGACAACGGCATCGAGCTCACCTCTAACGCGGTGCTGGGGTGGTCAGGCGCTGCCGGCGTCGAGTGGCACTATGTCGCACCGGGCAAGCATACTTAGAACGGGTTCGTCGAAAGCTTCAACGGTCGCATGCGCGACGAACTGCTCAACGAGTTGCTGATCTTCACGGTCCGCCAGGCGCATTCGATCTTCGCGCGCTGGATCCAGGACTACAACACCGAGCGACCGCTCTCGTCGCTCGGCTACGCCACACCGGCGGGGCTCGCTGCTGAACTCGAAGATCAACGGGCGGGTTTTAACCCGTTCGTTGCTTCACCAGTGCTCCTGCGTGACAACGATAGTTAGTCGTTGGTTGCCGCTGGATGAAAGGCGGGGGGCACGTCACAACGTCTTCACGTCGATCGCCGGCTCATCCCCCCCGCCATGGCTCTCAACGCTGAGCGCTCTACTTGGCTGGGCTGTCGCGTCTTCCCAACGGTTCACCAGATAGCTTATCACCATCACTTTCGACATCGCTATCCACGGGTGGCTCCGTCAGCAAACCCGCGACTTGAGTTTCGGGGCCTTCGGGCGTGGCGTACGAATTGCTCGGATCGATCTCTGGCACGCTAAGCTCCTCTATTGCGATGCTTAACGCTTCAATGACGAGTCGGTGCCGTGCCCCATGCTACGGCAGTTCGTCGATCCAGCGATTTCGAAATCGGGGCGGAGAGATAGTCTCTGCGTTTCGAGCTTTCACGCGAATGCGGCAGCGAATCGCGTCGGGTGACACAAACACTAATCATCCCACTATTCTGATAGCAAGCATCGACAAGCGGAGGCTTAATATAGCGACGCCTTAGCCGCTAACGTTGGACGAGGCATTAACTCTAGAGGCTTCGTTAGCTATTAATTTGTAGAGATAGCAGGCAAAATTCGTGAGGACGCGAAAGCGCTTTCAGCTCTGGGCCCTAGGTAAGCATCCTGACTGAGCAAACCCTCTCGCGATCTTGGCGCTCGGTCATTCCGCCCGTCTATTGTGGGGAGGAATGGCTGGAACTGACGCTATCTTCGCTCGTCACCGATTCCGATCCTGGCATCAAGGTAGAGGTGATCGACGGCGGCCCCGATGATGGATCGACAGCCGTTATCCGACGCTTCGTGGACCGGGTGAACTTTCAGTTCGTTGCCCCCGACGGCATCGACGGCTGCTCGCCCAAAACCGATATTGATGTCCGCCATGCCTCCGCCCGTCATATCACATCGCTCTGCCAGGAGTATCTGTGGTGACCTGCTCCCCAGAAATCATGCCATTGGTAAGTCAGCTTGTCAGATGGAGACGAGTGACGCGGCGAGCGGATTTACCGAGGATCAGATCATCGGGGGTGGTGCGCGAGCATGAGGCTGGCGTGAGAACGTCCGCCCTATGCCGTAAGCACGAGATCAGCGACGCGACGCCGAACGTCGCAGGCTGCCTTGTATGGTCGTCAGCGACAATGACACTGAGTTGACCAGTCACTCCGTCCTCACCTGGTGCCAAGACACCGTGGTCGAGTGGCCTTACACCACGCCGGGCAAGCCGTAGCAAAACGGCTTTGTCGAATCGTTTAACGGTCGTTTGCGCGACAAGTGCCTGAACGAACACCTGTTCCCAACGCTGCCTGCGGCAATACGTATCATCGACGCATGGCGGACAGACTACAATACGGTGCGTACACACAGCAGCCTCGGCGGGTTGGCACCCGCCGAGTTTACGAACCGCCCCCGCCAAGGGCATATGAACACCAAAGCTGAGTTATCGGCGGCCTGAAAACGGGGAGCAGGTCACCGCCGCCCGCAGCCGATCCTTTAAATATAGAAATTTCGCATGGGCGCAAGCTGACATACGCCGTCACCGGCCGCGCCGTCATGATGCTGACATTCCAAGTTCTCCTTCATCGGAACGCTTACTGAGACACCATCTATCGACCGACAAATTTGTGACAGTTTGACATAAATGTAGCACGAATGACCTTCCCAAACGGTACGCCGTGGACACGCCTGAGCGAAGCTATTAGCCCGGCTAAATATTGGGGGGACTGCATGATGATTGTTAAGGTTGCGTCGCGAAAGCGGCGTGTGCGCATGTGCGCGTTGCAGACGAGCGCAATCGTGGCGACGTTTTTCGTAGCGGGCCCGGCATTTGCGCAATGCGCGCCGGATCCCACGGTCACCAATGGCACGACGACCTGCACAGGTACTGATGCCGATGGGCTCTCGGTTGCAACCGACAATAGTCGCATCGTCATTGCAAGCGGAGCGACCGTGCGCCCCGGCAGCGGTGCTGCTGCGATCATCAGTCGGGCTAACAATGCGTCTTTCCAGGTCAATGGTCTGGTCGACGGCGGGGCGGGCAAAGCCGGGCTGTTCGTAACCACCGGCACGCCGTTCACGACGATATGTACAGATCCCTATGCGGGCGCTTCGGTCAATTACTGCGTCATCGGTTCCACCCAGACCAGCTATCCGTCGGCCAGTGCGACGGTGACGGTCGCAGCGGGCGGCACGGTGACGGGCGCGCAAGGGATCCTGATGCGGCGCGATGCCAGCAACACCAATGGCTATATCTCCGCCTCGATCGACAATGCCGGCACGATCACCGGCACCGCAGGCCTCGCGGTGGTTGCGGACCAGACGGGCTTTGGCTCGCTCTCGATCACCAACCGCGCGACCGGGACGATCGGCGGTATCGCCGGCACGATCTCCTACGTCACCAACACCGGGACGATCAACGGAGGCGGCAATGCCGCGCTTGCCTCGACAGTGTCCGGGATGAACGTCGTCAACACCGGCCGGATCGTGTCGAGCGGCTCGGCCGCGACGCTGAGCGGTACCGGCAGCTATCTCTACGTCAGCAACGCGACAGACGCGGTGATCGGGGGCAGCACGACCGCGATCCGCACCAGCGGTGCACTGTCGCTGACCAATGCAGGCACGATCAACGGGTCGGTCGTCTCGACCGCCGGGTCGGGACTGAACAGCACGATCGACACGCGCGGGGGCGTGATCAATGGCGATCTGGTGCTGGGTGCGGGCAACGACACGCTGCGCGCGCGCTATGATGCCGCAACCGGCCGGATCGCTTCGGTCACCGGAACGATCGACGGCGGAGCGGGGAGTGATACGCTGGCGATCGGCGTCGACTCCAATGCGGTGTTCACCCGCGCGGTGCTGCCGACCAATTTCGAGCTGCTGGGCTTCGACCTGAGCAACAATGCGGTGGCGACGCTGGCCACGGGCTTTACGTCCGGCACCGGTATATCGGTCAGCGGCACCGGCGCGCTCGTCAACCAGGCCGCGCTCGTGACGAACGGGCAGGCCGTGGTCGCTGCATTCTCGTCCTACGGTCTCGACTTCACCAACCAGGGGTCGATCACCGCATCGCTCGGTAGCACCGGCCTGTTTGCCGTAGGCGCGCCCGCGACGGTGACCAACTCGGGCACGATCACCGCCAATGGCGGCTCGGGCGTGCAGGCCTATACGACGCTGACTAACAGCGGCACCATCACCGCGACGGGGACCGGCGCTGCGGTCGTCTATGGCACGCTGGCCAATAGCGGGACGATCCGCTCGACCGGGGGTACCGGCGCGACGATTTCCGGCGGGGGTTTCAGCGGATCGACCAACGACGGGACGATCATCGGCGCGACCACGGGGCTCTCGCAGTCGAGCGGGCGACTGGTCAACACGGGCACCATAACGGGCGGCACCACGGGCGTTTCGCTTGGCTACGGCAGCACGCTGATCAACGCCGCATCGGGCACGATCACGGGCGGTACTGCGGCAGTCAGCGGCACCGGATCGCCTGTTGCGATCGTCAACGCCGGCCAGATCGCCGGTACCGTGAACCTGGTTTCGCCTTACAGCTTCGATTCCAGCAACGATGTGTTCGTCGACGCGGGCGGCACGGTGAGCGGCGCGATCCGGCTGGGTGGCGGTGACGATATGCTCGTCGTCGACCTGGCAAGCACGGGCACGCGACCGCTCGCAGGGGCGATCGGCGGGGTCGATGCGGGCGCCGGCTATGATACGCTGCGCTACCGGGTCAATGCCGATGCCAGCGCGGCGCTGGCGCTGACCAACGGGTTCGAGGGTCTCGCCTATGAACTCACGAGCAACGCGGCGCTGACGCTGACCGCCGCGACGCCGTTTGCCACCACGATCGGGCTGACCGGCAACGGGTCGGTGACGCTGAACGGGACGATCTCGGCGACCGATCGCACGCTGATCGATACCGGGATCCGGACGGTCGACCAGCTGACCATGGGCACCGCGGGGCCGGCACAGGCGCTGACGATCACCAACGCCGGCACGCTGGCGCTGACCACGACCACGCAGAACAATTTCTATTCGACGCTGGCGGCGATCGCCGCAGGGACCGCCGACGTCACCAATAGCGGCACGATCACCGTCGCCAATGCGGCCGGCCTCTATTATCCGGCAGTCGCGATCAGCGGCGGGAACACGGTCACCAATAGCGGCACGATCACTCTGAGCGGAGGCGGCACGGCGATCATTGGTGCGCGCGACATCGTCAATTCGGGCACGATCACGGATGTTTCCGGCACCGGTGCCGGCGCAATAGGGGTGACGGGCTTCACCACGCTGGCCAACAGCGGTACGATCCGGGTCGATGGTACCGCCGTGCAGGGCAGCTATTATTATAACCCCATGCAGATCGCCAACAGCGGCACGATCGAGAGCCGCAGGGCGACCGCTGTCACGCTGGGCTATGGTAGCGCACTGACCAACGAAACGACCGGGACGATCAGCGGGCTGACCGCGATCGACCTCTCGAACGGCGGGACGATCGTCAACCGCGGCACGATCATCGGCGATGTCGCGGCGACGTCGCCCTACGCCTATTCGAGCGCCGTCTACGTCGCGGATGGCGGCACGGTTACCGGGAACGTGACCTTCGGGTCGAGCACCGACATGTTCCTTCAGACCGGCACGACGACCGGGGTGAGCGGGACGATCGATGGCGGCGCAGGCTCGGACATCTTCGGCTGGTCGCGTAACGCCAGCGACAGCATCGCGCTGGACCAGCGGACGGGGATCAATTTCGAAGCCGATTACGTCGAGGCGCTCGGCACCGGTATTCGCGTGACGTTGACCGCGACGAACCGCATCACGAACGACCTGTACCTCCAAGGCAACGGCACGATCGTCAACGAAGCGACAATCGATGGCGCCGCGCTGACCTCGCTGCCGCTCTACGGGACCAGCATCGGCCAAGCAAACGGGCTGGCCGCCTTCGTCAACAGCGGTATGATCCTGGGCGGCGTACGGGGCCAGATACGGGCCTTCACGAACAGCGGCACGGTTGGCGCAGAATCGCTCCTGTCGAACGCCGTGTACCAAGGCGTTTCGTCGGGGACGCTGTCATTCGACAACAGCGGGGCGATCGCCTCGTTCAGCGGCTATTTCGCTGCAAGCCTGGATGGCTATGGCATCGACGCTCTCACCGCCACCAACAGCGGCACGATCACCGGCGGACTCGCGGTATCGGCCACTACGCTTCTCGATCAGACGGCTCCCGCCACGATCGCGATCGCCAATAGCGGTACGATCACGTCCACCAGGGGCACCGCGCTAGTCATCTCGGCCGGCAGCGATTACTATCCTACCTTCCCAAGCGCGGTCACCCTGACCAATGGCGGTGCCGTCACCGCGAGCGGAGCAGGCGGCGTCGCCGCGGAACTGTACATACACGACAGCCTCGGCTCGGCTGGCAGTTCGACCTACGCGATCACCAATAGCGGGACCATCGAAGCGACCGGCAATGGCCTGACCCAGACCTATCAGGATTGGGACGGCACGACCTACACCTACACCAGTCCGGCGGTCGGCCTGCTGGTCAATGCCGGAACCAATGTGACCGGGACGATCGCCAACAGCGGGACGATCCAGGCGACCGGCACGTCCGCGGTCGCGCTGCTGGTATCCGGCACCGCGCTCGACCTGACCAACAGCGGCACGATCCGGGGCGGCACCGGCAGCGTGCTGGCGAACGGCGACCCGCTTGCCGGTACCAGCCTGGCGGGTGCGATCCTGAGCTCGGGCCGCGCCGACGACCGTATCGTCAATACCGGCGCAATCTTCGGGTCGGTCGATCTCGGCGACGGCAACGACAGCATCGAGAACCACGGCCGGATCGAGGGCAATGTCCTGCTCGGCGCGGGCGACGACAGCTTCCTCCAGCGCGCGGATGCGGTGCTGGTCGGCACCGTCGACGCCGGCGAGGGCAATGACGGCCTGATCGTCGATGCGACCGTGGGTGGCGCAGTCAATGG
>Ga0308158_10005092_pt1 | contig 10876 bp, 6 predicted proteins | sample PhyBR2_FD_201038 | JGI IMG/M metagenome (GOLD analysis project Ga0308158, IMG submission 201038) | Phyllosphere microbial communities from UC Gill Tract Community Farm, Albany, California, United States - DLSLB.R2 | ecosystem: Host-associated > Plants > Phyllosphere > Unclassified | place: USA...
GCTGCTGTTCGTCACGCAGGACAAAAGCGCCGAAAAGGGCAAACTGGGCAAGCTGGCGCGCTACGTCACCGAAACGGGCTACCCCGAAGCGGACGACGAGCGCACGCGCGTGGGCCGCAATATGCCAATCGCGCAAAGCCTGAAACTAGCCGACCTGCGCACCGGCGCCGTGCGCGAGATCGCTTTCGACACCCTGCCCGGCATCGCCATCGACCCGCTGGCCGCCCTGCGCGCCGAACAGAAACTGCCTTCGCTCAAGGGCAACCGCCCGGTACGCATCGACGCGCTGCGCGACGGCATCGCCTGGAGCGACGACGGCAACCGCGCCGCCGTGCGCGTGCGCGCCATCGACAACAAGGACCGCTGGATCGCCACCGTCGACCTGGCCAACGGCACGCTGGTGCCAGCGCACCGCATCAGCGATGCGGCCTGGGTCAACCGCCGCGCCGACCAGTTCGGCTGGCTGCCCGACAACACCACGCTGTGGTATCTGTCCGAAGAAACCGGCTACGCCCATCTGTACGCCAAAACCGGCGAGGCCCCCGCACGCGCACTCACCCACGGCAACTGGGAAGTGAGCGATGTCGAGTGGAGCCGCGACGGCAGGCATGCTTATTTTGTCTGCAACCCGCAGGCGCCTGGCACCTATGAAGTGTGCGCCAGCAGCGCCAAAGACGGCGGCGCGCGCGAAGTGACCAGCCTGAAAGGCGTGGAAAACTACAGCCTGTCGCCCGATGGCGGCAAGCTGCTGGTGCGCTATTCCGCCAGCTATCTGCCGGCGCAGCTCGCTACCGTACCGGTCGCGGGCGGCAAGGCCACCGTGCTGACCGATACCCGCAGCGACGCCTTCAAGGCGCGCAACTGGACCCTGCCGCAGCTGGTGCAGGTGCCATCGACCCATGGCGCGGCGCCGATCTGGGCCAAGCTGTATCGCCCGGCCCAGCTGGAAGCAGGCAAGCGCTATCCGATCGTGATGTTTGCGCACGGCGCCGGCTACCTGCAGAACGTGACCGAACGCTATCCAGTTTACTTCCGCGAGCAGATGTTCCATAACCTGCTGGTGCAGCAGGGCTTTATCGTGCTGGATGTCGACTACCGCGCCTCGCTCGGCTATGGCAGCGCCTGGCGCACGGCCATCTATCGCCAGATGGGCCACCCGGAACTGGAAGACTTTATCGACGGCGCCCACTGGCTGGCCGACCAGCACCAGGGCGACATCAGCAACGTCGGCATCTACGGCGGCAGCTATGGCGGCTTCATGACCCTGATGGCCCTGATGCGCGCCCCGGAAGTGTTCAAGTCCGGCGCCGCACTGCGCCCGGTAACCGACTGGACCACCTACAACCACGAGTACACGGCCAATATCCTCAATACGCCGGAAGTGGACCCGCAGGCCTACCGCATCTCGTCGCCGATCGAATACGCCGACAAGCTGACCGGCAACCTGCTGATCGCGCACGGCATGATCGATGACAACGTGTTCTACCAGGACTCGGTACGCCTGTCGCAGCGCCTGATCGAGCTGAAAAAGAGCAAATGGGAAATGGCCAGCTACCCGATGGAACGCCACGGCTTCGTGCAGCCGGAAGCCTGGTACGACCAGTACCGCCGCATCAACGAGCTGTTCCTGCGTACGCTGAAATAAGGTCATCCAAGCGTGCGAAAACACGCTTTTAGGCGGCTTGTTGTGTTTATACACAGCCAGCACTGGTCAAGTCGCCCAAGCCTCTGCTATAATTCGCCGCCTTGGCCTGGTAGCTCAGTCGGTAGAGCAGAGGATTGAAAATCCTTGTGTCGGTGGTTCGATTCCGCCCCGGGCCACCAAGAACATTGAAAAGCCACCTTCGGGTGGCTTTTTTGTTTTATAGAAAAATTTCTCGCGACTGACCGCTGCGGTCAGCCATGCAGACCAGGCCATCGCTCGCCCGGCTGCCATTTCACGTGTCAGCCACGCTGCTCCAGCGCTAGGCGAACCAGCAGCTCGCCCAGTTCCCGTGCGTCTTCCTCGCCCAGCTCAAGCGGATCAATGCCCGGCGTATTGATTTTCAGGTGGATGCCGCCGTCGACCCAGACACTGAGATCGCCATCCGCCAGTTGGAACACTTGTGTTTTGTCGGTCATCGTTTTGCTCACTCCTCTCGTATTTCTCTCAGCGCCCATTTCGCCTCGCTTGCCACCTTCTCATCGCGGTCAAGCAGGCGTGCTTCGAGCATCGGGACGGCGGCAGCTGCCTGCAGGTCGCCCAGCGCGTGCGCTGCCCGCTGGCGCACATAGGCATGCTCGTCGTTCAGCAAGGCGATCATGGCGCTCATCCAGCGGCGTTCGTCCATGTCGCCCAGGGCGCCGGCGGCTTCGGCGCGCACGCCGGGGTCGGGATCGGCCAGCAGCACGGCAACGGCGGCGGCCGTTTCGGGGAAGCGCATTTCGGAGAAGGCCCACACGGCCAGGCGGCGCACTTGCGGGTGCGGGTCGCGCAGCGCCAGCAGCAGTGCGGGAATGGCCGCGCGCTGGCGGAACGATTCAATATCGACCGCGTGGCGCTGTGCAAAATCGCGTGCGCGCATGGCTTTGGCCAGCTGGGTGAAGTTGGGGTTATCGAGCGCGTCGAGCAATTCGGTGGCGCTGGCGCCATTGGCAGCGCCTGCCTGCAGCAAATGGCTGGGCCAGATCACTTCTTCGCCGCGCACCTTGAGACTACCAACGACAGTAACCAGCAGCAAGGTGGCCAGCGCCCCGCCCCACCACTGGCCGGCAGTCACGCGCCCGCGCGGGCGGTGCGCTTCGAGCAACGCGGCAATACGTGCCATCAGAGCGGCGCCGCGTGCCGCAATGCGGTTGGCCAGGGTTGCCGGCTGGGCAAAAGCGTGGCGCGAGACCGTCACCAGCGCGTGCGCGTAATGCGAGGGCGCGATGCCGGCGGCCAGCACCGCGTTGTCTGCCGCGCATTCGGTGTCGTGTTCGAGCTGGCGCACCAGCAGATACATCAACGGATGCCACCAGTATAGCGCCAGCAGACAGCGCGCCAGCATCAGCACGGGCCAGTCATGGTGGCCGATATGCGCCAGTTCGTGGGCAAGGATGGCGTCAGGATCGGCCTGTGCCAGGCTGTGCGGGTCCAGCACGATCACAGGGTTGCACCAGCCCCAGCTGTATGGCGAAGCAATTGCATCCGATACCAGCAGGCGCACCGGCCGGCCCACAGTTGCCGGATGCAAGCGCTGCAGCGCCCCCTGCCAGTTCGGTAGCGTCACATGCTGTGCGCCAGCAGCAACCCGGCTCAACTGGCGCAGATTCAACGCCAGCCGGCATCCATGCAGGAGCACGCCAGCCACGTACAGCGCCAGCAGCAAACGGCCCAGCCAGGCAGCGCGCTGTGGCGCGGCGAAAGCCTGCTCAGTTGCCGGCAAAGCTGCCGGCAAGGGCATGGCAGAGATATCGGCTGGTATCACCAGCGGCGGATCGATCAGCGCCGATACGGCCAGTGGCACCGGTACCGGCATCGGCGGCATGGCCAGCCAGATCGCCGGCATCAGCAACAGCGCCACCAGCGCGCAGCGGCTGGCAAAAACGCGCCGCGCGGCAGAGGCGCCACGCATCAGACGCAGTACCAGCAGCACCACCAGCACCACTGTTGTGAGTTTCAACAGCAGCAGCGCAAGATCGGTACCGGCCATTAGCGTCCTTCCTTGCGCGCCTTGGCGATCATCGCTTCGATATCGTCGAGTTCCTTGCTGCTGAGCTTGTCCGACATGCCCAGCAAGGCCGTGGCGGCGCTGGCGGTGGAGTTGTTGAAAAACGTGCCCACCAGTTTCTTGAGCGCCGATTCGCGCACCTGCTGCTGCGGCACCACCGCGCTGTACAGGTAGCGCTGGCCGTCAACGCGGTGGCACAGCACACCTTTCGATTCGAGCCGCGTCAGCATGGCGCGCACCGCCGAATTGCTCAATTCGGGGCCGATGCTTTCCTGGATTTGCGCAGCCGTCGCTTCGCTCAGCTTGTAGACGCATTCAACCACTTGCCGCTCGCGCGGCGCCAGTGCCTCAAGGCCGATGGCAGGGTTGGTTTCAGTTGTTTTTTTCATGGTTGGACCTGGTTGGCGAGCACTTGATCGATGGCAGACGCCACCAGCTCGGGTTGCTGCGACTGTATCGCGTGGCCGCTGCGCGACGTGAACAGATGGGCGCCGTTGGAGAACTGGTTGATAAAGGCGCCATGGCGCTCGCGTTTGATACGGATCACCTCAGGTGTTTCCTGGTAGAAGTCGGAACCGGCGCGTGACCGCACGGACGTGATCAGTACCGCCGGCACATCAGGCAGCGCGGCCATCGCAGGCAGCTTGCCGGCATCGAGCATGGACTGGATCATCTGCAAGTCGCCCTGCCATTTGGCGGGAATATTGTCGACCAACATGCGCTGGTCCTGCTGCAGGCGTGCCGGATCGATGCCGCGCAATACCGTTTCCAGCCCTTCATCGGCCGGATCGACAAACACCATGCCAGCCACCTGCTGTGGATGGCTGGCGGCAAACGCGCGAATCAGGAAGCCACCATAGGAGTGGCCAACCAGGATGACCGGCCCGGTCACCTTCAGTTGCGCCAGCAGCGCGGAAAACTCGGCCACGCTGTCTGCCATCGACAGCGTTTGCGCGCGTGACGGCGATTTGCCGTAGCCGGCGCGCGAATAAGTGACCAGCTGCGCCTTGCCGGCAACGAGCGGCACCACCTTGCGCCAGGTCGTCAGGTCGCTGGCAAAGCCTGCTTCAAACACGATCGTGGCGGCGCCCTCACCGGTTTTCACCGCATGCAGCTGGCCCTTGCCGACGTTGACCATGCCGTCGAAGTCTGCAGCTGCAGCCGCAGCCGACACCATGCACAAAGCGGCGCACAGCAAGCCGGCCAGTTTCAACGTCCAAGCGCGTGTATTCATTGATCTTCCCTGAGTATGTGATTGGTAGCTACATTTGTAGCATGCCACATTTGTAGCAGGTGAGCAAGGTTATTGTTAACCCGAAGGCAAGGAGTCGGATCAGCCCTCCCGGCATTTCGCCGTTCGGCTAAAAAAAACGCCAATCCGAAGATTGGCGTTTTCATGGACGTCTGCAGTCTAGCGGCTCGCACCGCCCTCCTTCGGCACTACCTTGACCACCGCCAGGTCGCGCGCCAGATGGAACTCCTGCGCCAGCGCGCGCACGCTGTCGGCATTCAGGCCGGCCAGCAGCTGCTTGCTGTCCTCAAGATAGCGCGCATCGCCGTATTGCGTGTAGCTCAGTTGCAGGCGGGCAAAGCGGCTACCGGCATCGCTGGTGCGCTGGGCTTCGCTGCTGCGCAGGCGGGCGATTTCTTCGTTCAGCATGGCCGTGTCGAGCTGGGACGGCAGGCGCTCTAACACGCGCAGGGCCGCACTCCACAGCGCGTCGAGGCGTTCCGGCGCAGACGTGAACGACAGCTCGCTTTGCAGACGATTCTGCGGGTCCAGACTGAGCTTGTAATTGAGCCGGTAGATACCAGCCTCTTTTTCGCGCAGTTCCTGACGCAGCTGACGGTAAGCGATGCGCGACAAAATGGCTGTTTGCGCGGCGCGCTCGGGCGACCATGGCATGGCCTGGCTGGCGACTGCGCGCACGCTACCCTGCGGCTCGATGCCGATGGCCAGGCGCGCTTCATGGTAGCCATCGGCCTGCACCAGCGGCTGGGCCGGCTCGCTGACCGCCTTGCGGGCAATGCCGGCCAGCCAGGTTGCAGCCAGCTCTTTCATCTGCGCGCCATCAGCCGGGCCGCTGATGAAATACGTCACCGGCTGCTGGCTGATCTGCATCCATTGCTGGCGCACCGTTGCCAGTCCTGCCGGGCTGGACAGCGCCTGCAAGGCCGCCTCGTCAGGATACTGGTCCAGCGGCAGCTCACCGTAGCGCAGCTTGCTCAGTTGCGCGCTGGCCTGTTCGCTGGCGGTATCGGGGCGGCGCGCCAGCTGGCGCGCCAGCTGATCGGCCGCAGAGGTCAACGCTGGCAGTGCAATCTCGGTCTGCGCCTGGCGCGCTGCATACAGGCGCAGCAGGTCTTCCAGTTGCGCGGCCGGTACGCCGGCGCTGTAGACCAGCTGCGTCTCGCTTTGCTGCTGCGACAGTTTCACCTTGCGCGCCGTGCTCCAGCGTGCCAGTTCGCCGTCCTGCTGCCCGGCCAGGTCCGCTTCGCTGCCCAGCTGTGCGGCGAGCTGCCACTGCCAGGTCGGTGCGCCAGGCAGGCGGTAGCCGGCACCGGCATGCGCAGCAAAGCGCATTACGGTTTCTTTCGGCTGAGGCTGCCAGACTACGACATCGCCATTGGCCAGCGTCCAGCGCTGCACGCCGTGACCCAGATCGTCCTCGCGCACGATGGCGCCACTGGTGTCGATCTCGGGCAGGCTGGCCGGTGCAGCTGCAGCTTTTTTCTCGGCAAGCACAGGTGGCAACGGTGCGCTGGCGAGCTTTTTCTGCTGCGCCAGCACTTGCGCTGCCGTTGGCAGCCTGACCGGATTCATGCCGGGCGCCAGCATGAACAGCAGGCGATCCGGTGCAGCCAGCCATTGTTGCAGGCGCGCATTGATATCGGCCGGCTTCAGCTCGCGCACGATGGCACTGATCTGCTCCTGCTTCTGCACCGGGTCCTGCAGGATGCGGCCGGCCTGCACGGCGTCGGCCAGCATGGCCTGCCAGCCATTGAGCTCGCGATTGGCCTGCTGGGACGGGCCTTTGTCATTCAGGCGGCGTACTTCGGCTACTTCCCGGGCAATATCGCCGGCATCAAGGCCATTGCGGCGCAGGCGCTCCTGCAGCAGCAGCAATTGCTGCAAACCTGCCTGATGGCCATCGACGCTGACGCTGGCCACAAAGCCCAGCGAACCGGTGGACTCGCCCAGGCCGCCACGGCTGCTGCTGAGCGAACTGACGCCAGCGGGCAAGCCGGCGGCCAGGCGGCGCACCTGGCTGCGCAGGGCGCGCTCGGCGATGCGGTCGATCAGGCGCGCGCGCATGCCGTCGACGTCCTGGCGCTTGTCTTCGCGAAAACGCAGCAGCCAGCCGACCTGGCTGGCGCTGTTTTCGGGGTCCTGCAACTGAGCGACGCGCAGTTGATCATGCAGTTCGGGATCGGGCGAATTGCGTGCCGGCAGAGCCGCCGGCGCCCGATCCTTGAAGTACTGCGTGATCAGGGGCTGCAAGGCTGGCGCATCGACGTTGCCAACGATCAACAAGGCCATATTGCCGGGACGATACCAGTCGCTGTAGAAACGGCGCAGGGTTTGCGCCGGCTGCTGGCGGATGCTCGCCTCGGTGCCGATAGTGGGGCGTTCCGGGTAGAGCGAGCCGGCGCGCAGCAAGGCGCGGCGCTGGCGGTCCATGCGCTCGCGCACGCCCAGCTTGGTGCGCCATTCCTCGAGGATAATCTGGCGTTCCGGCTCCAGCGCTTCGGCCGGGATCGTGGCGCCACCGGCAATTTCTGCCAGCGCATCGAGCCCGGCTTCCACGCTGGCCGGCCGTGTGTCGGTGGTCAGCATATACAGCGTGCGCTCGAAATTGGTCTGCGCGTTGTAGTGCGAACCGACGCGCCAGCCCAGGCTTTCCATATGCTGCTTCAGGCCCGCCGGATACTTGCCGGTGGCGTGAAACACCATATGTTCAACCATATGCGCAACGCCGGACTGGTCGTCCCGCTCGTCGAGCGAGCCGACCTTGACCAGCAGCTGCAGCGAGACCTGCTTGCCAGCCTCACCGGTATTGATGATGTAGTAGTTCAGGCCGTTGTCGAGCTGGCCGCGCTGCACCTCTTTATCCCAGCGAAACGCTTCTGCCGCCATTACCACCTGCGGCAGCACCAGCACCGCCAGCACCACCGCTGCGCCGGCGGCCAGCCAGCGCCGTGGCGCCATCCATTTAGAAGCCATAGCCGATTTCCAGCGCAAAGGTACGGCCGCGCTCGTAGCTGGCATACGTGTCGTTGATGGCCATCTTGTTTTTCTGGTTGGTGATGTTTTCAATTGTCAGCTTTACGTCCAGGCGCTGGTTGCGGTAGACGCGCGGACTCCAGTTCACCACGGTGTCGATGGCGTTCGATTGCGGCAAGCGGGTCTTCTCGTAGTTTTCCAGCGTCGCGCCCTCATACACAAAGGTGCCGTTGCGCAGGATTTTTTCGTAGCCACCGCGGATGCGCAGGATATTGCTGACCGTCAAGCTGTGCGCCGGCCAGGTACTCATGGCGCCGATGCGCAGCGTCCATGGGCGGTTATAGTTTTCGGCCGGCTGTTCCGAGTAGCGGATGACCTTGCCGTCGTAGCGGATCAGGTCGTCGCGCAGCATCGCATTGCTGTAGTTTTCAGCGTAGGTCGCGTAGTTGGACTCGACATCGCTCTTGTTGATGGCCACCCACATGCGGTTGGCCACGTCGCCGATCTTGAACGCGCGCGAGTTCGACCAGCTGAGAGTGACGTCCTTGGTAACGCTGCCGCCATTATTGCTGAAGATATAGCAGCTGCTGCTGTTGCAGTCGGATTGACCGGTGCGCAACAGGCGCACCACCTGGTCCTTGCCGGTACGGCGTGTAAAGCGCAGGCTGACCGGGCCGGCCAGCGCGTCGGCATCGTAAGTGCCGCCCACCGTGAACTCATCGTCGTACGGCGACTTCATGTCCTCCAGGCGATTCAGGGGCTTGCTGGTGACGGGGGTCCCCCATACCAGGTTGCTGGTGCGCGTCTGCGTGGTCAGCAGGGTATTGGCTTTTTCCTGCAAGGCAAAGGCAAACAGATTGCGGCCGTAGTAGCGGTTGGCGCCCACGTCGAGCGACAGCGGCTCCGTTACCTGCCAGCCCAGGCGCAGGCGCGGCGCAAAATTGGTGCCGCCAGACAGGCTGTCCCGGTCACCACGCACGCCGACGCGCAGCGACAGGTCGCGCCAGGTTGCCTCGTCTTCCGCATAAGCGGCCCAGGAATTGTTACTCACATCAAATTTTCCTGCGCGATAGGTCATCAGGCGGCTGAAATACTGGCCTACGTTATAACGCAGCGGCCGGGTGGTCGAGCAGGCTTCCGTATCGACTGTGCCATCGGGCAGCATGCAGCGCGAAGAGTTGCCGGTCGCCAGCAGGTTGCTAGGCGTCAGGTAGTAAAAGTGATCGCGCAGGCGCTCGTAATCGGCATCCTGGCGGCGCAGTTCCAGGCCGGCGCTGGCGCGGTGTTTGGTACTGCCCAGGTTAAATGGCGTGAAAGCGGCGCCGAACTTGTAGGCCACGGTACGCACTTCCTGGTCGATATCGCCACGCGCACCTTCGCCACTGGTCGGATTGGTGCGGGTCGGATCACCCCAGTTCTTGTCATCCGACCAGCGCCATGCGCGGTAGTAATCCACATCGCTGCGGCGCGACTGTTCGTTCTTCGAATACGATACCTGGTGGGTCAGCTTGACCAGGTCATAGCGCGATTCCCATTTGCCGCTCAGGTTCAGGCCGCCGCTATCGATGGTGTAATTGCTGTCGCGGTAGTTTTCCATGAAGTAGGTGTTGGACGATGGCGCGTACACCATCGTGACCTCGCCCTTGTGGCGGCTGCCTGCTGGCGTATAGTCGGCCTTGACCAGCATGGTGTCCTGCACGCGCGTCTGCGTCGCTTCGCGGCTGGCGGTGGTATTGGCGTTTTCAGTCGAGAAGCGCTTGAGCGGAATTTCGGACTTGCGGCGCACCACGTTCATCAGCACGCCCCAGTCTTCGCTCGGACGCGCTTCAACCGTCGTCTTGTAGGTCCACTTCCTGAATTTGGGCTGCAGCTGGTCACTGGACGAGTTCTCGAACTCCTCTTCCTGGGCCGGATCGATATACAGCCTGGTCCAGTCTGACGACGTATAGCCAACCGAGACATTGCCGCCGAACTTCTTGCGTGCCGAGCAGACTGTGGCGCTGACCACGCCGCCAGTAAAGCGGCCGTATTCGGCCGATACATTGGAATCCTTGACATCGATTTCGCACAGGATGCTGCTGTCGATCGCCAGTGCCTGCGAGGCGCCCGGAATCTGGTCGACGCTGGTGGAGGTAACCTTGTTGCCCGGATCGATATCATTGGAAATCGAAATGCCGTCAACCAGGATTTCGTTCTGGTAGGGCTTGGCGCCGTGTATGCTGATTTCAGCCGGCGCGATCTCGCCACCAGTGGCGGCGGCCAGTGCCGATTCGTCGAACTGGATATTCGGGTTGAGCTTGAGCTGGCTGGTCATGTCGCCGTTAATGGCCGGCATATTGCGGATCATTTCACGGTCCAGCCGCTCGACCGTCGGCAGCGTGGATGCTGCAACAGTAATTTCCGACAAGGTATGCGAGCCGCGGCGCTCGAGTGCCGCCTGCTCGTCGCGCACCGGCGCTGGACGCGCACGCAGCATATAGCCACCCGACGCGCCCATCACCACTTCAAACCTGGACTCGGCCAGCAGCGCCTGGAAACCGGACGACACATCGTATTTGCCTTGCAGCCCCTTCGATTGCATGCCGCGCAACTGGTCGGCGTCAAATACCAGCACCACGCCGGACTCGGCGGCAAAGCGGTTCAGCACATCGGCCAGCGGCGCCGACGGCAGTGCATAGATTTTGGCCGCTACGGGGCGCGTGCCTGTGGCGGCTGGCTCGGCGGCAGACACCGGCAGGATCACGCCGGCAGCGAACAGGGCCGCCAGGACAGGCGTCAACACGGGGCGCACGGCCAGGCGGCTTTTTCTCGAGGAGGAAGAAGAGACAGCGTTATTGGCAACAGGATTCATTTTTCGTCTACAAATAATGGGCTTATCTGTAGGCCGAGGCAGAAGCGGAAAAGGACAGTCTTTTTTCAAAAATATTTTATACGGCAAATTATGGCCGCAGGCGCCAGC
>Ga0308158_10005094_pt1 | contig 10873 bp, 5 predicted proteins | sample PhyBR2_FD_201038 | JGI IMG/M metagenome (GOLD analysis project Ga0308158, IMG submission 201038) | Phyllosphere microbial communities from UC Gill Tract Community Farm, Albany, California, United States - DLSLB.R2 | ecosystem: Host-associated > Plants > Phyllosphere > Unclassified | place: USA...
GGCCGGTGCCTGCGCCGCCTTCTCCGCTTCCAGCAGCGCGCGGCTGACCTGGTTGGGGCCGGTGTCGCCGAGCGCGACCTGGATGTACAGGTCATCCACGCTCTCGGCGTGGAAGCGCCGCACCACGGTCGCCAGGTCGGCCTGCTGCAGGCCGAGCCGCTTGAGTTCGCGGTCCAGCAGGTCGCGGCCGGCCTGCACGTTGCGCGCACGGTCCAGCTTGTGGAACCACGAGCGCACCTTCTCGCGCGAGCGGTTGCTGGCCAGGAAGCCGTTGGCGGGCAACAGCCAGTCGCGACGGGGATCGGCCTCCTTGCCGGTCAGGATCTCGACCCGGTCGCCACTGCGCAGGCGGTAGGTCAACGGCACGATGCGGCCGTTGATCTTCGCCCCGCGGCAACGGTGCCCGACCATCGTGTGCACGTGGTAGGCGAAGTCCAGCGGCGTCGCCCCGGCCGGCAGGTCCATCACCTCGCCCTTGGGGCTCAGCGCGTAGACGCGGTCCTCGACCAGTTCGGCATCCAGCGCGCCGGCCAGGTCCTCCGGCGCGGCCGGGTCCTGGGCCTGCTCCAGCAGCTGGCGCATCCAGGTGATCTTGCGGTCGAACGCCTTCTCCGCGCCCTTGCCGCCCTCCTTGTACTTCCAGTGCGCGGCGACGCCCAGTTCGGCCTGGGCATGCATTTCATGGGTACGGATCTGGACTTCGATCGTGCGCCCCTCCGGGCCGATCACCGCGGTATGCAGCGAGCGGTAGTCGTTGGCCTTGGGCCGCGCGATGTAGTCGTCGAACTCGCTGGGGATGGGCGTCCACAGCGCATGCACCACGCCCAGCGTGGCGTAGCAGGCGGCCACGTCGTCGACCATCACCCGCACCGCGCGCAGGTCGTAGAGCTGCTCGAAGGCCAGGTGCTTCTTCTGCATCTTCCGCCAGATGCTGTAGATGTGCTTCGGGCGGCCACTGACCTCGGCGGGGATGCCCTGTTCGGCCAGGGCACCGGACAGCTTGCGCTTCACCGCTTCGACGTAGCGCTCGCGCGCGATGCGCGTCTCGTCCACTTCGCGGGCGATGTGGCGGTAGGTTTCCGGGTCCAGGAAACGGAACGCCAAGTCTTCCAGTTCCCACTTCAACTGCCAGATGCCCAACCGGTTGGCCAGCGGCGCATGGATGTCGCGGGTCAGCTGGGCCAGTGCGCGGCGCTGTTCGTCGGGCAGCTTGTCGGCCGCGCGCATGCAGGCCAGCTGCCGCGACAGCAGGATCGGCACCACGCGCAGGTCATGGATGATCGACAGCAGCAGGCGGCGCAGGCCCTCGGAGTTGCGCCCGGCGTCGCGCCCGGCATGCAGCGCCCACACCTGGTCGGCGGCGTCCTGGCCATCGAGCAGGCCGGTGACCGCCGCGGCCATGCCGCCCAGCGGCAGCTCGGCCACCCGCGCGCGCAGGCCCGGCAGGTCGAACAGCAGCGCGGCGATGATCACGCTCTCGTCGGCGGACAGCAGCGCCAGGGAATCCAGGGTGTCGGCCAACACCGGCCAGGGCAGGCGCGGCGCGTGCGCCACGTCGGGCTGCTGCCAGCACGACAACAGGGCCTGCCGCAGCGGTTCGGACAGGGCGCGGGTGGAAGGACGCTGCAGCAGCGTATCCAGGCCAGGGGAGGAAGAACGGTTCACAGCAGTCAATTGCAGGTGGATGCCCCTACACTAGCGCCCAACTGCCGCCGGGAACAACGTTCATGAAGCTGCCTCGCCTTGCCGTCCTCGCCGCCTTCACCGCACTTTCACTGTCGCCGCTGCTGCCGGCCCATGCCCAGCGCGTGGTCCATGGCGACCTGCAGCAGCAGATGTCGCCCGCCGAGTTCAAGGCCGCCGGCCTGGACAAGCTCAATGCCGAGGAGCTGGCGGCACTGAACAGCTGGTTGCAGGGCAAGGTGGAACAGGCCGCCAGCGTTGCCAGCGCCACGGTGGAACAGGCCCGCGAGGAAGGCCGCCAGGAAGTGATCGTGAAGAACCGCGGCTTCTTCGATTTCGGTAGCCGCGACCCGATCGTGGCCAAGCTGGAAGGCGAATTCCGTGGCTTCGGCAAGGGCCGCCAGTACACGCTCGACAACGGCCAGGTCTGGGAGCAGACCGACGAGGCCAGCGTCTCCGGCGTGCGCCGTGACATGCCCACGGTGGAGATCACCCCCGGGCTGATGAACGTCTGGTACCTGCGCGTGGAAGGTCTGAACACCCGCGCCAAGGTCCGCCGGACCAAGTGACCGACGCCGCGGCACCGCCCCTCCCAGCGACCCCACCTGCCATGCCCAACACGATCCTGCTGCCCCTGTTGCTGTTGCTGTTGCTTCCTGCCGGCGCGCATGCGCAGGTCTACAAATGCAAGGGCAAATCGGGGGAGACGATGTACTCCGAGCATCCCTGCGACGCCCGCGCCGAGCCGATGAAGCTGCGCGAGGACCGCCTCGCGTCGACGGCTGCCGGCACCGGTACCGAGCCATCCGGCCAGCCCCCGACGGAGGCCGCGCCGGCGGCGACCGCCGATACCGGCACCAGCGCCGATGGGGAGGCCAACCGCGCCGCCGAACGTGCCTGCATCGCCACGGCCACGGCATCGATCTACGGTTCGTCCAACGACCGCGTCGGCACCCTGCAGCAGCAGATGGCCATGCTCAACGACCAGCTGGCCGCGGCCACCACCGCCGAGCGCAGCCAGGCCCTGCGCGGGCGCATGGCCACGTTCCGCCAGGCCATCACCCGCGAACACGCCAACGCACAGAGCCAACTCAACACCGCGCGCCGCGCCTGCGCCGAGCAGCACCGCCCGGCGGCGGTGCCGGCCCGCTGAGGGGTCAGCCGCGCAACGCGGCGACCCGCTGCGCCAGCTTCTTGGCGGAGATCCCCGAGCGGAAGCCCAGTTCCTGCGCGAACAGCGATACCCGCAGCTCCTCGATGTCCCAGCGCAACGCCGCCCATTCGGCACGCGCGGCGCGGCCCTGCAACCGCGCCTCATCCAGCGCGTCGACGAACGGCTTGAGCTCCAGCATGCGCGCCTGGTCACGCGGCGGGTCACGCTTGGCGCGTTCGGCGCGCAGCAGCATGGCCTTGAGGTAACGCGGGAACTGGGCCAGCGCATCGGCCGGCGTTTCGCGCAGGAAGCCGGCATGCACCAGCCCTGCCAACTGCGCCTCCATGTCGTCCAGGTTGCCGCGCGCCCAGCCCATCAGCGGTGCTTCCAGCTGTGGCTTGAGCTCACCGACCAAACCCAGGATGGTCTCGGCCAGCTTGAGCCGCGTCATCGCCTCGCCGAACAACTGCTTGCCAGCCTCGCTGCGGCGCTGCTCGAACGCCTCCGGTGTGCGGATCCCGGCCAGGCCATCGGCCAGTACCGCGTTCATCGCCGCATCCACCAGGTCGCCGCGCAGGCGCTCCTGCGACTCGATGGCCGCGTACAACAGGCCGGTCTTGGGCGAGACCGGCAATTGCTTGCGGGCCTGCTTGACCTTGTCGGCCAGGCCGATTTCCAGCAGCCGGCGTACACCCAGCGGATGCGCCAGCGCCGCCTCGTTGCGGTCGGCGAAGATGCGCAACGCGGCGGCATCACCGGTGTCCACCAACGCCGGATAGGCGGGCACGCCGGCCTCGCCCGGGACCTGCCCGGGGATCGGTGCTGACGGGAACTCGCGTAGTCCCTCGGCCACCAACGCCTGCCCGGCGCGCGCGGCAAAGGCACTGCCGGCACGTTCGCCGAAGCGCGCACGCAGCGCCTCCAGGTCACGCGACATGGCCAGCAGCCTGGCTCCCTTTCCGCTCGCCGAGACCTCCTTGCCCGGTGCATTGCCCCTGCCCGGTTCAGCGCCGCGCGACGGCGCCGCCTCGAACAGGCGCAGGTTCATCCGCAGGTGCGGCTCCAGGGCATCCACCTCGAAATCGGTGGCCGCCACCGTCGCCCCGGTGGTCTTGCTCAGGAAGCGCGCCAGCTCGCCACGGATGTCATCGGCCGAAGGCTGTGGCCAGGCCTCGAAGAAGGCCCGGCCAAAGTCCGGCGCCGGCACGTAGTTGCGGCGCATCGCCTTGGGCAAGGTGCGGATCATGGCACTGGCCTTGTCGGCGACGAAGCCCGGTGCCAGCCACGACAGCCGCGCCGGGTCCAGCGCATTGAGCAGGTGCAATGGCACGTCCAGGGTCACGCCATCGTCCTCGGCACCGGGCTCGAAGCGGTAATGCAGGGCCAGCCGTGCATCACCGAGCGCGAAGTACTTCGGGTAGCGATCTTCCTCGCTGCCTTCGCCCGGCAGCAGGTCGGTCAACGACCACTGCAGCGTGCGACGCTGCTCCGGCGGCAACGCCTGCCACCAGCCGTCGAGCAGGCTGGCCGAGTGGATATGCGACGGCACCCGGTCCAGGTACCAGCGTGCCTGCCAGTCCTCGTCGGCGACGATGCCGGCACGGCGCAGCTTGGCTTCTTCCTCGCGCGCCTGCTCCAGCACCTTCTGGTTGGCGGCGACGAAGCCGGCGCGCGTGTTGATCTCGCCGGTCACCAGCGCCTGCCGCACGAAGATGTCGTGCGCCTCGCCCGGGTTGATCTTGCCGTAATGCACGGGCTTCTTCGGTGCCAGCACCAGGCCGAACAGGCTGATCTGCTCCGACGCCAGCACCTGTCCCTGCGCGCGCGACCAATGCGGATCGAAGTGCTTGCGCGCCAGCAGGTGGGGAATCTCGGCGATCACCCAGTCCGGCTCGATCGACGCATTGGTCAGGCCCCAGACGCGCTGGGTGTCGAGCAGCGTGGCACTGAGCACCCACGGCGGCGGCCGCTTGGCCAGCGCCGACCCCGGGAACAGGTGGAAGCGGCGCTGTCGTGGCGCCTGGAAATCGCCCTTGTCGGTGCGATGCCCGACCTGGGTCGGCAGGCCGGCCAGGATCGCGCGGTGCAGCGCCTGGTAGGCGGCCACGCGCACCTTCTCCGGGATGCCCGGCGCGGTGTCGGGTTCGACGTTCCCCTTGCCCTGCGGCCCGGCACTGCCCTTGCCGGCAACGACCGGCGTCGATGTGCCTTCGCGCGCAAGGCGCGCGGCCTTGTGCAGCTCACCACGGGTAGCCTTGCGTTTGGCCTCGGCATCGCCGCCGGCCGGCACCGCGACCGGTGCGGCCAGCAGCGCCTTGCCAAAGGCATCGCCCTCATTGACCGACCAACCGAGCTCCTCGCACAGCAGGCGCAGCTGGCGGTGCAGCTCGCGCCATTCGCGCATGCGCAGGAAGCCCAGGAAATGCCGTCCGCACCAGTCGCGCAGCTTGGACTGGGTGAGATCTTCATGTGCGATGCGATAGGCCTCCCACAGGCGCAGGATGCCGATGAACTCCGAACGGCCGTCGGCGAACTGCGCATGCGCGTTGTCGGCCGCCTCGCGGGCTTCCGGCGGACGCTCGCGCGGGTCCTGGATGCCCAGGAAGGCGGCGATCACCAGCATCTCGCGCAGGCAACCGCCCTTCTGTGCGGCCACCAGCATGCGCGCCAGCTTCACATCCACCGGCAGGCGGGCCATCTGCCGGCCAATCGCGGTCAGCTTGCGCTCCGCATCGATGGCGCCCAGCTCGGCCAGCTGTTGCCAGCCGTCGGCCACCGCGCGCTCGTCGGGGGCTTCCAGGAACGGGAATTCATCGATCTGACCCAGGCCCAGCTGCAACATGCGCAGGATCACGCCGGCCAGCGAGGAGCGCCGGATCTCCGGATCGGTGAACTCCGCGCGCGACTGGAAATCGGCTTCGGAGTACAGCCGGTAACAGATACCCTCGGAGATACGCCCGCAGCGGCCCTTGCGCTGATTGGCACTGGCCTGCGACACCGGCTCGATGTGCAGGCGGTCCAGCTTCTGGCGCGGGCTGTAACGCTTGACGCGGGCAAAACCCGGGTCGATCACGTAGCGGATGCGCGGCACCGTCAGCGAGGTCTCGGCCACGTTGGTGGTCAGCACGATGCGGCGCTTCGGGCCCGGGTTGAACACCCGGTCCTGGTCCCTGGCCGACAGCCGCGCGTACAGCGGCAGCACTTCGGTCTCGCGGTACTTGCGGCGCTCCAGTGCCTGGTGCGCATCGCGGATCTCGCGCTCGCCGGGCAGGAACACCAGCACGTCGCCACGCGCGTCGCTGCGGGTGATCTCGTCCACCGCCGCGACGATGGCGTCGTTGACCGACACCGGGTCCGAATCCGCGTCCTCGCGGCGGCCACGCGTGCCGGCCGGGCGCGGTTCCTCACCGTTGACCACCGCCTCGTCCAGCGCGCGGTAGCGCACTTCCACCGGGTAGGTCCGGCCCTCGACGTTGACCACCGGTGCATCGTGGAAGTGGCGCGAGAAACGCTCGGTGTCGATGGTGGCCGAGGTGACGATCAGCTTCAGGTCCGGGCGCTTGCGCAGCAGCTGCTTCAGGTAACCCAGCAGGAAATCGATGTTGAGGCTGCGTTCGTGCGCCTCGTCGATGATCAGCGTGTCGTAGCGCGACAGCCAGCGGTCGGAGGCAATCTCGGCCAGCAGGATGCCGTCGGTCATGAACTTGATGCGGCTGTCCTCGCCGACCTTGTCGGTGAAGCGCACCTGGTAACCCACCACCGAACCCAGCTCGGTCTGCAGTTCCTCGGCCACGCGCGCGGCCACCGCCCGGGCGGCGATGCGGCGTGGCTGGGTGCAACCGATCATGCCAGCCTGGCCACGGCCGGCGGCCAGACACAGCTTCGGCAGCTGGGTGGTCTTGCCCGAACCGGTTTCACCGGCGATCACCACCACCTGGTGCGCGCGGATCAGCGCGGTGATCCGGTCGGCTTCACGCGCGATTGGCAGCGCATCGTCCATGGTGATGGAAACCGGCTGCGCGGCCCGCTGCCTGCGCTGCGCCTGCGAGCGTTCCAACAGCTGCAACAGCGCCTGCTCGGCGGCCGCATCGGCCGGCTTGCCCTGCCAGCGTGACCACAGGCCCAGCAGGCGGCCGCGGTCGCGGCTCATCGCCCCGTCAATGGCCTTGCGGGCATCGCGCAGGCGGGTGGCAGTCTGATTTTCGATAGCGCTCATCAATCGTTCAACGTGAAAACTTGAAATACCGGTACGGTTACCGGAGCGGTATTGTGAAGCCATTCAACCCGCCCAGGAGTAAAGCGTCATGGCCAAAACCAAGCACAGCAGCAAATCCGAAGCCGGCAAGACGAAGCTCGCCGCGGCCGCACCGTCGGCCCCGGGGGTGGATATCGGGATCAAGGACAGCGATCGCAAGAAGGTGGCCGACGGCCTTTCACACTTCCTGGCCGATGCCTACACCCTGTACCTGAAGACCCACAACTTCCACTGGAACGTCACCGGGTCGATGTTCAACTCGCTGCACAACATGTTCATGGACCAGTACACCGAGCAATGGAACGCGCTGGACGAGATCGCCGAGCGCATCCGTGCACTGGGCTTCAACGCACCCGGTTCCTACCGTGAATTCGTGACCCTGACCTCCATCGCCGAGGAGCCCGGCCTGACCGATGCCCCGGATTGGCGCGAAATGGTCCAGCAGCTGGTCTCCGGCAACGAAGCGGTCTGCCGCACCGCGCGCAAGGTACTGGAACAGGCCGGCAAGGCCAATGATGCGCCCAGCGAGGACCTGCTGACCCAGCGCCTGCAGATCCACGAAAAGTACGCCTGGATGCTGCGTTCGCTGCTGCAGTAAGCGCTCCGGGCGTTGCCCCTTGCGGGGTTTCCGTGGCTGGCCACACCGAACCACGGGCCCTGCTCCATCGGCCCGCCCCCGCCTTCGGCACGCCCCCTTTCCACGCAAGGGGGCGTTGCTCCAGCTGGACCCTGCAGTTTCCCCTGCAGCGCCGGGCCCTGCTGCAGCCGGCAGGAATTCCGAGGCGAGCGCGGTATCCGGGTTGATTTCCTGCCCACCGCCACGACGACCCTTCGAACCCACCGCCAGCGGTTAAACTAGCGCGATGCCCCAGAGTCACGCGCAAGAACTGCTTTCCAGCGTTTTCGGTTACGACAGTTTCCGCGGCGACCAGCAGGCCATCGTCGAACATGTTGCCAGCGGCAATGACGCGCTGGTGCTGATGCCCACCGGCGGCGGCAAATCCCTCTGTTACCAGATCCCGGCATTGCTGCGCGATGGCTGCGGCATCGTCATCTCGCCCCTGATCGCGCTGATGCAGGACCAGGTGGAAGCGCTGCGCCAGGCCGGCGTGCGTGCCGAGTTCCTGAACTCCACGCTGGATGCCGAGACGGCCGCACGGGTCGAGCGCGAACTGCTCGATGGCGAGCTGGAGCTGCTCTACGTCGCCCCCGAACGGCTGCTCACCGGCCGCTTCCTGTCCCTGCTCGGGCGCAGCCAGATCGCGCTGTTCGCCATCGACGAGGCCCATTGCGTGTCGCAATGGGGCCATGACTTCCGCCCGGAATACCGGCAGCTGACCGTGCTGCACGAGCGTTGGCCGCAGGTGCCGCGCATCGCGCTGACCGCCACCGCCGACCCGCCGACCCAGCGCGAGATCGCCGAACGCCTGGACCTGGCGCAGGCGCGCCACTTCGTCAGTTCCTTCGACCGTCCCAACATCCGCTACACCGTGGTGCAGAAGGACAACGCCAAGCGCCAGCTGCTGGATTTCCTGAAGGCGCACCGCGGCGAAGCCGGCATCGTCTACTGCATGTCCCGGCGCAAGGTCGAGGAAACCGCGCAGTTCCTGTTCAACGAAGGCCTGCAGGCCCTGCCCTACCACGCCGGCATGCCGGCGGAAGTGCGTGCGGCCAACCAGCGCCGCTTCCTGCACGAGGACGGCATCGTGATGTGCGCCACCATCGCCTTCGGCATGGGCATCGACAAGCCGGACGTGCGCTTCGTCGCGCATACCGACCTGCCCAAGTCGATGGAAGGCTATTACCAGGAGACCGGCCGCGCCGGCCGTGACGGTGAGGCCGCCGAGGCGTGGCTGTGCTACGGGCTCGGCGACGTGGTGCTGCTCAAGCAGATGATCGAGCAATCCGAGGCCAGCGAGGAGCGCAAGCAGCTCGAGCGCGCCAAGCTCGACCACCTGCTCGGCTACTGCGAATCCATGCAGTGCCGCCGCCAGGTGCTGCTGGCCGGTTTCGGCGAGACCTACCCCAAGCCCTGCGGCAACTGCGACAACTGCCTGACCCCGCCGGCTGCATGGGATGCCACCGTGCCGGCGCAGAAGGCATTGAGCTGCGTGTACCGCAGCGGCCAGCGCTTCGGCGTGGGCCACCTGATCGACATCCTGCGCGGCAGCGACAACGAGCGCATGCGCCAGCTCGGCCACGACAAGCTCAGCACCTACGGGATCGGCAGCGACCTGGATGCGCGCAGCTGGCGCAGCGTGTTCCGCCAGCTGGTCGCGGCCAGCCTGCTGGAAGTCGACCCGGAGGCGCACGGCGGGCTGCGCCTGACCGACGCCAGCCGCGACGTGCTCAAGGGCCGTCGCCAGCTGATGATGCGCCGTGAGAGCCCGGTGGCGCGCGAACGCGAACGTGGCGGCCAGCGCAGCGGCCTGCCGGTGCAGGCCGGGGACCTGGCCCTGTTCAATGCCCTGCGCGGGCTGCGCGCGGAACTGGCGCGCGAGCAGAACGTGCCGGCCTTCGTCATCTTCCACGACAGCACGCTGCGCAACATCGCCGAGCAACGGCCGACCAGCATCGACGCGCTGGGCCGGGTCGGCGGCATCGGTGGCAGCAAGCTGGCCCGTTATGGCCAGCGGTTGGTGGACATCGTGCGCGAGCAGGGCTGAGCCGTCAGCCGCGTCCACCGCGGGCCAGCAACAGCAGCCCTTCGACCTTGCGCCGGTCCGGCGAACCATCGACCTGCATGCGGCTCAGCACCGGGGCCACCTTGTCCAGCTCGGCCAGCGCCTTGCCGGCATGACCGAACTGCAGCTGCGTTTCGGCCAGCGCGATGCGGTTCTGCAGGGTCTCCATCTTGTCCTGGCCGTACACGCTGATCGACAGTCCCAACGCCGCATCACGCAGGGCCAGCGCGGATTTCCCGTCACCGCGCCGCGCGGCCAGGTCCGCGCGCACCTGCAGCAACTGCAGCGACAGCATCGGCGTTGCCTGCGCGCCAATGGGCTCGAGCAACGCGTTGGCCTGCTCCAGTTCGTTCTGGCGGACATGCCAGGCGATGCGGTACAGCCGCACTTCCTGCCGCCCGGGTGCATCGGCCGGCAGCGCGGCGGCCATCCCGAGGTCGGCGTGCTTGAGATGGGTTCCGGCCGCTTCCATCCGCCCCTGCCGCATCAGCAACCGCCCCAGCCCGCTTTCGGCGCGCATCGTCACCGGCGCCTGCGCCCCGAGCTGGTCGCGGCGGATTTCCCAGGCGCGTTGATACATCTGCTCCGCCGCATCCAGGTCACCGCGCTGCTCGTGCAGGGTGCCGTAGTTGAACAATCCCATCGAGTAGCGCACCGACGCTTCGCCATCGATGATCGCGCTCAGCCGTTGCCGTGCCCGGAACTGCTCCTCGGCCGCGGTGAAGTTGCCCATGTCCTGGTACAGGTCGGCCAAGGCCTCGTGCTGCACCAGCACGAAGCTGTTCTCGGCGCCATACAGTGCGATGGCCTGCTGCATGCCGGCCTGCAGCAATGGCAGTGCCTGCGCGTAGTCGCCCTGCTCGCGCAGGATCTGCGCCAGCCGGGTTTCCGCGGCCAGCGCCAGGCTGGTGCGACGGCCGTGCAGGCTGTCGATCACCTGCCGAAAGTGACGCGCGGCGTCCTGCGTGCGTCCCCAGCGCAGGTACATCAGGCCGGTGTTGTAGACCAGCTCGTGCAGCTGCGCCTCGTCATCGGTGCCGGACAGCCCCGCATAGGCCGCGTGCGCCTGCTTGAACGCCACCTCCGCACGGTCGAACA
>Ga0308158_10005096_pt1 | contig 10868 bp, 9 predicted proteins | sample PhyBR2_FD_201038 | JGI IMG/M metagenome (GOLD analysis project Ga0308158, IMG submission 201038) | Phyllosphere microbial communities from UC Gill Tract Community Farm, Albany, California, United States - DLSLB.R2 | ecosystem: Host-associated > Plants > Phyllosphere > Unclassified | place: USA...
GCCCATGGTGTCGAAGTTGGGGATCGGCGCCTCCTGGCCGTCGATCGCTCCCTGCTGGAGGCTCGTGTATACCTCGTCAAGCGCCATCGGAGTCGCGGTGCCGCCCATGTCGGAGATGCCGGTGATGTACAGCGGTGCGTCCGGAGTGCGCAGCTTGATTCCTGCGAGGTCGCCCGGCTCACGCACGGGCTTGTTGGCCGAGACCTGACGGGTGCCGAAGTACCAGCTCGACTGCACCGAGAGTCCGGACTTCTCCTCGAGCGCGTCCCAGATCTCCTGGATCGGCTCGGAGTCGATGTTCTCGAAGAACGCGTCGACATCGTTGAAGAGGTACGGGGCGTCGAGCACGGCGGCATCCTCGTAGTAGGTGCCGAGGAACGCGGCGCCGCCGAACGTGGCGTCCAGGCTTCCCGATGCCACCTGCTCGAGCGCCTCGGCTTCGCTTCCCAGCTGAGACGACGGATACGACTCGATCTGCAGTCCCGAGCCGGAAAGCTCCTCCTGCATCGCCTTGACGCCGCAGGCCTCGAACGGGTGGGCCGGCTCATACGTGTGCGCGAGGCGCAGCACGCGCGCGTCTGCGTTCGATCCCGAGTCACCTGCGTTGTCGCCAGGCTTCTCGACCTGTCCACCGACGCAGCCGGTGAGGAGGATCAGTGCCGCTCCGCCGACGAGGGCGGGCGTGATTCCACGGGTGAGGTTCATGCGTTCTCCTTTGAAGCTTCCGAGCCGTGCTCAAACGTTTGCTCACACGAGTATGCCGCCTGTCCCCGCCCGCGCACAAGCCGTCGATCAGTGGGCGGGTGCCGTCGACTCGCGCTCGACGAGCGTCGGGGCGGGATCATCGACGAGGAGCGCCCGTGGCCGCCCGCCGTTGATGAGCCGGTGCACCTCTTCGAAGGCCCGGTACCCGAGCTCGTACCACGGCATCTTCACCACCGTCAGCGGGGGCCATGAGTTCGCTGCCGTCCACGAATCGTGGAGCGCGACGACCGAGATGTCACGCGGGACCTCGACTGCGCGTCGTCTCGCCTCCGCGAGAAGACCGATCGCGGCGTTGACATTCGCGACGAAGATCGCGGTCGGACGAACGGGCCTATCCAGCAGGACGGCTGCCGCCAGGGCGCCGTCCTCTGCCGTATAGCCGAAGGCTGTCACGAGATCCTCGTCGACCGTCAGCCCCGCGTCGGCCATCTCTGCGCGGAATCCCGCCTCACGCCTCACGTTCGTCGGGCTCTCCGGGACGCCGCCGGCGAACGCGATGCGCTCGTGCCCGAGTTCCACCAGCCTGCGGACCGCCAGTCGGGCGGCCGCCTCGTCTGGCATCGTCACGGCCCCGGGAGCCGTCGCCTCAACGGAGTTGATGAACACGACGGGCTTCGACTTGGCGAATCCGCCGAGTGCGTCCTCCGAAACAGGCACATCCCCCGGCTGCAGCATCAGTGCATCCACCCGACCCTCGCCCAGAAGCTTGCGTGCTCGCTCGCCGCCCGGAGCCAGGTCTTCGGTACGTCCCATGAGAACGAGATGGTCGTGACGGATCGCGGCATCCTCGACTCCGCGCACGAGCTCGATGAAGATGGCGTTCATGAGGTCGGGCACGATCAGCGCGACCACGTTGGAACGGGCCGATCGCAACGCGCGGCCAGCGGAGTTCGGGCGATAATCCAGCTCTTTCGCGACGCGGAGGATGCGCGTCCGCGTCTCTTGGCTCACGCGTGCGTCCGGAGCATCACTGAGCACCCTCGACGCTGCTGAGATCGAGACGCCGGCTCGGGCGGCGACGTCGCTCAGGGTGGCCATGACGTGATCCTAGCCCGCGCCGAGACGAGCGCCGTTCTCGCGAGTTCGTCGGCGCCGTTGGCCGCCGTCGCGCCAGTCGTGCTGGCCGTCGTCAGCCCGGCCAGCCGTCGGCGAGCTTCGTGAGCAGACGGGCGAGCTCGTCGCGCTCGTGCTCGGTCAGGGTCTGCAGCGCTGCGCCCAGTCGTTCACGGCGTTCGCCGCGCACGCCGCGGATCATCTGCGACCCCTGCTCTGTGAGCGCGATGCGGGTGCGGCGCGCATCGTTCGGGTCGGCCTCGCGCCGAACCCACTCGCGGTCGACTCCCTGCTGAACGAGCCGGGACGCCCGGGGCTGGTCGACCCCGATCACGTCTGCGATCTCGCTGACGCCGAGCGGGTCGGACGCCGTCGCCAGCGCCTCGAGCATACGAATCACCGCCGGCGCGCCGACGCGGTCGCCGCCCCACACGCGTGGGCCGGCGCCTCGGCCCGCGTGAGCGGCGTGCGGATGCGGGTGCGCGTGGCGGTGACCGTGGTGCCCATGCGGGCCCGGCCCACGCCCGCTGCGCAGGCGCGCGAGTGCCGATGCGATGGCTTCCGCAGGGTCGGACTGGTGCTCGGTCATGCCCCGACCTTACATGCAACTTGACATGCTTCTCAATTGCATGTCACACTGCATGTACATGCAATATGACATACAAGGGATCACTATGAAGAACACTGAAACTCACCCCTTCGGGTACTGGATCACGGCAGTCGATCGCCTCATGCGGGCGGAATTCGTCACCGTGTTCCACGACGAGGGCATCACCCGCCGCCACTGGCGCATGCTGAATTGCATCGACGGCACCCACGGTGACCGCCCCCACCATGGCCGACGCGGCCCCGCGCTGCGCCGCCTCATCGACCTCGGGTGGATCGAACGCACTGACGACGGATGGGCTCTCACCGACTCCGGCGCGCTCGCCAAGCAGCGGCTCGGCAGCGCCGTCGACGAGATCCGTGCCCGTGTCGTCGATGCGCTCACTCCAGACGAGTACGCCGCAATGACGGCATCCCTCGAGAAGATCGCTCGCGGATTCGGCTGGGAGGAAGGCAAGCCGCTCCCCCGTCGGCACCAGCGTCGCGGCCGGCGTGAGCGTCGCGGTCGGCGTCATGATCACGGCTTCACGAGCGGGCATGACTCGGGCAGCAGCCTCGGCCGCAATGCCCATGAAGGCGTCGGATACTCCCACTCGCAGGACGGCCATGGACACGACGGCCACGGCCCTGGCCATGGCCACCGCCATGTGGACGACGGCGGCCACCGCTGGCATGCGCACCACGACGACGGGCACGGCGGGCACGGACATGGCGGCAGCCTCCGGCACGGCCGACAGGAGCAGGGCGACGGCGAGCGCGGCCACCGGCACCAGCACAGGCACGACGGGCACGGCGGGCACGACAGGCACGGCACGCACGACGGCCACGGCGGGCACGACAGGCACGGCGGGCACGATCGCAGACACGACCGGCACGATCGCAGGCACGACAGGCACGAAAGGCACGAGCACGGCGACGGCGAGCACGGCCACAGGCACGCGCACAGGCACGACAGGCAAGGCAGGCACGGCACGCACGACGGGCACGGCACGCACGACGGGCCCGACCGGCACGATCGCAGGAGAGGTCACCGACCTGACCTCCGCAACTGCGTCGACCACGGCGGGCATCGCGGATGCGGCCACCGCGGATACGGCCAGGACCACGGCTCGCACGAAGACGGTCGAGCTCCCGGCTGCAGGCATCACCACTGCGGCCGAGGAGGCCGCTCCACTGCCGGCCACGTACGCAACCACGACCACCCCTGACAGCCGCATTCACCGCTGATCAGCCCGCGTCCGAGCGCCGGAATAGTCCCGCGTTCGGACGGGTTGCCAGAGACATGAGCCTGCTCGCTGCCGCACCTGCCGCACCTGCGGCACGCAGCGCGCGCGGCGAGGCGCTCGAGAAGCTGCTCGGAGCGATCGCGATCAGCATCCGCTCCCAGCGCCGCGTCTTCCCCTCGATCGACGACACGATCCCGCTCGGCAGCGACGGCCTGTCTCTCGCCTACGTGCTCGCCGGACACGTCGCGCTGCCTGCGGCCGCGGGGCTTCCCGACGACCTGTCCGCCGGCGATGCCCTGCTGCTCTCGGGCGCGCGGCCGCTGGCTCTGCGCGTTCCCGCCGGTGCCGGAGTGCTCGTCTCGCACCTCTCGCTGGCCGAGGGCTCGGCCCACGTCGGCGAACTGCTGCCCGATCTCGCGTGGATCCGCGACTTCGATGACCTCGAGCCCGCCGCCGCCGCGCTGGCACAGCACATGGGCACCGATGCGCCGGTAGTCTGCGATCGCGACGGTGACCTGGTCATCTGCCGCATGATGGCGACCACCCTGCTGCAGTCGGTCATCCGCGCGTGGTCGAGCGTATGCGCACCTCAGGGGTGGCCGTCGCTCACCGGCGATCCGTTCCTCGACCGCGTGGTCGATGCGGTGAACGCCGACCCGGGCCGCGATTGGACCGTCGAGCAGATGGCATCCGTCAGCGCCCTCTCGCGCTCGGTGTTCGCCGAGCGTTTCCGCGAGGCCTTCGACCGGTCGCCGGGGCAGTACGTCGCGGAGGTGCGGATGCGCGCTGCGCGCGCCCTGCTCGTCGACGGTCGTGGCGTCAGCGAGGTCTCGCGCGAACTGGGCTACGCGTCCGACGAGGGCTTCAGCCGCGCGTTCCGCCGCCACACGGGACTGACCCCGTCGGCCTGGCGTGCACGCGGCGCCCTGGCATCCGCCTGACGATCGCGCCCGCTCCGCCGCTCCGCTCCGCGCTCACGCGTCCCCGCCGAGAAGTCGAAAAGGCACCGCAACGCGGCTCTTCCCGTGCCTTTCTGACCTCTCGACCCAGCGCGCAGCGCGCAGCGCGGAGCGGTACCGGGCGGACCCGCCCGGTACGCCGCCGAGAAGTCGAAAAGGCACCGGAACACGCCGATTCCGGTGCTTTTTCGACCTCTCGGCCGGCGGGCGGGGCGGGGCCGGCGGGCGCGGGGCCGGCGGGGGCCGGCGGGGCCGGGACCGGCGCGGCACCCCGGGTCAGCGGCTGCGGCGGTCCGACAGGCCGAAGAGCACGGCTCCGACGGCGAGCATCGCGGCACCCACGGTGTACGCGAGCTCGATGCCGAGAGCGTCCACGAGCATCCCGCCCACTCCCGCGGCGAGCATGATCGCCGCCTGGAACCCGACGACCACCAGGCCGCCGCCGGCCTCGAGGCGATCGGGCATCCGGTGACCGACCCACGTGTTCACGATCAGCAGCCATGAGGCGAAGAAGAAGCCCCAGACGAACGCGACGACCCCGACCGTCCAGAGCGAGCCGGCGCCGACGATGATCAGCATCACGGCGAGCGCGATCGCCACCGGCGTCGCCACGGCGAGCACGCGATACGTGCGGTCGATGCCCGCGCCGATCACGAGGTTGCCGATGAATCCGCCGACCCCGAACACCGCGAGCAGCACGATCACGGTGCCCTCGTCGATGACCCCGCCGTCGACCTGCACCCGCTCGAGCGCGAGACGGATGTACGTGTACGCCAGCGCGTGGCCGAAGATCACCAGCACATGCCCGACGACACCGAGCCCGATCCCCGGCCGGCGCAGGGTCTCGACCAGCACCGACAGCCGCGCGGCGTTCTCGGCCGGCACTGCCGGCAGCAGAGTCCGCAGAGCCACCGCGAGCAGCGCCGTCGCTCCAGCGGCGATGCCGAACACCCCGCGCCAGTCGAGCAGCTGGCTGAGCATCACGCCCACCGGAACCCCCGCGACCGTCGCGAGCGAGGTGCCTGCCGAGGTGAACATCACCGCTCTGCCGAGCCGCTCGGGCCCAGCGATGCGCGCCGCGACCGTGATCGACATGGTCCAGAAGCCCGACAGCGCGGCGCCCAGCAGCACGCGTGCCACGAGCATCAGCGCGAGCGAGGGCGCGATGGCGACCACGAGGTTCGAGACCGCGGCGAGCACGGCCATCCACACCAGCAGGGTCCGGCGGTCGAGCCGGGGCAGCATGAGCCCGATGGTCGGCGCGACGAGCAGCCCGGCGAGCGCGGTGACGGTGACGAGCTGCCCTGCCTGACCTGGGGTGACGCCGAGTTCGGCGGCGATCTCGGTGAGCACTCCGTTGGGCAGGAATTCGGCGCTGACGAGCAGGAAGCTCATCGCCATCATCGTCAGCAGCGCCGCATACGGCATGCGCGCGACCCGGTCGTTCGCCGTGGGAACAGGTGCGGTGATCGTCATGGTTCCAGCCTGGTCACGGAGCGGATGCTGTGCCCGACCGTGCGTCCGGGGCATCCGACCGTTCGTCCGGGAACCGCGGCCGGTCCGGTCCTGCACGGCTGTCGCGCCCGAGCGGGAGACCCCCGCAGCGGGCTCAGGAGGGGCGGGATTCAGCCGCCGATGGCGCCGGCGTCGGTCGTGCCCACGTCGGTGCGGTGGAAGTTCTGGAAGGAACGGGATGCCGTCGGTCCGCGCTGTCCCTGGTAACGGTTGCCGTACGGGCCAGAGCCGTAGGCGTTCTCGGTCGGCGACGTGAGACGGAAGAAGCAGAACTGCCCGATCTTCATGCCGGGCCAGAGCTTGATCGGCAGGGTCGCGACGTTCGCGAGCTCGAGAGTCACGTGCCCGCTGAATCCGGGATCGATGAAGCCGGCGGTCGAGTGGGTGATGAGCCCGAGCCGGCCGAGCGAGGACTTGCCCTCGAGCCGTGCGGCGACGTCGTCCGGCAGCGAGACCTGCTCGAAGGTCGCACCGAGTGCGAACTCACCGGGGTGCAGGATGAACGGCTCGTCTGGGGCGACCTCGATCAGACGGGTCAGCTCGGGCTGATCCTCCGAGGGGTCGATGAACGGGTACTTGTGGTTGTCGAAGAGCCGGAAGTACCGGTCGAGGCGCACGTCGACGCTCGACGGCTGCACCATCTGCTCGTCGTACGGAGCGAGGCCGATGCGGCCCGTTGCGAGTTCTGCCTTGATGTCGCGGTCGCTGAGAAGCACGTGTTCAGCGTAACGGTGCCGCTGCGACCGCGCCGAGCCGTGACGCGGGCGAGCTGTAACGCGGGGCGTGCAGCTGTAACCGTACCGGGGCAGCCGTGTTGCCCTGCTGTGGCAGAGCCGTAATCGCCGCCTCCGTAGCTTCGAATCACAAGCTTTCACCACGAACAGCCGCCGGAGATCCGGCCCCGCAGAACGGAAGACCATGAACGAGACCACCACCACCGCAGCCGCCCCCGCGAAGTCCCGCAAGCGCCTCGCCATCGTGCCGCTCGCCGGCCTGCTCGTCGCAGCGGCGGTCGCCGTCGGCTCCGGCGCCGACTTCGTGTCGAACTCGGTCAACACCGCCAACGCGTTCAGCACCGGCACCCTGTCGCAGCAGAACTCGAAGGCCGACAAGGCGATCTTCGACCTCGCGAACCTCAAGCCCGGCGACACCCTCAACGGCTCGGTGACCATCACCAACTCCGGCAGCCTGCCCGCTTCGTTCACCCTCACCGAGAACGCTGTCAACGGCTTCGTGAAGGCCGACAACCTCACCCTCGTCATCACCCGCGCCGGCACGGCGACCCCCGTGTGGTCGGGAACGTTCGGTGCGCTGACCAAGGCCGGCCCGCTCGACCTCGGCACGTTCGCCGCCGGCGAGAAGCGCGACTACACCTTCAGCACCACCCTCGCGCAGAGCGCAGACAACACCGAGCAGGGCAAGACGGCGAAGGCGACCTACACCTGGGATGCCAAGCAGGGCACCGCAGAGACGTTCAACCAGTAAGAACCCAGACCGGTGAGCTGACCCCTCACCCACCAGCTGATCACCCGAGATCAGAAGAAGGACGAGCATGAGCACTGCGCGGACGACCCGAGTGATCGGCACCACCCTGATGACGATCACCGTCCTCATCGCCACGGCGATCGCAGCGCTCATGCTCGTCCCGTCCGTGCTCGGCTTCGACCGCTACGTCATCACGGGCGGATCGATGTCGGGCACGTTCGAGCGCGGCACCGTCGTGTACGAGCGGCAGGTGCCCGTCGCCGACCTCGAGGTCGGCGACATCATCACGTACATCCCACCGGCGGACTCCGGCATCGACGAGCCGGTCACCCACCGCATCCTGTCGATCACCGACGACCCCGCCGTCGAGGGCGGGCGCATCCTGCGCACCCAGGGCGACGCCAACGCGAGCGCCGACCCGTGGACCTTCACCCTGGCGGCGACCGTTCAGCCGCGCGTCGAGGGCTGGGTTCCGGGGATCGGCTGGATCTTCATCGTGCTGTCGATGCCTGGCATCCGGATGCTGGCCATCGGCCTCCCTGCCGCGATCATCGCCGCCCTCTTCCTGCGCGACCTCGTCCGCAGCCTGCGCGGCTGAGCCCGGCGCTCTCTCGGCGGCGCCCGCGCGGCCGATCGCAGCCCGTCCCTGAGATCGTGTCGTGGCTGAGGGACGCGTGTGGCACGGCTGTAACCCACCGCTCCGTAACGTCGAGTACATGACCGAAGGAAGGGCCGCGACCATGCCCGGCACCGCTCTGCGCAGCACCGCACTCGCGGTTCTGCTCTGCGCGCTGCTGGCCGTCGCCGGCCTGAACGGTCTGCGGTTCTCGACCGCGGCGTACACGTCGCAGTCGATCAACACCGCGAGCACGGTCGGCGCTGCCGCCGACTGGACTCCCCCGAGCGTGAGCGTCGTCGCCCCCTCAGCCCCCCTGAAGGGAGCGGCGATGCTCACTGTGAACGCCGCCGACGCCGAGACCGGAGTGAAGACCGTCGTCGTGCAGTCGCAGCCCGTCGGCGGCTCGACCTGGACCACCCTGTGCTCGCTCACCACCTCGCCGTACACCTGCACCTGGCAGACCGCCACGGTCGCCGACGGCACGTACGACGTTCGCGCCATCGCCACCGACAACTCGGGCTACTCGACGACGTCCGCCGTCGTGCGCGTGAGCGTCAGCAACGCGTTCGGCATCGTGCTCACCGACCCGGGTGACGTCCTGCGCGGCACCGTGCCTCTTCAGGCCAGCCTGCAGAACGCCGACCTGCTCGCCGCCTACAATCTGTCGTTCGAGTACTCCGTCGCAGGATCCGGACGATGGACGACGATCAGCGTCGGCTGCCCGAACCTGCTGGGCGGCGCGACCTGCACGCGGGACTGGTCGACGACCGGCATCGCCAGCGGAAGCTACGATCTGCGGGCCAAGGCGACGCCGCTTCTGGGCGCCACCGTGTACTCGACCGTCTACACCGACATCACGATCGACAACACCGCCCCGACGGTGTCGATGACGACCCCGACCTCGCCGCTCAGCGGCGCTGTGACGCTGAGCGCGACGGCGGCGGACGCCGACTCCGGCATCGCCTCTGTCACGATCCAGTACCAGGCCGTCGGCGGCGCGTGGACGACCGCGTGCGTCGTGACCGAGTCGCCGTACTCCTGCCGGTTCAGCACTGTCGCCCTCCCGAACGGCTCGTACATCTTCCGCGCCGTCGCGGTCGACCTCGCAGGCAACACGACCACGTCGACCGCGACCGCGAGCCGCACCGTCGACAACACGATCTCATCGGTGTCGCTGGACGATCCGGGCGCGTACCTCTCCGGCACCGAGACCCTCGACGCGCACGCCAACTCCACGGCCGGCGTCACCTCGGTGACGATCCAGTACGCCCCCGCCGGCACCACGAGCTGGACGACCGTCTGCGCGCGCACCGTGGCACCGTACTCGTGCTCGTGGAACACGACGACCGTCGCCGACGCGGCGTACGACCTGCGCGCCGTGCTCGTCGACGGCACGGGCAAGACGACGACCTCGGCCATCGTGGCGAGCCGCCGTGTCGACAACGCGCCGGTTCGCGGCGCCGATGTGCAGACCGCCAACGGCGCCGGCACAGCAGGTCGCGTGGATGTGGGCGACTCGATCACCTTCACGTACAGCAAGCAGATGAGTCCGGCGAGCATCGCGGCGGGCTGGAGCGGCGGGTCGACGGCAGTGACGCTGCGCCTGCGCGACGGCGGCCTGAGCGGCGTCGGCACCGGATCCGCAGCAGACAGCGTCGACGTGCTCATCGGCAGCACCCCGGTGAATCTCGGATCTGTCAACCTGCGCGGCGACTACATCAAGACCGGCAAGACCTCGACCTACGCGGCCACCATGACCGCGACCACGGCGACCGTCAACGGCGCACCGGTGACCGTGGTCACCGTCACCGTCGGGTCGCTCACCTCGGGCGGCGCCCTGCGCACAGCGACGACCAGCGGCGCCATGATCTGGACGCCGTCGACCAACGCCACCGATCTCACCGGTGTGCGCAGCACGAACGCCCCGGTCACCGAGACCGGCGCACTCGACAGGGAGTTCTGATGTCACATGCCGGTATATCGGGCGCGGACGAGGTTGATAGCCTCGACCACGTGGGGCGAAGAATCCTGGTGGTCGAAGACGACGACGGCATCGCGGTGCCGCTGCTGCGCACGCTCGATCGCGAGGGTTACGTGGTCGAGCGCGTCGCCGACGGCGGTTCTGCGCTCGAGCGCGCAGGCGACGACGTCGACCTCGTGGTGCTCGACCTCGGCCTGCCCGACATGGACGGCCTCGACGTCTGCCGGCGCCTGCGGGAGCAGGACTTCGCAGGGGGCATCGTCATCCTCACCGCCCGCGACGGCGAACTCGATCGCGTGGTCGGTCTCGATGTCGGCGCCGACGACTACATCGCCAAGCCGTTCGCGCTGGCCGAGCTGCTCGCGCGCCTGCGCGCGCTGCTGCGCCGCAGCGGACCCTCGGTCCCGGTCGCGCCGGTCGAGACAGGGCATCCGGATGCCGTCGCCGCTGCCTCCGCACGGACGCTCGTCGTCGATGTCGCGGCGCGACGCGTGCTCGTGGGCACGCGCGAGATCGCGCTGAGCACCAAGGAGTTCGACCTGCTCGCCCAGCTCGACGCCACGCGCGGCGCGGTCGTCACCCGCGAGCGGCTGATGGACCAGGTGTGGGACGAGAACTGGTTCGGATCGACGAAGACACTCGACGTGACAGTCGCCCGA
>Ga0308158_10005097_pt1 | contig 10868 bp, 9 predicted proteins | sample PhyBR2_FD_201038 | JGI IMG/M metagenome (GOLD analysis project Ga0308158, IMG submission 201038) | Phyllosphere microbial communities from UC Gill Tract Community Farm, Albany, California, United States - DLSLB.R2 | ecosystem: Host-associated > Plants > Phyllosphere > Unclassified | place: USA...
CGGGCGACGATTACGGGCCGATCACGATCCCGGCGGCTCATGTCTTCCTGATGGGCGACAATCGCGACCGGTCCGCGGACAGCCGCTTCGCGCTGACGCAGCTCGGCCTTGGCGGGCCGGTGCCGTACGAGAATCTGGGCGGGCGCGCGGAGTTCATCACCTTCAGCCTCGACGGCGATGCGACCTACAACCCGCTGACCTGGTGGGGATCGCTCCGGTCGGATCGCGCGGGTACGTCGCTCCACCCTGCAACGGCGAACTGAGATGGCCGACGATAGCGGCGCGACCAAGCGCGTCGACGAGGCCAGCCCGGTCGAGATGCGCGACCCGGCGCTGCGCACCGAAGTGCGGCGCGCGACGATCTGGCTGGGGCTCGCCTGCCTGATCGCGCTGGCGATCGTGCTGGTGCAGCCGTTGCTGCTGATCTTCGCCGCGGTGGTGTTCGCGTCGCTGCTCGACGGCGGCGTCCGGTTGCTCGGGCGCGTGCTGCCGATCAGCCGCGGATGGCGGCTGCTGATCGTCGTGGTGCTGGTGCTGGTGTTCATGATCGGCACGTTCGTGCTGACCGGCGTGCAGGTGACCGAACAGGTGACGCAGCTGCGCTCGACGCTCGAGCTGCAGGCGAACCGGTTCACGGGCTATCTGGCGTCGCAGGGGCTGATGCCGGGCGTGTCGGACGTGAGCGGGATCGCCAAGCAGGCGCTGGGCTCGGTCGGGCGCGTGACCTCCTGGGTCGGCACCGCGATCGGCGCGCTGACCAGCCTGTTCATGATCTTGGTGCTCGGGCTGTTCATCGCGATGGATCCGGGCACCTATGCGCGCGGCGTGCAGTGGATGGTGCCGACCGACCTGCGCGACGAATTCGCCCGGACGATGGTGACGATGGGCGAGACGATGCGGCGGCTGCTCGCGGGGCGCTTGCTCGGCATGGCGGTCGAGGGGGTCGCGACGGGGATCGCGCTGGCGATCGGCGGCGTGCCGATGGCGATGCTGCTCGGGATCATCGCGGGCATCCTCGCCTTCATCCCCAATATCGGTGCGATCGTCACCGGCGTGCTGATGGTCGCGGTCGGCTTCAGCGCGGGCGTCGACACCGGATATTGGGCGATCGGTACCTATTTCGTGGTGCAGACGATCGACGGCTATGTGATCGTGCCGATGGTCGCCAAGCGCACCGTGGACCTGCCGCCCGCGCTGACGCTGGGCGCGCAGATCCTCGCGAGCGCGCTGTTCGGGATCCTTGGCCTCGCGCTTGCCGATCCGATGACCGCGATGCTCAAGACCGTGCTCGAGCGTCGGTCGGACCGCGAGGATGAGAAGGCCGCGGACTGACGAGCGTATCGAACAGCGCGAGATAGCGCTGGGCCGAGTCGTTGCCGGGTTGCGGGACAGGTGCGGGCCGCGAAATGCCGGGCGCGAGCCAGGCGTCGAGGGCTGCGACGAGTGCGGGGCCGTCGTCGCGCGCGACGATCGTGCCGCGTGCGGGGGTGTCGACGATCTCGGCGATCGCATGGCTCGAATCGGTCGCGACGACGGGCGTGCCGACCGACAGTGCCTCGCGCAGGACGCCCGGCACGCCTTCGAAATCCGACGTCAGCGCGACGACCTGTGCGCGGGCCATTGCCGGGAGCGGATCGGCGACATGGCCGGGCAGGTGCACGCGGGCGGCAAGGCCGAGTGCGGTCGCCTGAGCCGCGAGCGCACCGCGACATGCGCCCTCGCCGAGGATGACGAGCGTGATGTCGCGATCGGCGAGTGCTGCGACCGCGGCGAGCAGCCGGTCCCAGCGCTTCTGCGGTTCGAGCCGGCCGACGCCGAGGATGAACCGCGACGGCAGCACGGGGAGCGTCGCGCCCGGCGCCGCGCGTGCCGGCGGGTTGGGGATGACGCTGACCCGGCCCGGCATGCGCGTTGCAGCGGCGGCCTGGACCGCGGTGCCGGGGGTCATCGCGACGAGGTGATCGAGGAACCGGCCGTGCCGCGCGAGCCAGATGCGGTGTGCGGCGTGGAGCAGGCGGCCATGGTCGCCGCGGTCGGGCGCGTTCGACATCTTGGCGACGATCGGCGGACAGGCCCGGCCGAGCCTGAGCCGGATCCAGGCGGCGATGCCGGTATAATGATTGCCGGGGCAGAAGACGATGTCGGGGGCCATGCGGCGGACGAGGCCGGGCAATGTGCGCGCGGTGCCGGGGATGACCTCGAGCCCGTCGGGAAGCTCGGCGGCGAGCGGGCCGGTCGGGTCGCCGATCACCAGCGTGACGCGGCGCCCTGCGGCGAGCCAGCCGCGCGCGAGCCGTAGCTGCGCGCGTTCGACGCCGCCGCCGGACAGGTCGTCTGCATAGGTGAGGATGTGGTGCGCGCCGGGCATCGCGCACAGATGGCGCGGCCGGGGCGCGATGGCGAGAGGGTAAGCGGCGGCGAACCGCGCGGGTTCGGGGACGGATGACTCGATCTTCACGTGCAAGCCGGCGGCGGGGCGGCTATTGGCGCGGCGTGATGGCATGCCCGGAAAGGCCGGGTGCGCGGTACAGGACGAGGATCGTTCGATGCGTACGCGTATGACGGGCTCCGCGCTGACGGCCGGGAACCCGCCGGGTCGTTCCGCGGCCGGGGTGGTGCAGGCGGGCGTGGTGCAGGCGGGAGCCGATATCGTCGGGCTCGAACCGCTGAAGACCTTTCGCAGCCGGTGGCCGGCGATCATCGGCGCGGTGCTGACGCTGGCGATGATCGCGGGGCTCGCGCGCGAGCTGTTCGCGCACGGGCTGGCCGGACTGTCGCGGTCTGTGCCGTCCGATCCGCGATTCTACCTGTGTTTCGCGCTGCTCTACATGTCGCCGCCGACGGGGGATTACGTGATCTTCCGCCGGTTGTGGGGGATCCCGGTCGCGGGGCTGGTCGCGCTGATCAAGAAGCGGATCGCGAACGAGGTGGTGTTCGGCTATTCGGGCGACGCCTATTTCTATGCCTGGGCGCGGGCGCGGGCACGGATGGTGGCGTCGCCGTTCGGCGCGGTGAAGGACGTGACGATCCTGTCGGCGATCGCGGGCAACGCGATCACGCTGGCGATGGTCGCGATCGCGCTGCCGCTGAGCCGCGACCTGTTGCCGCCCGACCTGTTCAAGACGGTGCTGGGGTCGGCGGCGATCACCTTTGCGATCTCGCTGCCGTTCCTGATCTTCTCGCGGCGCGTCTTCTCGCTGCCACGCGCGACCTTGTGGTGGGTGTTCATGATCCACTGCATCCGGCTGATGTGCGGATCGCTGCTGATCGCGCTCGCCTGGCATTTTGCGCTGCCCGGCGTGTCGATCGCGATGTGGCTGTTCCTGGCGGCGGGGCGGCTGCTGGTGTCGCGGCTGCCGCTGGTGCCGAACAAGGACCTGCTGTTCGCCAATTTCGCGATCCTGCTGATCGGGCAGGACCAGGCGCTGTCCGAGCTCGTCGCGTTCACCGCGGCGCTGACGCTGCTCGTCCACGTCATTCTGATTGTCATATTCAGCGGGCATGCGATCGCGATGAGGACGCGTGCGTGAACCGATTCCTTGGGGCGGGGATGATGCTGGCGGGGCTGGTCGCGGGCGCCGCCCCGGCATGGGCCGGCGGCCGGACGGCGATCCAGGAGCCGATGCTCGGCAGCGACGCGCAGGCGTGCGAGCGCGACGAGGGGCCGGCGATCGCAGCGACGATCGTCGGACTGAAGGATCGCAAGGGCAATCTGAAGCTCGAACTCTATCCGCCCGACGAGGCCGATTTCCTGCGCGGCGACCGCGAGCTGATCACGGCGGGCAAGACGTTTCGCCGTATCAGCGTGCCCGCCCCCGCGACCGGTCCGACCGCCTTGTGCATCCGCGTGCCGCATCCGGGCCGCTACGCGCTGCTGTTCACGCACGACCGTGACGGCCGGGCCAAGTTCAGTGTCTGGTCGGACGGCGCGGGGTTCGTGAAGGGCGACCGGCTCGGCCGATCGCGACCCAAGGTCGACCAGGCGATCGTCGAGGTCGGGCCCGGACTCACGCATGTCACGATCCGCGCGCAATATCTGCGCGGGCTGGGCGGGTTCGGCCCATTGGACGGCAAGTGAGGGGGCGGGCGGGCTGAGATGCGGATCGTCGACGTCAACGAATTCTACTCGCCGACCGGTGGTGGCGTGCGCACCTATATCGACCGGAAGATGGGGATCCTCGCCGATCTGGGGCACGAGCTGATCGTCGTCGCGCCGGGCCGCGAGGACCGCGTCGAGGAGCGGCCGGGTGGCGGGCGCGTGATCTACCTCAAGTCGCCGGGGATGCCGTTCGATCGCAATTACGGGCTGTTCTGGGACCGTGCGGCGATCCACCGGGTGCTCGACGAGCTCGATCCGGATGTGGTCGAATGCTGTTCGCCGTGGCGGCCGGCCTGGTTCGTCGGCGACTGGACGGGGCCCGACGGGCAGCAGCGCGCGCTGAAATCCTTCTTCATGCACAACGACAATATCGCCGCCTATGCGCAGCGCTGGTTCGCGGGGTTCGCCAGCCACGACCGGATCGAGCGCGCGTTCGGCTGGTACAGCCGCTACATGAACCGGTTCCTGACGCGGTTCGATACGGTCGTCACCAACGGACCCGCGCTGGAGAAACGCTTGCGCGCGCGCGGCGTGCGGATCGACGCGGCGATGCCGCTGGGGATCGAGCGCGGTCATTTCTCGCCACGGCTGCGCGACGAAGCGCTGCGGGGGCGGCTGTTGCAGCAATGCGGGTTGCCCGCGGACGCGATGCTGCTGATCGGGCTGGGCCGGCATCACGGCGAGAAGCGCTGGCCGCTGGTCGTCGACGCGGTCGCGCGCGCGGGGACAGACCTGCCGATCGGGCTGATCCTGTTCGGCACGGGCAGCCAGAGCAAGGCGATCGCGCGGCGGATCGGCGGATCGCCGCATATCCGGATGTTCGCGCCGGTCTATGACCGCGAGCGGCTGGCCGCGATCATGGCGAGCTGCGACGCGCTGATCCACGGGTCGGAGGCCGAGCCGTTCGGGCTGGTCGCGTCGGAGGCGATGGCGTCGGGGCTGCCGCTGATCGTGCCCGATACGGGCGGGTGCGCCGAGATTGCGGACCGGCATGCCAGCGAGCTCTATACCGCGCGCGATGCGACCGCGGCGGCGGCGGCGATCGCGCGGCTGTTCGCGCGCGACCGCGGGATGCTCAGGCGCGCGGCGGTCGTGGCGTCGGCGCAGGTCCGCTCGGATCATGCGCATGCGGTGGAACTGGTGGACTATTATGCCGGGCTGATCGCGGCGCGACGGGGGCGGCTGGCGGCGTGACCGACAGCCGGAAGCGGGTGCCGGGGACGGCGACCGCTCCGGATGCCGCCTTCTCGAGCGCGGCGTCGAGCCGGCGATCACCCGCGGTCGCGGCGGATTCGCCACCGGTGAGGATGACGGTGCCGGGGGCGAGGCGCAGGCGATCGCGCGCGACGAGGTGGAGCCGGACCTCTGCCGCAGCGTCGAGCAGGGCGCGGCTGCGGAAGTAGAAGGGGCCGGCGGCGAAGCGGGCATCGGGCAGGCGGCCGGTGGCGGGCAGGATCTGCGGCGACAGCGTGACGATCGGGCCGGCGATCCCTCGCGCATCGAGCGTTCGCCTCAGCGTGGCGGCTTCGCGCATGGCGGTGACGAGCGAAAGGCGGCCGGGCTCGACGAGTGCGGCGAGTGTCGGCGCGAGGCCGAGCAGCGCGAAGACCGTCATGATCCGGGCGGTTGCGCGGGTCGGCGGCTGCGCGGTCCAGGCGGCGGCGAGCGCGACGAACAGCGGGGGCAGCATCGGCAGCAGATATTGCCGCCAGGTCGGCACCGGGAGCAGCGCGGCGACCAGCCCGGCGAGGACGAGCAGGTCGGGCAGGGTGACGCGACGACGTCGGATCGCGGCGCGCGCGACGAGGACGAGGGCGGGCAGCGCGGCACCGAGCGCGAGGAACTTCAGCGTATCGAGCGCCTTGGCGGCAAGCGACAGCTTCCAGGGCCGTGCCGCGTAATATTCCGCGGGCGCCTGGGCGGGGAAGTGCAGCGTGCCGAACAGGAAGCCTTCGGGCGACAGCGCGAAGGTCCAGCCGACGAAGGCGACGATCGGGACCGCGCCGAGCGCGACCAGCCAGACGCGGTGGCGGGGATGGACCAGCGCGTAGAGGCCATAGGCGGCGGCGGGGAAGGCGTAGGAGATCTTCGCGGCGACCGCGGCGGCGAGCAGAAGGCCGATTGTCAGCGCGCCGGCGCGGGTCCGGTCTTCGCGGACGATCAGCCAGAGCGCAGCGGCGAGGCAGGCGGCAGGAAGCGCGTCGTTGCGCGCGGTGCCGATGCTGAACAGCAGGATGTCGGTGGTCGCGAACAAGGCGGCGCAGAGGCGCGCGGTAACGGGGCCGGCGCCGGTGCGGCGCGCTGCGGCGTGGACGAACGCGACGGTTGCGAGGCCGAGCAGCGCGTTGGTGAGGCGGAGGGCGGGCCAGGTCCAGGCGCCGGCGATCAGCGCTACAGGTGCGAGGAGGAAGGGCTGGAGCGGGGTCTGGAGATAGGCGAAGTCGCGATAGGGGAGCAGGCCGTGCGCGGTGAGGACGGCCGCGGCGACATACTGGCTCTCGTCGTGGTCGACGGGGCGGAGGAGGGCGAGCGCGATGTAGAGCGCGGCTAAACCCACTAGAAGAAGGATGTTCACCCGCGAAGGCGGGTGGCCAGTCTGGGCACCCGCCTTCGCGGGTGAACAGGGGTGGGGAGGGCTAGGCTCCATTATTTGGTCCACCCCGGCAGGATTCGGTTCCACACCGGCGGAGGCCGGGGCCCAGTCGGGGGGCGGTCATGGCTGAGGGTCGCGTTTCGTTACCCCGGCCTTCCCAACTGGGCCCCGGCCTTCGCCGGGGTGGTGTGGGAGGGGGCAAGGGTCAGGCTTTTACCGCGGTCAGGAAATAGTCGAGGCTGGTCGAATCGCTGAGCGTGAAGCCGGTTGCCGGCGAGAAGCCGAGGCCTTGCGTGTGGACGACGTGGAGGCCGGCGTCGCGCAACAGCGCGGTCAGTTCTTCGGGGGTGAGGAACTTGTTCCAGTCATGCGTGCCGCGCGGGATGCGGCCGGTGCCTTCCGCGATCGTGATCATCGCGAGCCGCGACAAGGGCGTGCGGTTGGGGGTGGACAGGATCAGCAGGCCATTGTCGGCCAGCACGCGCGCGAGCCCGCGGACAAAGCCGGCAGGGTCGCTGACATGCTCGATCACCTCGAGGCTGGTGACGAGGTCGAACTGGCCGTCGAGCCCCTCGACGCCGCCCGCGCGATAGTCGATCGCGAGCCCGCTCTGCGCTGCATGTATTTCTGCCGCGGCGATATTTTCGGGCGCGGCGTCGATCCCCGTCACGCTGGCGCCGAGCCGCGCGAGCGGTTCGCAGAGCAGCCCCGCGCCGCAGCCGACGTCGAGCGCGGTCCGGCCGGCGAGCGGGGTGAAGCCCGTGCCGTCGCCGTGCCAGTGCGTGTCGACCCGGTCGCGGATGTAGCGCAGGCGGGGCGGATTGAGCTGGTGGAGCGGCGCGGATGAGCCCTTGGGGTTCCACCAGTCGGCCGCCATCGTGCCGAAATGCGCGGCCTCCCGGGGATCGATTGTTGCGCTTTCGTTGCGGTCACTTGCCAGTATCATGCGCGCTACCTATCAGGGCCGCCGCTTCGACCCAAAGGGATTTACGCTGCCCATGGCCCGTATCGTGATGAAATTCGGCGGGACGTCGATGGCCGGGATCGAACGTATCCGCAACGTCGCGGCGCGCGTGAAGCGCGAGGTCGATGCGGGCAACGAGGTCGCGGTCGTCGTCTCCGCAATGGCGGGCGAGACCGACCGGCTGGTCGGCTTCTGCCGCGAGGCGTCGTCGCTGTACGATGCGAAGGAATATGACGTCGTCGTCTCGGCGGGCGAGCAGATCACGAGCGGCTTGCTCGCGATCGCGCTGCAGGCCGCGGGCTGCAAGGCGCGGTCGTGGCTGGGCTGGCAGCTGCCGATCAACACTTCGGACGCGCATGGCTCGGCACGTATCGGCGAGATCGACACGGTCGCACTCGATGCGAGCCTTGCGGACGGGGTTGTCGCGGTGATCCCGGGGTTTCAGGGCGTGGCGGAAGGCCAGCGCGTCACCACGCTGGGGCGCGGCGGGTCGGACACGTCGGCGGTCGCGATGGCGGCGGCGATGAAGGCCGATCGCTGCGACATCTATACCGATGTCGACGGCGTCTACACGACCGATCCGAGGATCGTGCCGCGCGCGCGCAAGCTCGGCAAGGTGACGTATGAAGAGATGCTGGAACTCGCCAGCGTCGGCGCCAAGGTGCTGCAGACGCGGTCGGTGGGCCTGGCAATGAAAGAGAATGTGCGCGTGCGCGTGCTGTCCTCGTTCGAGGATGGCGATACGACCGATGGTCACCGCGGCACGCTGATCGTGGGCGAAGAGGAAATCGACGATATGGAACGCCAGCTCATCACCGGCATCGCGCATGACAAGAACGAGGCGAAGATCACGCTGACGCAGGTCAGCGATCGCCCGGGATCGGTCGCGGCGATCTTCGCGCCGCTCGCCGATGCGGGGATCAACGTCGACATGATCGTCCAGAACGTCGCGCATTCGACCGGGTCGACCGACGTGACGTTCACCGTGCCCTCGGCGGATCTGGCGCGGACGCTCGACGTGCTCGACAAGGCGAAGGACGCGATCGGTTTCGCGAGCCTGGTCCACGACACGCGCGTCGCCAAGGTGTCGGTGGTCGGCGTCGGGATGCGCAGCCATGCGGGCGTCGCCTCGACGATGTTCACCACGCTCGGCGAGCGCGGGATCAACATCCAGGCGATCGCGACGTCGGAGATCAAGGTCAGCGTGCTGATCGAAGAGGATTATACCGAGCTGGCGGTGCGTGTGCTGCATACGGCTTACGGGCTCGATGCCGAGGATGCGGCTTGAGTCTGGGCGCCGTCGGTGACGTCGTGGCTACCAACGCCGTTACGACCGCGCCGTCACCCCAGCGAAAGCTGGGGTCTCGTGGGGCGAGGACGGGCGCTATCACGGGGAGATCCCAGCTTTCGCTGGGATGACGGGTGTGGTGGCAGCGAGCGCGCATGCTATCACGGGGAGATCCCGGCGGTTGCTGGGATGACGACTGTAATCGCGACGGGAATGTATGCATGACGATCGGTACTGAGCGGCTGCAACGCCGGATGGCGCGCGGCGCCGCATTCCTCGGGTCCGAGGTCGCGATCCTTGGCGGGGCGATGTCGTGGGTGAGCGAGCGCAATCTCGTCTCCGCGATCTCGAATGCGGGCGGGTTCGGGGTGATCGCGTGCGGCGCGATGACGCCAGCGTTGCTCGATGCCGAGATCGCCGCGACGCAGGCGATGACCGACAAGCCGTTCGGCGTGAACCTAATCACGATGCATCCCGACCTGGTCGAGCTGATCGCGGTGTGCACGCGCCACAAGGTCGGCCATGTCGTGCTGGCGGGCGGATTGCCGCCCAAGGGCAGCCTCGAGGCGATCAAGGCGGGGGGCGCCAAGGTCATCTGTTTCGCGCCGACGCTGGCGCTGGCCAAAAAGCTGATCCGCAGCGGCGTCGATGCGCTGGTGATCGAGGGGATGGAGGCCGGCGGGCATATCGGCCCGGTGTCGACGAGTGTGCTGGCGCAGGAGATGCTGCCCGAGATCGCCGAGCTGGTGCCGGTGTTCGTCGCGGGCGGGATCGGCCGCGGCGAGGCGATTGCGGGCTATCTCGACATGGGTGCGGCGGGCGTACAGCTCGGCACGCGGTTCGTCTGCGGGACCGAATCGATCGCGCATGCCAATTTCAAGAAGGCGTTCATCCGTGCCTCGGCGCGCGATGCGATCGCCAGCGTCCAGCTCGACGCGCGGCTGCCGGTGATCCCGGTGCGCGCGCTGAAGAATGCGGCGGGCGAGCTGTTCTCGGCCAAGCAGCGCGAGGTTGCGGGGCATCTCGACGAGGGGCGCGTCGCGATGGGCGAGGCGCAGTTGCAGATCGAGCATTACTGGGCGGGCGCGCTGCGCCGCGCGGTGGTCGACGGCGATGTCGAGCATGGATCGGTGATGGCGGGCCAGTCGGTCGGCATGGTCACCAAGGAAGAGCCGGTCGCGGACATCATCGCCGAGCTGATGGCGCAGGCGGCGTCGGCGCTGGAGGCGCGCGCGGCCTGACGGCCGGTACGCGGTCCGGGCGAAATTATTGCAATAACCCGCTGCGATCATGCCATTCGTCGCATTCGGGTTGCGGGCGTGCGCGGGGTTTATACCGTGTTAACCTTATCGGGGCAGTTCTGAATCTGTCGGGGGACAGCGAGGACTTGAGTCGATGAAGCGTCAGTTTGCGATGGTAGCCGTGACCGCAGCCCTGCTCGCGGGGTGCGCCTCGAAACCCGTCGAGGTCGCAGCGCCCGCGCCGACGCCGGTCGCGCCGGTGCCGGTCGCAGCGCCTCTCCCCAAGGGTGCGTTTCCGGGGATGAAGATCCCTGCGGTGCTCGCCGACGGGACCTATCCGACGCCGAACCGCAACCTGACCGAATCGGCAAAGATCTGGCATCTGCGCGCCGCGCTCAACGTCGCGGCGCTGGCGTGTCGGGGCGCGGACGAGGCGGTGATCGTCGCGGGGTATAACGCGATGCTCGCCGCGCAGAAGCCCGTGCTGGCGAAGGCCGAGGCGACCTATTCGGCGGAATATCGCGCGGGCGGCGGCGACTGGCAGGATCGCTACGATGATTCGATGACGCGGCTGTACAATTTCTTCTCGCAGTCGCCGTCGCGCGATGCGTTCTGCCAGGCGGCGGGGCGCGTGCTCGCGGAGGGCGCGAGCGTGCCGGGGCCGATGCTCGCGAGCTTTGCGG
>Ga0308158_10005098_pt1 | contig 10866 bp, 12 predicted proteins | sample PhyBR2_FD_201038 | JGI IMG/M metagenome (GOLD analysis project Ga0308158, IMG submission 201038) | Phyllosphere microbial communities from UC Gill Tract Community Farm, Albany, California, United States - DLSLB.R2 | ecosystem: Host-associated > Plants > Phyllosphere > Unclassified | place: USA...
GGGCGATGAGGAAGAACGACGCCAGGGACGTCAGCTCCCAGCACACGAACAGCACGAGCACATCGTTGGTCAACACAAGGGCGACCATGGAGAAGGTGAAGATCACCATCAGCCAATAGAAGCTCGTATTGCGTCCAGGGCTGAGATAGCGCGTCGAATAGACGAACACGACCGCACCGATGATCAGCGCGACATAGGTGAACACGACACCGATTCCGTCGGCGCGCAGCGCCAGGTCCACCCCGAGGCTGGGAATCCAGGGGTAGGACACTTCCGGATTCCGCCCGGCCATCACCTCGGCGGCGGTGGGAGTGAACAGGGCTGCCACGCCGAGATAGGCGATCGCCAGCGGCCAGCCGCTCTCCCGACCCGCAGAACGGGTGAGAACGGGGGTGAGTGCGACGAGTGCGGCCAGAGCGATTAGCGTTAGGATCATGACCGGGCCTCAACGGCCGCGGGCACAGGTGATCGTTCCTTCACTCACTGATCCTTCGTGCGCAAACTGATAGACACAGGCTTTCGAAGATTCAGACTATCGACTCGGAGTTCCATGAGCAAAAGCACAAAGAGCCCCCAATCATCCCCGAGGCTGTCGGTCTTCTTCGACGCACGCTTCACCCGCACGACTCATCACGACGGGATCTCCCGGTACGGTTCGTGTCTGCTCGCGGCCCTGCTGACGGCTGTCGAGGGCACGGAGATCGACGTGACCGTGATCATCAGCGATGAGGCTCAGTTGGCTCTGCTTCCCGAATGCTCGTGGGTGCAGCTGAGCGATCCCACCTCCCCCGCCGAGGTGGCCATCGCCGGGAAGCTCAATGCTCTGGGCGCCGATGTCGTGTTCTCGACGATGCAGACGATGGGCTCGTTCGGACGCCGCTACGGACTCATCCTGACCATCCACGACCTCATCTACTACTCCCACCCCGAACCGCCGGGTGACCTGCCGCTGCCGGTGAGGCTGCTGTGGCGGGCGTATCACTTGAGCTTCTTCCCGCAGCGGCTGCTGCTCAATCGTGCCGATGCCGTGGCAGCTGTCTCCGAGACGACGAAAGAGCTCATCGCCGCAAACCGGTTGACGGATCGTCCGGTGCAGGTGGTGTCCAATGCCGCCGAGGCGGTCGCTGTGCCGGCGCGGACCGTGAACCGACACGATGCGAAGACGCTCATCTACATGGGTGCGTTCCTGCCGTACAAGAACGTCGAATCCCTCATCCGTGCGCTCGAGCACCTGCCGGGGTGGACCCTGCACATCGCCAGCCGCATCGATGGCCGGAGGGAAGCTCAGCTGCGAGCCCTCATTCCCGACCGGGCGAGGGTCGTCTTCCATCGGGGAATCAGCGATGAGCAGTATGCACGTCTGCTCGACAAGTCGACTGCCCTGGTCACGGCTTCGCGGGAGGAGGGCTTCGGTCTGCCCGTGATTGAAGCGATGGCCAAGGGAGTGCCCGTGGCCGTGTCGGATATTCCGATCTTCCGGGAGATCGCCGCCGAGGCGGCCGAATACTTCGACCCTGAGGATCCGCGGTCGATCGCGCACGCGATCGACCGGCTCACCGATGCCGGCAGGTGGGCGGAGCAGTCCGCGGCCGGCAGGCGTCAGTCACAGGTCTTCGATTGGGCGAAGTCGGCAGACTCGCTGGTCGAGCTCATCAGATCAGTCGCTGCGCATCGGAAGACGAACAACTGAGTCAGAGCGGGCACTGATGCACGGATGTCCGTCTTCCGGTACCGTAGGGGCGCGTTCGGCCGATCATCGAACCCGCAGCGGTGCGACCAAAGGACTCAGTGAGAGCGCGTGCCCCAACTGCGCAGGACCCATCGGTCGCCGGTGTACCCGAACTCTCCGTGACCGCAGTTTCCGAGAACCCCGAGCCGGCCGGTCCCGTTCATCTCCAGGAGAATTTCGGCGGCGGCGCGCAGCACCGCACCGTGGGCGACGATGGCGATCGTCGAGGCTTCAGCGGACCGCACGATATCGGTGATGGCGTCGGCGACGCGGCGACCCGACTGGGAACGCGATTCTCCTCCGGGAGGTGCGATATCGGCTCCGGAGGCCCATTCGGCGAGTTCGTCCGGCCAGGTCTTCGCCACCTCGGCGCGGGTGGAGCCTTCCCACTCGCCGAAGGCGGTCTCGCGCAGCCGCTCATCGCGAACGGGTTCGAGAGCGACGTGTGTCGCCAAGCTGTCGGCGGTCGCAGCGGCGCGCGAGAGGTCGGAGGAGACGATGAGTTCCGGTTCGAGTTCGGCGAGCCGCCTGGCGACCTGATCGGCCTGCGCTCGGCCGGTGTCGTTGAGGGGGACGTCGGACTGTCCCTGGAACCGTCCGGCGACGTTGAAGTCCGTCTGTCCGTGACGCCAGAACAGAACGGTCTTCGTCATGTGTCCGAGCCGGGTTCGGGCAGCTGCAGATCAATGACCGGGACGTCCTTCCACAACCGCTCGAGCGCGTAGTATTCGCGCTGTTCGGCGGAGAAGACATGGACGACGATCTCGCCGAAGTCGAGCAGCACCCAGTCCCCTCCCCGGCCTTCGCGGCGCAGCGGGGTGCGGTCGTGGACGAGCTGCACTTCCTGTTCGATCGCGTCGATGACCGCGCCGATCTGGCGTTCGTTGTCGGCGGAGACGATGAGGAACGCGTCGGTGATGTAGAGCGTGGAGCTCACATCGAGGCCGATGATGTCGGTTCCGAGCTTCTCGTCCGCGGCTTTGGCCGCGGTTCGAAGCAGCTGGGTGGATTCGGCGATCTCGCTCACAAGATCCTTTCGCATGGATGCGGTTATCGAGGTGGTGTGTCCCGGGTGTTGCTCAGAGGAACATGACGAGGGCGATGACGATGAGGGCAAGAGCGAAGAATGCGGCCACGCCGAGGACGATATAGGGCATCTTCGAAGGCTCTTCGCCCATGAGGATCTGACCGTCCTGCCCGGTCACCGAGCTGGCACGGATGCGTGAGCCGGGAGGGTTGACGGTCTCTTCGTCTTCGTAGTCGGCGTTCGGCAGCGACCAGGCTTCGGGCACAGCGTCCATCGGCCGGGTCTCCGGATTGGCGGCCAGGGCGCGTGCCGCGTCGTCGGAGCCTGCGTCGCCGCCCGAATCATCGGTCCTGCCGGAGTCTGAGCCGGACTGCGGCTCGTCGGCACGACCGGACAGCGGCGTCTGCGGTCCGCGAGCATCGCTCTTGCGAGGTTCATCGACCTCGGGGATCTGCGCCGAGGCGGCCGTGACGACGCGGACTCCGGATGTCGAAGGCGGCTGCACGATCGGCATCCGCCGCGACCGAGACGAAGGCTCGGACTCGTCCTCGGCATCTGCCTCAGGCTTCGCAGCCGACTTGTCTTCCGGTGCAGATTCATCCGCGGGGGTTGCTGCAGCGGCAGCACCCGTGGTCGGCTTGTCGGTTGATGTGTTCTGATCCTCTGCGTCCGGCTCGTCCGGGGTCTCGGCAGGCTTCTCGCCCTCTTCCTCGGTGCCCAGTGCAGGAGCGTCGCCGTCGAGAGCCGAGTACGGCATCGACAGTGCGTCATAGGGTTCGCTCTCCACGGTCGTCGGCCGCGGAGCCGAGGCAGGCGTGACAGGCGCCTCGAAGTCGCGGGCGGCGACCTCGTCGGAGGCTCCCCCGAAACCGGCGGTGTCATAGGATTCGTGCTCAGTCACAGCGGACTTCGCGTCGGATTGCGAATCGGCTGCCGATTCCTTCGCAGCGGCTGCCGAAGCTTGAGTTTCGGCGGAGTCTGCTGTCGGCGTCGCAGATTCCGAGCTCGAGTCCGCGGATTCGGAATCCGAGACTTCCGGGATCGGTCCTGTCAGTCGACCTTCGGCAGCGGCCTGGCGTTCGGCCAGTTCCTTCTCGTCGGCCACAACGGGCATCGCGCCGGTGGACAGATCGCCGTACAGCGAAAGTCCGTGTTCGCGCAGGTATCGCTTCTTCTCAGCGCGCGATTGGAAGTGCGGCAACGGGGTTCTTGTCGGGTCGAGACGGTCTTCGGCATGTACCGGCGGCCGGGACTCCTGCGGGTGATCCGATGCCAGGGCGCCGCGCTCATGGCTGGTCCGCGGCGAGGGCTCGGGGTCGATGCGCGAGGCGGTGTCGTCACTGGTCTCGGCGGCGGGTTTCGCACCGGGCTTCTTCGGGGGCAGCGGACTGAGGAGTCCGGCGCGAGAGTTCGGAGCCTCCTTCGGCTGCTCAGGAACCTCTCGTGCTTCGAACGCCTGTTCCGCCGCCAGCCTTTCGGCTTCCCGCCGTGCTCGACGTGACGTGAACTGCTCCTCAGCCATTCTCACTCCTGTACAACTCGTATTTCGCGATGTACTGCACTACGCCGTCCGGTACGAGGTACCAGACGGGTGCACCATCCATCACCCGTTGTCTGCAATCCGTGGACGATATCGCCAGCGCAGGGATCTGCACGAGACTCAGTCGGTCGACCGGCAGTCCCTCACCGCGGAGTTCGTGCCCGGGCCGGCTGACCCCGACGAAATGGGCCAGGGAAAACAGCTCATCCACATTCTTCCACGTCAAGATCTGAGCCAAAGCGTCCGCGCCGGTGATGAAGAACAACTCGGTATCGGGACCGTAGCTGCTGGCAAGGTCGCGCAGCGTATCGATCGTGTAGGTCGGACCCGGTCTGTCGACGTCGGCTCGGGAGACGGTGAACCGCGGATTCGATGCCGTGGCGATGACGGTCATCAGGTACCGGTGCTCGGCGCTGCTGACCTCTTCGACGTCCTTCTGATACGGCCGTCCCGTGGGGACGAAAACCACCTCGTCGAGGTCGAAGGTCGCCTGGACCTCACTTGCCGCGACGAGGTGGCCGTTGTGGACGGGGTCGAAGGTGCCGCCCATGACACCGACTCTGCGTCTGTGCTCTGCCATATCAGTGGCGGTGCGAGATGCCCTTCCACGACCGAGACACAATGCCCATCGTGATGAAGATCGCCAGGGTGATGAGTCCGTACCAGATCGGATCCATCGGCAGCTCCACGTGGGCTGCGTGCTCCCCACCTTCGGCCGCGGCGGCCATAATGGCTGCGTTCACGTCATTTCTCCTTACTCAGTGATCCGTCGCGCGCAGAGCGCTTCGGGGTCGTTACCTTCTCAGTTTCTCATGAACCATCCGGGAATCCGGCATCGACATGAATTCTTCCCTCTCCGATGTCTCCCCTGGTCGGGCGGTGAGTACCCTGATCGCGGAGTGTCGGAGTCGATTCGGGCTCAGGAACGGACCTGGCCGTTGCCCATCATCACCCATTTCGTGGTCGTCAGCTGTTCGAGTCCCATGGGGCCGCGAGCATGCAGCTTCTGGGTGGAGATGCCCACCTCCGCACCGAAGCCGAGCTCTCCCCCGTCAGTGAATCGCGTGGAGACGTTGACTCCCACCGCCGCTGCATCGATGGCGGTGACGAAGGTGTCCGCGTTGTCGAGGTCCTTCGTCACGATCACCTCGGTGTGGCCGGAGCTGTAGGCACGGATATGGTCGATGGCCTCTTCGATACCGGAGACGAGCTTGATGGCGATCTCCAGTCCCAGGTACTCCTTGGCCCAGTCTCGCCGCGACACCCGTCGGACCTTCATCCCTGCCGGTGCCAGTGCCGAGACGTCCGAGTCTGCGTGGACGATGACCCCGGCGCCGTCGAGGCGTTCCAGGATCTTCGGCAGCACTCGTTTCGCGGCTTTCTCATGCACGAGGAGGGTCTCCAGTGAGTTGCACACGCTGGGTCGATGCGTCTTCGAGTTGAGGACGAGGTCGACGGAGGTCTTCACAGTGGCGGTGGAGTCGATGAACATGTGCACATTGCCCACACCGGTTTCGATGACGGGCACGATCGATTCCTGCACGACCATGTTGATGAGGTCGGCGCCGCCTCGGGGAATGAGCAGATCGACGTAGTCGCGGGCGTGCATGAGCACGTTCGCGCCTTCGCGTCCGTACTGGTCGATGCCGTTGATCGAGTCGGCAGGCAGTCCCGCCGATTCGACGGCGCGGCGGAGGATGGAGATGATCTCAGTGTTCGAGTTCTGTGCAGCCGATCCTCCGCGCAGGACCGAGGCGTTTCCGGATTTGAGTGCGAGGACGGCGATGTCGACGGTGACGTTCGGACGGGCTTCGTAGATCGCTCCGATCACGCCCATCGGCACACGGTTCTGGGTGAGTCGGATGCCGTTGGGCAGGGTGCGTCCGACGACGACGTCGCCGACGGGATCCGCGAGATCGATGACGTCCTCGACGGAGTCCGCGATCGCCGCGATGCGATCGGCGTCGAGGCGCAGACGGTCGAGCAGAGACTCGCTCATTCCGTTCTCGGTGCCGGCGGCGATGTCGGCGTCGTTGGCTTTGGCGATGCGGTCGGTGCTGCTGCGCAGCGCCTCGGCGATGGCGCCGAGAGCGGCATTCTTCTCGGCGGTAGAGGTCGTTGCCAACAGGCTCGAGGCGGATTTGGCGTTGCGGACGATGCGGGTCACTCCGCGCACGGTCTTCGGGTGGATCTCGGCTGCTGCTGTCATGTGCTATCTCCCCCCGCTCACCTGTGTGAGAACGAGATCGTTTCGATGGATGACCTCTTTACGGTAATCATTTCCCAGACGGGTGCCAAGTTCCTCGGTCGTGGAACGGAACATCAGCGGCAGCTCGTCCGAGGAGAAGTTCGACATACCGCGGGCGATGACCTCGTCGTCGAGATTGCGGATCTCGACCGGGTCCCCTGCTTCGAAGTCTCCGCTGCAGGAGGTGACTCCCGCGGCGAGCAGGGACGTCCCCCGGGAGAGCACAGCTGTTTCGGCTCCTCTGTCGATCGTGACCGAGCCGAAGGTCCGGGCGAGATGGCGCAGCCACAGCAGGCGGGTGCCCCGTCGTCTGTGGGTGACAGCGAAGTATGTGCCCACGGTCTCCCCCGCCAGCGCCGAGGCGGCCTGCGGTGCCGAGGTCAGCACCGCCGGGATCCCCGAATCGGCGACCATGATGGCGGCATCGACCTTCGTGGCCATTCCGCCGGTGCCGGTTCCGGCCGTCCCGACACCGCCGATGGCGAGGTCATCGAGGTCGCTGGGTCCGTGCACACGGCTGATCAGGCGGGAGCCGGGCTGATCCGGGGGTCCCGAGTAGAGCGCATCGACATCGGAGAGCAGCACGAGCGCATCGGCGTGAGCCAGGTGAGCGACGAGGGCTGCGAGCCGGTCGTTGTCTCCGAAGCGGATCTCCTCGGTGGCCACGGCGTCGTTCTCGTTGACGATGGGCAGCGTGCCCAGGGCCAGGAGTTTGTCGATGGCGCGCTGCGCGTTCTTGTACTGGGTGCGTCGGATCAGGTCATCGGCGGTGAGCAGCACCTGGCCGGGAACGAGGTCGTAGCGTCCCAGCGCTCGCGTGTATGCGGCCATGAGCAGTCCCTGACCGACCCCGGCCGCCGCCTGCTGGCTGGCGAGGTCTCGAGGGCGCTTCTTCAGCCCCATCGGCTCCAGTCCGGCCGCGATCGCGCCGGAGGAGACGAGGATGACCTCATGACCGGCTGATCGATGCGCCCCGATGACATCGGTGAGCGCGATGAGTTTGGCTTCGTCGAGTCCGCCGTCGATCGTCGTCAGCGAGGACGATCCGACCTTGACGACGATGCGACGGGCTCGGGCGATGTCGTCACGGAACGATCCTGCGGAAGAGTCCGCCTGAGCTGCGGCGCTCACTCCTCGCCGGCTCCCTCACCAGACTCTGTCGCAGGTGCACCGAGGCGGCTCTCGCGGTGTGCTCGTTCGGCCAACCGTTCTTGTTCGAACTCGGCCCGGGTGGCGGCCTTCGCGTCCATCTTCTCGTGATAAGCGGCCTTGCGTTCCTTGCGTGTGGAGCGCGTTTCCTCGTCGAGTCGGGCGTCCGATCCGCGGGAGCCGAGCAGTTCGGCTCCGCCGACGGTTGTGGGATCCCAGTCGAAGACGACGCCGTCGTCTCCGCCGACGACGATGGTGTCGCCGGGTTTCGCTCCGGCCTTGAAAAGAGCCTCTTCGACGCCGAGGTGCTCGAGGCGGTCGGCGAGGTAGCCGACGGCTTCGTCGTTTCCGAAGTCCGTCTGCTGCACCCACCGACGAGGCTTGTCGCCGAGGACGCGGAACAGCGGGCCATCGGAGGTGCGTTCGGAACGGACTTCGAATCCGCGATCGTCGACGGCCTTCGGACGGATGACCACGCGCTGCGGTGTCGCTTCGATCTCGGCGCGACGTTCCCGTTCGGCGAGCACGAGCTCGGCCATGGCGAACGAGAGTTCCCGCAGACCGGCATGGCTGACTGCCGAGATCTCGAAGACCCGGTATCCGGCGGCCTCGAGATCGGGCCGGACGATATCGGCAAGGTCGCGACCGTCGGGGATGTCGATCTTGTTCAGCGCCACGAGCTTCGGGCGCTGCGAGAGCGGCAGGAGTCCGCTCCCGTCGTCGAGGTCGACGGCATAGGCGGCGAGTTCGGATTCGATGATCGTGAGGTCGGAGACGGGATCACGTCCGGGCTCCCACGTGGCCATGTCGATGACATGGACGAGGCCGGCACAGCGTTCGACGTGGCGGAGGAACTCGAGGCCGAGTCCCTTGCCCTCAGATGCGCCGGGGATGAGTCCGGGAACGTCGGCGACGGTGTAGCGCGTGTCGCCGGCCTGAACGACCCCGAGGTTGGGCACGAGTGTCGTGAATGGGTAGTCGGCGATCTTCGGCTTGGCGGCCGACAGTGCAGCGATGAGGCTCGACTTGCCCGCCGATGGGTATCCCACGAGGGCGATATCGGCGATCGTCTTGAGTTCGAGCACGAGGCTGAGGGTCTGCCCGGGCTCTCCGAGGAGCGCGAAGCCGGGGGCCTTGCGCTTCGTCGAAGCCAGCGCGGCATTGCCGAGACCGCCGCGGCCACCGGCGGCTGCTGTGAATTCGGTTCCTTCTTCGACGAGGTCGGCGATGACGTCACCGTTGGTGTTCTTCACCACGGTGCCCTCGGGGACGTCGACGATGAGGTCTCTGCCGTCGGCGCCGTGGCGCAGATCGCCCTTGCCGATCCCGCCGTCGTCGGCACGCACGTGCGGACGGTGGTGCAGGGGAAGCAGGGTGGTGGTCTGACGGTCGACGCGGAAGATGATGTTGCCGCCGTTGCCGCCGTCGGCGCCGTCGGGCCCGCCGAGCGGTTTGAATTTCTCGCGCCTGATCGAGGCACACCCGTTCCCACCTGCGCCTGCGGCGAGGTGAACGGTGACACGGTCTACGAACTCGGTGGCCATAATGTCCTTATATCAGATGAAGGGTGAGTCGTTCGACTCACCCTTCATGCTCCCTTTTCAGGGAGAGATCATATTGACGACGGAACGGATCCGGGAAGGATCAGGCTCCGACGATGTTGACGATCTTGCGACCGTTGCGGGTTCCGAATTCCACGGCACCGGCGGTCAGAGCGAAGAGGGTATCGTCTCCTCCACGGCCGACATTGGCTCCGGGGTGGAACTTGGTTCCGCGCTGGCGGACGATGATCTCGCCGGCCTTGACGGCCTGGCCGCCGAAGCGCTTCACGCCGAGGTACTGTGGGTTCGAGTCGCGACCGTTGCGGGTCGAGCTGACTCCCTTTTTGCTTGCCATGTGAGAAGTCTCCTCTTACTTGATGTTCGTGATCTTCAGACGGGTGAGGTCCTGGCGGTGGCCCTGACGCTTCTTGTACCCGGTCTTGTTCTTGTACTTCTGGATCACAATCTTGGGACCGCGGAGTTCACCGGCGACCTCAGCGCTGACCGAGACCTTCGCCAGTGCGTCGGGATCGGTCGTGACCGTCTCACCGTCGACAAGAAGTACGGCATCGAGTTCGACGCTGTCTCCAGCCTTCGCCTTCATTCGGTTGACTGTGATGATATCGCCGACGCTCACCTTTTCCTGGTGGCCTCCGGCGCGGACGATGGCATAGACCATGGTCGAACCCTCTTTCTGTTGAAAACAAACGAACGGCGGTTGTCCCTTGGCTGCCGCAGAACGAGTCCCGCAGACATCCCATTGAGAGGAATCACCAGCCGTGGTGCGTCACGCGCACCGACGATCAATTCTAGTCGAGAGTGCACAGCAACGGCAAACCCGCCGCTCATGCTCGAGGGGAAGACCTGCCCATTGTGAGCCATCTCTCGTTCACTCCCGGAGGCAGGCGGCTCCCCGGGCACTTCGACTCAGCTTTCGCGCGTCTCCGCGATGCGCTCGTGCCGGCGGATGACCTCGGCGACGATGAACGCCAGGAACTTCTCTGCGAACTCCGGATCGAGATGGGACTCCTCGGCGAGTTCTCGCAGTCGGGCGACCTGCCTGGCTTCCCGCGACTCGTCGGCCGGGGGCAGACCGTGGTCGGCCTTGAGTTCACCGACGCGTTCGGTGAGTTTGAAGCGCTCGGCGAGCAGGTGAACGAGGGAGGCATCGATGTTGTCGATGCTGCCTCGCAGCTCCTGCAGCCGTTCGACTGCGCGTGTTCTGTCGTCTCTGTTCTCATCCACGCTCCCAGTCTATCGATGCCCGGACGTGCCCGTGCGCCGCATCCGTTTGGGCGCGGCGCACAGGCATCCTTGATCGAGCTGGTGCTCCTCCGATGCCGACGGAGGTCGGGATTCAGGCGGGCTGGTCGACAGGGACGGCGTCGGCGGTGTCCGGGTCGTTGAGCGTTCCGGCCCTCCGGTCGGCGAGGTATTTCCTCATCTCCTTCTTGACCACCGGCATGAGCATGTAGAGGCCGAGGATATTGATGAACGCGCACATGAACAGGGCCGCATCGGCGAATTCGACGACCTTGGAGAAGCTGGCGATGCAGCCGACGACGACGAAGAGGCAGACGAGCGTGCGGAAGATCATGATCGTGGCTTTCGAGCGACCGAACAGATAGCTCC
>Ga0308158_10005100_pt1 | contig 10865 bp, 9 predicted proteins | sample PhyBR2_FD_201038 | JGI IMG/M metagenome (GOLD analysis project Ga0308158, IMG submission 201038) | Phyllosphere microbial communities from UC Gill Tract Community Farm, Albany, California, United States - DLSLB.R2 | ecosystem: Host-associated > Plants > Phyllosphere > Unclassified | place: USA...
CGCCAACATCGGCTCCATCGACAGCCAGGCCTATGCCATCTCGGACCAGAGCGCCACCATCTCGCAGCACATCGACGGCGAGGCAAATGCCACCGCCGGCCAGCAGTCCGACCTGCAGCAGTAAGCAGACATGACCCAAACCCACGGCGGGCCGCCTCCCGAGGCGGGCCCGCCGTCGTCACGCGTCTCCGTTGCCCCGGATCCGTCGGGAAAGATGTCGACGGCTGCTGCCCACCTGCCCGCCCGGGCCGACGGCGTCCAGCTCCTGGGCACCGCGGAGGGGTCGGGCTACCGCGAACCGCCCGCCCTGGTGCGGCGAGCCGACGGCCAGACCCTCCAGCTGACCCGGCTGCTGTACTTGGTGCTGGAGGCGGCGGACGGGACCCGCGACCTGGACGGCATTGCCCGGCACGTCAGCGAAGGGTCCGGGCGGCTGGTCAGCGCTGACAACGTCCGTACCCTGATGGACTCGCAACTGCTGCCCCTGGGCCTGCTCCGGCTTGCCGACGGCACGCAGCCGGAAGTCAAGAAGTCCAACCCGCTCCTGGGCCTGCGCTTCCGCTACATCGTGTCCGACCCCGCCCGTACCCGCAGGATCACCGCACCGTTCGCGGTGCTGTTCCACCCGCTGATCGTGGTGGCCGTGACGGCCGCGTTCCTGGCTGCATGCTGGTGGGTGCTCATGGTCAAAGGGCTCGGCTCAGCCACCCACGAGGCTTTCGAGCAGCCTGCCCTCCTGCTGCTGATCCTCGCCGTCACCATCCTGTCAGCCGGTTTCCATGAATTCGGCCATGCCGCCGCCACCCGCAAGGGCGGAGCCACACCCGGGGCCATGGGCGCCGGGCTCTACCTGCTGTGGCCAGCCTTCTTCACGGACGTCACCGACTCCTACCGCCTGGGCCGCGGCGGCCGGATCCGCACCGACCTGGGCGGGCTGTACTTCAATGCCATCGTGGCCGTCGCCATCATGGGACTGTGGTGGGCCACCGGCTTTGACGCACTGCTGCTGGTGGTGGTCACGCAGATCCTGCAGATGGTCCGGCAGCTCATCCCACTGGTCAAGTACGACGGCTACCACATCCTGGCGGACGCCACCGGCGTACCCGACCTGTTCCAGCGCATCAAACCCACCCTCCTGGGAATCCTTCCCTGGCGGTGGGGAAGCCCGGAAAGCAAGGTGCTCAAGCCGTGGGCGCGGGCCGTGGTTACCGTCTGGGTGCTGGTGACCGTACCGGTGCTGCTGTTCAGCATGGTGATGATGGTGCTGTCCCTGCCACGGTTGCTGGCCACCGGCTGGGCCAGTGTGGGCAAGCAGCAGGAAGCGCTGGCGGCGAGCCTTTCTTCCGGCGACTTACTGGGCGTGGCCGTTCGGGCCCTCGCCATTGTTGTGGTGGCGGTCCCGGTGCTGGGTGTGCTGTACATCGTGGTGCGGCTGCTGCGGCAGCTTGTCACGGGCCTGTGGCAAAAAACCAGTGGCAAGGCGGTGCAGCGGACGGCCGCCATGACCGCCGTCGCAGTCCTGCTGGCGGGGCTCGCTTGGGCATGGTGGCCCGACGGCGGGACGTACCGCCCGGTGCAGGCGTACGAACGAGGGACGCTGGGTGATGCAACGCGGGCCATCCTTCCCCACCGTGAGCGCGAGGCGTTGCGGGAGGGTGCTTCCGGGCAGACTGTTGCGCTGTGGCCCGCGGATGCTGTGAAACCCACGCGGGACAATCCCCAGCTGAGCATGGTGCTGGTGCCTGCCGACGCATCACCGGCCAGTGCCTCGCCAGGCGGCAGCACCACTTCTGCTGCTGCTCCCTCCTGGGTGTTTCCGTTCGACAGGCCAGCCGCCCCGGCCGCCGACGGAAACCAGGCGCTCGCCGTCAACACCACCGACGGCTCCGTAAAGTACAGCGTGGCCTTCGCCCTGGTCTGGGCAGACGGCGGGGAGCCGGTCACCACCACCAACGAGGCATACGCTTTCGCCAACTGCTCGGGCTGCGCGGCAGTGGCCGTGGGCTTCCAGGTGGTCCTGGTGGTAGGTCAGACCGACGTGATCGTGCCGCAGAACCTTTCGGCGGCTGCCAACTACAACTGCCTGGACTGCCTCACCTATGCCCTGGCCAGCCAGCTGGTCCTCACGCTCGACGGGCCGTTGGACGGCGACAGCAAGCAGCAGCTTGAGGCGTTGTGGGCCCAAATCGCGGAGTATGGGCGGAACCTACAAAACGTTCCGCTGTCCGAGATCCAGGCCACGCTCAACGGGTACAAGGAGCAGATCACGGCCATCGTCAAAGGCTCTTCTGTTTCCGGAGGGACCTCCGTGGCGACGTCCCCTGCTACGGCTGGCCCCAGCGGTGGTCCGACCCCTGGCCCCACCTCGTCCGTTGCCCAGGATGGGCCGTCTGCACCTGCACCTGCACCTGTACCGGCTGCGACTGGGGTGGCCACGGCGCCGGCGGGGCCAGATCTGGGAGGCGGCCAACCGACGTCGTCCGTTGACTACGCAACGCCGGCACCCACTGTGGATTACGGGGGAGGGGAGACCCTGGAGCCCGCGCCTACGTCCAGCGCGGGGTAAAGGCCGGGGCACGCCGGCTTTGCCCCCGCCGACGGTCTCGCTCCTGGAATGGGTAGGCCGCTAGACCGAATGGGTGCGGGCAACCCTTATGGGAGGGTCCGCCGCGCGGGTAGGTTGGCTGCTGCCGGAGAGACGTGCCCTGCAGCTCATTTTTGGGATATCGGCCGGGAAGCCCCGGACCCGCCAGCCGTGTCTTGAAAACGGGCCACCCTGCAGTCGTCGGATGGCCTGCAGGGTGGCCTTTTCGCTGAAGCATGTGGTGGTGCGCCAGTTGTTCTCCGACCCGTAGCCGCCCACGGAGAGCTACCGCGTATCCACGTCTTCGAACACCAGGAACGTCTGCGTATCGAGCACGCCGGGCATGGTCTGCAGCTGGTCGAAGATAACCCGTCGCAGGTCGATGTTGTCCACGGCGCGGACCAGCAGGATCACGTCGAAGTCGCCACCTACCAGCGCGATGTGGTGCACCTCGGGGATGGCGCCAAGCTGGTCGCGGAGTTCGCGCCAGGAATCCTGCTTCAGCTTCAGCGTCACGTAGGCGGAGGACTTCAGCCCAGCCTTGATGGGGTCCACCAGCGCCGTGAACCGGGTCAGGACACCGTCAGCCGTCAGCCGGGAAATCCGCGAGTACGCGTGCGCCCTGGAAATGTGCACGTTCTCGGCCACCTGCGTCACGGACATGCGCCCGTCCCGGGTGAGTTCGGCGATGATGCGGCGGTCAATGTCGTCCAGCGGAACCTCGGCGGCGGCATCCTTGCCCGGCATTTTGTCCACGGCTCCCATCGGTAATCCACGTCACAGTTACAAATCGTCTCCCATACTAGGCAGTTCGAAGCAGCTTCTCCACGATTTGCGGTCCCGGTAGATACGAAACCTGCTGCAGGACCATACTGGGAGCGAATAGTGGCTACCGAAGGACGGACCAATGACGATCTCCGCAGACCACACCGCGCCGGACACCACCAGCCCGCAGGAAGCGCCGGACACCGCGCTGAATGAAGCTGTGAAGAAGTTCGGCATCACGGTGGAGGACTACATGCTCCCCGCCCGGCACCAGATCCAGATGGTGGACCCGGACGGCCGGCTCAAGCCCGAAGGCGAGCAGGGCACCCAGCCCGGCCACGAATACCCCGTGCCCGGCGACAAGGAACTCCTCGAAGCGTACGAACGCCTCGTCGTCGGCCGCCGCGTCAACGACCAGAACTCCGCGCTGGTCCGGCAGGGCCGCATGGCCGTCTACCCCTCCAGCCACGGCCAGGAAGCCTGCCAGGTGGCCGCCGCCCTGTGCCTGTCCGATGGTGACTGGATGTTCCCCACCTACCGGGACGCCGTCGCCGTGATGACCCGCGGCGTGGACCCCGTGCAGGTGATGACCATCTTCCGCGGCGACTGGCACGGCGGCTACGACCCCCTTGAGTACAAGGTGGGCATCCAATGCACGCCGCTGACAACCCAGCTGCTGCACGCCGTCGGGGTTGCGCACGCCGCCAAGCTCCGCGGCGAGGACACCGTGGTGCTGGCCATGTGCGGCGACGGCGCCACCAGCGAAGGTGACTTCCACGAGGCGCTGAACTTCGCCGCCGTCTTCCACCTGCCCGTGATCTTCTTCGTGCAGAACAACAAGTACGCCATCTCGGTGCCGCTGGCGCACCAGTCGGTGGCGCCGTCGCTGGCGCACAAGGCCGTGGGCTACGGCATGGCGGGCGAACGGGTGGACGGCAACGACGTCGTGGCCCTCCTCGCCGTCCTGGACCGCGCCGTGAAGCTCGCCCGCGAAGGGTCCGGACCGCTGCTGGTGGAAGCCAACACCTACCGCATGCAGGCCCACACCAATGCCGACGACGACACCCGCTACCGGGAAAGCGCCGAGGTTGCGGAGTGGCGGGCCAAGGACCCGGTGAACAGGATGCGCACCTATCTGACGGACCGGGGGCTGTTGGACGACGACGGCGAGGCCCGGATCCGTGAGCATGCTGAGGCGGTTGCCGCGCAGCTGCGCGAAGGCCTCAGCGAGGACGTGCCGGTGGACCCGCAGGAGCTTTTCCGACACGTCTTTGAGCGGCAGACGCCGCAGCTGAAGGAACAGTCCGCCATGCTCGCCGACGAGCTGGCCCGCGACGCAGCAGCTACTGATTCGAAGGAGGCCGGCAAGTGAGCCCCACCATCACCACCTCATCCGAGGCCAACGGCAACGTTTCCGCCGCCACGGCCCGCGCCGCCGCCTCGGCTGCAGCGTCCGCCGAAGCCGCGGGGCCGCAGCCGGTCACCATGGCCAAGGCCCTTAACACCGCGCTCGCCGACGCGATGTCCGCCGATTCCTCCGTGCTGGTTTTCGGCGAGGACGTAGGGCTCCTGGGCGGTGTCTTCCGCATCACCGACGGCCTCACCGCCACGTTCGGCGAGCAGCGCTGCTTCGACACCCCGCTGGCCGAGTCCGGCATCGTCGGCATGGCCGTGGGCATGGCCATCAACGGGATGCGCCCCGTGATCGAGATGCAGTTCGACGCGTTCGCGTACCCGGCCTTCGAGCAGATCGTCAGCCACGTGGCCAAGATGCACAACCGCACCAAGGGCATGGTCAAGCTGCCCATGGTCATCCGCATCCCCTACGGCGGCGGCATCGGGGGAGTGGAGCACCACTGCGACTCCTCCGAGTCCTACTACGCCCACACCGCGGGCCTGAAGGTCTACACCCCGGCCACCGTCGCGGACGGCTACCGGATGCTCCGCGAGGCCATCGACTCCGACGACCCGGTCGTCTTCATGGAACCCAAGAAGATGTACTGGACCAAGGACTCCGTGGACCTGGGCGAGCTGCGGCGCCTCCACGACTCCCCCGGGGAAGGCACGACGGCGGGACTTGGCTCTGAGGGCCGTGCCGCCGTCGCGCGTCCCGGCACAGACGCGACGCTGATTGCCTACGGTCCGTCCGTGCCCACCGCTTTGGCTGCCGCCGAGGCGGCGGCGCTGGAGGGGCGCTCTCTGGAAGTGATCGACGTGCGGACCATTGTCCCGTTCGACGATGAGACCGTGTCCGCGTCCGTCCGGAAGACCGGCCGGGCCGTGGTGATCGCGGAGGCGCACGGCTTCGCGTCCGTGTCCTCCGAGATCGTGGCCCGGGTGCAGGAACGCTGCTTCCACTACCTGGCCGCCCCGATCCGCCGCGTGACCGGGTTCGACGTCCCGTACCCGGCACCCAAACTCGAAAAGTACTACCTGCCCGGTGTGGACCGCATCCTCGACGCCGTTGACGACCTTCAGTGGGAGAACTGACCATGAGCGAACCACGCGTGTTTTTGCTGCCAGACCTGGGCGAGGGGCTCACCGAAGCGGAGCTCGTTTCCTGGCACGTTGCCGTTGGCGACGAGATTGCCGTTGACCAGCCCATCGCCGAGGTGGAGACTGCCAAGTCCGCCGTCGAGGTGCCGTCTCCCTACGCCGGGATCGTGGCCGAGCTGCACGGGAAGCCGGGGGAGACCCTGGACGTGGGGAAGCCGCTGATCTCGGTGACGCCGCTTGGTGCCGACGCTCCGGTGGCCGCCGCGGACGATGCCGCCCCCGCCCCTTCGCCGGACAGCATTCGTCCTGCGGACGATGCTGCCGGCTCAGGAAGGCCCGATGCCACTCCCGGGGCGGCATCATCCGCGGCGGCTGACGCGGAAACGTACCGCGAGGAAGAGAAGGCTGGCTCCGGGAATGTGCTGATCGGGTATGGAACTCCAGGCGGTCACGGCCAGGCCCGGCGTACCCGGGCGCGGAAGTCTTCGGTGGCCGTGGCTGAGCCTGCGGAGACCACGCCGGTCAGCCTGTCCAAGGAGGACGAGCTCGCCCTCCTCCGCACCCGCGTGCCGGGCAAGCTCGGGGCCGTGATTTCACCGCTCGTGCGGCGCATGGCGCGGGAGCACGGCGTGGACCTGGACGGGATTTCCGGCTCGGGCGACAGCGGACTGATCATGCGCCGCGACGTCGAAGCGGCCCTGAAGACGGCGGCGCCCGCTGCTGAACCCGAGGCCAAGCCGGCTGAGGTGCCCGCGCCTGTGGTGGAGCCTACTGGGACTTCCGCCAGCTCAACCACGGACGCCCGCACCGGCCTTGCGGTTTCTACACGCACACCGGTCCGCGGCGTCCGGAAGGCAGTGGCCACCAACATGGTCCGCAGCCGCTCCGAAATTCCGGAAGCCACCGTGTGGGTGGACGTCGACGCCACCGCGCTGATGGAGCTGCGTGAGGGACTCAAGGCCAACGGCGCAGAGGTCCCCGGCCTGCTCGCGTTCATTGCCCGGTTCGTCACCGCGGGGCTGAAGAAGTACCCGGAACTGAACACGCGGATCGAAACCGCAAACGACGGGTCGCAGGAGATCGTGTCCTTCGACGGGATCAACCTGGGCTTCGCGGCCCAGACCGACCGCGGCCTGGTGGTGCCCTCCGTCCGCGGCGCAGAGAAGCTCAGCGCGCGCGAACTCGACGCCGAGATCCGCCGGCTCACCCAGGTGGCCCGCGACGGCAAGGCGACCCCCACGGAGCTCGGCAGCGGCACGTTCACGCTCAACAACTACGGCGTGTTCGGCGTGGACGGGTCCGCGGCAATCATCAACCACCCGGAGGTGGCCATCCTCGGTGTTGGCCGGATCATTGACAAGCCGTGGGTGGTCAATGGCGAGCTGGCTGTCCGCAAGGTCACTGAGCTCACCCTGACCTTCGACCACCGGGTCTGCGACGGCGGCACCGCCGGCGGCTTCCTCCGCTTCGTGGCTGACGCCATCGAAAACCCCACCTCGCTCCTGGCGGACATCTAACCCGCAGCCTTGTCGGTGGGGCCATCAGAAGGTGGCATGTACGACGGCGGCCCGTGCCGCCGTCGTACTTTTCCCTGATCCCCCCGGCCTGCCGTAATCTTGGAGTCCCCACCGGTCTCACATAAGGGTCAGAATCTTGGCTAATACTGCCCCGCAGGCACCCGCGCTCGGCGCGCTCGAAAACCTGGCCTGGACTGCCCTGTCCGTCGGGGCCGCCGCCGTGCTGCTGCCGGTGATCGGACTGAAGTCCCTGTCAAAGGCCGTGTTCCCTAAGGCATCCAAAGCACCCGTCGTCGAGGAACGCCATTACCTGATCCAGTAACGGGATCCGCGGGGGAGCCTGCTGTCTCAGCCGCCGAAACGGAGGGTGAGCACCAAAACGATCAGCGCAACCACCCCGGCCAGCAGCATCGCCGCCCGTGGGTCCCCGAAGTTCAGCGTCCATCCAATGCCGAACCTGCGGGGAACCAGCAGCGCCAGATCTTCGCGGTTGATGTAGATCAGGCCGGCGCGCCAGAACTTGTCATCGTCACGGTGCGTCAGCCCCGTGTCCTCCCCATCCCCGCCGCGGTCCGCGTTGTTCCTGGCCAAAACCGTCACCGCTGCCACAACGGAGGCCAGGACCGGGACCACGATGACCAGCGGCGCCCACCGGGTAACAGTCCCGGTCCACATCAACAGTGACGAGGCCATTAGGCCCAGGTCGATCATGGCCACCAGCCCCAGCAGGGCCTTGGCTCCCAGCGCCATGTAGTGCCGGGCCCACCGTGCGGAGCCCTGGGGGCGGGCCGGGTCAAGATCTGCCCGGCTGTGGATAATGGCAGCCGCCAGGCCCGCCAGCAGCGCGGTGAGGCCCAGCTGCAGGAAGACCAGCGAAAAGGCCGAGCCGACCGATTTGGCCTCCAACCGGTCGGCGGTTCCATTGCCGGCATAGTGCACCACGAGGGTCTGGGGCATGGAGGGATACATCAGGATGCCGATGACCGCGGTCCCGGCACAGATGACGACGGCGGGCGCCAACCAGCGCCAGGGAAACCGCGGCGGGTTGGTCCTCAACTCGGTGTCCACGGCGACACCCTGGTGCAGGCCCTCGAACCAGCCGCCGTCGACCTTCGCCGCCCGGATTTCCTGGTGGGCCAGGAAGAAGCAGCCGTACCAGAGACCGACGAGCACCAGCACAGACAATGGGAGCAGCAGCGGCTGCCGTGTGAGTGCGAGGCTCCCCACGCCCACCACGGCAATGACACCCCCGCAGACCAGGACCCGCCGCCGGTAGCGGCGTGCCTGCTCCGCCACCACGGGGTGGGTTGAGTATTCGGCCGGGATCCGCACCCCGAAGGGCACTGTGCCACTGGTGACCGACGGCAGCACCAGCGCCAGCAGCAGCACCAATCCCAGCAGGACGAAGCCCAGAATGATGGAGATGGTCATCGCTTGTCCTCCTGCTGTGCGGCAGAAAATGAATCGAGCAGCGTCCGGCAAGTCTGGAGAACGTGGTCGGCGGGTATTCCGCGTGCCACGGCCTCGGCTAGAAGTGTGCGGGCCCTTGCCGTCCAGTCGGAGGGGAGCAGCTGGTCCGCGGCACGTGCGGTCACCACCGCTCCGGTCTTGCGGCTGAGGCGGATCAGCCCTTCCTGCCGAAGGAGATCGTAGGCCTTGTTGACGGTATGGAAGTTGATGCCGAAGTCGGCAGCGAGCGTTCGGGTGGGCGGCAGCGTACTGCCTTCAATGAGGGCGCCGTGAGCGATCGCCTCCACTACCTGGTCCCGGATCTGCTGGTAGATGGGCACCTCAGCAGCCAGGTCTACGTTGAGGATCAACGCGTTCACTCCTTGCCTTTGTTCTATTAGTTATAGAACAAAGAACACAGGAGTGCCAGAGGGAATTTGACGACAGCGGCCGGGTCCGAAGTGCCTCGAATTTTTTCCGCATTAGGGTCTTTACGCACTGGTCACTCTTTATTAAAGTGGAACGCGTCATAGTCCGGATGGGCGCCGGGGGCGTCCGGGAAGGGGGATTGCGCATCACCGCTGACCGATACCAAACGACAAATGACCACTACGTTGAAGGCCCCTCCTGAGGAGGGGCCTTCACCTTTTGCCTGCACCCGGGGCCTACCCCGTCAGCTCACTTATCCGGCCCCGGAGGAACCGCCGTTCCGCGTCGTTGTCGGTGAGGATCAGGGCCTCCCCAAACGCCACCCGTGCCTCCTCCAGGCGGCCAAGCCGGGCCAGGAAATCGCCGCGGGCGGCCGCCAGGTAGGGGTAGCCTGCCAGTTGTGGCTCGGCGCCAAGCGCATCAAGTTCCGCCAGGCCTGCCGCGGGACCTGCGGCGAAACCGAGGGCAATGGCCCGGTTGAGCTGAACTACCGGGGAGGGCCATCTCTCCATGAGCAGGTCATACAGGCTCAGGATCTCGTGCCAGTCCGTGTCGGACCAGGTCCCGCTCTCGTCATGCACCGCCGCGATGGCCGCAATGAGGGCGAACCGGCCCGGAGGCCCTGCCGCAAGCGCCTCCCGTAGAAGCACCACCCCTTCCTCAATGGCCTGCCGGTCCCACTTTGACCGGTCCTGGTTCTCAAGCAGAACGACGTCATGGTTTCCGTCGAGTCGGGCACCGGTACGGGCCTCGGTGAGCAGGACCAGGGCCAGGAGCCCGGCAACGTCGGAATCTTCGGGGAGCAGGACGCGCAGCATTTTCGCCAGCTCAAGCCCTCGCTCGGCGAGGTCCCGCCGCATCAGATCTGCTCCCGACGGAGCCGTGTGCCCCGTGGTGTAGACCAGGTAGACGACCGCCAGTACGCCGTCCACCCGCTCGTGGAGCTCCGGCCCCGCCGGCACGCGGTACGGGATGCGGGCGGCCGCAATCTTCTTCTTCGCCCTGGTGATGCGGGCCGCCATGGTGGCCTCCGGGACCAGGAACGCCCGCGCCACCTCGGCCGTGGAGAGCCCGCACAGGAGCCGCAGGGTCAGGGCCACCTGGGCTTCGAACGCCAGGGCCGGATGGCAGCAGGTGAAGATGAGCCGGAGCCGGTCATCCGGGATGTCCCCGCTGTCCCCGTCTTCGGTGACCATGTCCCCGACAACCGTGTCCTCGACTCCAGGCTCCCCGGGAGCCACCAGTTTGGGCAGCGCGCGCTCCGCGGCGGCTGCCCGCCGTCGAAAGTCCAGGGCCCGCCGTCGAGCGGCCACCGTGAGCCACGCCCCCGGGTTCCGGGGAATTCCACTCCCGCCCCACTTGGACAGCGCACTGGCGTAGGCGTCCTGCACCGCTTCCTCGGCGGTGTCGATGTCACCCGCAACCCGCACCGTGGCCGCCAGCACGAACGCCCACTCCCGGCGGTGGGCGTCCGCCACCGCGGCAGCAACCTCTGCACTGGCGGCCCGCGGCATCAGTTGGCCACCCGGACCGGCCACACCTCAACTCCGACGCCGGCCGGAACTTCCTTGGCGATCTCCAGCGCCTCATCGAGGTCGGTTGCCTCGATCGTAGCCGCCCAGGGT
>Ga0308158_10005102_pt1 | contig 10863 bp, 14 predicted proteins | sample PhyBR2_FD_201038 | JGI IMG/M metagenome (GOLD analysis project Ga0308158, IMG submission 201038) | Phyllosphere microbial communities from UC Gill Tract Community Farm, Albany, California, United States - DLSLB.R2 | ecosystem: Host-associated > Plants > Phyllosphere > Unclassified | place: USA...
TGGAAGCAAACGGTAGGTATCATCTCCTCCAATTGCACACAATATCATATCAATTGTATCATCACTAAAAGCCTCTATTAAATCTTCAGCTCTTGCCTCAGGATGTTTCTTTAAAAAATCTATTCCTCTTAAGGAATTATCCATAAATTTTACATCAATATTATGATTTCTTAACCGTTCAAGTCCTAACTTAACTTCATGTTGAATATATTCTTCCCCTAATATACCACTAGAGAGACTAACAATTGCAATTTTTTTTATGCTCATATCTCACCTGTAAAGCTTTCTAATTTTTAATATGATTATATTGAAAAAGGCTAGAAGTAAAGATTGTTTCCATAAAAATTTGTTTAAGTAAGTATTATTTTTTATTTTATTAACAATTTCTTCACAAAATAGACCATCTTCTTTTATAAAAATGTCTCCTATAAGTTAAATTTTGGGGTTTACTCTTTATTTAAACAACCTAGTTACAAATTTATGAGTGACATTTTTGTTAAAAAAGTTTTCGAGCAGAAAGCTCTTATCGATTTTTTTCAATAGAGTCAAGAACCCACATTCCCACGATCATAAAAATTACTGATAATATAAACCCTAGAATTAAATTAAAAAACGGAACACCAATATTTTCAATCTTTTTTAAAACCAAATCTGATAACTTTATTGAAATGAACCAAGCCAAAGCCTGACCTCCAAAGGACATTTGATTCATTTTCTGATATGCTCGCCTTAAGTATTTATCCATTTTTTCTCCTCCATCTCTTTAAACTTATAGTTTTCTTAAATCTATTATACCAAAAGGATAAGAAGGATGTTGAATTACTAAGAATTTCCCTTAACCTTTCCAAATTATCAGTTTTTCTTTTTTTTTAGATTGTTTTTAACTCTATAAAAGTATATAATATCAGAAAAACTGATATTACGTTTTTAGGAGGAACTATGGAACAATCGAAATTAAATAAATACTTTGACTACTCGCTTGAACCACGTCGTGCCATCCTCTTTCAAGATGTCAAGTCTAATTATGCTTCAATTGAATGCGTTCAGCGAAATTTAAATCCTCTGACCACTTCTCTTTGTGTCATGAGTCGAGCAGATCATTCTAAAGGGTTAACTCTTGCCTCTAGTCCAACCTTTAAAAAGGTCTTTGGTATGAAAAATGTCAGTCGTGCCAGCAATTTACCTTTTTTATAGAAACACGAAAGTTCAATTATCCGCAATGGTATCGAACACATACAGACACTCATGGACAGCGAACTGAACCAACTTTGCAATATGTTGCTTTCATTGAGTCTTGGGCGAAACGAACATGGATTGTCCCACCACAAATGCAATTATATGTAGATTATAAAATTGAAGTGACAAATATCCTGACCAATTATACTTCGATTGATGAAATTTATTTTTACTCAATTGATGAATCTTTTTTGGATATTACTGAGTCGCTTAATTTCTTTTATCCTGGAATTAAAAACCGTTATGAACAAATGAGTCGGATTGCTTTAGATTTGCAACGTGAAATTTTGAATAAGTTAGGGCTTTATGTAACTGTAGGAATGGGGGACAACCCATTGCTTGCCAAACTAGCAATGGATAATTATGCCAAACATAATCAGAACATGAGAGCATTGATTCGTTATGAGGATGTACCTAGTAAACTATGGACACTTCCTAAAATGACTGACTTTTGGGGTATTGGAAAACGAAACTGAGAAACGTTTAAACAAGCTAGGAATATTTTCTATCAAAGAGCTTGCGAATGCTGACCCACTTCTTATTAAACAAAAATTAGGAACAATTGGACTTCAACATTTTTTCCACGCTAACGGAATCGATGAAAGCAACGTAAGGGAAAAATATATCCCTAAATCTACTAGTTTCAGCAATTCTCAAATTCTACCACGTGACTATTATAAGCAAAGAGAAATTGAGCTTGTGATTAAAGAGATGGCTGAGAACTTAGCAATACGTTTGAGAAAAGGCGGAAAACTAGCAAGCAATCTTTCCCTTTATGCAGGTGCAGCTTCTACTTCTGAATACTCTTCTGTTAAGGTTTCTCGCAATATAGATGCAACGCAAAACACAAAGGAATTGCAAGACCTCGCAATCTTCTTGTTTCGTGAAAAGTACCAGGGGGGAGCGATAAGACAAATAGGAATAAGCGGAAATCAACTCTCTGACGGTTCTATCAAACAGCTCTCTTTATTTGAAAGTGTTGAAGAAAATCAATCAAACGAAAAGCAAGTGTCTCTTCAAAAAGTCATTGATGAAGTTAGAGAAACATTCGATTTTCTATCAATACAAAAGGCAAGTAGTTTATCCGAGGGATCACGTGTCATTTATCGGAACAAACTCATTGGAGGTCATGCAGCAAGTCAAGACAAGGAGGATAAAGATGTCAGTTGACCGTTCATACAGCCCCTATGAAGTCTTTCGAGCGTACCATGACAGAGGTATGATGAAATGGGGAGCATTTGCGACTGGGGCATTAACTGAAGCCCAAAATACTTTTAAAAAAGAAAAAAAAGATGATAAGATAATTCAAGCATTACCACATCATGTAGTGCTTCATCTTCTTAATCAGTCTTTTTCAAATCAGGTGCAAATCAAAGTTAAATATCAATCAAAAGATAAATATATTGAAGTCTTTGATTTTGTATCAGAATTTATCAACAATCAAGCAAGAGTTAAATCAACTGATAAAATATATCTTATATCAATTGAACAGATTATAAATATTTCATAAATAAAAATGGAAGGGCTAAATCTAGCCTCTCCATTTTTATTTTCTCTAATATTACTTCTACTGAAGAATAACTACGCTTTCCATTGCATCCCAACCACTTGAATACTATCAGATAGTTTGAGAATATTATTTTCCTTCATGAACTTTACCGACATCTCCTGCTTGCCTTACTATTTCAGTAAGCACATTTTTATAGTTGTCTATAAAGCTAAGACGAATAGTTAAAGCAGGGTCATCACCTTCGTTTATTTCTTTCTCCATCTTACTAAAAAGAGTTCTAAAACCAAAAATGTGTCCATTACCTGGTATCTTATTCAAATCTACTTTTAAAGTAAGTAAATCATCAAATGATTTAATATCATCTTGTTTTAATAGAAACATTAAACTGCTCAGAATTTCATCAACGTTTATCTCAGGTTTAGAAGTTATATCTAGTACATAGCAATGTTTGATACCAGTCAATTTCTCTTTGTTGTTGTTTGATTAATTCATCCTTATCCATTACTACAGTCCTTTTATAAGAGAATTTAGGAAGCTTGATGCTGAAGGAAAGCCCTGCTCCTTTGATACTGCAGTCAATTTTTTTCTCACACTAGGCTGTAAACTAAATGTGTAATTTTGAGTTTTTTCTGTTGTATCCTGGTAACTTGGAATAGTTAATGCCTCTTCTTTATTTACTACATTTTCAGTAGGGGTACGCAATGCTTCAGTTATATTTTTATTATGTGGTTCAAATGCCATGATCTCTCCTTTTTAAACAATCATACAAACTATTCATATTTGTGTTTATTATTTATACATATGCATAACACTTATGATTATGTTTTTTCGCTAATATTATTAAAACTTTTTGCAATATCATCAAAGAATTTTTTTTGTTTTTGATATACTTTTTCATCTCGCTTTAATTCAGCAATTGATTTCTTATCCAAAGTTGTTCTATTAAAAAGTTCTTTTTCTGGAATAATAGCAATGACATTATCTTCGTCTTTGAGAGCTTCTATCAACTGTCTAGATGAATTTGTGTTATGTTTTACCATATTGGCAACATAATATAGCTTCGCAGTGAAGTATGATTTTCTAGTGTTATAATCAATAGCTTCTATTTTTAAATCTTTCACTCTTTCTTCAAGATTAAATTTAGCATTATAGCCATGTTCACTAGGTGTTATCGGACTAATAATAGAATTACTTACAATAAGAGCATTTTTGGTTGCTGTTGAAAAATCTGGATGAGTATCAATAATAATAAAGTCATATTGTTCTAAATTTACTCTTTCATAGTTATCAGCAAACCATAAGTAGAGCAACATATTTTTATTAGTCTTATTTTCAATGTCTCTTTCGATAGCATCTAATCTCATGTCCCCTGAAATTAAGTTTACATTATCTGAAATTTCATGGATTTTTACTTTACCTGAACCTCTGAAAATGTTTCCTACTGTCTCTTCGTTATCGTAAATATCATAGATTTGAGACAAATTACATTGATGATCTAAATCAATAAAAAGTACATTTTTACCTGATTTTGCAAGCCATTCCCCATAATTATAAGCTAGGGTGGTCTTACCAACTCCGCCTTTGATGGCTGAGAACGTTACAATTTTCATTTTCACTCCTTTATTTTTACGTATACTTAATACACACAAGTATCATTATAACCCAAATCATTATCCCTAATATAATCATATATATTATTTATACTAGTAAACATATTTAATCAATATACTCATACGTATACTCGTTGTTTATGTCTATATAATAACATTTAAAAACAAATTCGTCAAGCGTTGAATATACGTATCGTTCATACGTATACTTAACGCTTATGGTTAAGGTAATAATTATAGCAATACTTATAAGATATAGCGGTAAAATAATAAGCATACGTATTAATTATACATATGCTTATTATTTATGATTTATTCCAAGGTCCATCAAGAGGAATATAAAAACCAGATGAATTATCGTATAGTAACTTATCAATATTTTGAGCCTTGAACGTCATTAGAAACGCTCGGTATTCAGAAAATTTATTTCCAAAAACAACGCTCGGTCTAAAATTATTAATCATCTGAGGACTGTTTAACTTCCAATCAATTGCTTTCATTTCAGAAACTTGTAACAATTCATCAATCGTTACACCGCTCTCAAGCAATTTATTAATTGGCTGAAGTAGCTGTGTGTCATTTAGATCAAATTGAATCTCATAATAATTTGCCTGATGTTTAATTACGCCATTTTTATCCAATTCAAAGTTTATTTTTGATAAATAATTAAAGTATTCCAACACAATTCTAGCATCATCTATAAATGGGCTAGTTTTTCCAGAAGAAGCACGTTTAGTTAGTGAAATACTTGTATTCCCAGTCAGATCTGCACTAAATGGAGTAAATGTAAATTCTATTGATTGTATTCTTCGACCAGACATGTGATAAATATAGTCTAAATTTTTCACGATTTGCTCGCCGGTTGCCGTTTTCAGTTCGGAAATTTCTTTAACGGCGGTTTCTAAGTATTTTTTTCTATTTTTTCTTAAATCAAAAACTTCTGCGGTTTTACTAAAAACTTCCTCTTCAGTCTTCAAAATTTTTAGTATTTTTTTATCAAAGTCATCAATTCGCATCTTAGTTCCTTTGGGGAAACTTCTAAATTCACTAATGAATCTATAAATTCTCTTTGAGTACTTAGAAGGTAAGCTGTTATTAATTCCCCTACTATACTGTAAATGTTTCACAGTTCGCCAGTCTTTAGAGTTAATTAGGTCGTAGACATGAAGCGGTTTATCGATAATATTCCCTTGCGCATCTACTTGTTGAGGATTAATAACAGCATCAGAAAGGGTCAACTTAACCTCTTTTTTTGTTCCATCAAAGTCAATAATACTAAAAATATTGATTGTCTTCCAAGACTTTGGTGTCCCGTCCTCGTTAGTCTCTCTTACTTGGTAGTAAGAGAAGTTTTTGAGCGCATCATTTAGCTCATACATGATTTTTTGGAGTCTTTTGCCATTATAAAGATTTTTTGTTCCATTCTTCCTAGTAACCCAAAGTCCTCCCAGTTCAGCAAGTTCTTGGTATGAGAAAGTCACAGGTTCTTTCCCATTATATCTATCTCTCAATTCTCCAAGAATAGCAAAAGTGATATTCTCACTTGCTGCGTTAATATCCTCGGTAGAAAACATTTCTGGGAGTTGGCGACTGTACTTTACGTCATTTCTAAACTTTTCTTCATTTTCAAGTTCATCAATAAGGTTAAAGCTTTGCATAAATTACCCCTTTATCGGTATTAAAAGTGTACATAATGGTATTTTAAGAGTACTAATATAGCCAAAATGCGTTTCAATCGTAAAAAAGGTGTATTTTTTACGCCTTTCATAGTAGAAAATCACTTTATTTTTAATAATTCTCTCTTTTTTTATGAAATACTGTTCTAAAATACAACATTTTTACGAATAACTCGTTATTTTTATTAATATACACTTTTTTTACTACTATGTCCAGTATAAGTGCAACATTTTTAAGAACTTAAACAACATTTTTAGGTATTAAACAACATTTTTAAGAAGTTAAGCGACATTTTTACGACGTACTTACAACATTTTTAAGAGTCAATACGCAATTTTTAAGACATACATACACAATTTTTACTCCTCAGTACAACATTTTTACTCCTCAGTACAACATTTTTACTCCTCAGTACAACATTTTTACGATATTAATGGCTGTAAACCGCATGGTTAAGCCATAAAATTGCCCCTTAACTGTAACTGTAACTGTAACTTTTATATATAACTATTAACTTATTGTTATTAATAATATAACTTACAGAGTTTTTACTAAATAATAAAAAAGGAGCTAAAGCTCCACAATATTTAATTTATAAAAAATCTTTTTCAATGGGAGTAAAAGCATCAACAACTTTTCCAATGATTCTTGTGTTTTCATTTCTAGGTAAAAGAATATTGGACTAATGTCAAATATTTAGACATAAAATGAGCTATATTTTTGGAAAGTCAACGAAAATTTAGACACTAAGTTAAGAGAATTTAATAATTATGTTTTTCAAAGTCTTTTGGAGACTTGTAATCAAGAGCTGAATGCATCCTTTTTGTGTTGTAATAGGTCTCAATGTATTTTAAAATTTCTTGAGTAGCCTCAACCCTTGTCTCAAAATGAGCATCATTGAAAACCAGTTCATACAAATCTTAAGTGAAAAAGAAAATCAGTGGACCTATCGTCCGTACTTGAAATCGGAAGAACCACTTTGGCAAAACTTTAGAGGCTATTTGAATCGAATTAATTTAGCAGTATTGTAAGAACAACTATATTTAATACTATTGTTGACAGAATCTAGATTAAACGCAGTAGCGCCTGAACCGATTGATCCCGGCGCTACTGCGTTTAATCTATTGCTATTTTTAAAGATAATTAAAATTAGGGGTTATATTTAGATAATAACCCCTAAGAAATTAAGCAAAAACAGCCCTTATACTTACAAGATATAATTATAGGGGCTGTTTTTTACAAATTTATAAAAAATAAAGCATTTATATAAATGCTTTTCTTTTTGAAATATAACAGAATTTGTAGTTTTAAGATAACTTATCTATCTCAACTATCTGTATTTTTTCTTCAATTTAAACTAAAATAGACTTATTGGAAACTATTTTCTAGGGAACTAGAAAGGTATTGGATAGAAATATTAAGCATAAATGTTTAAATTGGAGGCATGGAAAATTATATGAATTTTGGAGAAGTGTTACAAACTAAAAGAAAATCTATGGGGTTAACCCAAGAAGATCTTGCTGATAAACTATTTGTCAGTAGTAAAACTATTTCAAATTGGGAAACGAATAAAACGACTCCTGATATAGATAACGTAATACGAATCTCCCAATTATTTGATATTTCCTTAAATAATTTATTATTGGAGGGTTCAAACATGGTAGAAAATATTAAAAAAAATAGTGAAATTAAAGAGTCTAAAATTTATTTAGCATGTAGTTCTGTAACTAATTTAGTATTTCTTTTTATAATTGCAGTGAGTCCCATATTTGGAGAATTACCAGACATTATTTCTATAGCATTAGCCGTAGGTACATTCTTTAACTTGTTTTGTGTCCTTTATTTCTCGAAAAGGTATATGATGCTATCCAATACTATGTGGGCTTCACGTACAAAAAAACAAAAAACATGGTCTCTTTTATTTAGTATAACCCTTGTGGCAGTATTGTTCGCTATAATATTTTTTATTCGTTTTAAATATAATGCATTTTAAGATGAGATGAGATTAAATTTTATAGCTGAAAATAATCGTTATAATTTTGTCATTGTATGATGGTGATTATATTTTATTTGATGGTATAATGGAGTTTAAATATTATAAACACATGCCTTTTAATAGATCTAGGTAATGACTTAGTTTATGAAATTTCTGATCTGTTATATTACCTTTTTGGAAAATATAATAATTAATGTGCTTGATAAAATGAGGGGGGAGAATTTGGAGTTTATCTTAGAATTTTTTTTAAGTTGTATAGTTGAGGGATTATTTCTTTCTTCAGAGGGTCAGCGATCTAAAAAAATAAAAATTTGGCACGGAATACTTCGCAGCTCTATGTATTTAGCAATTTCTATACTTTTTTTATTTTTATCTTACTCTAGTGGAAGCAGAACTGTACAAATGATTTTCTTTTTGGTTATCTCTTTATTTTCATTTTATATGATGATTAAAACAAATTTTACTTCTTACAAACGTCATGTAGAATGGGCTAAAAATAAGGGACAAAAAGATCAAGAAAAACCTTTTTAAAATGGATGTAGTTTTCACACGAGTTCTTACACGAGTTCTTATAAGATATTAATTATAAGAAAAAGTAAAAAAATATAGTATTTTATTCAGAAGGAATAGGTTAAAAAATTATGCAACAAATCGTTCTTCCCATCAAAGATTCTAACGTTCTAAAAATGGTGCAAGATACGTTACTTGATAGTTTTCGTGCTGGCCGTCGTAACTATACGATCTTCCAAGTCGGTAAGGCCACACTACTCCGTGTGAGTGATGTCATGAAATTAAAAAAATCCGATGTCTTTAACCCAGATGGTTCTATCAAAAGCACGGCTTTTATTCATGATAAAAAAACAGGAAAAGCGAATACGTTATATTTGAAACCAGTACAACAAGATTTATTAATTTATCATGATTGGCTGGTCCAACAAAATCTTAATTCTGAATGGTTATTTCCATCAACCTCTCGCACAGAGCGTCATATCACTGAAAAGCAATTTTATAAGGTCATGGCGCACGTTGGCGATCTTTTAGGTATCAATTATTTAGGAACGCATACCATGCGTAAAACAGGCGCTTACCGTGTTTATACGCAGTCGAATTATAATATTGGTTTAGTGATGCATCTACTAAACCATTCAAGCGAAGCAATGACTTTAACTTATCTCGGTTTAGATCAAGCCAGTCGAGAAAATATGTTAGACCAAATAGATTTTGGATAATGTTTTTTATTTAAAAAGAGGGACAATCATTATGTTAAAAAATTACATTAATTGGCTTAAAAAAAATAGAAATAAACCTGTTTTTAGGATGATATTTATTGTTTTAGTAGTTACATTTACCACTCTAACTATAAATATCATCCAAGGAGATCCAATACTTCAAAATATGGATTTTACTTTACTTTTAATAGGCATGTATGGATATATTCTTCTCCTTCTAAAATATATCCATCAGATATGGCTTCAATTTTTAATTAGCTTTATTGCAGCATTTATCATTTTTACTCTTCAAATGTTTAGTGATGGTAGCTATGCTGATTATACTTCTTTTATTGTTATTGGTGGAGTAGCTTTGTTTTTAGCTTTTATAATGGTGGTGCTCATAAAAGCCCTCTTTAAAAATTCAAAATAATAATTTTTAAAGAAATGAAAGTTATAATCTGAAAATCTTATTTTATTTCTATTATTCTAATTTTTAATATAAAATAATAGAATCCAAATAAGCAAAATTATTGACGGAATTATTTTAAAAAAGCCAGTGAGATAAAAACTAAGAAATAGTAACCCCAAAAAGCATAAACCTAAAATCCATGAATATATAAAAAAAGCTTTAGATATATGCTTTCCTTGTTTTTTTCTTTTAGAAATCAAAGGTTTAACTACAAACTCATTAGCAGCAAAATAATATGCTAATAGACAAAAAATGATTATTAATATAAATAAAAAGAAAGTCATAACATCACCACAATTCTATCCAACCATTATTTCTTATTTTATCTTAACTTTTAATACATTTGGCTACAACAGTTACAGAATCAAATTTACTAACTAGTTTTCCAATTGCTGTTCCTTTTTTTACTCAGATAAATAAAAAAATTATATAATTGTTTGAAAAATAAGTCAATTTATTTCCATTCACTTTCTTTTTATCTCGTTTTACACTAAAATAGACTTATTAGCCAAAGCGTAAATTAAAGTCAATGGAACTATATCTAATTTATAAATAATGGAGGTGCGTTTTGAAAAGAAAAAAGACCTATGGACAAAAGAAGACAATCAAATCAATTTTTGGTACTTTAGTAGATTCTATCGCTACAATATTTTTATTTTTACGATAGGGATTTTAATTTAAATACTATAAAATTTTTAAGAGAGGATGATAACAATGAAATATAAAATGAGCAAAGGGCTGAAAATCATGATAACAGTTTTTATTTCTGTTTATCTTGGTAATTTGGTTTTAGATGTACTAAGTGACGAGTCTAATATTAATATTTGGATATCTCGTATCATTGGACTTTTTGTTGTCCTCATCATTTATCTTCCTTTAAATTTTTTATGGATAAAAAATTCAAAAAGTCAGAATGATTAATAAAGAACTGGGAGAACTTAAATGATTTATACAATTGGCTATTACATTGCTGTTATAGGATTAGTCATTATGATGTTCGGTTTTAAAAGTTTTTATTCACAAATGAATAAATGGAGTCGTTTTGGCTTTATCTTTTTAGTTTTAGGCCTTGCATTTCCAATAGTTTATGATTTTATTGTTGGATTTATAAATGGTTTATTAAAAAATGTTTAAATCATAATTTTTTAAAGAAA
>Ga0308158_10005103_pt1 | contig 10863 bp, 11 predicted proteins | sample PhyBR2_FD_201038 | JGI IMG/M metagenome (GOLD analysis project Ga0308158, IMG submission 201038) | Phyllosphere microbial communities from UC Gill Tract Community Farm, Albany, California, United States - DLSLB.R2 | ecosystem: Host-associated > Plants > Phyllosphere > Unclassified | place: USA...
GGGCTGCCGGGAGTAGGTGCGCGGACGTGGACCTATCGCAGCCACTTTGGCTTTCCCGAAACTTCATCTCCTCGAGGCCATTTCAGGAAAATGATTTCGGGAACAGATTTCGAGAAAAACGCCAAAGATGAGGGCGGGGCCGACTGAACGACGCCAGCTATCCCACTGGCCCTTCCCTTTCGAGAACAAATGAACGCCGTTCCTTCAGGCGCGGAGCGACAACGGGTTGAGGGCTGCGCCTTCCGCGTCAAAGTTGCTGTCGTCCAACCATGCCTCGAATAGCGCGCGTTGGGCTGGCCAATCTGGATGCAAGATCGAGAACCAAGCCGTATCGCGTCGGCGTCCCTTCACAATGCCGTCACCGCGCCACGTCCCTTCATAGGTGAAGCCGAACCGGCGCGCAGCGCGCATGGACGCCTCGTTCAGAGCGTTACAACGCCAGACAACACGATGATAACCGAGTTCGAATGCGTGCTGCATCATGAGGAAGATAGCTTCCGTGGCGGCGCGTGTGCGTTGCAGCAGAGGCGAGAACCAGATGCTCCCGATCTCAATTGCCGCGTCGTTCGGCGCAATGTCACAGAACGACGCCCATCCTTCGGGCTTACCGCTGGATGCGGGGATGATGGTAAAGAATGGTTGCTGTTCAAGACGACTAATGCGGTTGAGATGCGCCGTTAGGTCCGATTCTGTCGGGAATGGACCATACTTGAGATAGGCCCACGAGACATTCGCCGATTGCGCCGCCCCCCAAAGATCGGCTGCGTGGTTGGCTGACAACGGTTCTAGAGTGACCACCTTACCTATATGGCGCTCAAACTTCGGTAGAGGTCTTGTTGCTTCATGGACGATCGGGCCGAGCGGAACAGTGGTCATTTACGCCTCATGGCCGGGCAATATCATCGGATCAACTCGCGAGGGGACGTCGGCCGTCATCAGGCGCATTCGAGCGGTCCACAGATAAATTGCGCTATCGGGATTTGAGGCTAGGTTCCGTGGTTCATCGTGTCGTGGTTCAATGACGCTTAGGCCCCGAGAGGACAAAACTTATGAAATTCGAGCGCGTCAAACCCCTCGACGCCATACTCGCTGCCGCTGAGGAAAAGTCATTAAAGCGGACGTTAGGTTGGTTTCAACTGACGCTGTTTGGAATTGGCTGTGTCATCGGGACGGGGATCTTCGCTTTGACCGCGGCCGGAGCGCAGAAGGCTGGACCAGGCCTGATGCTTGCCTTCGCTATCGCAGGCGGCATCTGCATCGTTGCAGCCCTGTGCTATGCCGAAATTGCCGCAATGATTCCGGTAGCAGGCTCGGCATACACATACACTTATTCGGTAATGGGCGAATTACTAGCATGGACAGTAGGTTGGGCTTTGGTACTTGAATATGCTGTTGCGGCGTCAGCAGTGGCGGTAACGTGGTCCGATTATTTTCAAGGCACAGTACTAACTCAGTTCCTAGGAGTGCATTTACCCTCTTGGCTTGCTGCCGGGCCACTTGCCCTAGGCGGATCGCCCGGAGGGTTCATCAATCTTCCCGCAGTGTTCATCGGCTTGGTAATTACATTACTGCTGGTGGTTGGCACGAGCGAGAGCGCCAAGGTCAACGCAATTCTAGTCGCAATTAAAGTTACTGCGCTAACGGCATTCGTTGTCATTACCCTTCCTCGGGTGGAAGTGGCGCACTTTAACCCATTCTTGCCTGCGGGTGTCTTTGGTGGGTTTGGATCAGGTGTTGGCGCTGTCGGCGCGGCCGCAACGATATTTTTCGCCTATGTCGGATTTGATGCGGTATCTACTGCCGCAGAAGAAACGAAAAATCCGCAGCGAAACGTTCCCATCGGGCTGATTGGTTCTCTGCTATTCTGTACGGTTTTTTACATTATTGTCGCGGCGGGTGCGATCGGGACAATTGGTGGTCAGCCGATCATGGGGCCAAACGGAACGCCTTGGCCTGCGGGCTCCGAAGAGCTGGCTCGGCAATGTGTCCTCCCACAATACGCACAAGCCCTAGTGTGCTCAAAAGAAGCACTAGCTCACGTTCTACGCGAGGTCGGCTTCTCAACGGTTGGCAATATGCTCGGTATTGCAGCATTCGTAGCTTTGCCTTCAGTTATCCTCGTCTTAATGTTTGGCCAAACCCGCATATTCTTCGTAATGTCTAGAGATGGTTTGCTACCAGACGCTTTATCTCGTGTTCATCCGCGTTTTAAAACGCCATACGTGGTTACAATCATTACTGGATTAGTAGTCTCACTTGCCGCAGCATTTCTTCCAGTTGGCCAGCTTGCTGATATTGCCAATGCGGGTACGCTTTATGCGTTTATGATGGTTGCTATAGCGGTTATGCTACTTCGTAAAACAGAGCCGAACCGCAAGCGTTCTTTCAAAACTCCGGCGTTGTGGCTAGTCGGACCCGCGACAATTGCGGGTTGTGTCTTTCTCTTTTTCAATCTTCCTTTCGGGGCAATGCTGGTTCTACCAGTATGGGGAGTCATCGGATTGGTGATTTACTATGGGTACAGTCGTAGCCGTAGTCACTTAGGACGCGAGAGCGTCGCGCGGGTATAATAATTAGTCTTGATCATGGGCATTCGATCGAGTGTAGAACTGATGGTTGGAACCGGACGTTCTCACCGCTCGGATGCCCCGTTGGCCTGCATTTGTTTCTGCCTTGAATATTCGACCACTGCGGAGGCGCGCTCCTTTGCTAAATTCCTCCCACGTGGTCGGCGGAAATAGGTCTTGAACCCTGAACTCCTCCCCCGGTGGCTTACAAGCGGCAAGCTTGAATGCACGTCGAACGATCGTATCAGCTTCGGCATCGTCAGCCGTTTCATTACATTTCGATAAAAAAAGAGCGGATATGCTCAACAACCCCGCCTTCCGCTGCTTTCGCGAAAGCGATGCATAGGTCTCGTCGCTTACGACCGTCCTTATCACTGGCATGTCAGATGCTCCCCGCTATGGGGGGTACATGCCATATCGTCGCCTGACTTCAATGCTCGATAGGCTACGACCTAATTCCAGTAATACGCCGTTCGGACGCCGGCTACGGTCGCGGCGCTTTCCCAATTCGGCATCGTTTTCGAGATCGCCAATCGAGCTGTGCGCCCTAGGCGACACAGCCATCAGTGTCCCTGATCCATCCAGCCGCCTTGAGGCGCGTCACGGCGGATCGCGCGACAGGTGCGACCATGCCGTTGGACAGCCGCAGACGCATCGAGCGGGCGTCTCCTTCAACGGCTGCAACCGCATGCGCCGCAACCCACCACGAGCGATGCGTGCGTAACCCATCTGCCTCGACCGCCTCGATCGCACGGCTGAGAGGCATAAGGATCAGCTCGGAACCGGCGGGGCGATGCACGCGGACGTAATGATCCTCCATTTGCAATGCCAGCACCTCCCCGCCCAGCGGCGTTGCGATCGGATCGACCGGGGGTGGCGAGACATGATCGTCATGCGATACAGGCGCGGAGCGACGCAGGACGAAGCCGACACCTGCCATCGCAATCACCCCGATCGTCGCCGTCTGCGCGAACCAGCGCGGGAGTGAGAGGTCGAGCCGCGCCAGCTCGGGCCATAGCCAGAACGCTGCCACACGCGTTGCCAAGGCTTCGGGTATGCTGGCGAGCAATGTCGCCCCGATCAGGGCGAGCCACCAGGTTCGCGAACCGATGGTGGCCCATATGCCGACGATCCTGAATGCCGCGCCGTAGAGCCCAAGTCCAAGCAACATTGCGCCGATCCAGTAGGCGAGCAGCCGGACCGGGCCACCGTTCAAATAGCTGCCGAACGGTCCGAGGATCGCCAAGAGAGCGCCGATGGCGACAGCTAAGCCAACCCAGCGGACGACGGGCGTCGCCATTCGGCTGCGATCAAGAACGAGGGAAGGCGGGTGGGTCACTCTACCTTCTACCGCGATCACGTTAGCGAACGAAACCCGTTTGCCGACTGACGTACCCGTTCGCCCACTCGCGAATAGACAGCTTCCGCAAGAGTTTGTGCCGCGTCATCGAGGCGCACGCCATTACGGAGTTCATTATGTCATTGCGCCTCGCCATTGCCGCACTGTTCCTCGCCGCTACCACTCCTGCGGCCGAAGCCCAGTCCGTGCAGGTCGGCTTTGAGCGCCAGGTGACAGCGGAGGGCATCGAAGTAGGTATCTGGTATCCGGCGACTGGCACGCCTGTTCACCAGCGGCTCGGCCTCTACACCCAAGATGTGGTGCCCGATGCGCTTGTGCCAGGTGGCAAGCACCCCCTGGTCGTCATCTCACATGGCACTGGAGGCGATTTCGCCGGTCATGTTGATACCGCCGTAGCGCTCGCTCGCGCTGGCTTCATCGTCGCTGCGCTCACCCACCCCGCCGACAACTGGCGCGACAACAGCCGAGCGACGCGGATAGAGGGGCGTCCGATCGCGCTAAGTGCCGCCATCTCGTACATGTTGCAGGCTTGGCCGGGGCGCGATGCCATCGATCCCGACCGCATAGGAGCCTTTGGTTTTTCAGCAGGTGGATTCACGGTTCTGGCGGCTGCCGGAGGGAAGCCGGACATGACCCGCTTTGCCGATCACTGCGCGAAGCATCCTGCCTTCTTCGTATGTACGCTCCTCAAGTCGCAGCCTCGAACGCTGTCGACCGCGTGGCCGCCGATGACGGACCCGCGCATCAAGGCGATCGTCGTCGCTGCACCGGCAATCGGCTTTACTTTCGACCGTGCGGGGCTGGAAAAGGTCCGCATCCCCGTGCAACTTTGGCGTGCCGATAACGATCAGATTTTGCCGGCTCCCTTCTATGCGGATGCGGTTCGCGCAGCACTACCGATCAGGCCGGATTTCCATGCCGTCTCCGGCGCGGGGCATTTTGACTTCCTTGCCCCGTGTGCCGAACCCGCGACTATGCCGCAGCTTTGCGCCAGCGCGCCAGATTTCGACCGCACGATGTTCCATGCCCGCTTCGACACGGAGGTGTTACGGTTCTTCGCGGAAAAGCTGAACCGGCCGGGCTTGGCGGCTATACCCGATGGTACGCGGTTGAGGCCCTATGCAGCCTGTTACGCCATCGTAGGATCATCGGCCGAAGGCTCCCCCGTGATCGGATCGACGTGGCAATCTGTTCGGAAGGACAAGCTGGAAGGCCGGCCGATCTGGCGGATCGTGGTGCATCAGCGTCTCACCAACGGCCGGTTCGATCTGCGCGACGCTTTCGCGCTTGATGCGCGCACCTTGCGACCGATCAGCCTGACGACGACGCGCGACGGGAAACCCCACGCCGAACTGTCCTACGGCTCCGATCGTGTCACGGGGTACAAGTTCGATCGGCAACGCAACCGTGTGGCGGTCGATCAGGCTTTCACGAGTCCCGTTTGGGACGGCAACCTTTTCGGCCCGACATTCGCCGCGATGCCGCTGGCTATTGGGAAGAGCTTTACACTGCCCTTCTACCAGTATGACCGTGGCCTAGGTGCATTCACGGTCGCCGTTACGGGAACCGAAGTGGTGACGACGCCGGCAGGACGGGTGGAGGCTTGGGTGATCGACGCAGGGTCAAGCGTGGATAGGCGCCTGAGGTATTTGATCGACAAACAGGATGGAAGGGAGATCGGCTATAGCTCACCACAGGGCGGGCAACGGTTAGGGGGGGCGTGCGCGGGCCTAGAATAACCTTTCCGTCCCTGCGGCACAGGGTTTTGAGAACGCCAGCGGTTTCTCGAAATTCGATCCTTCGTGGCACGGTCGCCATCGGTGAACTGCAATGCGCCGACAGCGCCTTGCGAGCGCACATAAGGCAGAGCTTCAACCCTCACTGGAGCTTCTGCGGTGCCGCTTGGTAGGGTGCCGTTTGGTCTTCCTGGGTTAGGACTCCAGGCGGACCAAAGGGCCGATATGAGCCAAATCTTTGACGTTCTTTTTCGGCGGAAATCGGACCGGCCAGAATGGGAACGTTGAGAGTATACCCAAAATGTACCGCTAGAAGCCGCGATCAATCGAACATTTGTTGAAGCGGAAGAGCGGGGAAGGCCGCTGGACCAGAATCGCGGAGGTGGCGGGTTGGCGTTCGTAAGGATGTCGCATAGGCATAGATGGTAGGGGGCGCTGTGAAGACCGATACATCCGATGACTTCCAGTTCAGCCTGGCCGGCCGCGTCCGCAATCTGGGCTTTGCACCATCGCCGTTGAACGCGTTGTTCCCGCTATTCGAGGCGGTCGCCAACGCCTTCCATGCCATCGAAGCCCGCTGGGATCGTGAGGCGACCAGCAAGGGCGTCATCACAGTAACGATCCTGCGAAACAAGAGTGACGACGAAAACCCGCCCGTGATCGGTTTTCTGATTGAGGACAACGGCATCGGTCTGGACACCGCAAACTGGAAGGCCTTCCGGACGGCCGATACTGCGAGCAAGATCAGTCGCGGGGGTAAAGGCGTTGGCCGTCTGTCCTGGTTAAAGGTGTTTGATAACACCCACGTCAACAGCGGCTTTGCCGAAGGTAGCGCAACTTTTCACCGATCGTTCGATTTCGCGGTTTCGCCCAACGATGCCAACCCTCTAATCGATCATGAACTTCGGCCCGCCGGTGTGAGCGCCACGATCGGGACCAAAGTCCGCCTTGAGCCCTACGTCGCGGCGTACAGTGCCCATTGTCCCCGCAAAGCGGATACGATCGCCGCCCATATCATTGGCCACTTCCTCCGCAACTTTGCGAGCTACGAAGTGCCGTCCTTCACATTGGTGGATCGTGCCGATCGCATTAGCCTGCTGGACTTTTATAGCAGCAACGTCGAGTCAGACACACACGAGACATTAAAGGTGACACTCGGGCCCGGCGAAGAGCCGATCGATGTCGACATGTACCACATCTTGCTCAACAAGGGCCTGCGCCTGCATGAGGGCGGCAAACACTGGAACCTGTATGTTGGCGATGGTCGTGTCGTCCGCGACGAGAAGATCGATAACCAACTAGGTTTGGGGTTCATCGGCGGGAATGCGGACTCTGTCTACATCGGCCTTGTCTCCGGCAACTATCTAAACGGGCACGTTAATCAGGAGCGCACGAACTTCACGTTTGGCGAAGACGATTACCGTGCCCTCCATCACGCTGCCGTCGAAGCGGCTAAGCGTCACCTTAGTCCGTACATAGCAAAGGTGCGCACCCGCCAAGCGGAGACGACGTTGCGCATCATCCGCGAGAACCCACAATTCCTCGCCGTTGCCAGCGACATACCTGCTTTTGTTGAAGACAACCTATCCTTGAACGCCAAATCCGAAGAGGACATTTACCTCGAGTTGGCGCGCCAGCGGCGTCGCAAGCAACGCGAGACGAAACGCGAAATCAAGGCACTATCCGCTGGCAATGCTAGCGAGATCGTAGAGCGGGTACAAAAGGTCGCTACCGCAATAAATTCTGATAAGAAGGCATCGTTGGCTGAGTATGTTGTAAAAAGGAAGGAGATCTTGGATCTCCTGGACAGTTCACTGGCCTATGTCGATCCTGAAAAACGCGATTATCTTCGCGAGGAGATCGTTCACGACTTAATCATTCCCATCCGCTCGGACGGCGAAGCGCTAGATTATGAGGATCACAATCTTTGGATTCTTGACGATCGACTAGCGTTCTATTCGTATTTAAAGTCTGACAAGCCGTTCAAGACGTTCTTGACCGATAGTGACAGTGGCAAAGAACCTGATGTTGCGGTCGTCTTTGACCGGTCGCTCGCCTTTGATCGCGAGGGCACAGATGAGCCTATTATCATTGTAGAGTTCAAGCGTCCCGGTCGGACAAGCTACAGCCACGCCGACAATCCGGTTACCCAAGTCCTGGAATATGTCAGTATTATGCGCAACGGCCAAGCGTTTAAGGATCGCACCGGCCGCTTTCGCAAGCCGATCCCGGCCAGCACCCGGTTCATCTGCTTCGTAATTGCTGACTTCACACCCAAGTTGGTCGAAGTCGTCTCCATGTCCGTTGCTCAGAACAAGAGCGCGGATGGAGAGGGGTATTATGGTTTCTCGCCTAACCAAAATGCGGTGGTGGAGGTATTGCCATATAATAAGCTTCTTCACGACGCCCGCCTTCGAAACGAAGCGTTCTTCTCAAAATTGGGTTTAAACTAGGTTTACCGCCATCGTTTCGCTGATGCCTGTCTGCGAGGGTGGGCGACGTGGGGAGCCTGCCAACCGGGAACGTATGGAACCGCAGCCTAGGTTGAGCTATATATCCCGTTAGGAGACTACGATGCAGCTGAACACCACGGAATCGATTGATCTGGGCCGACAGGTCCACCGTGCGTTTGGTAGCTGGAAAAAGGCTCGCGAGGCCGCCACGAAGACCAACGATGGCGTCTATCGTCTCAACAAGGATCAGCTCCTAACGGCCGCGAAGAGCACCAAGCCGGAGGAATGACGTTCGGTTACGCACTGCTCGGCGCCTTACTACTCCTGCTGCCGGGATTTGCAGGCTACTACGGGACTAGGCTTGGCGAAGCGGGTGACTTGGTCTCGCCGCGCCCCGACCGTCCGAATTCCAACCAGACGATCTTCCTCGTGGTCTTTATCGCCCTTCTCGCTCACACGGTGGGGGCATTAGTTTTTGGCGTAAACGAGGTGATCGCCAGCTATGGAGGCAGGGTCGTCACCTTGCCTATCGAACCAAACCCTTATCGTATTTTGTGGAGAGCCAAGGCGCCAGGTGGGCTGTCCGGTGCCGGCTTCGCGTGGGAGCTCATATATTCTCTGATGCTCACTGTGGGCACCGGCCTCATTTTTCAGAAGCTTGCTCATCGAAATCCCGTCACGACGGTTACCGCCCCGCTGCGTTTCGGCTGGCTGCTACCGATCGCTAGGCAGGTAGAAGCAGGAAGCCATGTCGTCATCGGCTACGTCCTAACAACTATGGGACATGATGGCGCCTGGATTGCTTATGAAGGGATCGTGCGCCGCCTCGCTTTAAACGACGATGACGCCATCGAGATGATTGTGCTGGAGCAGTGCGACCGCTTTGTCGTGCGGCTTGTGGACGGTAAGGTCGAACGGGTAGATACCGAAGGCCAGACAATCGAGCTCATCCAGCTTCGCAACGATCAGGTGGCAAACTACGCGCTTGAGGTCCTGGAGGTCGCCGCGACCTAAAGCCGTGCAAGCCCTCTGACGTGGGTAGGTGCGTTAAGGATATACCTGAAAAACACCGACCCTAAATCGATCAATGTCTCAGTCTGTCGCGGAGCGGGCAGGGGGGCTGTCGAGCGTGGGTGTCCCGGCGGACCTATCGCAGCCACCTTGGCTTTCCCGAAACTCCATCTCCCCGAGACTATTTCGTGAAAATAATTTCGGGAACAAATTTCGAGAAATGCGCCGTAGATGAGGGCGGGGCCGACTGAACGACGCCCGCTTTCTCACTGGCCCTTCCTTTGTGGGAAGGCTGATTAGCAGCAGGCGTTATGCGGAAGGAGCAAGCGCTTCTATAATCCGGCAGTCGGCGACGGTGTTGCGGCTACAGGAATCTATCAGTGCGTCGAGTTCACCAGCGAGTGCGGTGAGATCCGTGATTTTACGTCTGATCGCATCGCGGTGTTGGTTGGCAACGACATCGACGGCGATGCAGGACTGATCGCGCCGATCGGCAAGCCCCATCAACTCGCGTACTTGGTCGATCGAGAAGCCAAGATCGCGCGCACGACGGATGAAGGAAAGGCGGCGTAGATGCGCGCTCTCATAGGTCCGATAGTTCCCCGCCGATCGCGCTGGCGCGGGCAGTAAGCCAATCTGCTCATAGTAGCGGATCGTCTCGACCTTCGTGCCGGTCGCACCGGCCAGTTTTCCGATCGTCAGTTTCTCAGACACAGCGCTTGACCCTCTAGCGACTAGAGGGTGCATATAGGTTGTCAGATCGATTCTATCGAGGTGGCGAACATGGCCTGCACAAGCTGCGCGTCCGACAAGTCGGGTACTCTCAACGACCCCAAGTGGCGGCGCGCGCTATGGATCGCGCTGGCCATCAATGGCGGCATGTTCGTTATCGAAATTGTGGCCGGCATCACGGGTGGATCGAAGGCGCTGCAAGCCGACGCGCTCGACTTTTTCGGGGATACTGCGAACTACGCAATCAGCCTTGGCGTTGCCGGGATGGCGATAGCCTGGCGCGCACGCGCTGCGATGTTGAAGGGGGCGACGCTTGCTTTGCTAGGCGTCTATGTCCTGTTCGCAGCGGGATGGGGTGCGCTTCACGATGCAACGCCCCATGCCGAGATTATGGGTGTGGTCGGCATCGCCGCGTTGATCGCGAACCTTGTTGTCGCGGTCATGCTGTACCGCTTCCGAAGCGGTGATGCGAACATGAGGTCGGTATGGATTTGCTCGCGCAATGACGCGATCGGCAACATCGCGGTCGTACTGGCCGCAGGCGGAGTGTTCGGCCTCAACAGCGCGTGGCCTGATCTTGCCGTCGCCGCCTTGATGGCCGTGTTGGGAATATCGGGCGGTGTTCAGATCATGCGGCAGGCACGCGCCGAAATGCACGGCGAGCCTTTATCCGTCCCCGCTAGTTACCAGCAGTCGTTACATGGCAGTCGGTAAGCTGCTAAGGCGCGGGCCGATGCACCGCCTTTCCGCCCTGTTCCTGTGTCTCATGCTCGTGCTGACGCTCGGGCTTGGATCAGTCGCGCATGCGACCGAAGGCGTGACGTGCGTTGAGACCACCGCGGTCAGCACCCTCGATCATTGCGACGGCGATGCTGATCAAGTGCCGGCAGACGCCGACAAGGCGTATCCCCATCATCATGGCGGTTGTCACGGCCATCATGTGGGCGTGCCGATTGCGTCCGATCCAACCGGACCAACCAGCAGCGTTCGTATGAATGCATCGG
>Ga0308158_10005104_pt1 | contig 10863 bp, 8 predicted proteins | sample PhyBR2_FD_201038 | JGI IMG/M metagenome (GOLD analysis project Ga0308158, IMG submission 201038) | Phyllosphere microbial communities from UC Gill Tract Community Farm, Albany, California, United States - DLSLB.R2 | ecosystem: Host-associated > Plants > Phyllosphere > Unclassified | place: USA...
ACCTGAAAGTGATGCGACATGTCTGTGACGCAAGTCTTGCAAACCAACCTGACCTATTGCATCGGCAATAAATTCTCGATCGTCTGGTCCCAGCCGTGAAAACAAACGACGGTGTGGGTGCCGGCCATTTTCAACTAGCTCCTCCACTGTCAATCCTGCTGGGACTTCTGGCGTTTGACCCAGCACTGCAATTTTTCGGGCAAGATCAATCCGCCGTAAATGGTTGATATCTGTTCCTTCAAAGAACACATTCCCATCGGAGGGGACCTGTAGACGCGCCATGCTACGTAACAGGGTGCTTTTTCCGGATCCGTTTGCGCCGCAAATAACCGTAATTTTTCTCGGTGCGACCGATACATTGACAGCTGCTAGCGCTGAAGCACCTTCATAAGTGACGGAAAGATCAGCGACGCGAATGATTGCATCTTCCATTGTGCTTCTGATCTTCCTGATGTCCGTTATATCCCTCTTGGGAATAATCAAAACAGCCCCATCAGGCAAGGGGGATAGTAGCCTTTATGGCATTATCGAGTATATCTTGTACTGGCCAATTGGCAGTATCCTTGATCGATCGGCCGTGTATTTGTCCGGGTGTTTAGGTATCCATCGCTGCTACTACGGGTTTGCACCAGAACCGGCTTTGCGGGCAAGCTTTTGAAACGGGCCTCCCTGGAGGCTAAATAGCTGAGTTCAAATATGCCAGCGGTTCCGCTGGCGAAAGAATTGACGTTGCTTTTTGTGCGTCACTGGAATTCCCGCTGTTGATCTGCAACAGACGCAGATCGACATCACCACACAAACCCCACGTGGTGAGCAGAAAAACTGCATTCGCCAATGCAACCATTTCCATCCGAATCTCTATCCAGATGAACAGTTACCGGGTTAACGTGGTCAGCTGGAAGCCCCACGCTTTCGCTTTTTTGGATCCGTTTATTAGCTTCCCTACTCAGGGTTCTTCGGCAATATAGCGAGCATGGGCGAAAACTCACAAAGAAACAATACTCTAACTATATCTTAGTTATCGAATTTTAATCTTTTCGAAACAGCTAAACGGAGTTCATTTGCCCTTTTATAATGATTTTATCGTAAAAATGTTTCTGCAGATATGTGAGGCTGGACCTTAAATGGCTGCGGACCCGGTCAATCTTGAAATCGTATTTTGACGATTGCACTGCCTGTTCAATGAGGCTTTTCCAGAGTTCGATGTTTATCTGAAAAATGTAGGCTATACAGCCCTGAAAAGCCCGATTTCCGGTAGATATTTGGTAGTGGTACACAGAGATCACGCCATTACAAACGAGCGAGGCTTCGTTTAAGAGGTTCAATTCCCACAGCCCGCAGCGCTAGCAATCAGCTCAAGGCGCACCGCAGAAACCGCATCAATTGAACAGTTTCCAGGTCGAGACGCGCTTTCTTTCTAACTATCAGCGTATCATTCGATGAGCATTCGGCTTACATTACGAAGTATTAATTTTACTTTATTCTGAAGTTAAATACCCTACAGCAACAAACTGCCCAATCTGATTATCGCTGCCTCGTTTGAGAAAGAAATATGCCTATGAAACTCGGAAAATGGGTAATGTTGGCGCTTGCCCTTAGCCTTATAGTTGGCGCAGTCATTTGGGGAGGGCAAGAATGGTGGAATCAGAGCGCGGTGGAAACTTCTTCTGCAACGCCTCTATCCGCTCCCGCAAATCCGGTCATTGTCGAGGCCGCAACTGTCGAAACACAGTCCTTAGACAAGCGCCTTTCAGCGGTAGGGACCCTTCGTGCTAAAGAATCAGTCGCACTGGCTTCAGAAATTGGCGGCCGAGTAGAAAAAATCCTGTTTGAGGAAGGTCAACGTGTCGAAGCTGGCACGGTACTTTTCCAACTCGATACATCCAGTTTGACAGCCTTACTACAATCCGCCAGCGCTGCTCATGAACTCGCGCGTTCCACGTTTGAGCGGACGCAGTCTCTTACAAATCGTGGTATAAGTGCGACCCAAACACTCGATGAAGCTCAAGCCAACTTACACAGCACAGAAGCAGCACTCGCTCTGGCGCGCGCGCAGCTTGATCAGGCCGCCATCAGGGCGCCGTTCACCGGTGTCATTGGCCTCCGATCTGTCAGTGTTGGCGCATATGTGACCACCGGTGCCAGCAACCTCGCAAGACTTGACCAGATTGATCCGCTCGTTGCAGAATTCACATTGCCGGAAGTGGCTCTCGTTGACGTTTCTGTCGGACAAGCAGTCTCCATAACGACGGACGCGCTCCCGAACCAATCATCCGCTGGTTCCGTTTACGCAATTGAGCCTTCAATTGACGAAGTCGGACGGTCTATTCGCCTACGCGCTTTAATTAAAAATCCGGACCTCAAACTTCGCCCGGGCCTTTTTGCACGCGTAGAAGTTACCGCGGGTAACAAAGCCGACACAATGCTGCTCCCTGAAAGCGCGATTGTTCCGAGTGGCACGAGCCAGAATGTTTACCGCATTAATGCCGATAGCACGGTTGAACTTGTCCCGGTTTCACTTGGTCAACGACTGGAAGGGAAGGTTGAAATACTTACAGGGCTGGACAAGAACGATCGCGTGGTTACTGCCGGGCAACAAAAATTACAAGCGGGTAGAAAAGTACAGGAACAGACAGTGAAAGGTTCGCTTTGATGTCCTTATGGGAAACCTGTGTTCGCAGACCCGTGCTTGCTACGGTCCTTAGCCTTGTCCTCGTGCTGCTCGGCGTCGTGTCCTACGAACGCCTGACAACACGTGAATATCCGGACGTTGAAGAGCCCACAGTATCCGTTTCCACCACCTATCCGGGGGCGAACGCGGAAATTATGGAAAGCCAAGTCACCCAAGTTCTGGAAACTCAGCTTTCCGGCATAGCAGGCATCGACGTCGTGGCTTCGACAAGCCGAGCGGGAACAAGTGCTATCACCGTAAGATTCACTTTAGGTACAGATCCGGAAGTTGCCGCGGCCGAAGTGCGCGATCGTGTATCTCGTGCACGACGCAACCTACCTGACGAAATCGACGAACCCATTGTTGCTAAGGTGGAAGCAGACGCGCAGCCCATCATGTATGTGGCATTCACGAACGACACGCAATCAAGCCTTGAAATCACCGATACGCTCAATCGAACAGTCGTGGATCGAATCCAGAATCTACCTGGTGTTTCGGAATCCCGCATCCTCGGCGCTCGAGAATACGCTATGCGTGTTTGGCTCGACGCACGCAAACTTGCGGGTTTCGGCCTTACCGTTCAGGATGTGGAAACCGCTCTCTCCAGCCAGAATGTGGAAGTGCCCGCCGGGCGTATCGAAAGTCAGGATCGCGAATTTACCCTGCTTGCTAATACTGCGCTTTCAACACCGGAAGAGTTTGCCGATATCATTATCAATGTCGTGAACGGTTACCCGGTTCGTTTACGTGATATCGGAAGAACCGAACTCGGTGCTGCAGATGAAAGACAGGCGACCACAAAACAAGGTCAAACTGCTGTTTCCATTGGTGTAGTAAGACAAGCAACCGCCAATCCACTAGATGTGGCAAATAATGTACGCGCTCTACTCCCCACCATTCAGGAAAGTTTACCGCAAGGCACGGAAGCTGAAATTACGTATGACAGCTCGATATTTATTGATCGCTCTATTGAAGCTGTTTTTACGACGATCGGCGAAGCAATTGTCCTTGTCATTTTGGTGATTTTCTTTTTCCTTCGCTCTATCCGCGCCAGTCTTATCCCGATTGTCACGATACCGGTTTCGCTTATCACAACACTCGCGATTATGTTCGCCTTTGGATTCAGCATTAATACCCTGACTTTGCTTGCTTTGGTGCTGGCTATCGGTCTCGTTGTCGATGATGCTATCGTGGTTCTGGAAAACGTTCATCGCCGCATTGAAGAAGGAGAAACTCCCCTTCACGCTGCTATCGCTGGAACCGGTGAGATCGCATTCGCTGTTATCGCGATGACTCTTACTCTTGCCGCGGTTTATATTCCGATAGCGTTTACAGAAGGCAGAACCGGACAGCTCTTTATCGAGTTCGCGTTGACTCTTGCAGGAGCAGTGATCGTCTCGGGCTTCGTAGCACTGACACTCACCCCGATGATGTGTGCTAAGCTATTGCGCCACAATGCAAAGCAAAATCGGCTTTCAAGCGCATTGGAAAATTTTCTCAATCGTCTCAATGAAAGCTACCGGCGCTTGCTCGGTCATGCGATGCGCCACAGGTGGGTCGTAGTTATAGGTGCGGCTTGCACAGCCATTCTCGCGGGCTTCTTGTATGCCAATCTGCCCAGCGAACTGGCACCTATTGAAGACCGTGGTGTCGTTCGAATAGCTGGCACAGCTCCGGAAGGTTCTACACTTCAATTCACAGAGCGGTATGGCAAGACGACTCAAGATATCATGTCGGGTATTCCCGAAATAAGCACGCACTTCTCAGTTTATGGTTTCCCGCAAGTCACCAATTTTAGCGCGTTCGGACTGCTTACAGACTGGGACGAACGTGAGCGGAGCCAACAGGAAATAATTCAGTCTATCGGATCACAAATTAATGCCATTCCGGGCGTGCGTGCGTTTGCCTTTAACATGCCGTCGTTGACAACGGCTCGTGGAGGCGGTGCTGGTGCCAATAATCCTGTCCAGTTTGTCGTGCAATCCTCCTCCAATTTTGAGGACCTTAACCGGCTGGTTACAGATTTTGTTGGTAAAATCCGAGAAAACCCAGGCTTGACCAATATTGAATCCAATCTCGACTTGAACAAGCCGCGAATGGAAATCGATATGAACCGGGAGAAAATCCGGGAAGCTGGGTTGCAAGTTTCCGACGTTGGCCGAACGCTTGAAACCATGTTCGGTAGCCGCCAGGTCACACGCATTGATCGCGATGGCGAACAATCTGACGTTCTCGTACAACTCGACGCCAATGATCGAAGCACGCCGGATTCTATCAATCTCGTAAATATGCGCGGTTCTGCAGGACAACTTATTCCTTTGTCGAACCTTGTAACTGTCAAGGAGAGTGTTGAGCCAGCAAACCTCTATCGTTTTAACAGGCTGCGGTCGGCGACTGTCAGTGCGGGCCTTGCGCCCGGTTATTCTCTGGGCGAAGCCCTGACCTATCTGGAAACGACTGCTGCAGAAACCTTTCCTTCTTATGCTCAGTATGATCTTGAAGGGGAATCCCGAGATTTTAGAAATTCCAATTCGAGCATTTTATTTGTGTTCGGACTTGCCATCCTCTTTATTTATCTGGTGTTGGCCGCGCAGTTCGAGAGCTTCGTTAGTCCCTTCATTATTCTTCTGACCGTGCCGCTCTCAGTCGCGGGAGCCCTGCTTGCCCTGTGGGGTGCAGATGTCAGTATGAATGTCTATAGTCAAATCGGGCTCGTTACATTGGTAGGGCTCATAACAAAACACGGCATTCTAATTGTAGAATTTGCGAACCATATGAGAGCCGAAGGCCGAAACGTCGCAGATGCTGTGATGGAAGCAGCGGTAATGCGTCTTCGTCCTATCTTGATGACAACAGGCGCAATGGTTTTGGGTGCTGTTCCCCTTGCTATTGCTACGGGTGCCGGCGCTCAAAGCCGTCAGGCCATTGGTTGGGTCATTGTTGGTGGAATGTCGTTTGGCACACTGCTGACCCTATTCGTTGTTCCCGTGGTCTATAGTCTTGTGTTCGGTAAAGTGAAAGTTTCAAACCAGCAGTCGGTGCTTCAAGAAAACGAGATCGTCAAGCCGGTGTAATCGCGTTGCCAGGGATCGGGGGGATTTGGCTAAAACGGGCGTTGGAATGAATAGCCTTAAACGCAGGAGAACCAGGGAAAACGTGAGCAAACCATTGTCGTTCAGGACAGAAATCTAATTTGTGGGAGATTATATGCAACAAACCTATAACCACCGATCATACGCTCTGGAGAAACACTTCCTCCGGAGCGGGAAATGCTAGCAAATTGTTGATTTTATTTAATAATTCTGCATCTTGTCGTTCACCGTGCATTCATGCAGAGTTCGATATCGTCGTTTAAACCAGCAAAGGAACAGCCCCATGTTTAAGAAAATCGTTTTTGCAGCTTTGGCCCTATCGTTTATCGGTGCGCCCCTCGCACAGGCGAAAGACAATCCCCCTCGTAAGCCCGCTATTCATAAGGCCGAGCCCAATAAGAAAGCTCGCTCTTGGTCGAAGGGACAGCGTTACAATGCTTGGCGTAACCACACAGAAATCAAGGACTACAAACGGTATGGCTTGCGCCAGCCAGGCCGTGATCAACGTTGGATTAAGGTCGATAATCAATACCTTTTAGTTGCCGCTACAACCGGTCTTATTATTGGCGTTTTCTCGGGACGTTAATTTGATAAGAAACTGCCTTGCAATAAACCTCGCTCCGGCGGGGTTTTCTTTATCAAGTCTCATCATTCAAAACGTGATATAGTAGCCACAGGGAGACCTCTTTCCCCACAGAGAACGATGGTGCATTGGGAGCGCATTCCAGCGTTCCATTCCCCGCGCTGGAGTGAAGTCAAAAAGGATTGGGCTGTGGGATGATTGCGATCACGAGACAGTCATTCTGCGTACAAAACAACTTGTCTTTGCAACCGACATGCCCGGTAAGACCAATAATCCAAACGTGAAAGGTAAAAACCATTACAAATGGTGGTCAGCAGTCTTTATCATGTTGTCCGAGAGTCGATGATGATAAGGGCAAAAAGGTTGTTGTCATTGCCCCCCCCTAATTCGTCTGATGATGTCTCTGCCGCACCATGTAAAGCAAGCATAGCTCAAACTATGATTCCAAGACCAATATCTCGTATTGGGCGGTACGAACCGTTGATGAAAGACGGTCTCTACACCCTGTATCTTTTCTTCAGGAAAAAGCATGCATGAAAAATATAGATACACGGTACTTCGAACTGCAAGTGACACGACACTCAGATAGCTTGAGCTGAGGCGAGCAGGCTCAACGAAATCTGCGTGTCAGATCGCTACCTTCACTACACACCTCCAGGGCGGTTAAAACCTCCAAGCGCTTTCAGAACTTGAACTTTGGGAGACAATAATCAAAGGGGATTCCAGCCTGTTCGGCGAGTATCGACAACGCTTCAAAAGTTGAACCAGCGTGAACTCCCGTACCAACCAGACAGCTCATATGGCCGGCTGCAGAGCCGCCCGCTATGTCGTGTTCAATACTGTCACCAATACAGAGCACGCGAGGGTTTTCCAGCCCTATTCTTCGCGCCGCTTCCTGGTAGATAGCGGCGTAAGGTTTACCTATAAATGTAATGCTTCCACCCATCGCGGCATATTCTTGTGCGATCCGGCCTGCACCTGGCTTCGGTCCCTGTCCGGTCAGCATGATAGTATCCGGATTGGTGCACCAGCATGGAATATTTAGTTGTGCGGCCGGCTTTAGCAGATGGATATATTCTTCCATCTCTATCGTATCTGAGTTACTGGCTGTGAGAAGAAGCAGATCAGCAGTCTGTGGAATTTCAACCAATTCGACCGAGAGGCCATCAATGGCGGAGAAATCGCCATCACGCGCATGAAGCCAGATTTTTGGTTTTGTCGGCAAATCCATACCAATTGCTGAGATCAGTTGCGTATGGGCAACTTCGCCAGAGCTGAGCACTTCCTGAAACGAACTGCGCGCAAACCCAAGCTGAAGCAACCTGTGAGCATTCGCTTCACCACGCTTTCCAGAATTGGATAGCAGAATGATAGGTTTGCCCAAATCACTCAATGCCGTCAACGCTTCCGCTGCACCCTGATATGGTTTTTCACCATCGAGCAAAACGCCAAATTGATCGATGAAAAACGCATCGAAATTTGATGCGACTTCCGACAGGCAAGCTATTTCACGCATTCTTCGCTCCCAAAAAAGCAAGCCGTGCGGTGCCATAAGCGGCCTCAACAGAGGAGGGGGTGAGCAACGGAACACCCAACCTTTTGGCACGAATGGTTGTCCAATGCATGTTCCTTGCACCCCCACCCATGGTCCGAACGGATTTCAACGACGGTGCTCCAAGTTTCTCAAGTAAAGCGTATCCCTGAGCCTCGATACTGGCTATTCCCTCAAACATGCCTTGGAGAAAAGTCGCAGGCTCGTTCGGACGCGGCGTCAGTCGCGGTAACAATTCTGGATCGTTTACCGGAAATCGCTCTCCCTTTTTTGGTAAAGGGTAATAGTTGAGACCTGTTGGCTTTTCTGGATCGATTGCTGCACTGAGAGTGCGAATGTCGTCAGCTGAGAAATGGTTGAGCAAAGCCGCACCACCCGTATTGGAGGCGCCGCCAGCGAGCCAGTTCCCCAACAGTCGGTGGCTATAAATGCCAAATTCAGGCGCATCAATGCGTTTGTCCGACAGCAGTTTCAAAGTCAGTGTGGTTCCCAGAACAGAAACTGCATCTCCAGGCTCAACGGCGCCCGAAGCGAGAAATGATGCGCAGCCATCTGTGGTGCCTGCAACGATAAATGTTTCAGGCGACAGGCCAAAGCGGTGGGCGGCTGCTTGAGTGATGCTGCCGATGATGGTGCCGGGCTCGACGACTTCCGGAAGAACTGCACGCAGGTCGAGCCGGGTCATCCAGACGGGCCAGTTTCGTATGAACGAGGAATAGCCGGTTTTGAGAGCGTTATTGTCATCCGAAACAAAGCGCCCGGAAAACAGGAATGTAAGCCAATCGGCTTGATGCAATATTTGCGTTGGTTGAAGCGACAGAAACGACTGCGCTCGGAGTAGGGCAGGTAAGCCCGCAATGTTTCTGAACCCTGACGATGCTTCTATCTCAGCCGCAGCATTCTTGTTGGAAGGTGGGTCATTATACATAAGTGCGTCGCAAAGCGGGCCACCTTCGCTATCGACAGGTAGTACAGTTCCAGATGTTCCATCGACAGCTAACGCGTGAATATTTTTCCGTTCCACGCCTGACAGAGCAACGCTGAATGCTGCTTCCATTGCACGACGCCATTCGGCGGGGTTGCGATGATTGCCCTCAATCGCCGCTTTACCGGATGAAATGAGGCGTTCTTGACTGTCGATAATCACCGCGCGAGCGCCTGATGTGCCGAGGTCGATTCCGGCATAAAGCTTTTTAGGCATTTAAGCTCTGCCTGTATTTTTCAGCATCCCAGTCAAGCAGAGAGGCGACATCTTGGATTGTTAGATAATTGACCTCCGCCTCTTCTGGTAGACGCAACAAAACATTCCCCAGACAGCCTGCAAGTGCTTCGGCACCCGCATTCGCTTCGATTTTGATACATACCCGTCCTTCTTGATCGATGATGAGAATTTCGTTTGAAGGCTTTTCAGCTCTGCCAATGGTTGGTCCGCAAAAGATGATATGATCGGGATACATATTGCCACGCAATGCAATTTCGCGAAGGTGAGGAACTGCCATTGCCTGTGCCAGGACGTGTTCCTGTGCCAGTGGTTTGTAACCGTCCGGTGCGGGACCGGGGGACTTTCCCGCACCGGAGACTGCTACAAGCCTGAGCTTGTGGCAAACTTCTTGAAGCAAGATCTCCGCTTCTGCAACATTGTTGGCTGCGACCAACAGGCCGTGATTGCCAAGGATCACAACATTTTCCGTCGTGCGTTTTTCGAGGAGCATTCGTCCGAGTTCCGCGCCCGGCCTGCGATAGGGCACCCACGCCCATTCAACATTTGGTAGACGTTCTTTGATGCGCTGTTCGCCGTCACTTAAAACAGCCAAGGCGATGGTAGAAACACAGTGTACATGGACAACAACCGCCGTATTGAAAATCGCATGAAGACAGGTTTCTATTGAAGGGCGCAAACTTCCGTCACCAAGCAAAAAAGCCGCAGGCTGGTCCGCCTCTGGTAATCCGTCTTTTAGCGAACGAGCAATGTCCCGCCATGCCGTCGGCACAAAAATATCTCGCTCAAGCGCATCACCCAGATTGGTGCCGGATGCCTTGATCCACATCACATCACCAATTTTCAACGAGGTGTTGCCACCAGCTGCCTGGACCAGCAGGGGATCTTGACCCACCTTTGCCGAAAACCTGACAAGCGCATCGAATTCCGCCTGCAATTGAGGTGGTATGGTTGGATTGGAACGGTTTTCTGTGTCCACCACGTTTGGCTCCTATCGCTCAGGCAGCATTGGGCTTGCGATCCTGAACGCCATAGCTTGCGAAGCCGCGCGCCGTCCGTTCGATTTCTTCATCCGAAAGGATATAGGCTCCGCCAATGAGTTCTGCGTGGTAATATTGATCCGCTAGCGCCTCAAGTTCATGAGCGAGCCACAACGCTCGTGTCAGCGTATTGGCGCAGACGACCATGCCGTGATTGGCCATCAGACAGCCTTGGCGGCCTTCAAGAGCAGTGACGATATTGCGTGACAATTCCGCGGTGCCATAGGTCGCATAGTCTGCAAGGCGAACGGTTGGACCACCAAAGGCTGCGATCATATAATGCACTGCGGGAATTGATTTATGTGCCACCGAGAGGATCGTGGAAAAGCGGGCATGGGTATGAACCACAGCATTCATTTCCGGGCGCGCACGCAGAATATCACGATGAAATGGCCATTCGACTGATGGCTTTCTCGGTCCTTCAAAAGCGCCAGTGTCATCATCGATCTGCATTTTTGCGATCATATCCAGTGTCATCTGCTCATATGGGATCGCAGACGGTGTAATCAGCATATGATTGCCAGCGCGCAGCGAAATATTGCCGGACGAGCCACGATTAAGCCCCGAGCGCGATATGGTAAGGCAGCCGTCAATGATGGATTGACGCAGTTGGTTCTCGTTCATGATATTGTCCTCAGCACAGGTGCCAGGCGGGTTCACCTGCAATATATCGGCGCACTTCTTCGGCGGCTTGTTCGGCAGCAAA
>Ga0308158_10005105_pt1 | contig 10862 bp, 8 predicted proteins | sample PhyBR2_FD_201038 | JGI IMG/M metagenome (GOLD analysis project Ga0308158, IMG submission 201038) | Phyllosphere microbial communities from UC Gill Tract Community Farm, Albany, California, United States - DLSLB.R2 | ecosystem: Host-associated > Plants > Phyllosphere > Unclassified | place: USA...
ACGCACCCCGGTCGGGCCGTCCGAGAGCACGAGACCTTCGAGACCGATCGACGCATCGGCGTGCAGCGAGAAGTTGTCGGCTCCGGAGAGCAGCCGCACCTTCGCTTCCAGTGTCAGCCGTCGAACGCGACCGGCGATGACCGACTCGAATGCGGCGACTCCTGCGGCTTCCTCCTCATGGATCGTCATCGGGTCACCTCACGCTTCGGACGGGAATGATCAGCAGGGCACCGATGACGGCGATCGCACCGGCGATGATGAGCATGATGTCGTAGTTGGTTCCGCTGCTCAAGCCGACGATCCAGGCGGCGAGCGCAGGCGCCACCACCTGCGGTCCCGCCATCGCGATGTTGAAGACACCGAGGTCCTTCGCCGTCTCTTCGGGATCGGGCAGCACATCCAGCACGAGCGCGAGGTCGACGGCCACGTAGGCCCCGAACCCGACACCGATGATGGCCTCGGCCACGAAGAACATCGTGGGCTCCGTCGTCTGCGTGAGAAGGATCGTGCCGGCGGCGAAGATGAGGGCCGAGACGACGATGAAGACCTTGCGCCGTCCGAGCTTGTCCGACAGCCATCCGGCGATCTGGCCGCTGACGATCAGAGCGATCGTGAAGACCAGGACTCCCGTCGCCATGATGCGCACCGCTTCGGCGGGTTCGAGGTTCATCTCATGCTGGATCCAGAGCAGCCGGAAGGTGATGAACATGAAGTTCGCCAGCACAACCAGGAAGCGCGACCACCAGGTGAGTCCGAAGTCGGGATTCTTGATCGGGTTCACCCAGAAGGTCTTCAGCACGGTGCGGATGCCTCCGCCGGACTGGGCGGGGAAGGGCCGCGGCTTGTCGGGCAGCATGATCGCGTAGATGAGCACCAGGACGAACCCGATCACGCCTGGGATCAGGAAGAGCAACAGCAGCTGGGTGGCAAAGAACTGTGCGGCGTATGCGGCGCCGAGGGTCGCGGCCTGCTGGGCGATGCCGATGGCCCCGGCGACCTTGCCGCGCTGCGAAGAAGGGAGCTGATCGGCGATGGATGCGGTGTGGGCGGCGATCGCCGCATTGGCCGTGATCTGCGCGAGGATCCATCCCCCGCCGAGCACCAGAGCCGAGGGGGCGACCGCCATGATCAACAGCGCGACCAGCAGACCCGCCATGCCGACGATCATCCAGGGCCGACGCCGACCGAACCGGCTCATCGTGCGGTCACTGATGCGTCCGAACACCGGGTCGAAGAACAGCGCAGAGAGCGCGCCGATTGACGTGATCAGTCCGAGAGTGCCGATCACCTCTTCCTGCGGCAGCAGAGACTGCAGCTTCAGAACGAGCGCCGCGGAGATGACCGTCGACAGGGGAAGCATGAGGCCCAGGCGCGCGAGCACCATCGTGGTGACCACGGCGGGCCTCGCACGCACGGTGGGCGCGGCGAAAGTAGGGGGCTGGGGTGAGTCACCGACAGCTGTGTCGTCGATCATGGCGCTCCTCGTTGAGTTCGTTATACAGACCGAGCACTCGGTCGGTATGACCATAGCGCACCGCCGCCTGGGGTGCAATGGTCAAGTGTGAACTCTCGCGAGGAAGGGAAAAACCGAACAATATGTAACACATCCGTCTTAGAGAGGAATCGGCAGGGAAACGCTCCGCACGTACCGTATGGCACACCCGACATGATTCCCATGTCGGGTCCAACGAACAAAGGTGGGGCGGATGGAACTTCGCCAACTCCGCTACATCCTTGTCTCGGAGGCCGAGCGCGAGGAGCGCCTCGGTGTTCGACTGCCACAGGCTCATCACGCGCTCAGGCTCGGAGTCGACAGTGATCTCCCGGCCGCAGTTCTCCAGAGTCACCGGATAGCCCGTGGCCGCGTTACCGGGCGTGGATGCCGTCGACTCCCGCTGCGGTGCTGGATACGGATCGTCGAGCGGTGGATCGCATGGGACTCCTTCTGGGAAGAACAGGAAAGCGCTACTTCTTGTAGACGAATACTGGTTCGGACTCACGGCGCATACAGAAGCGTCTTGGCATACTCCTCGGGAACGGGCCTCTTAGGGATCATTTCGATGGCTCGAATCCATCGTTAAAACGCATTCACGCCAATGGTCATCGGCCCCCTTCTCGAAGATGCTGGAAGCACAATCCACTTCCAATCTCCAGGAGGACACATGTCTGCTCCCCGCCGCGCCCTGATCGTCATCGACCCCCAGCAGGAGTATTTCACCGGCCTCCTGCCCATCCAGCACCCGCCGCGCGACGAGTCGATCCAGCGCATCGCCGATGCCATCGATGCCGCGGAGCGCGCAGGCATCCCCGTCGTCATGGTGCAGCACACGGCCGGGGACAATGCCCCGGTGTTCAACCCGACGAAGCCGGAGTTCCGGCTCCACCCGGCGCTCGAGGAACACGACTCGAGCGCGTGGAAGCACGTCGTCAAGCAGTACAGCTCCGTCTTCCCCGAGACCGGCATGCACGAGTGGCTGCGCGAGAATGAGATCGACACCATCACGCTGGCGGGCTACATGACGAACAACTGCGTCGTCGCCACCGCGGCCGATGCCGAGACACGGGGTGTCACCGCGGAGGTTCTCGCCGATGCCACCGGCGCGATCGACATCACCAACGAGGCGGGGTCCGTCAACGCCGAGACCGTTCACACCACGCTGATGGCGCTGTTGAACTCGAACTGGGCGGCCGTCGCGCCGACCTCGGCCTGGGTCGACGCCGTCGAGTCGGGTACGGCGCTCGACAAGAGCAACCTGGGCGAGTCGGCCGCCATGGGCGCGGCAGCACACGCCTGATCAGCTTGTTCCGGCCGGGCACCACCCGCTCGCGGTGTCCGGCCATCGCCAGGAAAGGCCCACTGTGCTTCGTCCCACTCCCTTCGGAAACGCCCCGTTCGCCCTGTCGGTTCTCGACGGCGGCCTCACCGGTGTCGGCTCCTCCGCCGCCATCGTGCTCGATGAGGTGATCACTGCCGCGCGCATCGCGGATGCGCGCGGTTACGCACGGTTCTGGATGTCCGAACACCATGCGATGCCCGGAGCATCGATCGCCTCACCCCCACTCATGGCCGCGCGCCTGGTCGGCGAGACGCACCGGATTCGCCTCGGCGCAGGAGGAGTCATGCTGCCCAACCATGCACCACTGCTGGTCGCCGAGCAGTTCGGCATGCTCGAGGCCCTGGCTCCCGGGCGCATCGATCTCGGCGTAGGGCGGGCACCCGGCACTGACCACACCACAGCCGCGGCGTTGCGGCGCCACGGATCCGCCAACGAGGAGTTCCCGCAGCAGGTGCAGGAACTGATCGCCTTACTGAACGACGATCCCTCCGCTGCGCCTGTGAACGTGCATGCGGTTCCGGGCCCGTGGCAGGAACAGCAGAACGCCACCGATGCGCCGGTCCTGCCGCCCGAACTGTGGATTCTGGGGTCGTCGCTCTACTCGGCGCAACTCGCCGCTGCACTCGGGCGTCCCTACGCCTTTGCGCTGCAGTTCGGTAGCCCCGACGTCGTCAACGCCCTGCGCATCTACCGCCAGCGCTTCCGACTCTCGCGTGCACTGAGCGAGCCGTACGCCATCGTCAGCGTCGGCGCCGTCGCTGAAGAAGACCCGGCGCAGGCCCGTCGAGAATCGACGACCAACGCGATGGGGATGATGCGGATGTTCCAGGGCGAGACGTTCGCGCTGCCTTCCCCGGATGCCGTGCGTGACCACCCGTCGTCCGCCGCACAACGACAGTTCCTCGAGGACTGGACGGACCGCACGTTCCACGGCACTGCGGCAGAAGTTGCCGCTCAGCTGGAGGAACTCCACTCGATCACCGATGCCGACGAGTTGATGCTGGTCACCGGCAGCCACGGCGTGGGAGCCAGGTCCACCACACTCGAACTGATCGCCGATCACTACGGTGCGGGCGACTCCCGGCATTCCTGATCATGCCTGCCCGATGGTCGCGCCGGTATCCTTCACCGGCGCGACCATGGATCACCGGCCGAATAGACGCCCGAAGAACCCTGTCGCTGGAACCTTCTCGTGTCCGGTGCAACGCTGAGCGGACGGCACGTGACGCATGACATCCGCGACGTGCTGGCCGCAACCGGCCCAGGTCGTCTTGCCACAGGTCTTGCATGTGACTGCTCTACACATGAGCGAGGTCCTCTCATAGGGGGTGGGTGGGTGGACGAGGCGTCACGCGAGGCTGAGGAAGACCTTCTCGAGCTCATCCACGGTCGGCCCCTCGGCGTCGTCATTACGCCCGACGCACTCCTGCAGCGCCGCCGCAACGATGACGAAGCCGGCCCTGTTGAGTGCGTGCGTCACCGCGGCCAACTGAGTCACGATGTCGCGGCACGACGCCTCGGTCTCCACTGCGGCGATCACGGCGTCCAGCTGGCCTCTTGCCCGGCGGAGCCGGTTGACGACGCGCCGCTGCGCGTCGAGATCTGCGCTATCCATCGGAATTTCCCTCCTTCTCTGGTAGTGGAACAGGAAGATCGGCCTGGCCCGTCAGCGGGTGCGCACTCGTCTGTGAATGCTCGGCCTGCTGCACCCAAGAGGAGGGGCAGCGTCCCGTCGCCGCCATGGCCGCGACCGCGATCGCGATCACTCCTGCCACGACCGCGACCACCGCTGAAGATGGGAACATCGACGCGGCGAACGCGGCGATGAAGACGGCAGCAGCGAGGTAGGCGAGCCGCTCGCCCCGTGTCGCGCGGCAGACGACGCGCGTGGATCGATCAGACATCACGTGCCGGTCTCGGCCTTGTCAGCACCTGATCTGCGCGGTTCGCGAGCACCATGCGGAGCGTCGTCATCCCCCCGGAGAGCGATGCGGAATCGAACCCCGACTGATCGAGGATCCGGTGCGCGATCGCCGATCGGACGCCGGATGCACACAGCACCCGCACCGGCCGGCCGGCCGCGGCCAGGCGCACCTCCCTCAGACGCTCGCGCAGCTGCGTATGCGGGATATGGAGCGCCTCGGGAATCATGCCCTCCGCGACTTCGGCGTCACCTCTCACGTCGAGGACGAGAGAGGTCTCCCGCACGAGGTCGAGATCCTGGGCATTCCAGAGTCGCATCGTGCCGTCGAGAACGTTGGCACCGAGCATGCCCGCGAGGTTCACGGGGTCCTTCGCCTGACCGTACGGCGGGGAGTAGGCGAGATCCAGATCGATCAGATCGTCCACCGACATGCCTGCCCGCAGAGCTGTCGCCAGCACATCGATCCTCTTGTCGACGCCGTCGGTTCCGCACGCCTGCGCGCCGAGTATTCGCCCATCCCCTTCTCTGAAGTGCACGTTCAGGTGGACCGGAGCGGCTCCGGGGAAGTACGCGGCGTGCTGATTCGGATGCAGACTGATCGTCCGAAAATCGATGCCCGCGTGCGACAGCGAGGCGCGGCTCGCGCCGGTCAATGCGACCGTCAATCGCCCGATCCGGACGACGGCTGTTCCCAGTGGTGCTGGTATCGGCCGCGCACGGTCGGGGCGGAGGATGGCGTCAGCCACCAGGCGCCCCGCACGATTGGCTGGTCCGGCGAGCGCCACCGGCCGGCGGACGCCGGTCGCGGGATCCTCGCTCAGCACGGCATCCCCCACCGCCCAGACACGCGGCACGGACGTGCCGCCGTGCGCGTCGACGATCATCGCGCCGCGCTCGCAGGCGACCCCCGCAGCTTCGAAGACAGCAGTATCGGGCCGGACTCCGATCGAGAGCACGATGAGTTCGGCGCTCACCTTCGTCCCGTCCGACAGGGCGATGACGTCGGCGTCCTCGCCGGGGAGGATCACCTCGGCGGCGACTCCCGTTCGCACATCCACACCCAACCGGCGCAGCTCTTCCGCGACCAGCCAACTGAATTCGGCATCGACCGGCGTGAGGACCTGGTCGGCGAGCTGGATCAGAGTGGTCTCGACGCCTTGCAACGCCAGCGCCTCTGCTGCCTCAACGCCGATGAATCCCGCCCCGAGGACGACGGCCCGCTGCACGCCTGCCTCAACGTGTGCGCGTAGGTGCACCGCATCCTCCACGCTGCGCAGCGTCCGCACCCGCGGCGAGTCAAGACCGGGGATCTCTGGTCGCACGGCTCGCGCGCCTGGCGCCAGGACCAGGGCGTCGTAGCCGATGCGCTCCTCGCCCGCCAGCGTGCGCACAGTGACGGTCTGCGCGTCTGCATCCACACCCACCACGTCATGCCCCGTGCGCACATCGAGGTTCAACGACGCACGCAACATCTCCGGCGTCTGCACCAGCAACGAACCCTCGTCCTCGATCTCGCCTCCCACGAAATACGGAAGCCCGCAGTTGGCGAACGACACATTCGCGCCGCGCTCGAGCACGACGATCTCCGCAGACTCGTCGAGACGACGGGCTCGCGCCGCGCAGCTCATGCCGCCTGCGACACCACCGACGACGACGATCCTCACGCGGAGGCGTCTGACTGCGCGGCGATCTGCGCCCGCACATCATCCATGTCGAGTCCCTGCACCGCGTCGACGACCTGCTGCAGACCGGCCGCCGGCAGCGCACCCGGCTGTGAGAACACCAGGATTCCGTCACGGAAGGCCATCAGCGTGGGGATGGAGGTGATCTGAAAACCGGAGGAGAGTTCGCGCTCCACCTCGGTGTCGACCTTGCCGAAGACCATGTCAGGGTACTTCTCCGACGCGGCCTCGAAGATCGGCCCGAACATGCGACACGGACCGCACCACTCCGCCCAGAAGTCGAGCAGGACGATCCCCCCACCGTCCAGGGTCTCATCGAAGTTCGTCGCGGTGATCGTATGAGTAGCCATGCTCCGACGATATACCCCATGGGGTATATCGCGGCTGCGGCTCATGGGCCAATGTACGATGGGAACAGGCCAACTTAGAGGAACAAGATGAGGATCGCGATCTACGCTTTCACCGGCGTGACAATGTTCCATCTCTCCGTGCCGCAGATGGTCTTCGACGAGGTCGCCCGGCTGGGCCTTGGCGAGTGGTCATCCATCCTCTTCTCCGAGCGGGGCGGATCCATCCGCACCGCCGAGGGCTATTCGATCGGCGGCATTCAGCCGCTGTCCGTGGTGGCGGATACCGATCTCATCGTCATCCCTTCGTGGGTCGATGACGGTCGCTTGCCGAGCGCCGCCCTCCGCAAGGCCGTCCTCGCCGCGCACGCCGACGGCACCGTCGTCGCCGGCCTCTGCCTTGGCGCGATCGCGGTCGCCGACATCGGCCTGCTTCGAGACCGAAGCGCGGTCACGCACTGGCATTCGCTGGAGAATCTCGCCGAGCGGCACCCGGAGATCGGCATCGACGCAGACGTCCTCTACATCGATCATGGCGATGTGCTGACCTCGGCGGGCACCGCCTCTGGCCTCGACGCGTGCCTGCACGTCGTCCGCCAGAGACTCGGCTCGGAAGCGGCGAATCGCGTTGCTCGCAGCCTGGTGGTTGCACCCCACCGCGAGGGCGGGCAGGCCCAGTACATCGAACGTCCGATCGCGGTTCGCGAGGCGGATGACCCGATCGCGAAATCACGCGCCTGGGCTCTCGCGCACCTCGATGACGAGCTAACCATCGAGAGACTCGCCGCTGCTGCCCATATGAGTCGCCGCTCCTTCGTTCGCGCCTTCCGCGACTCGACCGGTTCCACCCCCGCGGCCTGGGTCCGATCTCGACGCCTCGATGAAGCACGACGACTCCTCGAGGTCACGAACCTGTCGATCGATCAGATCGCGGCATCCTGCGGATTCGGAAGTCCCATCACGATGCGTCAGAACTTCATGACCGCGTTCGGCAGCACACCATCCAGTTACCGCCATCGCTTCGATGCGCGTACCTGAGTCGGCCGTCTCTCCACGCACCCCGCCCCGAGGCCGTTCAGTCCTTCCGTCCGCGCCCCGCGTAGGCCATCACAGCCATCGCCCCCGGATACGAGTCCCGAGCTCGCGCTGCGGGAGCGATGAACGCCGCCGCAGCCACCAGGACCAGAGGCGCGATCAGGGCCACTCGCAACGAGAGTCATCGCCGCGGCGAAGGCCGCATAGACCGCCGATCCCCACGCCGGATCGAGTCCATGCCCGTCGACCATGACCAGAGGAAGCCAGCACTCGGCAGGAGAGAGCGCTCATGTTTAACCCGACAGAGTCTGATCGAAGTTCGCCCCCGTGATCCCTTGAGTAGCCTTCTCTCGAGTCGGAACAGTTGCCTGGTGCTTTGCCATAAAGATCAGGTCAGGAGCACGAGTCCGCCCCGTATACGACCTCGGTCGACGCCGAAGAACGACCAGTCGCGCTGCCTGAAACGGACACCGTGCCTGATGCAACCGATTCGAGGCGGGATGAGAACGCGACGCTAGTCGTCTTGCCGGGTGCGAGTGCCTGAACCGTTTTGGAGCCGAACGCGGTGGTGATGATGACATCAGCGGGTTCCGTGTCCGCGTTCTTCACGGAGACGGTGAGGTAGACCTTCTTCGCGGCGCATCTCGTAGTCGCCGTGACCACAAGATCCAGTTCCTTGACTGTGACGTCGACCAGCGTCCACTGCTGATGGTCGGACCCGCGATACACCTGCTGCTCTGCGCGAGTTCCATCGGCGGTGGCGGTCGCGGTCAGCCCAAGCGCATGGGTCGAGAATCGATTGATGAACGCCACCTTCCCGTCACCCACGGGTGTGACCGACCACTGCTGTTGAAGGACCGCAAGGTCTGGCCCGATTCCTGCCTTCGCGCCGATCGCGCGTGAACGCCCGCCGATCTCCAGGACCTTTCCGCTGTTCGCATCTTTTAGCGTGTAAAAGCCGTCGATGTCGGTGGTGAACGTCCAGCGCTGATTCGGTGCGCCGCCGTCAGGCGCAAGAACGACCGCGGTATTGTCGGCCGCGGCTCCCCCGAGGACGGTCAGCGCCTTGCCGCTCGTCGCGTTGATGACCTTGTAGATCCGGTCGGGCGCGACGGCGAACGACTGCCGCACCGGCTCCGCGGTCCGTCCACCGACTCGTAGTCCGGACACGTTTGTGTATCCGCCCGACCCGGCTTTCGCGGTGAACCGGATGAATCCCGCGATGACGGAGGGCCACTCCACGACCTTCGGGGTGCGATCGGCGACCCAGGTGCCCGAAGCGACCGCGGTGAACGTCACGCCGTCAGCACTTGTCGACACCTCGAACGAGGTGACGTCGCCGTCGGTGCCGTTTTCACGGGCCCACTGCTTCGGCAGATACTCCAGAGTCGTCACTTTATCGTAGACACCACCGAGGTCGAGGGTGATCGAGACAGGCATCGCGAGTTCCTCGGTCCCCGGCCAGGTCGACCAACAGGTCTGCGAGTTCCTGTCGCCCCTCCCGTCGATGGCGAAATAAGGAGGCTCAGGATCGCGAAACGCGGAGGCGTAAACCCCGACGGGAGTGATCAGATACTCGGCGCGAAGCGGCTGAGTGGGCAGCACACCGCGCTGCAGGTTAGGCGACCACGCGGCGCCGACCTCGGCGAGGCGGGTCACCACGTTGGCATCCAGCTTGCCGTCGCGGTTGGGCGCGCAGTTGAGGATGAATGATGTCCACTTCTCCTCGAGCCCCGTGATGTGCGAAACGATGTCATCCTTCGACATCAGCGGGCCGGTCGGCGTAGACGGATGCCAGAACCAGTCCCGATTGCTGATCGTCTGGCCCTGTAGCCCCGCCCAAGTGTTGCCGGCCGGCGCGGTGATCCCGAGCGGTTCCTCCCAGAAGATCGCGTCGCTAAGCCATGGAGTCAGAACAGCGCAGATGTCGATCATCGTGCAGTTCGGTTGAAGTGTCTTGACCAGGTCGCGCACGCGCTGAAGGGGAACTTGCTGGTTTCCCATCTGCCACGCATATCCGTCGAGCATGAATAGCTCGATCTCGCCGTATCCAGTGAGAAGTTCGGTGATTTGGTTGAGCACGTAGTCGATCTGGGCGGGATCCACGCCGGCACTCTGGTCACTCACGTGGAACCCTCCCGTGGCCTGCACCGGATAAGTGCGGTCCCAGATCGAGAAGTAGAACCCGACCTTGAGGTTGCGCGATCGGAACGAATCCACATATTGCCGAACGACGTCGTGTTTATACCCAGAACTCATGACGTTCTGCGTGCCGTACTTGGTCGGCCAGAGCGCGAAGCCATCGTGGTGTTTCGTCGTGAGGACGCCGTAACTCATGCCTGCCGCGACAGCAGCATCCGCCCATTGATCCGTGTCGACCGACGGAGGCGCGAAGAGAGTGGGGCTCTGATTCGGCGCCGCCCACTCCTCATTTGTGTACGTGCCGAGGTTGAAGTGGTTGAACATGCCGAACCGCATGTCCACCACCTTCTGCAGAAGAGCCTGCGTGTCCCACCCGACTCCCGTCGCGATAGCCGACCTCACGGAAGCGCCCGCGGCGGCAGGTACGGGCGAGGCCGATGCTCCCGCGGACGCGGCTCCGCCAAAGACCGACGGAATCAGAATTCCGGCGGCCGAGGCACCTGCCACGCTGAGGAACGACCGACGATCAAAGGTTCGTGACGACATTGTCTACTCCATGTTGTTTTTGACTCGATCCACCCGCTCACCGTCTCTGGGAGCCGGAATATGAAAGTTGTGAGCGCTCACACCCTATTGGCATTGACCCGATCATAGAGCGTACAATCACCGCGTCAATAGGCCCGAGTCCAAATAGAGTGGAGCCTCGCCCCGAGCCGTGCGCTTTTTAGATCCGATGTCTGTCGTGTTTTAACCCTCCCAACAGTGCCGTCTACATCACGCTTTCGAGGAACGCGCGCGTGCGCTGGCGCTGCGGGTCGTCGATCAGCTGAGACGGCGGGCCGGCTTCGACCACCACGCCTCCGTCCATGAAGACGACCTGATCGGCAACGCTTCG
>Ga0308158_10005107_pt1 | contig 10860 bp, 11 predicted proteins | sample PhyBR2_FD_201038 | JGI IMG/M metagenome (GOLD analysis project Ga0308158, IMG submission 201038) | Phyllosphere microbial communities from UC Gill Tract Community Farm, Albany, California, United States - DLSLB.R2 | ecosystem: Host-associated > Plants > Phyllosphere > Unclassified | place: USA...
CTCACCACGGCCGGCAAGGCCCTCGGCAAGGAGGCCGAGGCCGCGCAGGTGACCAAGGACGTCGAGGCGAAGCTCGCGAGCGCGCTCGACGACGCCCCCGAGCTCGAGGGCAAGACGTTCGCCTACCTGTGGTTCAACTCTGCCGACCCGTCGTCCGTCACCTACTACACGACGTCCGACGCGCGCGTCGCGTTCGTCGAGTCGCTCGGCCTGACGAGCGCGCCGAAGATCGCGGAGCTCTCGAAGTCCAACGACGAGTTCTTCGGCACCATCTCTGCCGAGCTCGTCGACGAGATCGACGCGGACGTCGTGCTCGCCTACGTCGACAGCAAGGAGCACCTCGACGCCGTCAAGGCCGACAAGCTCCTCGGCAAGATCCCGGCGATCGCGTCCGGAGCCGTCGTCGCGCTCGACGACCCGACCTTCATCCTGTCGACGTCGGCGCCCTCACCCCTGTCGGTCCCGTGGGCCGTCGACCAGTACGTCCCCGCGATCAAGGAAGCGCTCGCGAGCGCGAAGTGACGCACCACCGATGAGCACCGCTGCGCCGCACCGGCCGGTCGGGGAGAGCCTCGCGCTCGCCCGGCCGGCCGGTCGTCGTGCCGCGGGCCTCTCCCTCGGCCTCGTGGCTGGTCTCGGCCTGCTCGTCGTGCTCGTCCTCGTGAGCGTCGGCGTCGGCGCGCGGCACGTGCCGATCGCGGACGCGTGGGCCGCGCTGACCAGCTATGACCCCGCCAGCTTCGACCACGAGGCCGTCCGGGCGCGCGTGCCGCGCACCGTCCTCGCGCTCGTGGTCGGCGCCGCGCTCGGGTTCGCTGGCGCCCTCATGCAGGGCATGACCCGCAACCCGCTCGCCGACCCGGGCATCCTCGGCGTCAACGCGGGAGCGAGCGCGGCCGTGGTCGTCGCGATCATGGTCCTCGGCATCACCGCACCGGCGGGCTACGTGTGGTTCGCGTTCGCGGGGGCCGCAGGGGCGGCCGTCGTCGTGTACGCGGTCGCCGCCGCCGGGCGTGAAGGTGCGACGCCGATCAAGCTCGCGCTGGCTGGTGCGTGCGTCTCCGCCGCGCTCACGAGCCTCGTCACCGCGATCCTCGTGACGGGTACGGACGTGCTCGACACGTTCCGCTTCTGGCAGGTCGGCGCCGTCGGTGGCCGTGGCTTCGAGACGTTCCTGCCGATCCTGCCGTTCCTCGCGGTCGGCGCGGTGATCGCGCTCGCCTCCGGGCGTGCGCTCAACGCGCTCTCCCTGGGCGACGACGTCGCGCGAGGGCTCGGGCAGGACGTGCGGCGGTCGCGCCTCGTCGTCGGGTGCGCGGTCGTGCTGCTGTGCGGGGGAGCGACCGCCGCGGCCGGCCCGATCGCGTTCGTCGGCCTGACGGTCGCGCACGTCGCCCGCGCGATCACCGGTCCCGACAACCGCTGGGTGTTGCCGTTCAGCGGTGTGCTCGGGGCGGCGCTCGTCGTCCTGTCGGACGTGCTCGGGCGCGTCGTCGCGCAGCCTGGGCAGCTCCAGGTCGGCATCGTGCCGGCGTCGGCTGGCGGAGCTGTGAGCGCCCCCGTGCGGCCGCGCACGCGGGACGAGTCGCGCGCGGAGGGTGTCGCGACCGTCCGCGCCGTCCGTCGTCGCGGACGCGCCCGCGCGACGACGGTCTCGGCGGCGCTCGCGGTCGCGGTGCTCGTGCTCGCGGTCGTCACCGCGTGCCTCGGCGGCTTCACCGTCTCGTTCGTCGACGTGCTGCGGATCATCGGGGGAGCGGACATCCCCGGTGCGACGTTCATCGTCCACGAGGTGCGTCTCCCGCGGCTGCTCACGGGGCTGGGAGCGGGCGCCGCGTTCGGTGTCTCGGGCGCGATCTTCCAGACGCTCGTGCGGAACCCGCTCGCGAGCCCGGACATCATCGGCATCACCGCGGGGGCGAGCGCGGCCGCAGTCTTTGCGATCACCCAGCTCGGCATGAACCCCGGGCACGCGGCGCCCGTCGCGATCGGCGGTGCGTTCGCCGCGGCCGGCCTCATCTACGCGCTCGCCTGGCGGGGTGCAGTCAGCGGGCAGCGCCTCATCCTCGTCGGCATCGGTGTCGCGGCTGTGCTCAACTCCGTGACCGGCTGGGCGCTGACCCGCGCCGAGGTCGCGGACGCGTCCGAGGCCCTCGTCTGGATCACCGGCTCGCTCAACGGTTCCACGTGGAACCGGTTGCCCTTGCTGTGGTGGCCGCTGCTCGTCCTGCTCCCCGCCGCCGGCGTGCTGGGCCGACGGCTGCGCGCGCTGCAGCTCGGTGAGGATGCGGCCGCGGGGCTCGGCGTGCGCATCGAGCCGTCGAAGGCGTGGCTCGTCGTCGTCGCGGTGTGCCTGGCCGCGGTCGCGACCGCTGCCGCCGGGCCCGTCGCGTTCGTCGCGTTCCTCGCCGGGCCGATCGCCCGCCGGCTCACCGGTGGGGGAGGCCTCGCGCTCGTCCCCTCGGCCCTCGTCGGCTCGGTGATCGTCATGGCCGCCGACTTCGCGGGAGCCCAGCTGTTCGGCACCCGGCTGCCCGTCGGCGTGATCACGGGCGTGCTCGGCGCGCCCTTCCTGCTGTGGCTCCTCGCCACCGCCAACCGCGTCGGAAAGGGCGGCTGATGACCGGACCGGGTCACCACACTCTCGCTGCCGAGCGGCTGACGCTCGGCTACGGCGACCGCAAGGTCGTCCGCGACCTCACGGTCACGGTCCCGACGGGCCGCGTGACCGTCGTCGTCGGTGCGAATGCCTGCGGCAAGTCGACGCTGCTGCGCGGCCTCGCGCGGCTGCTCGCGCCGTCCGACGGCGCCGTCCTGCTCGACGGCAAGGACATCACGTCCCTCGCGACGCGCGACGTCGCCCGCGTGCTCGGTCTGCTGCCGCAGTCGCCGATCGCGCCCGAGGGGATCACGGTCGCCGACCTGGTCGGCCGCGGGCGCTACCCGCACCAGGGCTGGTTCCGGCAGTGGACCCCGGACGACGACGCGGCCGTCGCGGACGCGCTCGCACAGACCGGCGTGCTCGACCTCGCCGGACGCTCGGTCGACGAGCTGTCCGGCGGGCAGCGGCAGCGCGTGTGGATCGCGATGGCGCTCGCGCAGCGCACCGACCTGCTCCTGCTCGACGAGCCGACGACGTTCCTCGACGTCGCGCACCAGGTGGAGGTGCTCGACCTGCTCGCCGACCTCAACCGCGACCTGGGCCGCACGATCGTCATGGTCCTGCACGACCTGAACCTCGCCGCCCGCTACGCCGACCACCTCGTCGCGATGAAGGACGGGCGGATCGTCGCCGAGGGCGCGCCCGCCGACGTCGTCACCGAGGAGACGGTCGCCGAGGTGTTCGGCCTCGCGTCCCGCGTCGTGCCCGACCCGGTCTCCGGGACGCCGATGGTCGTGCCGATCGGGCGGCACCGCGCCGGAGCGCCTGAGCCTCTTGCGCGATAGGTCGCCAGCCGATATATATCGGGGGTGGCTGATTTCCGGATGACCGAGCAGGCCTACCTCCTGCTCCTCGCGCTCGCCGACGGGCGGCAGCACGGGTACGGCCTCGTCGGCGCGGTGCGCGAGCTCTCGGGCGGGAGCGTCCAGCTCGGTGCCGGGACCCTGTACGGAAACCTCGACAGGATGCTCGCGGCTGGCCTGATCGACCTCGACGGCGAAGAGGTCGTCGACGGTCGCGCACGTCGCTACTACCGGCTCACGCCCGACGGGCTGCGCGCCGTGCGCGCGCGGACGCAGGAGCTGGCCGCGCTCGCCGCCCGCGCCCAGCGTGCGCTCGACGGTGCCAGGTTCCTCGGCCCGGAAGCGCTCGGAGGGAACGCGTGAACCCCCGCGACGACGCCGCGGCGTCCGCCCGCCTCGAACGCTCCGTGCGCCGGTGGATGAACGCGTACCCGCGCCGATGGCGCGTGACCTTCGGTGAGGACCTCGTCGGCACGGCACTCGAGCTGGCGGTGCCCGGACAGACGAGGCTCACGCTCCGCGACGGGCTCGCGATCGTGCGGGCCGGCTGGGCGCTCCGGCGCCGGGAGATGCCGCCGCTACGCGTGCGCGTCGGCTGGTACTGGGACGGGCGCGGGGCCAGAACCCATCCTGAGCACCGGCCGTGGATGGTCGACAGGATCATCAGTCCGTGGACCGGAGTCGCTGCCGCGATGGGGCGCCTCCTCCTCGGAGGGTGGCCGAGCGTGTGGTTCGGTCTCAGGTCGATGATGCGGGGCGACCCTGCTGGCGCCTATGGGTTCTTCCTCGTGATGGGGTTGCTCGTCGTCCTCCTGACGGGACTGGCCGTGTTGCCTGGGATGCGTCGGTACATAGCGCGGCAACGGTGGACGCGGTCGTTCCCTGACGAGCCAGTACCGGACATGATCGCGTCGCGTCGCAAGCCCACGTCTGCCTGACGGCGTCCCACCCTCCGGCCTGCTCGTCGCGACCCTGAGGGCGGACGGTACGCTGAAGCCGAAACCTCCCGGCCGTGCGGACGACAGTCCGCTGCACACCTCAGGAGCACCCCGTGGGACGCGTAGTCGTCGATGTCATGCCCAAGCCCGAGATCCTCGACCCGCAGGGCAAGGCCGTCGTCGGGGCGCTGCCCCGGCTCGGCTTCACCCAGTTCGTCGGTGTGCGTCAGGGCAAGCGGTTCGAGCTCGAGGTCGACGGTGAGGTGACCCCGGAGGTGCTCGCCGCCGCCGAGGAGGCCGCCAAGACCCTCCTGTCCAACCCGGTCATCGAGGACGTCGTGCGCGTCGCGGACGCGAGCTGATGGCTCCCGCAGCGACCGGAGCCCGTATCGGCGTCGTCACGTTCCCCGGGACGCTCGACGACCGTGACGCCGCCCGCGCGGTGCGTCTCGCGGGTGCGGAGGCTGCGTCCCTGTGGCACGCGGACGACGACCTCCAGGGTGTCGACGCGGTCGTGCTCCCGGGCGGGTTCTCCTACGGCGACTATCTGCGTGCGGGCGCGATCTCGCGCTTCGCGCCGCTCATGGACAAGATCATCGACGCCGCGAACGGCGGGCTGCCCGTCCTCGGCATCTGCAACGGCTTCCAGGTGCTCACCGAGTCGCACCTGCTGCCCGGCTCGATGATCAAGAACAACCACTTGCACTTCGTGTGCCGCGAGCAGGTGCTCAGCGTCGAGAACGCGAGCACCGCCTGGACCCGTGACTACACGACCGGTGAGCACATCACGATCCCGCTCAAGAACCAGGACGGCCAGTACGTCGCTGACGAGCGCACGCTCGACGAGCTCGAGGCCGAGGGGCGCGTCGCGTTCCGCTACGAGGGTGTCAACCCGAACGGTTCGCGCCGCGGGATCGCGGGCATCACGAACGCCCGGGGCAACGTCGTCGGGCTCATGCCGCACCCTGAGCACGCGGTCGAGGCTGGATTCGGCCCCGACTCTGCTGCGGGCCCGCGCGCGGGTGTCGACGGCCTGCGGTTCTTCACCTCCGTGATCGGTTCCCTCGTCCACGCATGACCGGGACGGACCTCCACAGCACTGTCGTGCCCGACGACGCGCTGGCCGGCATGACGCTGCCCGTTGGCGTCACGCTCTCGGCTGTCCCGTGGGACGACGCCGAGTCTGCGAGGCTGCGCACGATCCAGCAGGCGGAGATCGCCGTGCGCTACGCCGACCCGGACGCGGACGAGGTCCCGACGACGAGCGACATCGGCCGGCCGCCGTCGGCCGACGAGATCGTCGTGTCCCTCCTGCTCCGCGTCGACGGCGTCCCCGTCGGTTGCGCTGCGTTGCGCGACGTCTCCGGGATCTCCGACGAGATCGGCGGGTTCCACGCGCCCGGCACGGGTGAGGTCAAGCGCGTGTTCGTCTCCCCGGAGCACCGCGGCCGCGGCCTGTCACGGCTGCTCATGCAGGGCATCGAGGCGCACGCGGTGGTCGCAGGCCTGCGGCGGCTCGTCCTCGAGACGGGGACGAAGCAGCCCGAGTCCGTCTCGCTCTACCGGTCCATCGGGTTCGAGCCGATCGACCGGTACGGCGAGTACGCCGACTCGGACGAGTCGCTGTGCTTCGCGAAGACCCTCCCGACCGCCTGAGCGGCCAGGCTGGGTCGCCGATCGCCCGGCTGCACACGTGAGGTGTGCGCGAGGGTGATCCGTGGGGCGCGGGGCGGGGGTCAGCCGACCGCGACCTGCACGACGCCGTCGCGCACCTCGACCGGGTAGGACCGCAGGTCCTGCGGCTCCTTGCCCGCGGCGTCGAGGCACTCGCCTGACTCGAGGGACCACACCTGCTTGTGCATCGGGGACGTCACGGTGACGGTGTCGCCGCGGGTGCCGACGATCCCGCGGGAGACGACGTTCGCCCCGGAGAACGGGTCGTGGTTGTCGACGCCCAGCACGCGGCCGTCATCGAGCAGGAACAGCGCGACCTGCGTGCCGTCGACGAGCGCAGCCACCCCCCGCTCCGGGTCGAGCGCGGTGAGCGCGCACACCGGGGTCCACGTGGTCATCGGGAAGCCTCCAGCTCAGCGTCGGACGGGCGCACGGGGATCGTGCGTGCGATGACGGGGTTCGCGTCGGACACCTCGCCGGGCCGGGCGGGGCGCACCTGGCCGCGCTCGGGGGTGTACGCGAGGTCGGGGTCCGGGGTGTCGGGGGCGTTGACGAACGAGGCGAAGCGCGCGAGGCGCACCGGGTCGGCCAGCGTCGCTGCCCACTCGTCCTCGTAGTTGTCGACGTGCTGAACGATCGTCGCCTCCAGCTCGGTCGCGATGCCGAGCGAGTCCTCGACGAGCACCTTGCGCAGCTCGGCGATGCCGCCCGGGTAGTCGGCCACCCAGGGCGCGGTGCGCTGCAGGCGGTCGGCGGACCGGATGTAGTAGGCGAGGAACCGGTCGATGACCCGCACGAGCATCTCGTCGTCGAGGTCCTCCGCGAGAAGCTCCGCGTGACGCGGAGTGAAGCCGCCGTTGCCGCCGACGTAGACGTTCCAGCCGCGCTCGGTCGCGATGACGCCGACGTCCTTGCCGCGCGCCTCGGCGCACTCGCGCGCGCAGCCCGAGACGCCGACCTTGAACTTGTGGGGCGCGCGCAGGCCCCGGTAGCGCAGCTCGAGCCGGACGCCCATGCCGACCGAGTCCTGCACACCGAAGCGGCACCACGAGCTGCCGACGCACGACTTCACGGCGCGCAGCGACTTCCCGTACGCCTGGCCGGACTCCATGCCGGCGTCGACGAGGCGTTGCCAGATGTGCGGGAGCTGCTCGAGGCGCGCACCGAACATGCCGATGCGCTGGGCGCCCGTGATGCGCGTGTAGAGCCCGTAGTCGCGCGCGACCTCCGCGATGACCGCGAGCTTCTCGGGGGTGATCTCGCCGCCGGGGATGCGGGGCACGACCGAGTACGTGCCGTCCTTCTGCATGTTCGCGAGCGCGTGGTCGTTCGTGTCCTGGAGCGGGGCGTTGGCCGCGTCGAGGACGTGCCCGACGCCGAGCGACGCGAGGATCGACGCGACGACCGGCTTGCAGATCACGCAGCCGCGGCCCGTGCCGTGCGCCGCCACGATCTGCGTGAACGTCCGCAGACCCTCGGCCTGGACGAGCGTGAACAGCTCCTGGCGGGACATCGCGAAGTGCTCGCACATCGCGCGCGACACCTCGACGCCCGACGCCTCGAGCTGCGTGTTGACCAGCTTGGTCAGCAGCGGCACGCACGAGCCGCACACCGTGCCGGCCTTGGTGCACTTCTTGACCTCGGCGACGCTCGTGCAGCCGTGCTCGGTCACGGCGCCGCGGACGGTGCCCGCGGTGACGTTCGCGCACGAGCAGACGACGACGTCGTCGGGCACGTCAGCGCTCGGCGCAGCCGCTCCGCCTTCGGGGGCGAGGAACGCGCTCGGGTCCGCGCCGAGGGCGCGGCCGAGCATCGGTCGCAGCGACGGGTAGAGCGCCGCGTCACCGACGAACACGCCACCGAGGAGGGTGCGTGCGTCGTCGGACACGACGAGCTTCTTGTACGTCTTGGCGACCGGGTCGGCGAACGTGACCTCGAGCGCGCCGGGGGTGAGCGCGAAGACGTCGCCGAACGACGCGGCCTCGACCGGGACGCCGTCGTGCGTGACGCCCTTGAGCTTCGTGCCGTCGGGCGCGGGGGTGTAGACCGCGTCGCCGCCGAGGAGCTGGTCGACGACGACGTCGGCCATCGCGTTGCCCGGTGCGACGAGGCCGGCGCACTCGCCGTCGTGCGACGCGACCTCGCCGATCGCCCAGATCGCCGGGTCGGACGTGCGGCAGGTGGGACCGACGACGACGCCGCCACGCTCGCCGATCGCGAGCCCGCACTCGCGGGCGAGCCGGTCGCGCGGGCGGATGCCGGTGGAGAAGACGACGACGTCGACGTCGAGCGTCGACCCGTCGGACAGGACCATGAGACCGACCTGGCCGTCGGGAGCGGGGACGAGGCGCGTCGCGCCCGTGCCCGTGCGGACGGTGACGCCCATGTCCTCGATGAGGACGCGCAGCGCCTCGCCGCCGCCGTCGTCGAGCTGGACGCTCATGAGGCGGTCGGCGAACTCGACGACGGTCGCGTCTGCGCCGAGGTCCTGCAGGGCGGACGCGGCCTCGAGGCCGAGGACACCGCCGCCGACGACGGCGCCGCGCAGGGGGCGGCCGAGCGTCGCGGCGCGGTCGGCGACCCAGGTCTGCAGGCCGACGACGTCGTCCATCGTGCGGTAGCTGAAGACGCCGGGGAGGTCGGTACCGTCGGTGCGTGGCGTCCATGCCCAGGAGCCGGTCGCGAGGACGAGCGTGTCGTAGGTGACGGTCTCGCCGCCGCGGGTGGTGACGGTCTGGGCGTCGCGGTCGATCGAGGCGACTGCGTCACCGGTCCGCAGGGTGACGTGCGGGTCGTCCCACACGGTCGGGGCCATCGCGAGCTGCTCGGGCGAGCGGCCGCCGAAGAACTCGGAGAGGTGCACGCGGTCGTACGGGAGGTGCGCCTCGTCGCCGATCACGGTAGCGGACCAGGGGGTGTCTGCGGGGGCGCGCGAGACGAGCTGCTCGACGAGCCGGTGGGCGACCATGCCCGCACCGACGACGACGATGCGTCCGGGGGACGCGGGGGCGTTGTGCTCGGACATGTCGGGCCTTCTGCTCGGCGGGTTCTCGTCGTGGTCAGTCTCGCCGGTGGGGGTGGTGCAATGGTGGGACCTTTGGACGGGCGCGGCCGTGAATAACCGATCTGGGGCGCCCTGGGCGAGGAGACCAGGGCAGCGTAGCCTGAACGTGTGACCGACCACACGAAGAGCCCCGCGCCGGACCCTGCTGCCGTGCGCTTCTCCCAGCTGCCCGAGCGGGTGGAACCCGACGACTACGTCGAGAGCGTCGACGTCGCGGACGTCCCCGACCCCGAGCTGGGCCGCGACCCGAACACGGAGTGGATGCTCAAGCACGCCTGAGCCCCCGCGGGGTCGTCAGGCCTTGAGCGCCTGCTCGATGTCGTCGAGCAGGTCGAGCGGGTCCTCGAGCCCGATGCTCAGCCGCACCGTGGACTCTGTCATGCCGACCGCGGCACGGCCCCGGGGGCCGAGCTTGCGGTGCGTCGTCGTCGCCGGGTGCGTGATGAGGCTCTTGGCGTCGCCGAGGTTGTTCGATAGGTCGACGACCCGCAATGCGTCGAGGAACCGGAACGTGCGCTCCTTGACCTGCTCTGCCGACGCCGACCCAGGGACGTCGAGGTCGAACGTGACGACCGTCCCGCCGCCCGTCTGCTGCTCCCGCGCGAGCGCGACCTGCGGGTGCGAGTCGAGGAACGGGTAGTAGACCCGACCGATCCCGGGCAGCGACTCGAGCGTGGTCGCGACCTGGAGCGCGGCGTCGGACTGTGCGCGCACGCGCAGCGAGAGCGTCTCGAGGCCCTTGAGCAGGACCCACGCGTTGAACGGTGAGAGCGACGGACCGGTGTGGCGGACCATCGTCTGCACGGGCCCGTCGATGTAGTCGGCGCTGCCGAGGATCGCGCCGCCGAGCACGCGGCCCTGCCCGTCGATGTGCTTCGTCGCGGAGTACACGACGACGTCGGCGCCCAGCTCGAGCGGTTTCTGCAGGACGGGCGTCGCGAACACGTTGTCGACGACGACGGTCGCTCCCGCGCGGTGCGCAAGGTCGGCGACGGCGCGCACGTCGATGATGTCCTGCATCGGGTTCGACGGCGTCTCGAAGAAGACGACGTCCGCGGGCGTCGCGAGCGCCTCCTCCCACTGCGTCAGGACGTGGCCGTCGACGTAGTCGGTGCGCACGCCCCAGCGGGCGAAGATCTCGTCGAAGATCGTCAGGCTCGACCCGAAGAGCGCGCGGGCGGCGACGATCCGGGAGCCCTGCCCGACGATCGCGGCGAGCGCCGTAAAGACGGCCGACATGCCGGTCGCGGTCGCGTAGCAGCCCTCGGCGCCCTCGATGAGGCGCAGGCGCTGCTCGAAGGTGTGGACCGTCGGGTTGCCGTAGCGGGAGTAGATGAAGCGGTCGGCCTCACCCTTGAAGGCGGCCTCGCACTCGGCGGCGGAGCCGTACACGTATCCCTGCGTCAGGTAGATGGGCTCGCTCGTCTCGTGGAACCCGGAGCGCTCGATGCCGCCGCGGACCGAGACGGTCGCGGGACGCCAGGATGCGGGGACCTCACGGGGCCCCGCGGTCACCGGGCGGCCTCGTCGATCGTGGTCGTCGGGAGGCCGTTGTTGCGCCAGCCGTCCACCGTGCGCGCGCCGGTCGCGTCCTGCGCGCCCTCGAAGCCCTGGAGGATGTTGCGTGCGTCGGTCCAGCCGGCGGCGGTCGCGGCCTGTGCTGCGGCGACCGAGCGCACGCCGGAGCGGCACAGGAACAGGACGGTCGCGTCCTTCGCG
>Ga0308158_10005108_pt1 | contig 10855 bp, 10 predicted proteins | sample PhyBR2_FD_201038 | JGI IMG/M metagenome (GOLD analysis project Ga0308158, IMG submission 201038) | Phyllosphere microbial communities from UC Gill Tract Community Farm, Albany, California, United States - DLSLB.R2 | ecosystem: Host-associated > Plants > Phyllosphere > Unclassified | place: USA...
TTGTTGTTATCTTTACGATCTTCTCTTCTTAACTGTTTGTCTTGTAGTTTTTTAGTTTTTTTCTTATTATTTTCTTTTTTAGAAAAAGAATCTGCCATAATTTATTGTTTAATTTAATGAATTAGATATTTTGCGAAACTACAGGCATGTTAAAGCCTATTAGTTTTTGAATGTTTTTTAAATCTTTTTTCTCTTCTGTATCACAGAACGAAATTGCAACGCCTTCGTAACCTGCGCGCCCGGTTCTACCAATTCTATGCACGTATGTTTCGGGCACATTTGGCAATTCGTAATTAATTACGTGTGGTAATTCGTCAATATCGATACCTCTTGCAGCAATGTCGGTAGCAATTAACACGCGAATTTTAGAACTTTTAAAATCTTCTAACGCTTTTTGTCTGGCGTTTTGCGATTTGTTGCCGTGTATTGCAGCTGCATGAATGCCCGATTTTATTAGCTTTTTAGCCAATTTATCTGCACCATGTTTTGTTCGTGCAAAAACCAATGAACGATTTATTGTTTTATCTTCTAAAATATGTATAAGTAAATCAAGCTTCTCTGCTTTTTCAACAAAATAAACCGACTGTTTTACTGTTTCTGCAGTAGATGATACCGGTGTTACATTTATTTCTTTAGGCTTGTTTAAGATTGATTGTGCAAACTTGCGAATTTCATCTGGCATGGTTGCCGAAAAAAACAAGGTTTGTCTTTTTGCAGGAACTTTTGTAAGAATCTTTTTTACATCGTTCACAAAACCCATATCCAACATACGGTCTGCTTCATCAAGCACCAATATTTCAATCTGCGAAAGCTTTATGCAACCTTGTGCTATAAGGTCTAAAAGTCTCCCTGGTGTAGCAATCAATATATCTACACCTCTGTCTAATGCAGCGATCTGCTTTCCTTGTGGTACACCGCCAAATATAGCCAAATGTTTCAATTGCAGAAATGTTCCGTAGGTTTTAAAATTTTCGCTAATCTGTATAGCTAATTCTCTTGTTGGCGTTAATATTAAGGTACGGATACCTTTTTTTACCGCCGGATTTTTATCTAACAATTGCAGTACCGGTATAGCAAATGATGCCGTTTTACCTGTTCCTGTTTGTGCGCAACCAATAACGTCGCTGCCATTTAATATATGGGGAATTGTCTGGTATTGTATATCGGTAGCCTTAGTATAACCGGCTTGGTCTACAGCCTTCATAATAGGCGGTATGATATTTAAATCTTTAAAATTCATGCTTTTTACCGGAATACCGGTATTTGTAATTTCCCAATAAACAGTCGCAAACTTAATTGCCGACGAATTACTGAGGGTACTTTTTTAAGTGAAGCACTTTACAAACCAATGATCGGTTTACCTAAAACGCTACTTTTTAAAGCAGTTAATATTCCTTCTTTGCTTTATTTACAATCCATTAAAATGATCACCAACTTAGTTAAATCAATTTTCATTATTTTTTAGATCTTTCTAAAAACCAGAATGATTTATTGATACTGTTTGTGAATTAAAAATACTAAATCGGTAAAAATTAAGATGTTTTTAAATTCAGATTTGCCAACTAAATGTTCTAAAATTAAAATGTGGCAACTGAAAAAAGCAAAACTGAGAGAGAAAAAAGGATGTTTTAGACTGTTTCAGAAGAGGCAGATACAAAAGCCTGTTAATAAATTCGTTACAAAGATATAAAAAATATTTGATATATAAGCTATTTTATGAAAGTAACTTCATTTTAGAAAAGCAAACAGCCGTCTAACTTGGTTTTTGATGATTCTAAAAGGTACGAATAATCAATTTTTATTCTACATTCGTTAACTTCGGATCCTTTTCTAAGTACTCCGTTAATGTCGAAAAAACTATCTACTCCTGCTTTGTTGATAAATTCAATAAAAATATTGGTATTTAAATGGAACTTCACCTGTTGTAGTTTATTAAAAAAAACTTCGCAATTAACACCTACCTCCTTCAATCGTAAAATGGTATCAGCACCACTATCTACTTTTGTAACCTGCAACATATAATCTAACTTCATGGTATTGTTATTTTTGTGAAGGTACAACATAAATACCGATAAAAGCCCAAACAAAAATAAAAGCGGGTTTTTACACCCGCCTGAATTACGATAACCGCACTCATTTTTTTAAGTCAACACCTAATATTATTAACAAGAAAATCCTTATGTACTATAAAGATTACGGTTTATTCTCGGAAATACACCTTGCAAAATTTATGCCAATTAATGTGTCTTATTGGCATAAAATTATTTTGAAATTAGTTACTATTTATTTTGGTTATGGATAAAATTTCCATGAATTTGATCAAAAAAAGCGATTTATTAATCTACATTAAGTTTTTTAAAGACAAGAGGTTCTACATTTGTGGCTTCATAAGTGTTTTTTTTGGTTAATAAAAGAGGTTGCTGGTTTTTACCACAACCTCTTTTTTCTTTTAGAAAACTTACCAGACCAAAACGACACATTTTAACTTTCTTGCGTTTTATAAATTGATATTTTTGTAAAATGTATGCTTTAGTTGATAGTAATAATTTTTATGTAAGTTGCGAGCGTATTTTTAAGCCCACCTTACGCCACCAACCCATTGTTGTTTTAAGCAATAACGACGGTTGTGTTATTTCGCGATCTAACGAAGCTAAAAAACTGGGTATTCCCATGGCTGCGGCTGCGTTTGAATACAAAAAAAAGTTTCAAGAATTAGGTATTCACGTGTTTTCATCGAATTATGCTTTGTATGGCGACATGAGTAACCGGGTGTATCGCATCCTTCAAAATTACACGCCCGAAATTGAAGTATATTCTATTGATGAATGTTTCCTGCATTTCAATAAATTCTCTACACAGCCGCTTGATCAATACTGCAAAAAAATTCGTCAGGAAATTCTACAGAAAACGTTACTACCAACCTGCATAGGCATTGCACCTACCAAGGCGTTGGCAAAAGCGGCAAATCATATCGCAAAGAAATTTCCACAGTTAGAAGGTGTTTATTTGATCGATACCGACGAAAAGCGTCTAAAAGCACTGCAATGGCTGAATATTGAAGATGTTTGGGGAATTGGCAGACGTATGTCTAAAAAACTAAAAAACAAAGGTGTTCACAAAGCCATTCAGTTTACCGAACTTCCAGATGAATATGTAAGAAGACAGTTTTCGGTAGTGGGGCTTCGATTAAAAAAGGAATTAGAAGGAATTTCGGTTTTAGAATTGGAAGAATTGCAATCGAAAAAACATATTGCCACCACCCGATCTTTTGACACTACTTACACCGATAAGGAATATCTGGCAGAACGTATTACCACTTTTGCCGTAACATGTGCCGCCAAACTGCGCAAACAGAAAGCAACGTGCCAGTTGGTTACGGTTTTTGTTTACACCAACAGGTTTAACGAGCAGCAGGAACAATATTCAAGGTCGGTCAATGTGAGTATTCCCTACCCGACCAATTCCGATATTGAAATTGCCAAATACGCCAAAAAAGGATTGGACATCATTTTTAAAGCTGGGTTCCATTACAAAAAAGCCGGTGTTATTGTGGGTGGAATTGCTCCGGAAAACGAAAAGCAGTTTAACTTGTTCGAAGAAGAACCTTTTAAACACCGCGAAATTATGGATACCATGGACAAACTGAATTCTAAATACGGAACACAGAAATTAAAGCTGGGGTCACAGGCATTAGACAAAACGTTGAAAATGCGTCAGGAACATTTAAGCCCGAACTACACCACAAAATGGAATGATATTTTAGAAGTACAATGATACAGTTTATAAAATTTGGAAGCGAATTAGAATATTTACCCATTAATACCAATGGCAAAAAACATTATGTACAATTACGTGAGGGTGTAAATGCCGGATTTCCCTCGCCAGCCGAAGATTTTTTGAACGACCGTATAAGTCTAGACGAGCTGTATCTTTCTAAAATAGAATCAACGTTTGTAAACCGTGTAAAAGGTTTGTCGATGTATCCGGATTATTTGGAAAACGATATTTTAATCTTACGATCAGATTACGAACCTCAACACGGCGATGATGTGGTGGTATCGATTAATTCATCGGAATATACTTTAAAACGATACGATAAACTCCATTCTAAACTGGTAGCTTTAAACCCAGAATATGCCAATTCTGTAATCATCAATGAAAATGACGAAGTGGTTATTTTAGGCGTGGTAGATGCTTTGGTTCGAGATATTAAAAAACGAAGGTAAGTTTTCGACTGATATTTACTTAAGCCCTTAAAAGGAACGCTTCTAAATTGAATAAGGTAGGTAAAAATAACCAACATTATTCCTAGTTTTGTGGTAAACTAATAACCCATACAACTATGTCAACAACAAAACTTACCATTAATGATAATGGATCGGTAAAAATTGAAGGAGATTTCGAAATAGTAGATAAAAGCGGAAATGCTTACGGATTGCAAGGCAGAACAGTACTTTCGATTTGTCGATGCGGTTTGTCTAAAAACAAGCCTTTTTGCGATGGCGCACACAAAGGTCATTTTGAGCACAATGCTGTTGCTTTTGACCTTCCACCTAAAAAGGTGTAATTTGCAATCAACAACTTTAAGCTAAGTGGTCATAAGAAAAGAGGTAAATAAAAAGACTATCCGTATTTAGTTATGGATAGTCTTTTTATTTTTTAGCTATTCATGAGCTTTCAAATTTTTTATAAAACTATTTGATCCCGAATTCTACACCTTTTACATTTAAACTACCTTAGTATTTTCTGCAATAAAAGTTGACAAACCCAGCAAAAATGTTTTAAACAACAAAAAAGCCTCACATTTCTGTAAGGCTTTATATATTTTGCTCCCCCTCTTGGGCTCGAACCAAGGACCCTCTGATTAACAGTCAGATGCTCTAACCAACTGAGCTAAGGAGGAAACTTAAAATATTAAAATTGTTCACTGCTTTCGCAATTTGCTCCCCCTCTTGGGCTCGAACCAAGGACCCTCTGATTAACAGTCAGATGCTCTAACCAACTGAGCTAAGGAGGAAACTTAAATTTTAAGTTTTCTATTTTGCAATAAAATTAAAGTGTTGCTTTGGCAACTTTGCTCCCCCTCTTGGGCTCGAACCAAGGACCCTCTGATTAACAGTCAGATGCTCTAACCAACTGAGCTAAGGAGGAAGGTGTGTTACCTTTTATTGCGATGCAAATATAGAACGATTTTTCCTTTTTGCAAACACCTTTTTTAAAAAATCGTTATTTTTTTTACTTGCCTGTTAAGGCTTTGAATATATCGTTTCCGTTTGCGAACAACAATAAAGCAATAAGTATAACAAAACCAACTGTTTGTGCATATTCCAAGAACTTATCGCTTGGTTTTCTACCCGAAATCATTTCGTATAATAAGAACAATACGTGACCACCATCTAATGCAGGAATCGGCAATAAATTCATTACACCTAACATAATTGATAAAAATGCGGTAATGTCCCAGAAGTATTCCCAGCTCCAAGTGTTCGGAAAAACGTCGTAAATAGCTTTAAAACCACCTACACCTTTGTAAGCACCCGTGTCTGGGTTTACAATTTTCTTTAACTGCTGTCCGTAATCCACCAGCTTGCTAACTCCTTTATCAATTCCTACAGGAACAGATTCTGCAAACGAGTATTTATCATGCGTAACGGTATATAATCCCAATTTTTGTACATCGGCTTCCTTTAAACGGGTCGCAAACGCAATTCCCATTTTACCGTCGGCACTAATTTTCACAGGAACCGTTAATTCTTTATCATTTCTTTTTACAACAGCGTTTACCGTTTTGTTTTTATTTTGCAGCAAGATTGGTTTTATCTGATCTGCAAATTCAATCTTGGTATCGTTAACAGCGGTAATGAAATCGCCTATCTGAAAAGCATCTTTATTATGTGAATCTTCAGGAATTTCGGAAATAATAACCGGAATACGTGGTGACACCACACCTTCTTTCGCACTGTTTAATTGGTCTAAAATATCAACAGGTAAATCAATAGAAACATTGGTTCCGTTTCTGTCTACCACAATATTTTTAGCCATCATTATTTTGTAAGGCAGTTCGTTTGCGCGCTGCAAATGTTCGCCATCAACAGTCACAACCTTATCACCCGACTGCAAACCTGCTTTTTCCAATGCCGGAGATTGCACCCAAACACCATATTTTAAACTGTCGTTCGCTACATATCTGTCGCCGTAAAACCACGTTGTACCTACATAAATAACAAATGCCAGTATAAAGTTTACGGTTACACCGCCCAACATGATGATTAAGCGCTGCCACGCCGGTTTTGAACGGAATTCCCACGGTTGAGGTTCCTGTTTTAACTGGTCGGTATCCATGCTTTCATCGATCATTCCGGCAATTTTCACATAACCACCCAATGGCAACCAGCCGATTCCGTAAACGGTTTCGCCAACTTTCTTTTTAAATAAAGAGAATTTTATATCGAAGAAAAGGTAGAACTTTTCTACTCGTGTTTTAAATAATTTCGCTGGAATAAAGTGTCCCAACTCGTGCAATACAATTAATAAAGATAAACTTAATAAAAACTGCGATAATTTAACTAATACGTCCATTAATTACAATACTTTCATTTTGTGTTGCACAAATGTACTATTTTAAGGTTACTATTTGGCAAACAAGAGGTTCATTTTAATTTTTTATAATTTTTTTATGATAGGTTTTTTCGGCTGTTTTAATTTCCAGCACATACATACCGCTTGCTAATTGTTCTGACGGATACGGATTGCTGATATTCTGCGCCACCAATTTTCCGCTTACGTTGTAAAGATTCATGGCATCGACTTTCATTTTTTGAGGGATTTCTACCTGAAAAGTTGTTTCTGTAGGGTTCGGAAACACCTTTAATTCTTCTGCCACAGGGTTTGAAACTTCTTTAAAAGTTACCTGATTGTCTTTACTTACAATATCGTTAAAAGGATTTATTTCGATACCGCTTACCGTTCCCACATTGGTATCTACAACAAACTGCTGATTGTTCTGCGTGTGCTGCAAGACTACGTTTTCTGTTTGTCCGTTAGCACCTGTTAATCTTAATGTAACCGGCATTTCAAAAAACGAAACCCCTGCATGCGATGAAGTTTGCGACAGCGTGATCTTTGTCTGAGTTGCCGATACGGGTTCTGCATTTACCTGATACGAAGGATATCCTTCGCCATAAATCCAATCGTTAAAGAATTCGGTAAGATCTTTGCCCGATGCGGCTTCCAAATGTTGTTTAACCTGCGTGGTAACTGCATAATTATAGGCAATTGCCGGATCGTTCAAGAAATTACGCATTCCTTTGTAAAAATCCTGATCGCCCAAAACATAGCGCAACATGTGCACCACCATAGATCCTTTGTTATACGTTAAACGGCTGCTGAAAATTCGGTTAGAATCTAATGCCTGTGCATCAGTTAAATACACATTCCCTGCCGGTGCAGATGTTATACTGTTGATTTTTCCGCCTTTCCAATTCACAAACTGATTTTGTCCGTCTAAATGTTCCACAACCAAACCAGCCATGTATTCTGCAAAACCTTCGTTAATCCAGATATCTTTCCAACTTCCACAGGTAACCTTGTTTCCAAACCAATGGTGTGCCAATTCATGTGCAATTAAATGTCGAGAAAAACCTCCCATAAAAGAAACGGTGGTGTGCTCCATTCCGCCACCCCATCCAAATTCGGCATGACCGTATTTTTCGGTATGATACGGATACGTTCCAAACAACTCTTCAAAAACATCCATAATCGGTAGTGTAACCGCCAACTGACTTACACTTGAATTATAATTTTCGGGATACAGGTAATTAACCACCGGAAACGTATTTGGTACTGTACCTGCCGTTTGATTATAAATCTGATAATCGGTAACCGCAATAGCTACCAAATATGCCGGAATTGGAAAAGTGTGGTTAAAATGTGTGGTTTTTGTGTCATCTGAATTTGTAACCTGCGACTGTTCTACCCCATTGGCAACCGAAACCATTGCTGTTGGTGCCGTAATGTAAATATCAATAGCGTCAACCTTATCGTTTAAAGACTGTTTGCAAGGCCACCAGTCTTTGGCTCCGAAAGGTTCAGAAAGCGTCCAGATAATCGGAGTATTGTTATGATAGCTCTGTGTAAAAGCTTCATTATCGTTCGGCGGTGTACCTGCATAGGTTATCTTAACCTCGCCTTGTGTTCCCGATGCCACCGTTTGCGGAAGCTGTATTACCAGTTCGTTATTTGCCTGCGTAAATGTAGCCAGCTGCGTGCCTTGTGTTACCGCACTAACGGTAAGCTCATGGCTTAAATCGAATACAATGGTCTGCAAATTCTGGTTGGGCACAAACTGCGTGGTAACCGTACCGCTTATGTAATATTGAGATGGATCTACATTTAGTTCCAGTTTCTGATGTTTTACATCGTAGTTAAACGTTTTAGGATTCTGTTTGAATGCCAAACGTTTTTCTGCCGCCTGTTTTTCGTACAAACGGTATTCGTCTTGTGTATTAGCCGAGATCTGTGCTACCGAAGACAAGGTAAACAAACCGCAAGCCAGAACAAAAAATGCTCTTTTCATAAAGATACTAATTTGCGTAAAAATACTATTATTTCTTTGAAGTTCAACCACATTGAAACCAAAGAATTATTAACGCAATAGTTACTTAATCACAAAGAATTTATGTAAATTTGCACTTTAACAATTATTTATTTATGTTACAGATAGCTTACATTAGAGAAAATCAGGAAAAGGTGGTAAAAGCCCTTGCAAAAAGAAATCTTGATGCTGCTGAAATGATTCAAAAAGTTATAGACTTAGACGAACAACGCAGAGCAACACAGGTTGAATTAGACAACATCTTGGCAGAATCGAACAAGCTATCCAAAGAAATTGGTGATTTTATGCGTAACGGCGAAAAATCTAAAGCCGAAATCTTAAAAGAGAAAACTGCAAAGCTTAAAGATAAAACAGCTGATTTAAAAGAAGTTTTAAGCACCGTTACCGAAGATCTTACGCAAGAGTTATACAAATTACCAAACACACCTGCAGATATTGTTCCGGAAGGAAAAAGCGCAGATGATAATTTAAACATATTTCAATCGGGCGATATTCCAACATTGCATGAAGGTGCCGTTCCGCATTGGGATCTTATTAAAAAATACGACATTGTTGATTTTGAATTAGGAACTAAAATTACAGCTCCGGGTTTCCCTGTGTATAAAGGCAAAGGTGCCAAATTACAGCGCGCTTTAATTGCGTATTTTTTAGATAAAAATACCGATGCAGGCTATAAAGAATACCAGGTTCCGCATTTAATCAACGAAGCATCGGGTTACGGCACGGGTCAGTTACCTGATAAAGAAGGTCAGATGTATCATGATGCCAAAGACGATTTATATTTAATTCCAACCGCTGAAGTTCCGGTTACAAACATTTTTCGCGATGTAATTTTACAGGAAAATGAATTACCTGTTCTTGCAACTGCTTATACGCCATGTTTCCGTAGAGAAGCAGGTTCTTGGGGAGCTCACGTTCGCGGATTAAACCGTTTACACCAGTTTGACAAGGTGGAAATTGTACGTATAGAACATCCTGAAAAATCGTACGAAGCGTTAGAAGGAATGGTTGAACACGTAAAAGAAATTTTGAACGAACTTAAATTACCATACCGTATTTTGCGTTTATGTGGTGGCGACATGGGCTTTACATCATCATTAACTTACGATTTCGAAGTATTTTCAACCGCACAAGATCGTTGGTTAGAAATTTCATCGGTATCAAATTTCGAAACGTTCCAAGCAAACCGTTTAAAATTACGTTTTAAAGGTAAAGACGGAAAAACGCAGTTGGCGCATACCTTAAACGGCTCATCGTTGGCATTGCCCCGCGTATTGGCAGGTATTTTAGAAAATTACCAGACACCCGAAGGTATCGTTATACCCGATGTGTTAAAACCTTACTGCGGATTCGATATCATTAATTAATTTTAAAAAGGAATAACAATTTTAATGTCATTTCGAATGTAGCAGAGCGAATAGAGATCTTTAAGATTTCAGAAAAATCACTTTGCTTCACTTGAAATGACATTGGTTTTTAAATAAATACCAAATACAGCAAACTATGATTATTTACAATGTTACCATAAATATAGACGAGTCTGTTCACGAACAATGGCTTAACTGGATGCAGACCAAACACATTAAAGAAATGCTGAACACCGGTTGTTTTAAATCGGCACGCTTGGTTAAAGTTTTGGTTGATGAAGATATGGGCGGCGTTACCTATTCGGTGCAGTATTTTGCAGAAAATCAAGCAGCTTTAGACGATTACAAAAGCAATCACGCGCCTTTGTTACGCAGCGAAGGCATGGAGCTTTTTGCAGATAAAATGCTTACGTTCCGTACCGATCTTGAAATAATCAGCGAACATGAGTAAAAATGACAACGTAAGAGCAAAAAAGCATCTGGGTCAGCACTTTTTAAATGATGAAAGTGTTGCAAAGAATATTGCCGATACACTAACTCTGAACGGTTACGATAAAGTGTTGGAAATTGGTCCGGGAATGGGTGTGCTTACAAAATATATTCTTGAAAAACCGGTTGAAACCTTTGTGGTTGAAATTGATAAAGAATCGGTTGATTATCTAGAAAAACATTACCCAAAGTTACAAAACCACATTGTTGGCGAAGATTTTTTAAAGTATAATTTAAAGAAGATTTTTAACGATGATCAGTTTGCAATCATAGGAAACTTTCCGTACAACATCTCTACGCAGATTGTTTTCAGGGCTTTAGAAATGCGCGATCAGATACCGGAATTTTCGGGAATGTTTCAAAAGGAAGTTGCTGCACGTATTTG